>Ga0325402_1000285_pt1 | contig 32188 bp, 17 predicted proteins | sample PopdelMetagenome_22_FD_207212 | JGI IMG/M metagenome (GOLD analysis project Ga0325402, IMG submission 207212) | Populus deltoides microbial communities from Bellville, Georgia, United States - Xylem-PdKOR-R3 | ecosystem: Host-associated > Plants > Phyllosphere > Stem > Wood/Secondary xylem... | reverse complement strand
AAGCTGCAGTTGAGACATTGCTGGCCAATTCACCGCTGTATGGCTGACCGGTGATTATTAGCGATTCCAGCTTCATGCAGCGAGTTGCAGCCTGCGTTTGCCTGTAAATTAATATTCCTGTGACGATATTCTTTCTTTCTATAATTTTCAAGTTGCTATAATCCTCTTGTTTTTCTGATTTATTTATTTATTTTTTGTTTTGCAAAATATCGATAAAAATAAAAATCAACCAAGAGTGAGGAATAGCCTTACATACAAAAAAGTGTTATATTATCTCCTTTGACTGCAATTTTGTTATGAGAAAATCAAATGATTTAACACAATAAAAATAATTCCTAATAAACGACTCAGACGGGATAGAAAGGTGTTCGGTATGATAAATTATTACACATGAGTAAATATTTTTTTGGATAATAAGTATATGATTTTAAATTTCTCTCATTTAAGCACACCAGATTTTTTCAATCTTCTAATCAAGCACTACCATTAATTTCTCTATTTTCTATTTCACCTTTACTAAAGGAAATTTGTCAGATTTCAATTTTTTCGACTTTCAATTATTCCAATTCAATTTTTCTATAAAAATCTATTCATATTTTCTATTTATTTTACAATCACATGATTTATATCTTTTTAAACTAATAAATATTTTCAACTTTATAAATAATTTATTTATTAGTTTTGATTAATCATAAGATAGTGTTAACCTCAATGAACGCAGATAACTACTATAATTAAATAGATTTTCTTTTTAAAAATATTGATTTTAGTTTAAATTATTTATATTTATTATATAATATATTTTAGTGGGTATTCTTTATTTATACACATACACACACACACACAAAGCCGCATTAAAAAATAAAAAATTGATTGGAGTACTTAATTGAGATAATAAAAAATGTTAGTATATCAAAACAAAAAAAGTGTTTATACCAAAAATAATTCATCTTATGTGACAGGAGAAAATATTTTTTAAAAAATTGCTCACTTTGCTTTTTTAGAAAGACAGTAAAGGAAGCTGAAATCTATTATCGATTAAGGGATTATGATTCACAATGACAATCAACAATCAAGTTCTATGTAGAACAATAGTTTTTAACAACTAAATTAATGGATGTTGCAGTATAATGAGAACACATGTAATTTCATAGAGAATATAAACAAATAAAGGAATACAAATTGTGCTAAGATTGAGATTCTAAAGTCTCTATCTGCCATAAATATTTTGTATTATACTAGGATTTTAAGTTTATGTGCAATTCAATCTTTGTTATATTATAAATAGGTCATCTAGCAGGTGAAAACGATGATTAGCCTTGCATATATAATTTTTTTTTACAACTTTTTACTATTTGTAATATTTTTTATTTACAGGTTTCTATACCTTTATTTACTTGATTTATTTTGGTTTTTTTTTTACATTAACTTTTTTTTAACTTGTTAAAATCAAGTTAAGAAATTCACATTCTTTTCGGTTTGTGAGGCTATTACTTATCTTTGATCATGATTAAGTTATTAATTTTAGTTTCTCCATGTTGGACGGAAGAAATGAAGAACATGTAACATATTGTTCAAAGAATTAACTATTAATCATAAGGTTAACAATAATTGATCTTAATATTTGCATTCAACAGTTCAAGAAATTAACATGTCTAGTGGGACTAATTTGTTAAAATAATAACATGTTAGTAATCATGTCAAAAATCAAACTAGAAAAACCATTTTTATAATGATCAATGACTAGTCAATCTACTCAACTAATAAAGGTTATTCTTTTGGTCATAAAGAGTCCACAACCACTTATCAATAAAGGTGCCAATGAAACAACTTGTATTAGGCATGCCACATGTTAACTCTTCATCGTTTAATTCCCTACATCATTAATGAATTGTACTGGAATAGAGCGATGGTACCCCCATGCAATCCACAACTCTTGCACCCTTTTCAATGTATTTCCCTTTGCATAACCTAATGGTTATCCTTTCTAGGGGTCTGATAGCATGATCAGATGGTCACAATTAGTTTGGCAAAACCCTAATTAGCCAATAATTGTTCCTTCTAGAGACGTGTCCTTATTATCATAACTTAATCCTATATAACACTAATTTAAAGGCTTAAGTGGAGTTGATCATACACTTATTTTATCTAGACACTTGAGGGGCATGTCCACTGATATTTTGAAAAAAAAAAAAATACTCTAATAAAAATATTTGCAAGTCCTCAAGTTCATCATAGATATCATATGCCACACACCAAATACCATAACAAGCTTAACTTGACTTGAACATGATTGCTAATGAGGTACCACCTATCCTACAAGAGTAAAGATAAACTTGGACCGATTATATGGCTCTACGGAAGGCTATATAGTATACGGTGATGCATCAAGAAAAGGGCTTGGTTGTATGTTAATGCAATATGGGAAAGTTATAGCGTATGCATCTCGTCAATTAAAGCCACAAGAACTTAACTACCCAGTTCATGATCTTGAACTTACAACAGTTGTGTTTGCATTGAGGGTGTGGAGACATTACTTGTATGGTTTTCGAGTCCAAACTTTTATAGATCACAAGAGCTTAAATATCTCATGTCACATAAAAAATCAAACATGAGACAAAGGAGATGAGTAGAGCTAATTAAATACTATGATTGCATAATAGACTACCACTATATGAAGGCAAATGTGGTGATAGATGTCTTAAGTAGACAAAATTGGACTAAAAAAAAGGACTCCAATAATGGAGATAGAAGGGAGATGACAAAAATTAGGAGAATAAATGCTTAGTTAAGCCTAGGACCTAAAATGTTAGTAGCACAATTAAGGGTATGATCTACCTTTCAAGATAGAATATATGAAGCTCAATTAAGGGATGCAAGGGAGATGACAAAAATTAGAAGAATAAATGCTTAGTTAAGCCTAGGACCTAAAAGGTCATTAATAGCACAATTAAGGGTATGATCTACCTTTCAAGATAGAATACATGAAGCTCAATTGAGAGATGCAAAGACTGAAAAAGTGAGAAGAAAGTTGGACATGGGGTTGGGACACTTTACAAGATTTCAAATGATGGTGTAGTAATGAGGGATAAATGAATGTACGTTCCATGAGATATGATTATTAAGAATGAGGTGCTAAAAGAGGCTCATTAGTCAAAATTTATAGTTTATCCTAGGAGTACTATGATGTATAAAGATTTAAAAGAGTATTATTGGTGGCAAAAAATGAAGAGGGATATAGCTGAATATATAGCCAAGTGTGGAATACATCAGCAAGTAAAGGTAGAACATAAAAAACCCACGGGACCTTTACAACCCCTTTTAATTCCTGAATGGAAATGAAATAAAATAACTATGGATTTTATGACAGGCATGCCTAATGAAAAGAAGGGTAATAATGTAATATGGGTTATTGTAGACCAGTTAACTAAGTCTGCTTTATTCCTACCCATGAAAATGACAAACTCGATGGATAGATTGACTCAGTTGTATGTGAGAGAAGTGATAAGACTGTATGGAATTCTAGTGTCTATTATTTCATATTAGGATCCCAGGTTTACTTCTTGATTATGATCGAGTATTCAAGAACATGATTGGATTTAAATACAACTTTTCATCTACAAGTCGATGGACAATATGAGAGAACCATTCAGATTTTGGAGGATTTATTAAGGGCATGCATTTTGAAGTTTGGAGGAAAGTGGAAGGATCAACTATCACTTATAGAATTCATATACAACAATAGCTATCAAGCTACAATATGAATGGCTCTTTACGAGGCTTTCTATGGTAGGAGATATAGAATGTCAGTGTGCTGGGAAGAGGTGGGAGACAAAAAGCTATATGACGGAAAATTGATAGAAATAACCTCTGGAAAAGTGAGGATTATTAAAGATAGAACGAAAGCTGCCCAGGATAGATAAAGAGAAATATGTTGATATTCAAATAAGACCTCTTAAGTTTGAAGTGGGTGATAAAGTGTTTTTAAAGGTGGCCTCGTGGAAGCATTTATCAAGATTTGATATGAAGAGGAAACTAGCATCGAGATACATTGGGCATTTTAAAATTGTATAGAGAGTTGGACCAGTGACATATAAGTTAGCTCTGCCCCCATAATTGACCAAAGTGCATAATATGTTCCATATTTGTTTGCTTCAAAAGGTCGAAGTATATCCTTCCAAACTATTACCCCAAGTTCCTATAAAGATTAAGGAAGATTAACAATCAAACCATGCATTTAAAAACTACCTTGAGCATACATTCTAAAGTGTGCATATTAGTTTAAAACATTATTAGACATATTAAATCACAAATATTGTCCATTAAACTACAACTAATCATAATAGATGCACAATAAATATTCTAGCAAGAACTTGAAAAACATTCTAACAAGCTTTTAATCCTTAGCTTGTATGAACTTGTTTTTTTTTTTTCCTTCCTTCAACTTTTGACATGATTTTCTTAAATTTTCCTCTCTTTTTACTCAAGGATTTTTCTCTACTTTCTCTCTATTTTCCTCTTTATTTTCTCTCTATCGTCCCCTATTTTTTCTCCTCAAGAGCACCTGCCTTTTTATAAGCAAACCAAAACTAGAAGTTGTGAACCCATGGTGGTTTTGCACAAGATGGGTGGTTTATGGAAGATTCTTCCTCATCCTCTCCTCTAACCTCTTTAAAAAGGTGTATTCTGGTCCATTTTGTCTTTTTATGAGCTCAAACCTATTAAGAGAAAGAAAACCACAAAATCTACTCAAATATGGAATTTTTCTTCTTTAGTTATGGTTGATTAAATGAGACACTTTGGCGAGATCATCATGAAAATAAGATATAAATGTGTCATAAGAAAACATGAATCATATAGAAAGGATGTATATCTACCATTAGAAACAAACCTCATCTGATTTGGAGGTCTAGAACTCATTATTCATTTATTGAAAGATTGGCCTCCAATCAGCTTACATCTATCAATGCAAAGGAGGCTGATTATGGACAAGATGTTGTCAACATCTTTGAAGCAAATGAGATGTAAATGTTTGATGGGAGTAGCCGATCATTCATCTCAAAAGAGGTGGTGGTTAGAGTCCTTGAGGTAGTCAAAGATGCAACATTCATTCATCTCAAAGTGGTATCTCGATCAACTTTTGTCTGCTAAAGAAGATGATAAATAGGGATGAGACGACATGTCATTCGGTCTCTCTATTAAAAAATGAGTGACATGTGATATATTTAAACCCTAGGAATTATGGTTTCTAATTGGGATTTTGGTAAATTTCAAGTTAATCCCTGTCTTTCTAATTTCTAACATATACACCCTCAATTGACTCATAAACTTTTTATTTTTTGCAATTGCACCCCTATAAACCTTGATTTAAATCTTTTAATTTAAGAGCATTTTACAAATTAGTCATTGGTTTCTAGAGTATGCAATTTGACCCCTATTAACCATTAAATTTTCAATTTCTTTCAAATTAACCCCTGATTTGATTACTTTAAGTCCCTGAACTCACCCGTTTTATGCACTTTGATCTTTGGTTTTGAAATTATTTAACTTGACTCTCAGTTAGCCTTCAATCTTTAAATTTATTTTAATTGAACACCTAATTTGATTAGTTTAAGTCCATGGACTCACGCGTCTTTTGCACTTTATTCTTTATTTTTAAAATTCTTTAATTTAACCTTTAATAAGCATTCAACCTTTAAATTTCTTACAATTAAACCCCTGATTACAACAATATAGCATTTCAAAGTTTCGATTATTTATTGAATCTTCTAATCTTTATGAATTGATTCGAATTATGCCTGCAAACATGATTTTCCTTCAATTAAGTCATTAAATAAGTTGATTAAGCTTATTAGAGGTTTAATTAAGTCCTTCAAATTAATTAATTCTTATAATTTTGGTCAACTTTGAATTTCAACCTCAATTTTCTTTCTATCAAGTCTTTCTTCATCTCATTTGATCAAAATATCCCAATTTGGCAATCTTCTGACATTTTGGTCTGTGGCAATTGAAAGACTTATCCCTCTCATATCCTAAAAATATTTTCAGATTTCAGATTTTTATTTTTTAAAAATATTTTAATGAAAATAAATATTTTTATAGGGGGATCGAAAATTAGGTTATGACACTTACTCCCCCTTTTTATAATATTTTAGGTATAAAGTCTTCTAAAGGACTTTAAAACGTAAGCTTGTATAGAAAAGAAAATGGCGTTTGGTATTTGAGCGTTGACCCTTTATGTGAAAAATATTTAGAATTTCTCATGAATGGTCTATGTTTGGGTGACATGTCTGTGGTTCATGATCGAGTAACTTGCTTATGGTCACTATTCAGGTGACCTAATCGTTGTTTATGATCTGGTAACCTGCTTATAGTCTGTGTTCGAGTGACCTATTTATGGTTTGTAATTAGGTAACCTACTCATGATCTCTATTCGAGTGACCTACTCATTGTGTGAAAAATATCAAGGATCTGTCATTAATGATCTATGTTTGGGTGACCTGTCTGTGGTTCGTGATCAAGTAACCTGCCCATTATGTGAAAAATATCTAGGATCTTTCATGAATGGTTTGTGTTTGAGTGACCTATCCGTAGTTCGTGATCGAGTAACCTAGATGTGGTCTCTGTTCAGGTGACCTGCCCATGGTTCATGATCAAGTAACTCGTATGGTTTATGATTGGGTAACCCACCCATTATGTGAAAAATATCTTGGATCTTTAACAAATGGTTTGTGTTTGGGTGATCTTCTCATGGTTTGTGATTAGGTAACATGCCTGTTGTGTGAAAAATATATAGGATCTTTCATGAATGATTTGTGTTTAGGTGATCTACCCGTGGTGTGAGAAATATCTAGGATTTTTCATGAATAATAGTGCCTTGGATTTTCTATGAAATGTTTTGCCTCTCTTCTTCTAAGATGATCCATCTTTTGTTTTTATTTTTCCATTCACTCTTAGTTATATCTTGACTGGATTTCCAATGGTTCACATTTGTTGAACCTTCTGGCTGCTTTTGAGAAATCTTCCTTAAAACATTCCTGAAAATATCTTTATGATGTTTATGCATGTATTTTACTTGTTTTGAAATATAGACCCCTTTTTTCTTGTCATCTCTTTATTGTTTGATGGATGAGGCTTGTAATTTCTAAGGTGAGTTCTTTTGGTCTTTTGACTCTTCATCCCACATGGTCAATTTGTTTTGAATTTCTTACAATTCCTGTGGGTTTAATCTGTAGGAAAGAAAGATAATTTAATCTTTTATTCAATCAAAGAAAGAGGCTCGAGTAAAACTCGAGATTTTATTGAGAAAAAAATGTCTTATTTTTAGCATTTATTTATCAACATGAATAATAATGAGTAGCTTTATTCGTAATGTCATGATTTTTATGAAAAAAATTCTTTCACATTTTGAGAACACCATTTATTGGTCCAAGTTGCTTGCTTGCTTGATTAGAAAGAATTTTTTAAAGGTGCAGGCTAGGACTCTTGACTACGAAAGAATGAGATTTGTAATCTCAAAAACTATTCCAAGGTTTTAAAAACTTAGGATCACTGTCATTGTATCTTTTAATTGTATTTCTTTTATTTGCCCCTTTTTTGTTTGCTTCAGTGGAGCATCCTTATTTTATTTTGACCTTGACTTAGTCATTTTTATTCTTTGTTTGGGAATGCCACCTCCATCATTTTGATTTCTTAGGTTCTTTGGCTATTCACGACCTGCCTTTGATTTTGATCTTTAAATTTCTGCTTGCCCTAGTATGAGGTGTGATTCTAGTCAATGTTTTATGAAAGAAAAACTTATTTAGACTCAAATAATTACAACAAGGGGTATATTTTTAGAACATGATGGCATAACAAATATAGCTTTTTATCATTTCAAGCGTAAGCAGTCATAATCAATAAATTTTATTCTCGTCTTGTGTAATGGTTTGGGACTGTGTTTTTGTGAATCACTAATTAGCAAATCGAACCACATGCGATTATACATAAAACTAAAGTATGGCATAAGACGCATAAGATGTGAGTTTTTTTTTTTCATGTCATGGTTCAAAATTATTTGGTCACCTTAAAATAGAAATTACTTGAATGATTTGTTACAAAATGGTGTCTAAACATTGTTTGAAGTAAACATTGAATTATTTCTAAAATCAAAAAGAAAATTCAACTTTTTAGAAATATTTTGGCGAAAGGTTTTTTTTGTTTTACAAAATTGATTTGCTCAAAATGCTTTGAATAGATCCATGAAATCAATTATGAGTGTCAAAAAGTTTTAAAAAGGGTGAGGATTGCCTCTTAACATTTTGTATAACATGCGTTAGGGTTCAATCATTTTTACCATTATATTTATCCAATCATGGACAACAATAAAATGCTAAATATTATTTTCACAACAATATATCTTGATTTCAAAATAATAAAGAGATAAAGGAAATGTATATTTCATTAAAAGATGTGATGAGATCCCAATATATATGCAAAACATACTAATAACAAAATAAGAGTAGTAAAGTTCTATAATAAAAGGATTGCCAATGCAACAACCCTTTTTAATTTAGCTTGTTTAGCAATGCCAATGTCTTCTCAGCATTCACCACTATTTTTTCCATCTGTTTGCTATGTTGGGAATGGTCTTAAATGGGAAATATGCATAAAGTAGTCCATTCCCTTGTTACAACATGTTAATGCTTTTAATTTTTAAGTTGAAAAGCATTACATTATAAAAGTATCCTCCTATTACTACAATGTCGATATCGTAAAATACAAAAGAGCTCATACAAGGTCTCTTCCCCATTGTTGTACTCATGTTTACCGTATACCTTTTGTGTCATTCTTTTCTATTATAACTTTTCATTACCCATAATTCCATGAAGCTACGTTTATCATCCATACAGGTTATTGGAAGTTTCCTTTTATACTAGCTAATCATGATCTATGTATCTTTATCATATCCATAAACTAATGGGAAAATTGGAAACAACTCGTAACTTTCCGTGTTCCCATCAAATATAAATTTGTCTCTTTCCAAAGTGAGCCAGTGAAGTAAACCATTCACAAATACTAGGTTCATATGACGAAGTGATTCATCTTATGCTAACTTGATTTCCTTCAACTGCTTTCACTAACAAGCTTTTGAGTCAAACAACTCACATCAGATGTAATTATACAGATAGAATTCCTTGTGAGAGCAAAACTTGGTCCTTCAAGATCTTATGATCTTGTAATGCAAGGGATTTGATCTTACCACTAGCATGCCAACTCTTAGAGTATGGTATCGTGTTTTAGGGTTCTGGATTTTTTATTATTGCTTAGTACCAGGCTCACACATATAGTTTTGAGTTTTATTATGTGTCTAATAGAGTAAAATACCCTGGTATGTTAATGTCATAATCTTCACATGGTTAGGTAAGCAATCAAGGAACGACACATGGTTTATCCCTAAGGTAGCATAATATTCACCTCTAAGTATGTTTTGCCTCTAAGAGATGATATTGGTTCTTTGGGTGTGTAATTTGGAAAATATAGGTTCATAGAAGAGTTTATTGCTCTCTTTGGAAAAAAGTCTACATCTCCTTATAGTTTCCATTGATGACCATATTAAGGTCTCAAAAAAGATATTCAAGCATAAGCCTTGAACTGTGCCTGTATGAGTAGTATATTGTGCATCACTATAGACTGATCCTTGGTAAGAAGCATCTTTCCCAGATGATCGACATACCCTTTCGTTTGGCTCTTGGGATACTATGATTCCAATTCTAGAATCAATCTTGATATCTTCAACTCTTAATATTCCAAGAGTCATCATCATCTCAACCTCCTAATGGAATTCATTAAAAAAAAATCATTGTCATAACCATATTTGCAATGATATTTACAAAACTTGTCAAGATCCCCTATAATTTGGGTCTTAGATAGCACCTGGAGGTATCCTTCTTACATTAACATTCCATATAGATTTTCCATGGCCGCCCTTAAGACTATTTCACCTCTTTTTCCTTTTTCATTGGCATTAACTACAATTCCAAAGGCATGATTTTGAGGTGGGTTTGAGTATTTATTTAGGGCTTCCTCAAAGGTGATCCATTCTGCCTTGATAAATTGAAGGAGTTTGTCTTTAAAAGTACAGAAATTTTCAATGTTATGCCCACTAGTGCAATCATGATAATATTTGGTTAGGCTCACATCACTTTGGATATGGGGGTAGAAATGGTTTCTAAGGAATTGGAATGATTTGTCAAATACTTATCAATCTTTAAAACATCTTTTTAAAAGATAAATAAAGGGGCGATAAAGTTTGCTTGAGATATTGTGAGTTTCCATGTGGTTTCTTATTAGTTCGAATCTGATTAGCACTTAAGGAAAATGATTACGATGTTGAGGCATAAAATGATCTTCATCTATACTTTTCAAGTGAGAGTTATCTTCTCATTTATCAATCGGCATAGCATCAAACCTTTTTTTTGAATTCCAGATCCTTTTTAATTTCAATCCTTGCTTCACCCTTTCGGCTGTCGTTATTACTTCCATAAAATAAGCTAATGACTTAGAAGTCAAGTAATCATAGTAAGGAGTCTTTAAAGATTTGATAAAGATGGAATTAAGCTCATTCTCAAGTAGTGGACGATAAACGTATTCCTTAACTGACTCATCATTTCTCATCCCTATTTTTTGAAGATCTGACCTGGTTGAAGCCACCTTTAAATTGAGTTTGAATTGTTACAAAAATGCATTAGCCAAATACTCTCATTTCCTTTTTTTAGAGCCATTCAAATCCATATACTAGTTGAGAGCAAGTTCGACCAAGCTATCGAGAAAATGATGGATAAAACGTTTCTCATCATGGATAACTTCTGCCATTATATTATAGTATACTTTAATGTGAGTCTCTAGGTATTGTGCTCCTATGTACTTGACAATTTCAAGAGCTTTAAATTTTTAGGAATATCAACATCTAGCTCACGAAATATTTCCCTAGTTGGAAGTGGATCATGCGAATCATTTTTTTTATGATTGTACTGAACATGTCATTTTTCTCCTGGAAGCATAACCACCCATGTTAAATTAGCTGATCAATCTTTCTTTTAAATTCATGACAACCATCGATAGAATAACCTACTGCTTCATGGTATTTGCATTGTGCATTCTTATTGTATCATTTAGGAAAAGGGTGGTTGGATGGGCTTAAGTGGTTGAGAAACTATTTAATGGGTTTTTATAAGGCTTTGATAGATATCATTAAGGGGAATTAAAAGGGGAGAAACTAGCATTTTTAGATTTTCATGATATCCAGGTGGAACAAAAGTGAAGGTGTTTGATACATCTGGTTTGCAACAATTTGCAGTGAATTTGGAGACAAGATAACATAAATCTTTGATGCACTCGGGGTGTTAGAAGTAAGATTTTATGAATTTTTATTGATCAAATAACCATCTAAAACTTTCTTCTGATGAGGGTGTGTGAAGGGACAAAAGGGCATATTCTTCATATTGGATTCCATGTGGGGGGTACTTTTAGAGTGAATAGTTTTTCTGATGGATTGGTTAATTGAACCATTTTCTTTTTCAGAAAATTATCCTGCTTCTATCCAAGTTGAATGTCTTTTTTGTTTCCCATTTACTTTTTGGCAAAGGGTAGCGTTAAAGGGGTAGGCCAATATTTCTCATACATATGCATACATGACATGTAAAACTCTAAAATGTTTGCATGTTGAGGTTTATGTATGTTTATGTTGAATATGGGTTAGCTTTTTTAAAACTGATTCACAACTTCTATTTTCTTGATTTTAGGCAAGATTTTTTATTTTGGCTGATTGTTATAAAAGAGTATTTCACCAAGTTCTTATCATGATTGAATTCCAATCATATTAAATGAAAGATAATCTGATTTCCGGCCCTTTCATTACATATAATAAAAAGAGTTCGTATATTTTTTTATAAATCAAACTTAGAAAAGTTAGAAAAAACTATATATCACTACTCATAGAAAGCATTGCCTTTATTAGATATATTTATAATAAAAGCGGTGGTTGCATTTAAGTGCTCTCAATACTTCATAGCATCATTTTCAACTTGGGTAGCCTACTGCTGTAATCTCTCGGCCTGACGTGCTGCTTGCTCAACCTGCCTTATCATTTGTCTTATCTAGTCATGGAATAAAGTGTTGTCTGTGACTAGGAAACCAATACTGGATGTTAAAGCCTCATTATTTCTTTCAAGCATTCGTTCTGTTTTTGTTTTCCAGATATGTTACTTTAGTTATTGCTTTTTGCAGCTCCTTCTTTTCGATGTCAAGCTCAACTATTTTAGAGTTAATCTGGACCTCAAAATTGTTGATGTAATCTCGACATTCTTGACACTTTTGCTTTGAGTTGTGTAGTTATTTTTCCATTCTAAAGTATTGTTCTTTAAGCAGCATCAACTCTTCCTCTTGAATTTCTATCTCAGATTGTAATACCATGAGTTGTTCTTTTAAAAAATCAACTCTTTTCTTATAGTTTCTTATGTTAGATTTAACAACTTTTCTAGCACTCATTTCTTCCTCTAACTATGCTATATATTGGGCTCTATTCTATGTTAATTTTGGTTAACCAACTCTTCTTTTTTATTAGCATCTGATTTCATTTTATTTTCTTAAAGAAATATCTATCATTTCTTTATTAGCACTCATCATGCTCTTAGCTGACTTCTTGATATTAACTCTTTCTTTTATATTTGCACACAGTTGTTAACCAGTTAATCACGCTTGGCTATTTAAATTTTCTACTGATTACACAACCTCTATAATTTATTAAAATAGAATTTTATTCACATATAAAATTTTATAAATGTTTTATATGCTAGAAGACAGACCTTATTCAGTGATTCTTTAGATGCTTGCTAAGCAACCATGTATCGATCTTGAGAAATCATCCCTTCTTCAATAGCTTGCATTGCTCTTTTATACAAATGATCAAATGAATCGAGTTAGCAATATCAACATTATTGGACCCACTATCTATTGTATATCAACATTATAAGCCTAAAATCCTTTCTTAATTGTGCCAAGATATAAGGGATTTCCTCCACCCCATTGCAAAAACAGGGACTAGTGTAAAAATCAAACATGGTGTATATATTGATATGAAAAAAATAAATAAATGATAGGTGAGATACACATATATAGTAGAAAAATAATATATAAAAATTAAATGAATCATGATAGTGAAAGTTGGATTTGAGAAAAATAAAATTAACAATAATGGTAGAATTTAATGTGTTAAAGTTTATATCAATTATAATGACAGGTCTAATATTTTAAATGTTAATCCAACTACAACAATGAGGGTTATTAAACTTGAAGTATGAGTTACAAATTCCTAAAATAATTAGTGATTATTTATTATTAAAAATTAAATAATAAAAAGTATGAGTTTAAATACAGAAATGGATCAAATGAATCTAATAAGTTGATTAAAGTGTTAATCAAACTTATGGATGAATGGATAAATCTAGAAATGTATGGATAAGACATAATTATTATTTAAATGAGCTACATGGGCATGAAAAATAATTGTGGGGAAAAAATATTGTAATGTGCTATAAATGGGCATGAGAAATATTTATGTTTGAAAAATATTATAATATGCCATAAATGGGCATGAGAAATAATTGTGTTGGAAAAATACTGAAATGTGCCATAAACGAGCATAAAAATTAATTGAGTGAGAAAAATATTGTAATGTGTCTTAAAGGGGCATGAGAAATATTTGAGTTGGAAAAATATTGGAACTTGCCACCAATGGATATAAGAAATATTTAAGTTGGAAAAAAACATTCAAATGTTCTATAAATGAGTTTAAGAAATACTTAAGATATTTGTTTTTGAAGAAACCGGATGAGTATAAAGCATATGAGAATGAAAGAAATGTATGTTCAAGCTAGAATTGGTTGGAAGTACATTGAGTTTAAAATTTTGATTAGAAGAGTCTTGGTAGACATAAAAGACATTGAGTCTGAAAGTGATATTGATAAGCCAATAATGATATAAATGGATGATGAGATGAACTAATGATTTTAATTGGTTGGAATGAAATAAATGCTTAGGAAGGTCAGGAAGGCATATGATGGTAATTTAGAAATATGATATGAATTAAGAGGGTTATGAAATGAAATAACAAAATGAACTAAATATAATTATAAGATAAAATGGGGTATAGATAAAATACGACGTTGAAAGGGAATATGAAATGAAAACATTATAATGAATTCAATAAATATAAAAGAAGTGAGTGAAAAATTGAGAAGGGTTATGGAATATATGGTAAGTCAGGTAGTTTACATCTATGATGACAATAATTAAATGTGTTTAATGGAAAAGAAGAGCTTATCAATGGTTGATAAGAAGGTATTAAATTAAAAAGAACATAGATTGATGTGCTTAAAGAAAGGGCTAATGTTATTGATTTTGTTCATATAGTTGCAAAATATAATAATCATAATGATGTAATTACTTATGGCAATTTTAATGGTCTTATGTGTTTTACAAGTATCTTCTTTTGAAGGCTTCAATCCTTATAAAAAGGTTATCGAGCCTTTCCTATCAAATAGGTCCTGGTATTGATTAAATGTTGTAATTGTAGACTAATTTATGCTTGTAATTTATAAGGTGTTGTAACCACACTAAATTATGTCTTTATAATTGTTGTTACCCATTTTTGGGTCCTCACAAAAAAAAAATACAAAATAAAAAAAAATCAAAAAATATATTCGGAAGAAAACCAAAAAGTTATAGCACTGAATAAAGGATTCCGAAGCGCCAAGAAAATAATCAAAAATTGGTTGAGAAGGTTAAAAAATACAAAAATTGAAATTTGACAATATATTTTGACTGATGAGAGCCCTATTGACAAAAAAAAATTCATTTTGAGGAAGAAATATCCAAAATCAGATGTTTATGGACTTAATAAAATTTTATTGAAGGTTTAATTAAATTTATAAAGGGTTTGATTGCAAGAAAAAATGATTCTCGAGTCAATTTGGGCTTTAATTGGAAGAAATTAAAGTTAAGGGGTCAAATTATAATTTTTAAAAGTTGATTTGGTTAAATCAGGGGCTTCATTAGAAGAAATTAAAGTTTGATGGCCAATTGGGGACTTGATTGAAGAAATCTGAAACCAAGAACTAAACTAGAAAAGACGCGTAAATAAAGGGGCTGGAATGGACTGAATCAGGGGCTATATTGAAGAAATTGATTTTTTTTTATTAATTGAGGGTTAAAATGCACAAATTCAAAACCAATGACTAAAGTGAAAAAAAGGCCAACATCATGGCCGACATTGGAATTTTGCAGGGATACAATTGAATTGATTTTTAAAATTAAAATTTTACAATTGAGGACTTGATTGAACAATTAAAAAATTAAGGACTGATTTGGAAATTAACATATTTTGGCGCCATTTTCTTTTAAATGAAAATGACGCGTTTTGGTCAAAATTACATCGTTTCATAAACTGTTCACTTAAAAAAAAGAAGAAGCCTGAAACGGTGTCGTTTTGAATGACACTGTTCTTCTTCTTCGTCTCCTAGATGTGCAATAGGGGACGAAGAAGGTTTTTGAATTTTTTTTTTTTTGCGCTCTCTCTCTCTCTCCCCAACTTGACCAAACACTAAGAAGTCGTACCTCCCTCTACACGCCCTGCAATAACACTGAAGAAAGGAGAGGGGAGCCATGCCTTACAGAAGACATCCCAAACCACCCTATCCTGTGGCACGACGAGACATGATATGGTGACCCCCTTCTCCTTCTATTTATAAATAGGGGGAAGCAATGAAGAAAAAAATGAGGAAAAAAAAGGAAAAAAAAAAGAGAAGTGAAAACGAATAGGGAATAGAAGACAGCGTATTTTAGAAGTGAGAAAGATTTTGAAAAAAAATAAAGATGAATGAAGAAAAAAAAAGAAGGGAGAAGGGAGGGTAGAAAGTAAAAGAAAAAGAAGAGAGAAACAGTAATGCAAAGACAGGGGAAAACAGGGGAGAGTAGAGGGGAATAAAGAAAAGAAAATTTGAGACAAAAACAAAAACAAGGGGGCTTTGGGGGGTACAGAAGAGAAAGTTCATCAAGAACGAAAAAAGAGAATGTAAAAAAACAGAGGAAAAAGGGAGGTTGCTGTTTTTCTTCCCACCGATGCTTGGAACCACTGTCCGTGAGCCACACCACCACAAGCCACCGTCAGCTCAGCTACCAGAGCCCCTTTGTTCTAGGTAACACTCTCCTCCTCCTTCTCCTCTTCATGGTCTGCTTACTTGCATGCAGGACATGCACTGTTCATGTTTCTACATCAAGAAATATCATTAATTGGTTACTGTATGGTTGCTTCGGACTGGACTATCAACCCAACCCATGCGGCTGGGCTGAGTCCAGCAAAAAAAAGTGAAAGGAGTTTGTTTTGGGTCAGTCCCGAAACAGTTTCCTTGTGGGCTCGCTACGGCCTAGTGTCTTTTTGGGCTGGTCTTGGCCCATTTCCTTCAAGGCTAGACTTAGCTTAATCAGGTTGGGTTTAGCCCATATAATTAGGTTGGGCCTAAACCCAAGTCATTATTATAATATATAATGTAACTCCCGGGTAAATTCCTGTATTTTTTGACTTACAAAAAAAGAGGGGGCAAATATGTGTGTGTGTGTGTGTGTGTGTCTAGAAGTTAATGAAGTGGAAATTATTATCTAATAATGTGAATGTGGGACAAGATTAAATTGAATAAGTCAAACTTTAGGGCCAAATGGTTTTAAAACAAAACAAGGAAGGACTTAAATGAAAAAAAGAGGAAAACTTGTAAATATATAAACAAATGGGGAGTGGAATTTCAGTGGGGAGTGGCCGGCCATATTAGGGTTTGAGAGGGAGAAGAATTGAGTGAAATTTATCAAAGTTCATCCAAAATAAATTCACAAAAATAAAAATGGAAGGAGATATAATTAGTGATTAAAGTTTATTAGGAAGGGTTTGAACAAAAAAATCTCAAAAGGGGAACAAAAGATTTTTTATTAAAGAGGGGAGGCATTGAGAGGAAAATAAGGGGGGAAAGAGGAAAGAAATTTGTGTGGTGATTTCAAGCTTTCCATCTCTTATTTCTTTGTATTAAAAGGTAACAAATCTTTTCCTCTCAATTAAATTGATATATTTAGTATGTTAAGATTTTATTCAATTGTATTAGTGTATAATTATAGTATGAGTTGTGAGGTTGAATGGGTTAATTTATGAAATTATGATGAATTAATGTTTTAATAAATGAAATAATAGTGGGTAATGTTTCAATTTTTTGAAATTGAAGAAGACAATAATTATGGGTTGTTTGGAGGAGAGGTTTCGGCCTAGAGAAAGAAAATAAATGAAAATGTTGGATCAATAATTAATTGTTGAGTTATGTGATAATATTGATGATGAAGGAGTTATATTAGTGATGCGTTAATATTGTTGAGTGATAATTAGATGAGTTATGTAGTAATATTGATGATGAATGAGTTATATTAGTGATGAGTTAATATTGTTGTTTGATAGTTAAATAAGTTATGTGATAATATTGATGATGAAAAAATTATATTAGTGATGAATTAATATTATTGAATGATAATTAAATGAATTATGGGATAATATTAATGATCAATGAATTATATTAGTGATGAGTTAATTTGTTGAGTGATAATTAAATGAGTTATGTGGTAATATTGATGATGAAGAAATTATATCAGTGATGAGTTAATATTGTTGAGTGATAGTTAAATGAGTTATGTGGTAATATTGATGATGAAAGAATTATGTTAGTGATGAGTTGATATTGTTGTTGAAAATTAAATGAATTATGTGGTGATGTGTTGATGAAGTAATTAAATTAACAGTGAGTTGTTTTGCTGATTTGATAAGTTAAGTGGTTTTGTGGTAATGTTGTTGATGAAATAATTAAATTGATGACAAGTTGATTTTGTTGAAATAAAATTTAATTGGTAATGAAATGAACTTGCAGGAGTGGATGAGGCTATAGGAACCACTCAGTAAACAAGTTCAGCTAGTAGGACGCAAACACCAGGTAGGTGTTTAATATCTTGAATATTCTTTTCTTTCTCTAAACTTTAGATATTTAAATTTTCTCTCGATCAATGAAATGTTATGTGGAATGCTGGTAGATTTTCTCATGATAATTTATTTTGAAAATGGAAGACTTGTGAGCCAGTTATTCTGTAATAGAACTGGTGCCTTGTGAATGGGCAGCTTGTGGACCAGCTATCCTGGTATGGAACTGGTGCCCTGTGAATTGGCAACTGGTGGACCAGGTATCCTGGTATGGAACTGGTGTCCTGTGAATGGGCAGCTAGTGGGCTAGCTGTGCTGGTATGGAACTAGTGCTGGTAGTCCAACTGTCCTGGTTTGGAAATGAAGTTCTATGATGAGGACTTGTTTGAATTTTGGATTATTGATTTGTGAATAGTACTTGAAAGATGATAGTAAATATGGAAATTTTGTGAGTAACTAATGTATATATTTATATGTTAATGCAAATGTAAATACTCTAATTAACAATGATTATCTTTTAAATTATTATGCAGGTTCATCTCAATACCGCGCCTCCTAGTGGTTTTAGAGTTTACTTCTATTACCAGTAAATCTTTTGGATATGTAAATTGTTGATAATAATATTATTATCTGTATATTTTGAAGATTATAATGTTATGTATGTATGAATTTAAATGGACTAACTTATTTAACTTGCACTCTGTTGTGTAAATATTTTCTAATTATAATGGTGATATATATATATATATATATATATAAGCATGTAGTTAATATTATTTGTGATAAACAATACTTAAAAGATTATATATGATTGAAGGAAGTATATTAAGTCTATAATCTATGGTTTGTGTATCATGGTTAAGATAACTCTTTTTTCATTTTAGTAAAATAATTATTCGTTGAGTTGATATGTTAGAAAATGTGAAATATTGTTGATTAAGATATGTTGGAGTATAACAAGAATATTGAATTTTGGAAATGGTTGATTAGGGACTGATGTTAATTTTATCAATAACTTGGGATAGGCTAAATTAGGGGAAACCCTGCTTAAATTTTTTTGAAAAAAAATATATATCATGAATTTTCAAAATATATTGCTAGAAAATTTTGGGATTGTTACATATAATGTTATATATTATATATTTTATTTTTTAAAAAGAAAACAACAAAGAAAATTTCATAAAATTTCCAAAATCCTTTCAAAAACAATTTGTGGTTTTCTAGCATATTTTCCCACCATTTTGGATTAATATTGGTTGGCATTTTTATACAGTAAAAATACAAATCCGATATTAAAATACTCAATTTTCTTTGAAATGTTGCAAAAAAATATCTATAAGAAAGATCCTTGTTTTCATGCATACAACCAAGTCTATCAAATAAAAAAAATCATATTGTATTTTTATACAATAAAAGTTCAAAAAAATATGTCTTAGCATGCATTTCTAGCTTTAATAATTAGTTTATTAAAGTCACAAGAACTTGACTAATATTTCAAAAATTCCAAAACAATTATTTGTTTTCTTTTAATAACTGGGCTTACGAACTTACACGTAAAACATATTCTTAATGTTAAATAAAAATTAGTTTCTTTTGTTGACAATAAAACAATTAGGTTTCACTTTATAAGATAAAAACCTCCTTATCGAGAAGGACTTTTCTTGAACCTTAAACAAACCAATAAATAGAAAACAATAATACCTTAGCATATATAAGACAATTAAACAATGCAGCTTACCTCAGGTAAGACGTATTTGGAGTTTCAATACCTTCCATTTACGCAACCAGTCCCTGTGATTGATCTCTGAGACCAATTAGAGTTCCTAGTGATTAAAATATTATATGGCAACTCCAATTCCATCTATACATTGATAAAACACAAGGAATCTTTGTCTCCCCCATTTTCTCGATACCTAAAACAAAGTGATAGATCGCCGTGACGCGACACACGTATGACAATAATATTATAAAAAAAAGAAAAACTCCCTATTTTTCATGAATATAATTCTTGAAAATATGCAAATTCCATTAAAAGGTTCTAGGCATTTCAAAAGGCAACATGAACAATCAGAAAAGGATAGTTTGATTAAAATAAATTTCAAGACGACATCATTTAAAAAAATATTTAGATAAAAATATATTAGATCGTCTGGGGTTATATTTAAAATTTATGACTCAAGTCATGAGACAGTGATAAACTCAAAGAAAACAAATAAAAAAACATATTGAAAGCCAATACTCAATAAATCCAATGCTAAAGAATGAAATTGAAAAACAAAATCATTAAAAATGACAAAAAAACACCCGAGTCAACCTGGGTTAACCTGGATCATGATATCAGAATAATCCAATAGAAAGAAAAAAAAATATAAAGCTCAATTCTTAATAAATTTAATATTTAATGATAGAATTGAGAAAAATAAATCAATAAAAAATGACAAAAAAAAAAGATCTGAGTCAACCTGGTTTAACCTGTTAAACTCTTGACTCGGGTCATAAGATTAAGATAATCTCATAAAAATCAAACAAAAAAAGAAATCATGAAACTTAATTCATAATCAACCCAAATGGTTAAAGATGAAATTGGAAAAGAATCCAATTACAAAAAAAACATGAGCTAACTTGCAAAACTTGTGAATCAGGTTATTAGACTAGAATAACCTTATAGAAAGGAAATCAAAATGAATTATGAAGCTCATTCTTCAATAAATTTAATGTTAAAGTATGAAAAAAAAGGTATTATTCCAATGAATAGTACTTCGTCAGGAGGGGAATTGAATGATGAAATTGAAAAAAAATTAATTAAAAAAAACAAAAAAAGACTCGAGTCAACCCGGTTTAACTAGTTAAACCCTTGACTTACATCATAAGATTGAAATAACCTCACAAAAAGTAATCTGAAACAAATTATAAAGTTTTATTCTCAATCAACGTTAATGGTGAACGATAAAATTGAAAAAAAAATAATTCAATTACAAAAAAAACTCGAATTAATCGGTTTAATCTGCAAAATTTTTGACTCGATTTATAAAATTATGATAGTCTCATATAAAAGAGAATCGAAATAAATGATGAAACTTAATTGCCTCTTAATATTAAATAATAAAATTAGAAAAAAAATTAAATAATACTTTTTCGATGAAAGGAAGAATGATTTGCCTTTGGTTGTTGTTAATAATAGTAAGAATAATAAATTAATTACCAGAGCCTTACCCTGGGCGCAGCCATAGGCTCAACGAAGATAGACATGAGTTGTGTTGGCATGAAGCATTTATGGCAGTACGGACACCACACCAAGATTAGAGATTTCAACCATGCAGTCTGCTTCGTAGCTAGACGGTGATAAGGTCGGTATGTCGTGATGCCTTCCCGGGTTGCTAACGCAGCACCACGTAGTTGGATTTTAATTCAAAAAAGATCAACTAGGAAATGGACAAAAATGATGAGGCACTATTTGATGGGCATTTATAAAAATATTATTAAGGGGAATTAAGATGGTAGAAAACTAGCATTTTTAGATTTTTTTTATGATATTGAAGTGGAACAAAAGTGAAGGTGTTTGATATATCTGATTTGCAATAATTTACAGTGAATTTGGAAACAAGATAACATGAATATGGTATCAGAAGTAAGATTTTGTGAATTTTTATTGATCAAATAATTATCTAAAACTTTTTTATGATGATGGTGTGTGAAGGGATAAAAAAGGCATATTCTTCATATTGGATTCCATGTGTTGGGAGGGTATCCTTTCAGAAGCGAATAGTTTTCCTGACGGGTCGGTTTATTGAACCACTTTCTTTTTCAGAAAATTATCCTGCTTCTATCCAAGTTGAATGTCTTTTTATTTTCCATATACTTCTTGGTGAAGGGCAGCGTTAAAGGGTTAGGCCTAAATTTCTCCTACATGTGCATATATGACATGTAAAACTCTAAAATGTTTGCATGTTGAGGTTTATGTATGTTTACGTTCGATATGGGTTAGCTTCTTTGAAATTGATTCACAACTTCTATTTTCTTGATTTTAGGCAAGATTTTTTATTTTGGTTGATTGTTATAAAGGAGTATTTCATCAAGTTCTTATCATGATTGAATTCCAAACACATTAAATGAAAGAAAATCTAATTTGCGATCCTTGCATTACACATAACAAAAAGAGTTCATACATTTTTTTATAAAACAAACTTAGAAAAGTTAGAAAAAACTATATATCACTATTCATAGAAAGCATTGCCTTTATTAGCTATATTTATAATAAAAATAGTGGTTGTATCTAACTTGGGTAGCCTGCTGCTGTAATCTCTCGGCCTAACGTGCTACTTGCTCAACCTGCCTTTTCATTTGTCTTATCTAGTCATGGAATAAAGTGTTGTCTGTGACTAGGACACCAATACTGGAAGTTAAAGCCTCACTGTTTCTTTCAAGCATTCGCATTGTTTTTTTTTTTTTTCCCAGATATATTACTTTAGTTATTGCTCTTTGCAGCTCCTCCCTCTTTATGCCAAGCTCAACTATTTTGGAGTTAATCTAGAACTCAAAAATTGTTGATGTAATCTAGACATTCTTAATGCTCTTGCTTGGATCTATGTAGTTATTTTTCCATTCTAAAGTATTGTTCTTTTAACACCGTCAGCTCTTCCTCTTGAATTTCTATCTCAGATCGTAACACCATGAGTTGTTCTTTTAAATAATCAACTCTTTTCTTATAGTCATTTATGTTAGATTCAACAGCTTTTGTAGCACTCCTTTCTTTATTTAACTATATTGTATATTGGACTCTCCTTTATGTTAATTTTGGTTAACCAACTCTTCTCTTTATTAACATCTGATTTCTTTGTAAAGTTATCATTTTCTATCATTTCTTTATCAACACTTATCATGCTCTTAGCTGACTTCTTGATGTTGACCTCTTCTTTATCTATGTGCACACATTTGTTGACCAGTTCATCGTGCTTGGCTATTCCAATTTTCTACTGATTTCAACCTCTATAATTTATTAAAATAGGATTGTAATCACATATAAAAAAAAATTATAAATGTTTATATACTACAAGATGGACCTTATTCATTGATTATTTAGATGCTTGCTAAGCAACCATGTATCGATCTTAAGAAATCATCCATTCTTCAACAACTTGCATTGCTCTTTTATACAAATGATCAAATGAATCAAGTTAGCAATATCAACATTATTGGACCCATTATGTAAAAATAAGGACTGATGTTAAAATCAAGAAAAGAAAATAAATGATAGGCGAGATACACATAATAATAGAAAAATAATATATAAAAATTAAATGAATCGCGACAATGAAAATTGGATTTGAGAAAAATAAAATTAACAACAATGGTGAAATTTAATATGTGAAAGTTTAAATCAGTCGTAATGATAGGCCTAGTATTTTAAATGTTAACCTAACTACAATAGTGAGGGTTATTAGACTTGAAGTATGAGTTACAGTTTCCTAAAATAATTAGTGATTATGAACAATAAAAAGTATGGGTTCAAATACAGAAGTGGATCAAATGAATCTAATAAGTTGATTAAAGTGTTAATCAAACTTATGGATGAATGGATAAATCTAGAAATATATGGATAAGATATAATTATTATTTAAATGAGCCAACGAGCATGAAAAATAATTGAGTGGGGAAAAAATATTGTAATGTGCTATAAATGGGCATGAGAAATAATTGTGTTGGAAAAATACTGAAATGTGCTATAAATGAGCACGAAAATTAATTGAGTGAGAAAAATAATATAATGTGTCTTAAAGGGGCATGAGAAATATTTGAGATGGAAAAATATTGGAACTTGCCACCAATGGATATAAGAAATATTTAAGTTGGAAAAAAAAACATTGAAATGTTCCATATATAAGTTTAAGAAATACTTAAGATTAAAAAGAATTGAAGAAGCCTGATGAGTGTAAAGTATATGAGAATAGAAGATATGTATGTTCAAGCTAGAATTAACTGGAAGTACATTGAGTTTAAAATTTTAATTGGATTAGTTTTGATAGTCCTTGAGACTAAAAGTGATATTGATAAGCCAATAATAATATAAATGGATGATGAGATGAACTAATGATTTAAGTTGGTTGTGAAAGCTGAGAGGGCATATGATGGTAATTAGAAATGAAATGTGATATGAATTAAGGGGGTTATGAAATGAAATAACAAAATGAACTAAATACACTTATAAGATAAAATGGGTACATATAAAATACGATGTGGAAAGGGAATATGAAATGGAAACGTTATAATGGATTCCATAAACAAAAAAGAGGTGAGTGGAAAAAATTACTAAGAAGGGTTATGGAATATATGGTAAATTAAAAGGTAGTTTACATGTGTGATGACAATGGTTAAATGTGTTTAATGAAAAAGAAGAGCTCATCAATAGTTGATGATAATGAATTAATTTTTTTAAAAAAAACATAGATTAATGTGCTTATAGAAAGGGCTAATGATATTAATTTTATTCATATAGTTGTAAAATATAATAATCATAATGATGTAATTACTTAAGGCAATTTTCATGGTCTTATGTGTTTTTTAGGTATTTTCTTCTGAAGGCCTTAGTCCTTATACAAAAGTTATCGAGCTATTAGACTTTTCTTATCAGATAGATTCTGGTATTGATTACTGTTGTAATTGTAGACTAGTTATGCTTGTAATTTATAAGGTGTTGTAACCACACTAAATTATGTCTTTATAATATTATAACTAAATTATGTCTTTATAATATTATAAAAAGAGAAAACATTCCCCATTTTTCATAAACATAATCGTTGAAAGTGTGCAAATTCCATTAAAAGGTTTGGGGCGTTTCAAAAGGCAACTTGGACAATTAGAAAAAGATAATTTGACTAAAATAAATTTCAAAACGACATCATTTTAAAAAAAATATTTAGATGAAAAAATATTAGATCGACTGGGGTCAACCTAGGTTACATTTGAAATTTATAAGTCAAGTCATGAGACTGTGATAAACTCAAAGAAAACAAATAAAAAACATATTGAAGTTCAATTCTCAATAAACTCAATGTTAAAGAATGAAATTGAAAAACAAAATCATTAAAAATGACAAAAAAACACCCAAGTTAACTCGTTAAACCTGGATTATAATACTAGAATAACCTAATAAAAAGAAAATAAAAAAATTATAAAAATCAATTACCAATAAATTCAACTTTGAATAATAAAATTGAGAAAAATAAATCAATTAGAAAAGAACAAAAAAGAAATCTGAGTCAACTCGGTTTAACCCGTCAAACTCTTAACTCGGGTCATGAGACTGAGATAACCTCATAAAAATCAAATAAAAAAAGAAATCATAAAACTTAATTCATAATCAACTCAAATGGTCAAAGATAAAATTGGAAAAGAATCCAATTACAAAAAAGCAAAAAACAAACTTGAATTAACCTCCAAAACTCGTGAATCAGGTCATTAAACTAGAATAACCTTATAGAAAGTAAATCGAAATGAATTATGAAACTCAATCTTCAATAAATCTAATGTTAAATGATGAAAAAAAAGTATTATTCCAATGAACAGTACTTTGTCAGGAGGGGAATTAAATGATAAAATTGAAAAAAAATCAATTAAAAAAAAAAACTTACGTCAACTCGGTATAACCAGTCAAACCCTTGACTTAGGGTATGAGATTGATATAACCTCATAGAAAGTAAACTGAAACAAATTTGTAAAGTTTTATTCTCAATCAATCTAAATGATGAATGATAAAATTAAAAAAATAATTTAATTATAAAAAGAATAAAAAAACTCGAGTTAGTCGGTTTAACCTGTAAAACTTTTAACTCGAGTTATGAAACTATGATAATCTCGTAAAAAAATAATTAAAATAAATTATGAAGTTCAATCACTAATAAATTTAATAGTAAATAATAAAATTAGAAGAAAGAAAAGGATATTATTACAATAAATAATAGTTTTTTAAGGAAAGGAAGAGTGATTTGCCTTTGGTTGTTGATAATAATAGTAAGAATAATAAATTAATTAACAGAGCAACGATGATATACATGGGTTGGCATGAAGCATTTATGGCAGCACGTACATCACACCATGATTTATTAGAGATCAACACTTGCTTCTTTTTTCTTCTGAGATTAGAAAAGAACTAACCATGCATTCTGCTTCGTAGCCAGACAGTGATGAGGTTGGTATGTAGTGAGGCCTTCCCGGGTTGCTAACACAGCACCACGTAGTTGGATTTTAATTCAAAAAAGATCAACTAGGAAATGAACAAAAACAAGATTGGCAGCCACCTCTCGTGGACTAGAAGGGCCACTCATTTGTCAGTGGCGTACTCGTGGTGCCCCACCGACGAGCCCCATTTGGCCATTTCCCACCGCCTAGCCCTCGCCATGGATTAGGGGTCAACTAGAAGGAGCGCAGGTCGACGGCCTTGCTTTTTGCATCTATAATAAAATACTTCGTGTTTATTCAAACATAATGTTAAATACTTCTTCTTGTTATGTCTAAATTTAAACATATTTTACATATATGTTAGATTTTAGTCATTAAGGTAAAAAAATAGTTTAAAAAAAACTATTAAATTGAGTTATAAAAATTCTTTACGCAACCAAAATCATATCTTGCCCATCTTTTCATACTTCCTCTAGTTTTTTACCGAATTTTTTATGTAATTTAAAACACAAGACATGATTCTTATCATATATGTAATATTTATTTTATTTATATAAGATATATTTATTATTAACAATTTTTTTAATTGAGTTTAGAGTAAATATAAAGTTCTTCGGATAAAAATATTTTGCAAATGAAATTATAAAGTGGTTATAATTATGATATTCTTATTTAATCAAAAAATTGTTATTAAATATTCATGGTTGATGCTCTATTAACACTGGACATTAATTATAATTGTTGAGGGTAGTATATTTGGTGTTCTTTTTTTTTTTATGAAAAAAAGTATTGTTATCATAAGTTGAGATATAAAAAAATATTTGGAACTAATATATAGATACTTTTAAATGAGTCTATTGGTAACTCCGTCCATAATAATTAAAAAATCTATTTTAAAAAAATCTATTAACTAGAAAAAGAAAATAATTTTAAAAAAATTAAATTTGTATAAAATTCAAGTATGCAAAAATAAATTATCTTAATATGAAAGCCAAATATGTATTACAAATTTACACATTCAAATACAATGAAACTAGAACAAAGGTTGTGCTAAAGGAGGAGACTAGTCATTCTCGAGACCATAGAGCTAATAAGAAGATGCACGTGTATCACCCATTTGTGATCTAATATCCATAACCGTTCGGAGGAGTTCTTTATAATCCGCAAAGAGTCATTCATATTTTTTTATTTAGATGGGTTGTATGTTCTTGCACTCCTTGCTATAACAAGGCCGCGAACTCCAGAGACTAAGTGCTCGATATCGATTGCAACCTCCCAACGATTGAAACACTACAAGCCATCCGCAAGTTCTCGGTTGTAGTATTGGAGAGTCCATACACTCAATTTCTATTGGGTCCACCAGACAATTCTGTTTCCATCCACAAATCCAGATCAAAATCCAAGTGGGTCGAAGAATTGTCCCTGTATCTCTCCTTCAATCAACTGTTATATGTCTCCTAGAAATAAAAAATGAAATCATCAAATTCAAGAAAATAATAACTTATGATTGATAATGGTTCAACAAACATACCATAAAGTGTTGAGCTCGATTGTTGATGAACTACTGCACCTCTTTTTGGCAGTTTTCACTCCGCACGCGCATCTTCACAAAAAGCTCTATTAGGTTTGGCTCACGTCCAAGAATCATAGTCTGAAAGAAAAAATTATTGTCAGTTAAATATATTTATAAATAAAAATAATAATTAAAAATAGTTGTGATTAAAATAACTCTTACCATTCACTTCGCATGCGAAATAAACAGAACAAAGTCGCCGGTGTGCGTGGTAACTAAACCATGAATTTACATGCTCTGGTTCCTCGCACCAGACTGTGAGCATCATGTGAAATGCTCGGACATCACGTGCTGCATAAATTATCTGGGATGTATGGCAGCTTGAAATCCTTCTAAACCGTCATGTCATTCCAGCCTAGTAGAGTTTTCTTTGGTATATTTTTTTGATTTGTCTCATACCAAATATCATGCAACCTATATGATTCAAACATATTATAAATGAGTTAATGACAAATAAAATTTTAATATTTAAAATTCAAAAAAAATTATCATATTATTTTTTATGTTACCTAGTTGCAACGTGATTCTCTCAAACCTCACTCGCAACATTATCATTTGCTTTATCCCACTCAAATTTAGCCTTGCAATAAACATTTATATATAAAAAAAATTCAATAATTTCAATAAAGTAAAGGAATTAACATAAAAAATAGTAAATATTTTAAGTTAACACTAACCTTAAATCTTGTAAACCATGCATCGACCTGTGACTTCCAATCAGGATGTTTGGAAACCTGACTCCATTGAAACAATAGAATTTCCATTGACAATTTAAATGTCGATGTTATCATTCGGGCAGCCTCAATGTTTGTGAACCTGAAAATTGATAATTTTAATGAAATATTATTTGTTCATAAATTGTTAAATATAAGCCAACTCAAAGCAAAACAAACTTGCATTGAAAGGTCGTCTTTCCAATGCACCTCATCCTTGCAGTTGAATGGATCCTACTATGAAGGGATACCTCTTTTACGTTGTGGAACCACACTTGAAAAGGTAGTGTCGTGAGTTGATGTACGTGCTTCAAGTCTCTTCTTGGTCGGCACCTAATGACACATTATTGTCATCATCGCTGCTAGAAGAACTAGCTGCAATCATGTGCTCACGACGTGAACTTGATTTTCTCATATGCATCTACACAAATTTGATAAATATTTGGATAAAAAATTTTAATTTTTTTTTTAAAAATTCGGCAGCACCTTTCCTATACTAGAAACTACCTAAAAATTTTTGTCCTACAAATAGACAACATATATGCTACAAACAAATTGATTTTATTTAATTTCTACCAATAATTTTGAATAATTCAATTTTATAGAAAATTCTCATTTTCTACATGATAATATTTTTAATCCTAAATTGACAAGAATTTTTTGTAATTAAATTTAATCCTATATATTCAATTTATATTGAACAACAAATTTGACAATAACAATTAAAATTCAACAAAATAATAAAACATTATTGCAATATAGACAAAAACATAGACAAAAAAAAAGAAAAAACAATACAAAAACAAATTTAGACCTTAGGTATGAAAAATTCTCACCTTAATGGCGTGCTTAGTTTCAGAGTTGAACTATGTGTTATATAAAAAAAACAAAAACAAATACATTATTAATAAACTAAAGAAAAGAAGAAAAATGAGAAGAAAATATGTCAAAACATTCACCACAAATACCTTTTGATTGTGTTAAAAGAAATGAGGTTTAATTTGTAGCCTTAATATTTGAAATATAAAATTGAAAAATTAGAGAATAAAACGAAGAGCAATGTTTTTAAGCCAACCGAATAAAATGAAGGCCTGGTGCGCTCGTGGAGTTTTTATACTAGATTTTATGGATGAAATTACCAACAGACTATTAAATATTATTATTTTTAAATTGTTTATCGATGATTCCCTTGATAATGTCCCCTTAAAATTTTCATTTCGCACTAAAAATTTCAAAAACCCCTCTAGATTTTTTTCAGTCCGTTCATGATTTCGTCGGTAAAATAATAAATAGTAAACTGTTAGAGATACATTAATTACCAACACGTTGGAATTCGCTGTCCATCGATGATTCTGTCGGAAAACCTACCACTCAGTTAGTAAAGTTTAATTGCCATCATCGATATGTGAAGCGAACAGTTCCCTTTATCTTTGGAACACATTAACGGACAGACCATCGGTGTGATGTTTCATGAACAGTGCCCAGGGGAGGGAAACAATTCCCTTCGCCTCTGAAATACACCGATGAACACAAACCGTCGATAATTTTATTGGTGTGATGTTCTATGAACAGTGTCTAGGGGAGGGGAATAGTTCACTTCTCACGTTTCATGATTCAACTAAAAAGTAAGGATGCATATTGTTAAAATGTTTCCATGCTTTACCGTCGGAAGGGTGCACCATCACTCCATCCACTACATCATGTGATTGGTGACATGTCATGTGCTCAGCAGTCTTTGATGATATGAATAACCTTTACAGTCTATATGTGATTGGAAAGTATCTAAGTTTTTTATGTGTGACAAAAATCCTTCACTTGTTAGTTCTGGGTTTATAGTGAGAATGCCCACATGTCTTGTATTCGATCAGCTCAGTATTTTCAAGGTAATACAACATGTAGAAGTTTGGACACATGTTAATTTTCTGGTATCCTGGACCAAGAGTTTTCATCATGGACTTAGCAATATAGAAGTTTTCTTTTAGTCTGTTCGCTTCAGGTAAAATGCTTCTCGCTCATTCAACAATTTTTTCATAACCAGCTTCTCTCACCTTATAATCTGATTTGATGGTAAACATATGTGCAACGACTGATAATTTACTAGGATTTGTGCAATCATCCCATAATGGTTCATTAGAATCTTTCAAAAGATCAAAAAATATAGTCGCATCTGCATTAGGTTCTTCATCTATGATTGAACATTGACCGACATTGCTCTGATTCATTTCCATCGCATCCATAACCATAGTTCTATAAGGATTAGTGTTGTCATCTACAACTCCATGCACGTTGCTAGCACTAAGTTGACCCAGCCATTCTTTCTACCATGATCTTGTGAGGAACAAATGATTAAATGTTGTGTAATTAATAAAACCCTAAACCCCATTACACTAATCCATCATCCGTAATCATTGGGTGAATCTTGATAAATCTATGAATGATTGTTCATCACTTCTATCGAATCTATATCAAATAATGATGACAACAAGTATTAATTAACTATGTTAACTAAATAAATTTGAAAAAATATTGGTTTAACTCAAGATTATTAAACCTACTTTAATACTTTTTTTAATTCATTATTAATTATCTACGTACATACAAAAATTTGTACACATTTACAAAAATTACAACTCGGCAATAAAATTGACAAATATATAAAACGGACCTATTATTTATTTCATCACAACACACCTAAGTCGGTAATTTGATAAGTTTCAATAATTTACAAACAAATATAATTTTATAAAATCTAAAACAAATCATAACATGTACAAAATCATAAATCCATACAACAACTTTGTTTGAGAAAAAACAATAAAACAAGTAAACACTTAAATAAAATACATATACTACAGAAATATGCAATAAAAAAATTAACATTTTAAAATTGTGTTCGAATTTAAAAAAAATGATAGATTTGCTTACTTAAGATGGAAAATCTACAATAAAATTTCAATCAGAACACAAATGTTGTCTAATAGAGTGTTGTTGTGACTGAAAAAGTTGTGAAAGGATGAGTTGTGTTGAGACGAGGGGGATGTTGGGGGGGTGGGGGGAGCTGTTTTGTTGCAGAGGTTTTTTAAGGAAGAAGTAGAAATAAGGGAGGGGAGAGAGGAGGGTCGAGCGGCAGGTTATATATTAACTATTACCGATAGATTTACCAACAGAATTATTCCGACGGTGACTCTGTTGGCAATTCTGTCGGTATAAATGGCACGTCACTATACGGTTTGCCTGTTTGAATCCCATTGTAATTCCGTCGATAATAGGGTATGTAAAAACTTAAACGTCATCAAACTATTTGGATTTTTTTTTCCTTCATTCCGACTGGGATTCCCTTGGTATATACCGACAACATATTTCCGTCAGTAAATACCGATGAAATTAGCAATAGAAAAAATTCGGTCGGTAAAAATTACTACAATATACCGATGGAATTCATCCGTCGGTGTTTCTGTTTATATTCGTAGATTTTCTAGTAGTGAGCATAACAACACCTAATCAAGACAAATACAAAAATTATGTAAAATATAAAGACAATTGAAACCAAATCACCATACAGTTGTTTAAAATAAACTCTCGAGTATATCCAAAACTAACTCTTAAATTCAAGCTACGAAGACGTATATGTTCTTCTCACATCTTATTTTACAAAATTATTAGCCATATAATTGGCCTCACACAAAC
>Ga0325402_1000284_pt1 | contig 32189 bp, 16 predicted proteins | sample PopdelMetagenome_22_FD_207212 | JGI IMG/M metagenome (GOLD analysis project Ga0325402, IMG submission 207212) | Populus deltoides microbial communities from Bellville, Georgia, United States - Xylem-PdKOR-R3 | ecosystem: Host-associated > Plants > Phyllosphere > Stem > Wood/Secondary xylem... | reverse complement strand
TATATATATATTATAGAATTGAAATATTTTTACGTGCATATGAACATACATAAATGTCATTTCATTAGATGTGTGTATTTCATGCACGAGTGTACATATGGTTGTTGATTATATAATTATAATTGAACTTTTGTTATTAGTAAAACTTTATATAAATCCCAACCTATGGAAATTGAATTAAGATCAAACACGAATAGATTTGAATTAAGAAATAGTTCAGAATAATTTAAATTTCAGGACCCGAACCTCTGCTATCTGATCCGAGTACCAGGTTTATTGCAGATTCAAATTAATTAGTTGTCATGCACACGAATGTTTACAAAAGAAAGAATGATTAAAGGAGATTATTGGGATAGACAGCGCACGAGAGAGGTGAGATTCCTCTCCATTTCATGCACGTATGGGTACGACGGACATGATTGCTGAACGTGGACAATCTTCAAACATTACTTTGATTTTTGGCGGTGCTGTTTGGGATCACGTGATCTAGTGGGATGGCCTCGATCCCCATAAAGATTTTCAGTATCTTGCCACAGTCGCCTCTCCACCCATGGTTTTCTGTGAGGCCAGCCCCGTCTATCTCACACTTGTTTTCAAGATCATCAAGATTGATATCACGTATGTTTTCAATAAGAGATGTCATGAAGATACATGCATATAATGATTTCATTAACTTTTGACTAAAGATTTATTATTGAAAATTATTATGTACAAATTAGTGGAGGAGGACCAGAGCGTCAAATTTTTGGGAAAAATAAAATTTGCCAACTCTATGAATTTTATGCATAGCAATGGCTTCAATTCTAGAAAACTACTTTAAAACATCATTTTGTTCTAATCATGTTTTTCAAATATTTTAAATTTTTTTAAAAGGTTTTAAATTAATATTTTTTCATTTTAATGTGCTAATATTAAAAATAAAAAATAAAAAAATATATTATTTTGATCTATTTTCATACTAAAAGTACTTTGAAAAAAATCTCTACTATATTCTCAAACAAACTCTAAAATTTTTTATATTTTAAAAGCAATAATATCTTCTTTTCATACTTTGAAAAGTTACATTTCACATACTATTGCTTATATAATTAATTTCATTTCATATATTAAGTTAGAAATTCACAAACTAAGTCAACAAAAAAAAATGATGTGTTGTGCATTTGTTATTATAATTAATTTAATGTTTAAAATGCCTTTATAATTTAAACATCCTTTTATTTCTCACTCCTATTATATATATATATATTAGGTCTCCCTTTGATTTTCAAATCCATTAAAAAAAAAACTAGACAAATTAAAATAAAATCTTTTTCTTCACCATGTAGCAAACCATTTCAACCATCTCAATTAAATTTGAATGACATGGATATAGAATCCAAAATTTGAGAAAAACCCTAATGAACAATTGTCGAGACATAACACACTAATAGATTTGGATAAGTAAGCAATGATAATTTTATAATCAAAATTAAGCAAAAAAAAAAAAACAAGCTTTAGATGATTTCTAAACAAATTTGTCCCTAAAATTTTCTTCACTACAAAATCAAAGTGCAAGGATAATAATTTGACCAACTAATCAATGGTGTTCTTGAAAATGAAGATAAGAAACAACAAGGTAAGGGGTGTGATAATAGTAGCATCCAAAATTCTCTCATTTTACTCTCGTTGTTGCAAATTATAGCCTTCTCTTCCACCAACATAACCACTGTTCAAATTCAACAACATCCTAACAACCATGCTAGCCTCGACTAACATTAAACACCTACCATACAACTATCTTCTATGTCATAAACCCAACACATATAAACCAAACTCTTAGTGATTCGAATCAATAAGCAACACCACAGAATCCATTACATTTGCTAATTGGACCAATTACATGTGCAAGAGCCAAAAGGATAAAAAAGATATTTAATGGACTGATTCATGACATTTAGGTTAAGCAAGCTTTGAGAACTCCTTCTAAGATGGTGTCAAACATGAAGTTGGGTTTTAAGAAGGATCAAGCCTTGATCAATATGATTAAAGCAAGAGACGGGGTTGCTTAACATGTACTAGAGCTTGGTTGTATAACTTTATATTAATGATCATAACTTTTAGCTCAATCCATCAATTTGATCATTGGATTGGGCTGAAAGTTTGCTTAAAAATTTTAAAAGTCTTGTTTTCCATACGATTAAAATTTAGTAGTAATAAGATATCGAGAAGACCTTCTAATAAGGCTTAGCTTAGAAGTTATTATTCAAGAATATACAGATTGAGATTTTATTTATATAAGACTTGATCTTTGTATTTTATTTTATCCAATAATATTCAAGTTATTTTACTTTTAAGTTAGTTATTTTGGTTTAATTTTCAACTCATAGTTAATTAGAGTATATTTTTATTTAAGTTAACACATATAAATACCTTTGATTTTTAAGATGTGAAAAAATATTAGATTTTTAATTAAACAATTATGTGAGCACTTTTACACTTGGTTCTTTTTTGAACTTTTTCATAACTTATCAAGGAGATTATTTTTGTGACATTTTAAACATATACCTTTGGTTTTTTATTTAAGTAATCAATAGGTTGGGGTTTTATAATTTGATTTTAGTTTTCTTAGGTAAGTATTTCAATTCTTAATTGTGGGTTCTAGAGTTTTTTGATTCAGGTTCACATTAATTTGGTATCAGTGCTTGGCTATAAAACCATGTTCACAATCTTTAATTTCTTATTTTGTTCTTGTTTTTTATTATCCTTATCATTTTCTTTTCATTTCAAGATGACAACATAGATAATTATTCCCCGCATCAAAATCACACCATGTAGGGTTTAAATTCATCTTATGAATTTATTAAAGATAATTAATGCAAATTCATCTTGTTCTTGAATTCAATTCTTACTTCTTTTTTTTTATTTGTGATTTCATTGATTTTAAAAAAGGAGAAAGTTTATCTACTAGATTATAATATGTCAAAATAAAAAATATGTCAGCCAAATTATGATATGCCAAAAAAAAAGCAATATCTAAATCAAAACTCCACATTGAATTCAAGTTTGTTGAATTATTCCTAAATTCCTTTTCGATTCTTGTTTTTCTTTGTCATTTTGAATTTGGTGGTTTGAACTCTACGACCTGATTTATTTTGATTGATTTTTATTTAGTTTAATGAAAAACTCAAAGAACAAGTGTACTCATGATGTTCAATTCTTGATGACGACTTGTGCGTAAAGCTCATAGGGGAGGTTTGATGAGTCATTTTGTTGTGAAAATGACTTTAGACATGTTTTATGAACTATTTTTTTCTTAAGATGAAATGTGATGTACAAAGGGTGTATGAAAGATGTTTCACATGCAGGTAAGCCAAATAGAAGGTCTTACCACATGATTTATATACTGTTTTGCTTGTACCTATGAAGGCTTGGGTAAATATTTTCATGGACTTTATTCTAAGTTCCTTAGGTAAAGATTCAATTTTTGTGATTGTAGATAGGTTTTCTAAGATGAAGAATTTCATACCAAGTCATAAATTAATGATGTAACCACTTATTTTTTTTTAAGAAAAATAGTATGACTTCATGGTGTTCCTAGGAGTATTATTTTAGGTCAGCATGTTAAGTTCTTTAGTTATTTTTGAAAGGTTTTGTGGGGAAAGTTGAGAACTAAAATATTAATTTCAACAACTTTTCATCCACAAATAGATGGTCAAATGAAAATAGAAAATAAGACATTAACTACTTTGTTATGTAATTTCATTCAAAAGAATTTGAAAAGTTAGGAGGAGTGTTTTTCTTTTATTGAGTTTGCATACAATATGAGTATGTATTCTACTACTAATCATTCACTATTTGAAATTATTTGTGGTTTCATCTATTGATAAAAAAAAAGTTAGTCTTGATGAAAATAATAGGGCTGAAATGGTGATAAAACATCATGATAATGTTCAACAGCATATAAGAAGAAAGAATAAACAATATGCATCTATAGCCAATAAAGGTTGTAGGCGTGTTATCTTTGAACCTAGTGATTGAGTTTGGTTACATATGAGGAATAAAACATTTCCAACTAATAGAAGATCAAAGTTGCATTATAAAGGGGATGGTCCTCTCAAATCCTTGAATAAATTAATGACAATGCGTAGAACTTCTAGTTGAGTATAATGTTACTAATCTTTCTCCTTTTGATATGAGTGACAATTTAAAGTCGAATCCTTTTAAGGAGATAGAGCATGATGGGAATTAACAAGTAACACCACATAATCCATTATATGTACTCGATGTACCAATTATAAAGGCAAAGGCCAAAAGGATCATAAAGGCATTTAATGGATTGACTTGTGACATTTAGACTGAGCAAGCATCAAGAACTCCTTATAAGGTGATTTTAAGAATGAAGTTGAGTTCTAAGGAGGATTAAGCCTTCATCAATGTGATCTAAGCAATGTGATCTAAGCAAGATATGAGTTGTTTTAATATGCTAGAGCTTGACTATATAATTTTATGGTAATGGTCATAACTTTCAAAATGACCATTTGGACAAACTGGAATTTTACTAAAACATTCTCAATGCTTTGTTTTCCATATGGTTAAAATCTCATAGCAATTAGACATAAAAAAAAGCCTTCCAATAAGACTCGAAAATGATTTTTGGGGAATATACAGATTGAGCTTTTATTTATATAAGACTTGAGCTTTGTATTTTATTTTACCCATACTTTTAAGTTAATTAGTTATTTGTGCTTAATTTTCATCTTATAGTTAGTTAGGGTTTATTTTTGTTTAATTCAAACATATAAATAATTTTTATTTTTTGGGTGTGAAAAACAAATTGAATTTTGAATTAAAAACTTATGTGAGCACTTTTGCTTTTAGTTTTTCATTTAAGTTTTTTAGAGCTTATCAATGAAATCATCTTTATGGTGTTCTAACCATATACCTTTGATTCTTGATTCAAGTAATCAACAGGTCAGGTTTTTATAATCTAGTTTTAGTTTTCTCAGTAAGTATTCCAATTTTTTATTGTGTGTTATAGGGTTTTGCCCTCTTGGTTTGGATCACTCGGCTATTAATCCCTTATTCAACTACATATCTTTTTTTATCCCTTGCATAACCATACACTGGTGCCACTTACAAACCATCACCACTAACCGCTACCATATGACCATCTCATATACCATAAACCTAGCAACACCCATGAACCAAACCTTCAACATCCATCCCTTTCTCATGTTAATCTCCCCTTCCTCTCACTCAACCATATCAACACTATCACACAATAACAATCACTATTGAACTGCCACCACACAACCATTTCTTCTGTTATAAACCTAACAACACCTATAAACCAAACCTTACTAATCTTTTCTTCTCTTTTCTAACAATATCATCTTTTCCTCGTACAACCACACACTAGCACCACCACACAACTCATTATTGCTAGCCTCTTCATCATCACCACTCTCTCCTGTCAAAACATTACACCATTAAACTAACTTGCATTTAAAACCAAAAAAACAAATATCCATTAACCTGAACCACACAAACATCAGCATTCCATATAAATAGCAGTATGACCATCTACCTTTTCTCTTGCTAAGAAATAGCAGCAACACAAAAGATTGTGGGTTATGTTAATTAGTAAGATTTTGAGAGGGAAAGGGGGGAATGATTTTTGTTGAATAAAGAGAAGAGAGATATGAACTATTAATATACATGGATATTTTTTTTTTATTAAAATTTAAAAAATTATTATTGACTCGGTATGTAAAGTGTAGTTTTTTAAAGTATGGAGATAAAGTGTTACTGCACTCCAAACACAAGAGGTTTAATGTAATTTCATCAAATTAATTTAATGCATCATAATACAAAACAATAAAATAAAACCATTTACCTCTTAAATCAAAGTATTCAAAATTAAAATTTTAATAGTTTTAAACATATAGGCATTGTTAAACATTTCTTGTATAAAAAAACCAATTAATAATTCAATAATTTTTTATGGGCATATTTTAAATCTTAAATCTAGGAGATATAATTCCCCACACTTCATATATTATAAATGTTGACCTTCAAACTTGGAGGGTTTTATTTTTTTATCCTTTTTATAAAGTCATTTAAAAAGTAGAATTTTAAACATGTGATGGTCATAAAATATACATTAGAACTTATATTGAACTTAAAACCCCATGAATATGAATAGGAAGATTAATGAAATGGATCTTAATATATTTCTGATTTGACCTTATATAATTAAATGGGTTTTTTAAAATATATTAAATAGAATAGAGAAAATATAATACCCATTTATTAAATAGAGAAAATATAAATTTATCTTAATTTAGTCTAACAATAATTCGATTCGGTTAAAATTAATACTAATAGTATTTTAATAAGTACAATGTTTTAAATCTATGAGAAAAAACATAAATGTATGATTAGGTTGAGGTTTATGGTTTATTTATACTAATTCTAAATAATATTTTTCTCCCAAAGATTGCAGCTACTTTTCTAAGTAATCTATGCAGTCTTTTAATTTCTAAAATCAATTATTTTACAAACTAATATGAAGAGAAAAACTAATCAATTAAACAAAATATTGCATTATTGGTTTGGTATTTTATTTTTTTTAAAAAATTATTTAAAATTAAATATATTTAAGTTTGTGTGTGTGTTAGAATTCATTTGAATGTAGTGAATTTTATATATTTTGAAATATTAAATAATAAATCCAACGAAATCTTTGAATTTAATATAGAATTGTTAGGATTTGAATATAAATTGATATTTAAAAATTCAATTTGAATTCTTACAATCATATTTGCTCTCATCCATTTTATTAAATAAATATAACCTAAATATACTATGATTAAGACCAAGACCAATTGTTTAAGGTTACTTTTAAAATCAAAATAAACATTATTCAATAAGTGTAAATCAACACAAGTAATAATTCAATGGAGTCTTTGTACAAACTTGCTTATGTGTTTACATGCTTACATGAGTGTAGATATATAGAGATAATATATTTACATGCAAAGCTATCTTGGTATACCTTGAAATCATTATTAATAGCTAGTCAATTAAATAACATCAAGGGATTTACACGGTGGTTAATGAGATTTGCTCTCTTTTCTTGAATTCAAACTTTATAGTCAATATTCATAAAAAAATAATAATATTTTCTTTGAATATTTTAAATTGATACAAAGATGCATCATTAAAATTGATATAGAGGTACATCATTAAACACATTAATAGATAAGATTTAGTATTGATTAAAGTGTAAGATGTTTTAAGTATACAACTTAATGTTAAATAGAAAAAAGTTCTAATTACTTGTATGTTTAATTTTAATGAGTACTATTTTGATATATGTGCGTCACATTAAATAATGAATTTGCATATTCTTTAAATTGACCAAGCTTATTTAGTAGTGTAGTTGATGATGATTTTTTATTTTAAAAAAATAAATTTAATGTTTTTTAAAAAAATATTAAAAAAAAACTTTAAGAAGTAAAAAAAAAATTAATGTCAAACGGTGTCTAACAATGTACTTATATGAGAAAAAAAACTAAAGATAATTCTATAATCAAACACAATCAATGATTTGTACCCAAGAGCAATAACAACTTATATTAAGGTTATTTGTCGTTGGTCATTAATTGCATTCGGTCACTAAAACATAGATTTTAGAAATTAGCTTATTTCATAATAATCACTAATAAAACAAATTAGCTTAGGTGGAGTCTCTAGCATAATGTTAATTGCATAGATTGATAACTTTTGATAGTCTACTGATGAATATATGAAATATTTTATCTTATTTTAATATAAAATAAGGATTTTCATTTAGTAGGTGAAATAAATGCCAAACAATATAGGAGAACATGTTTTGTTCAAGCATAATATATCTATTAATTTTAATTTTTTTTTTTATAAATGACATTGATTTCATTGATTATATAAATAAATAAAACCAGTGTCCCAATTTTTATGACACAATAATATTAAAAACTATGAAGTGAATTACAACTTGATATATTAAAAAATGGGATAAAACCTTTTTATAATAATGATGAATAATTACCTTCTATGAAGTAAATGGCCTCTCCATGAATGTTAATAAAATCATATTGAACCTATCTAATGAGGACAATCCAAGTTGAGACTTTTTTGCACATCATGCACACAATAAAGCTTAGCAGCACAATAAATGAGTGAAGGAATGGGCTATATTATTAGATTTATTATTGATGGAAGTTCTCAACTATCTAAAATTATTAAAGAGTATAAATCTTTTTCAACCAACATGAAACATCGACCACAATAAAGCCTTATTCCAAGGATCATAACAAAGTAGATTTAACATCTAGATAAAACAAAACAAAGAAACAAGATTAAAAAAATTAAAAGAGTAAAGCAATGGAGATGAAAGGGTTGTTGTCGGTAAAAAAATCACTAATAATAGATTTGTTTTTGTTTTCTAGAAACACTCACCATTTTAATCTTTTACGAGGTGTCAAGGAGATATAAGAAATAAATAAAATTAAAATTAAGGTTATGTTTGTGATATAATTTTTGTATATTAATTTAATTTTTTTATTTTTTTTCCAAAAAATAAATTATAAACATGTTTGGTGAACTTACTTTTACAACATCTAGTTGAAGTTCAGTAGTCAATAATTTATCAATACATGTCCTCCACCTCCATGGAGGTGTTTCTAATCTTTGTACCCGCCTTCATTGTACCATTTATAATTTCATCGGAGAGTTTATAATAGCAATGGTTTTTGCAGTAATTCTTCTCCAATTCTTTAGAATATACCAACAAACATGGTTCGTCGGTAACCCTATCTTAATATTTAAAATGTTTTTTTTAAAAAAATATATTGACCAGAAGTAGTAAAATAATTAAAATATATAAAAAATTAAATATATAAAAAGAAATTAAAATAATATAAAACTTAAATATTTATTATAAATTTAAACATTTGTACGTTGAAATACAATAAATCTAAAATAGAGGTAGAGTTAGAGGAGGAGGAGGAGGTTGGTTATTGCCGAGACTATGGAGTTAATAAGGAGGAGCACATGGACCATTTATGTGTGATCTCATCTCCATTACCACTCGATGGAGTTCTTTATATTCCATAATGAGTCATTTATATTTTTCTTTGAGATGGGTCATTCGATGATATACTCGCTGGTCTAACATCACCTCAAACTCTGGAATTTGAGTGCTTGGGACCAATTACAAGCATCCAATGGTCAAAATATTATGGGTCGTCTGCAAGTTCTTGACCGTATTGTTAGAGAGTCTGAACACCCGATTTCCATCGGGCCCACCAGATGATCCTGCCTCCAACCACAAATCTAGATTGAGATTTGGATGTATCAAAGGATCATCTCTGTATCTCTCCTTCAAGCAGTTGTTATATGTATCCTAGAAAGAAAAAATAAATTCATCAAATTACAGGAAAATATAACTTAATAAAACTAATGGTTGAAAACCAACATATCACAAAGTGCAGAGCTCAACAATCCACAAACTGTTGCATCATTTTTTGGCGATAATTACTCCACAAATGAGTTTCAACAAAGAGCTCCATCGGGGTTGGCTTGTGTCCAACCATAGCTTGAAAGATAAAAATGTTATCAGTTAAATATATTTATAAAAAATAACAAATGAAAAAGGAAGAAATAAAAAATCTTATCATCCGCTTCACATGCGAAACAAACAAAACGAAGTCACCGGTATGGGTGGTAACGGAACTGTGAATAGGTCGGTTCCAGTTCTTCGCTCCATACTGTAACCGTCATGTGAATAGCACGAACATCATGTGTTGAATGTACTTTTCTCATACAATTTCCAAGATATATGACGGCTTGAAATCCTTCCGAATTTCCATGTCTTTCTAGGTTGGAAGCTCGCTTTCTCTCGCATATTTTTTTTTTGCTTTTTTTGGCCTCGTACCAAAAATCATGCAATCTATATGTTACCAATAAATTATCTGTTAGTAAATAAAAAATAAAATTTTGATATTTGAAATAAAAGAAATTATCCTGATTTCGATCTTACCACGTGATTCTCCCAAAACCTCTTGTCAACATTATCATCCGCTCTCTCCCATTCAAATTTTCCCTTGCAGTAAAAATTATATAAGGTAAATTTAAGTAATTTCAATAAACTAACCAAATTAACATAATAAAAAAATATATTTAAGTTAATACTAACCTTAAACCTTGAAAACCATGCATCGACATATGGTTTCCATTCAAGATGTTTGGAAACCTAACTCTATTGAAACAATAGAATTTCCATCAATAATTTATAGTCTAAAGTTATTGTTATGGTTGCCTCAATGTTTATAAATTTAAAATTGCATTTGTTAAATAAGATTATTTTTAAAAAAATTATTAATCATGTTGTTGTGAAAGCGATTCAAACTTACATTGAAAGGTAGTCCTTCAACTAGATCTCTTACTTGCGGGTAAATGGATCCCGTTGTGATGGGACCCGCCTTAACATTGCAGCATTGCACTCGACGACCTCGCATCATATGTCGATGGATGTCCTTTAGGTGCCTGTTCTTGGTCGGTACCTAATGAATCATGGTCGTCAGTATCGCTGCTAGAAGAACTAGCAATGATCTTATCCTCATGAGGTACAATAGATGTTTTTCTAGGCATCTACACAAATTAACAGAAAAATATTAAACTATTTTTAATTTTTTAAAAAATTAGCAGCACCTCCCCTATACAGGATTTTCCTAAAAATTTTAAACCTACAAATACATAATATATATGCCATAAACCAGTTGATTTCATTCAATTTCTTCCAATAAATTAGAATAATTCAATTTTGCACAAAATTCACATCTTCCAAGTGGTAATATATTTAATCCTAAATTTACAAGAATCTAATCTAAATTAAAAAAAAAATTAAAATTAATCCTACACATTTAATTGAAATTAAACAACGAAATTTGAAAAAATAACTAAAATTCAACAAAATAATGAAAAACATATTTCAATAACAACTAAAATTCAACATAATTATTTATAAGTGAAAAAATTTGTGATCCTAAATTTACAAAAAAAATATTCTAAATTAAATAAATACAAAATAATAACTAAAATTCCTCAAAATAATGCAAAAATTATTTCAATAACAACTAATCTTCAACACAACTATTGATTTCAATTAATTATTAAAAATACAAAATTGAACAAAAATAATAACCTAAAAAATAATTCAAAACAAAACACAAATAAAGAAGAAGGAATGAAAAATTCTTACCATAATGACATGCTTTATTTCGGCTAAGAATTAAAAAAAAACAAAATAAATAAAAAATATTGTTAAAATAACCAAAAAATAAGAAAAATAAAGATAAACAACATACCTTAAGATGAGAAGAGAAGATAATGCTTGATTTCGGCTTATTAATAGTTAAGAGTTGAGAGAGAGAAGAGCAAATAATTTAATAGAGGATAAGAGAGAGCAAGAAAGGAGAAGAATGAAGAAGATGAAGCCATGTTTACTGTGCACATGGTCTTTTATATTAGGTTTATATTGATAGAATATTAAATATTAATATCTTTAAATTTTTTATCGATGCTTTCATCGGTGAAGTCAAGTTGGTAAAAGAGTAACAAGTCAACAGTAAAAAAGAGCATTAATTATCATTTCCTTGGAATACCTATTTCGTTAGTGATTCTGTCAGGAAAAGTGTACCCCAATAAAAAAAAAAAAGCATTAATCGTTAGAGAGTTGGAGTTCCCATTCCATCAATGATTTTATTGGTAAAAAAAAAAAAAATTATTGGTCACTAAATATTTCTAGAGAGAAGGGGAAAAATTATCATCACCACTGGAATATACCTTTTCATCGGTAGATCTATGTGTAATTGACATCATGAATAATGATAGGGAGAAGGGGAATAGTTTGCATTGCCACTAGAATATACAAACAGAAACATTTCATGGTATACCCGTTTGTAATTGACACCATGAATAATGTTAGGGAGAAGGGAACAGTTCTCATCGCCAATGGAATATACCGACAGAAATATTTCATCGGTATATCCATGTGTAGTTAACACCATTAGCAGTGTCAGGGAAAAGGAGAACAACTCTCATTGCCACTGGAATATATGATTTGACTGTGTTCTTTATTTATCCATCCTGCAAATACTTAAATTCACATAACAACACAATAACACCAATTCACATCACAACAATAAAAAAATATTTACTTGTCATTTAATAATAAATTAACATCATTGCTATTACATTCAAGTGAATCTCGTCCATAAATATTACATTATAGTTTATGGCATTACAAATTCGTGTTGTGCAAATTAATCAGAATTGTCTTCTTCTTCGTCAATTGACTTATCCTCATCACCATCGCAATTTTCTACGTTGATTTCGTCACTATCATCATCTTGATCGACTTGTGTGTGTCCACTAGAGCTCAAAACATCATTTAACTCCTTAATGTCAATATCAATAAAAATATTCTTGGTGATACAAAAATTTAAATTTTCTTCCAAGTCATTAGATAGTGCAATTCGATATGGATCAACTAACTCACCAAGTTGAAAGATAACATATCCTATAGTTAATTCATCGTTCCCATCCTGAACAACCTTGACACGACCCCTGGTTTTGGTTTTCTTTACATATAACCAATCAACTTTAGAACGATTATTTCTAAAGGAAGGAGTGTATATGTAATAAAATTTCTAGCATTGCTTAACGAAAACAAAGAAATCATCAACGTTGTGGAGTCTAGCCTTTGAATTAATTTTGACCAAACCATGATGAAGATCTACTCTGATTCATCTGTTAGTGGTGTCATACCAATAGCATGTGAATAAAAATACTTTAATCTGCTCGCTATGATATTACAATTCAATGACCTCTTCTAACTTCTCATGGTAGTCAACTTCAAACTCATTAGAAGTCGATCCCTTAACACAAACCATATTGTTATATGTTTTTCTACTATGCCTATATTCTTCAGTATGAAACACATACTCATTGATGAAACTTAGTAAAGACAAAGTAACACTAACATTCATTCCCAATTGATAAACCTGATATATAAAGTACAACCATGAACAATTAACAAGAAATGTGTAATGAAATTAAGTATCCCAAGAGATAAGAATAATTAAACAGTTATTACATGCGTTTTGAATCACGTGGAAAATTGTTTATCCTGTAATCGAAAGATTTAGGATTTAGTCAGCTGTGAGTCTTGGGACAGTAAATATTGATGATGTGTCCTACGAGGAATTCAATAATGTATCAATTTATGATATTATAAAAGATAAATTGTTAAAAAATAATGACATGTTAAGTAGTATACTTACTAAATAAAATATATCAGTTCATCGCAATTAAATATCACATAATTCAAACCATTTCATAAGCAAGAAAATTATTGTGTTTCCTCGATACATCATTAGCAAAGCCCCAGATTCCTACAATTGCTTCAACTCATTAATTAACAGTTGAAGACAAACATCTATATTTCGACCCGGACTATTAGGACTGGGTAAGACCGTAGATAAAAACATGAACTCTGGCCTCATATACATCCCTAGTGGCAAGTTATAAACCATTAGTATATAACCCAAGACGCACGTTCCTTGATTCCACTCAAAATTAAGGATGCACACTATTAAAGTGTTTCTAAGCTTCACTCATCAAAAGGGTGCACCATCACTTCATCCACCATATCATGAGATTGATGTCATGTCATGTGCTCAACAGTCTTTGATGACATGAATAACCTTTGCAGTCTGGACTTTTTTTATGTGCGACAAGTGTCCTTCACCTGCCAGTTCTGGTTTTATAATGAGAATGCCCGTATGGTTTGCACTTGGTCAACTTTGTATTTTCACGGTAGTACAACATGCAGAAGTTTGGACACATGTCAATTTTCTGGTATCCTAGATCAGGAGGTTTCATCATGGACTTAGCAGCATAAAAGTTCTCTTTCCGTCTGTTCCCTTCAGGTAAAATGCTTCCTGTTCATTCGATGACATAACCTTGATACATTCTCATTGCATCCATAACCATATTTCTATAAGTATGAAAATTTTAACTCGGTAATAAAATTGAAAAGGAAATAAAATAGACTCGTTAAATAAACCCTTATTTATTTCATCACAAAACACCTAAGTCAAAAATCAACATAAGTTTCATCAATTTACAAATAAATATAATTTTACAAAATCTAAAACAAACCTTAACATGTACAAATCATAAATCCATACAACAAATTTGTATGAGAAAAAACTATAAATTGAGTAAACACCCAAACAAAATACATATACTACAAAAATTTGCAAAAAAATTAACATTTCAAAATTGTATTAAAATAAAAAAAGGGGGTAGATTTGCTTACTTAAGATGGAGAATCCTCAATAAAATTTGAATTAGAACATGGATGCTGACATACCGAGTGTTGTGTTGGGCAGATTTGTTATAGGAGGTTGAGTTGTGTTAAGATTGAGGAGGGGAGGGGGTGGTTGTTTCTGCCTTTTGTTGTAGAAAAAAAAAATGCATGAGTAAGATAGAAACGGGGGAGGGGAAAGGAGGGTTGCTCGCCAAGTTATAAAGGGTAAAAAGGGTAGATTTGCTTACTTAGGATGGAGAATCCTCAATAAAATTTGAATTAAAACATGGATGCTGACAAATCGAGTGTTGTGTTTGGCAGATTTGTTATAGGAGGTTGAGTTGTGTTGAGATTGAGGAGGGGAGGGGGTGGTTGTTTCTGCTTTTTGTTGTAGAAAAAAAATGCATGAGGAGTAAGATAGAAACGGGGGAGGGGAGAGAGGACGGTCAATCACCAGGTTATAAATTAAATATTATCGATGAATTTACCGACAAAATTATTTCATTGGTCATTCTGTCGGTAAAAAGTGTCATGTCACCATATGATTTGCTTTTCTGAATTCCATTGTAATACCATCCATAATTCTGTCGGTATATACCTAGAGATGATTTCCGTTGGTATATTTACGAATGAACTTTTACCATTAAGTTAATTCTGTTGGTAAAGCCGTTGGTAAAAGTTACACGTCATCGTATTTTTCTGAGTTTTTTTATTCCTTCTTTTCCAACTGCAATTCCCTTAGTATATACTGACAAAATATTTTTATTGGTGTTTACTGAGAAATATAGTGATGGAGAAATTTGTCGGTAAAATTACCAACAAAAAGATTTTTATTAGTATTTTTATTTATATTTGTTAAATTTATGGTAGTGAAAAAATATCTATATATAGGCACAAAAATCAGTATCAAAAGGAGTATATATGACGAGCACATCAATTTGAAAGCTCTCTCTATCTCTCTTGTCAGGCAAAAGGCCTAATCATCACTATTTTGGCATGTGGGAATGCATGTTTTGTTGCATTCACGAAGTTTAATTTTTCATGTTGTGACGTAGAGCAAGAAATAATAGAAGAATTCTTGTGTTTATAAATATCAACTAAATTATCTTAAACTAATTTAATTTAAACTTTTAAGTTATTAAAATGCTATTATTTTTTAAACTATGATACTATTTTAAAAAATTAAATTATAAAAACTTAAATAATAACATGAGATCTAAAAATAGTTTCGCATAATTAAATTCTATTTATGAACAAGATTTCTTGCAGAGATGGATGGACAGACTAGAAATGCATGATGCACATGCGTTTTAAATCATTTATTCGAATACATGGATCATGGATGCATGGTGAAGGGCTGCTATCTGATAGGTCTCCATATGCCCCGTAAGATCTTTAGGTCAAAGATTGTCCTTTGAATTTTATTGTTCTTAACAAAGATTTCCAAAGCAACTAACAGTGCTTAGAACTTGAAAAATAATTTATTACTACTTATTATAATGTTCCAGCCATCAAGAAACAGATGAAACGACAAAGAAAACTATACATATCATTCCTTTGAAACTAAAAATATTTTGCTACACTGTAAGGCATTATTAATTAAGAGATTTGTATATAATTATATAGTGTCATGCACATATACAATTATATATAGGCAGACAAGGCCAAACTTCCATGATCGATTCCTCTCGTGTGGGTGGCATGGTGTTGTTTCCTGTAGCTCTGTGCTATGCTTTTAAATGCAAGCAAGCAAGCTGCATGCCTGGAATCTTTTAATTTATGCATTAATAAACATGGATATATATATATATATATATATATATATATATTTCGAAAGTCTGGAATACGATGTAATCTATATATGGAGGGAGAATTGTTTGCCCTAGCTAGCTGGTAATATATATGAGACTTGGATTTAAGGAGTGATGTCCCGAAGAAGTTAAAATAAAAAACATCGGAAGCATCCTAATTATTACTCCATTGAAATGTCTTGAAAGTTAGATGAGACAATACCGGCCGGCCAGGTAATAATGTTCTAATTTGACTTGGTCTCATTACATGTAGCCTTAGATACGAACAAACAAAATCTCAGGATGAGGAAAGTTCACGCTAATGTCTCTTTCACATTTTAATTTCACAGTATTATTATCATATCCAGGGCAATGCCTTGATCCTTGAAAATTCTTCTAAACCTAAAAGAAAAATCTTATGGATTCTTTGATGATTACCTAATTTTGGCCCCCACGTTACCCCCCTACAATAGCAAACCAGCACAAATTACTACTAATAAAAAGGAAAAAATGGGGTAGACAACAAATTAATTGACCGAACTTGAGTGATCATGGTCATGAACACACATTGGCCCAAGTCCATGAGGTTTGGCCATTGCTATTGACCCACGAGAATGAATCAAATCTTTGGGTGGGATGGAATCATCAAGATGATGATTGTCATTTAAACACAAGAAACACGTAATAAGTGACTTTCTTTTGTTTTTTTCTATTTGTAATGGTCATGAATGGATCCCAGATCCTGTCCTTGAATATCTTTGACAAAACTTGCATGCTGCATATACACAGTGTCTTTTGCCAACCAAACACCAAGATTTCTTCCCTAGCCATCCAAGATTTCCACCTCAATTTAATGCATGTTCCTGTCCTCTCTCTCTCTCTCTCTCTCTCTCTCTCTCTCTATCTATATATATATATATATATATATATATATATATATTTATATATATAGACACACACACACACACACACACACACACACACACATACATGCACATACCCTCCTTTTCACACACACACACACACACATCTCTTCACCACAGACCCCTGTCCATAAGAACTCTGGCCAGCTTGGATCCCTTTGTTTACTTCTCTTAATTTCCTTGTTCTCAACTCGAGGAAGATAACCAAATAACAAAAATAGATCAATGGCTGAGAATCCTATCATCACAATATGTCTTATGGCAATTCTTTTTATAACTCGCTTAGCATCCACCCTTGGAAAATCCAAGTCATGGACTGGTTTTTTACCTCCTCAGATCCAAACCCTTGATTTCGCACGTCATCTTCATGTTGAGCCCGATCCCATCAAATCAGTCTCTTCTGATTACGGTAACATCGTCCATGAAAATCCAGCCGCAGTTCTTTATCCATCCTCAATAGAAGATATAACGAGCTTAATAAAATTCTCGTACAATAACTACACCCCTTTTACTGTAGCTGCCAGGGGCCACGGCCATTCTGTTGGGGGACAGGCTATGGCTTCTAATGGAGTTGTAGTGGATATGACGAGTCTAAGGAATCATAAAAATGGGACTGCAATTACTGTCTCAAAATGCCCTTCATTGGGTTTCTTTGCCGATGTTGGAGGTGAGCAGCTATGGATTGATGTTTTGCATTCCACTATGGAACATGGATTTGCTCCGGTGTCATGGACAGACTACTTGTACCTTAGCGTTGGTGGGACTCTCTCAAATGCTGGAATTAGCGGAACAACATTTCGGTACGGCCCTCAGATTAGCAATGTCTATGAAATGGATGTTGTTACCGGTATGTATGAATGCTCTTAATTCCTTTTTTCTTTTTCTGCACTAGAAATTTATTTTGTCAAGCTGGAGATACCTACGTACTATAACTCACCTATTTGTTCAGCAATTAACTACAGTCACAGTCTAATCTTTTTCTATAGAGATGAAAAGGTAAATAGATGATCACACATTTTACAACAGTCTTCTAATGGTGTTAGAAAAAAAATATATTCATGGGATCTCCCTGTGAAAATCAATGCTAATCAAGTAAATCTCGAAAGTGATTCTAAAGATGTGTTATAAATAGCACAATTATACCAGAACAAATTTCATTAAAATGGCCACTTGTTTTGGTTGGGCAAATTAAAGGGCTAAATAAGAGATCTCCATGGACTAAGGAGTTACTTCAGCCAAAACAGTATGTGAAGGACATTTTTTCTGTTTTTATTATTTATTGATTAGTACTTCAGCGTTAAACTCATGCGTTATATATTATTAATTAATTTGTTCTTGTTTGGGTCATACAGGGAAAGGAGAACTGGTTACCTGCTCTTCACACACGAATTCTGAGCTATTTTATGCTGTTCTAGGAGGTTTAGGACAGTTTGGAATTATAACTAGAGCAAGAATAGCTTTAGAGCCAGCACCAAAGAGGGTACGAGAAATTCTATGCTGCTTTAGAATTACCATATATATGCTAGCTAGATATATTTTTTCACCATTTGGTGCCTCGGCTATATATATATAGTGTTTGTTTTCTCTCTCTAATTTTGTGCTGCTTAATATCGATCATGTATAGGTGAAGTGGGTACGAATGCTTTACAGCGATTTTTCTGCTTTTACAAGAGACCAAGAACGTTTAATCTCAATCAATGGAAGGAAGCAGAAGAATGCACTCGACTATTTGGAAGGTTCACTTCTTATGGCTCAAGGACCTCCAAATAATTGGAGATCCTCCTTCTTCCCATCATCCGATATCCCTAAAATATTGTCCCTGGTAACCCAACATGCCATCATCTACTGTCTAGAAGTAGCCAAATATTATGATGATGGGACCAGACACACTGTTGACAAGGTACCTCGTCAACATCATAATCTATCACAAGTATATAGTATAGATCCATTTCTTGATTTCCATAAGATTCTAGTGTAATAATATGGACTAAGGACAAAATTGTTATTGTAATTATTTCTTTTATAGGATCTGCAACAATTGCTCAAGGGTTTAAGCTTCGTTGCCGGATTTATGTTTGAGAAAGATGTTTCCTTTGTGGATTTTCTAAATAGAGTCCGAAGTGGAGAGCAAAAGCTTCATTCGCAAGGATTATGGGATGTTCCTCATCCATGGTTAAATCTCTTCCTGCCAAAATCTCGTATTCTGGAGTTCAACAAGGGTGTTTTCCATGACCTTGTCCTTAAGCGTAATATTACGACTGGAGTCGTTCTTTTTTACCCTATGAATAGAAAAAAGTAAGTACTGTGCTCAATAACCTTTTTGTTTTCGGTAGAGAAAATAGGGAATATTAATTAATTATTCAATTAACAATTCGGGAAGTGACCAACATCATATTAATTGCAGATGGGATGATAAAATGTCCGCGGTTATACCAGAAGAAGATATTTTCTATACCGTGGGATTCTTGCACTCAAGCGGGTTTAATGACTGGAAAGCCTATGATCATCAGAACAAGGACATATTGAAGTTCTGTGACAAAGCTGGTATTGAGATTAAGCAGTACTTGCCCCTTTACAATAGTAATAAAGAATGGATTAATCATTTCGGATCGAAATGGAGAAATTTTCAAGAGAGAAAAGCTCAGTTTGATCCAAAAATGATGCTGTCACCAGGGCAGAGAATCTTCAATGCCATATAAGGCTTAGGTTTCCTTTTCTCGCGGTGTTTCAGCTGCTAGTAGTATGGTTAGATAAGGGGAAAAAAAAAAAATAGAACTGTTGCTACGAGGGAGCTCTGTAATTGGATCATGTTCCTTGAGAGCTTTATCTTTCAGTAATTTCTTTTTCTTAACCATTAAGGAAGGGTTTGAATGTCAAACTCTTTGTCAGGTGAAGGTACCAAATTTCTGGGCTAGTCAATTGGTGCACCGAAGAGTTGTTTTTACCTTCTCACCTGTAAATAATTAATTGCATGGAGAACTAAATAATTAAGTGATGGATTATTGCATGTACACTTCATTGATTTTTCTACAGTAACATTGTGAGAAAGAGGGCAATACTGTATGTGCTGAGAGAAATCCAAAACCTCCAGCGTACGTTTAGAAATGCATTAGCAAACGTTTTTCTAAAATACTTTGTTTAAAAAAAATTAAAACATGTGGGAATCTAGTCACTGTTAATTAAGAAATCTTCACAAAACTCATTAAATTTCTTCTCATGTTTTCATTTTTTTTTATCTACCTACGTAGTTTTCATATGAAGATTATCAAAACTACAAAAAAACACTGAAAACAACGTTTGTGATCGAAAAACATTTAGCAAGAACACTTGGGAACACCTTAGCAAACCCGCTCTAAGAAGATGCGGCATTGCGGCCTCGAAAGAGGCCATAGACAATTCATAATGCATACAGAATGTTTGCAACTTTATTTGCAGCTTGCAGGCATCCAGGAGACATCAAAAGTAGCCGCCCAACCCAACACCATTATTTTTGACCTTTTTACTTTCCAAACCTAGGTTCCACTTTTGTTCCATCGCTCAGTTCCTAGCTAGCTAGATTACTAGGATTTTTGACATAAGAACAGCATCTTATCAATTAAAAATAAAGGTGGGATAACAAAACTTCACTTTATTTGTGCTGTTATACCAAACTTTGTCAATCAGCCATAGTTCTGATTGAATATACCTTTAGAGAAAACCCATAATTTCATTAGAAATGTTTCTTTCTATCTCTCAACTTTCAAGAAGTTTCATAACAATCCCAGTGCTCTTTCTTTCTTTTTATTGTGATCCAATTGTAATAGTTAAATCGACAAATGTTAGCCTTACTCCTCTTATACAAGACTACAATGGAATTACTAACTCATTGGTTAAAAAATAAAAAAAATTGTTTGTGGTGCAAGGTTGGAAAAGTTTACTAGGTAAAAATAAAAAACTAGCAAATGAAATAGTAAATCCTAATATTTCAGAACCTATAATCCAGCAACAAATAAAATAATTTAATTGAAATTAAACAACAAAATTGAAAAACAAATCCAACTAAAATCCAATAAAATTGATCTCATATAAAAAACAAACCCTACAACAACATTCATACAAGTATTAAGAACAGAAAAATTTAAAAAAAAATAATAAAAAAATATAATGCAAAAAAAAAACAAGAAAAGAAGAAAAAAATATCTTACCTTAATATAATTGCGCATGAAGCTGAGAAGAGAAAAGAAAAAAACAAATTCATAAAGTATGTTAATATTTTAAAAAAAAAACCTAAGAAGAGAAAAGAAGAAGAGAGGAGAAGACATAACTGCGCATAGAGAATAAAAGAAAAGAAGAAAAGTAGTAAAGGAGAGAAGAGAAAGACAAGAAAAGGAAGTTGGAGTTTTTTATATAAGGGAAAGAAAGAAGAAGAAGAAGAGAGAAGAAGAAGAGGCGTGTTTTTTTTTTATGAAATGTGGAATTCTAGTATTTTTATTAAGGTATTTTACTGATAGATAATTAAATATTAATATTTTAAATCATTCCGTCGGTGATTTCATCTGTAATATTTCATTTAAATTTTTAATTTAATCAAAAAATTTTAAAAACCTCTCAAGTATCATCAATGACATTTCAATTCATCAGTAATTCTGTTTGTAATATTTAATTTAAATTTTTAATTTAATTAAAAATTTTCAGAAACCCCCCAAATATCACCGATGATTTTTCAATCCATCAGTAATTTCATCTGTAAATAAAAGTAATTAACAATACAATTGAGAAGTGAACAATTCTAGAGCTCTTTGGAATATACTAACTAGATTAATTTGTCGGTGATACCCTTTGTAATTGATATAATAAATAGTGTCAGGAAGAAGTGAACAATTTACTAAAGAGTTTATGGATGATATAAATGACACATTATTGTATTTTTTGGTTTTGTTTTAATTTTTTTTTCTATTGTAATTCCCTAAATATATATATATGGAGAGAATATTTTCGTCGATGTTTATCGATGGATATAACAAGAGAATATTCTATTGAAAAAATTCATTGTAATTTATCAACGGAAACATTTTATCAATATTTTCATTTATATTTGTTAATTTTCTAGTAGTGTATTAATTAATCAATAGATAAAGATAAAGCCAATGACAAACTTTTTCATTTATACTCTTGTAGACGGTGGTGTTTCCTTAATTATTTACATTGCTAACCCTTTTTGTAAGAGGTGATGTGGGTTCGGATCGAGATTGAGAAAATATTGTAAGTTAATACACCTTAAGATTGAATATGTGGGTTCAATTAATACAAGCTAAATTGGTTTTTTTTCTTCTTAATTTTACCTTATTGGGAAAAGCAAAGGGGTATTTATTGATAGTGGAAGAGGTGTGATAAGTAATGAATTCGTGACTCGTGTTTAGAACGCAAAGTATTCAAGGGGTTGCTAGCTGTCTTTATTCACTAAGATCGAAAGGTCAAATTAAGTGGATTAGACCTTGATGGACCCTGTCTCTAACCTTCCATTCCATAACTTTCATTTACATCCCATTACTATCGATGAGTACTGCCTAGTCAAAGAGCTTGCAAGTATTGACGACTCACTTGTGAGCTAGCCTCTTCATCGTCTCCTTCAGAACTGGTCTCCCATGATGGAGTTTTTAAGTTTTTACAAGAAAAAAGAATGACTTAATTAATTTAAGAGGCTTGTAAAAATAACCGACAGTTTGGAAACATATATAATACAAGATTCCCATTAGAATAAGGTTCTGATCATCACGTGACCCAAAAAAAAAGGATGATTTTGCAGACTCTACTGGTTTCCACCATCAGATGTTTTTATTTTAAAGTGAAAGAATGCGACGAGAGACAAGGCGGAAGGTTCCCTTGTCAAAAAAACAAAGAAGACATGCCACAGCATGGTGCTGCTTTCGAAGCAGTGGGCGACTTCTATAGGATATAAAAGAACACTCGTTTATATTAACAAAAAAAACTAAAAGAAAAAATCATTGTAGCTCTCGGAAAAAAATAACTATTTATTGAAATAGTGATTCGATGAAATTTATCATGGCACAAAAAAAATACCTTTAAATGGGGTATTGGAGTAGAGTAATATCTTTACAATGATATAATTGTTTGTAATAATTTGTGCAGGGTTTAATAATTTCATTTTTTTATTTTTATTTTTTTCAAAATAGTGGAATTACTTTGTTAAACTTAAAGACAAAATTAATATAACTCTCTTCTAAGAGTTTTTTTTTTAATCATTTGTAAACGTATATTTGATAAATTAGAGGGGATTATTGTAAATGACCTTATATTAAATATTATTGAAAAAAACATGCTAGCTCGTGACAACTTTAGTGCTTTTTAGGCGATGCATGTGGGGTCGTCTAATCATCAAATATCACTTTCCACGATGAAATTTTAAAGTTTTTAATGCTCCCTCTATGATGGGACGACATGTGCAATAAACGCATATTTGGTTTAGCATCGATAGCCATTTTTTTTTCTCTCTTCCTTCAATTTAGTGCTAGCCCTTGCAATTTGTTTTCTTTCACATATGGTCCCTATCCTTTTTATTATTATTTTTGTAATTTTGAATAATCTATAAAATTAGAAATGTTTTTCATTTTCACCCTCTACCATTTTTACTCTTTCAAATTTGATCTCAATTCCTGTGATTGCTATTTGTTTTGTTTTAGGATTATTTTTAAGATTTTTTTTTACAATTTCATCCTTCTTGGGTTTTTTCTATTAAATTTGATCCTTATTCTTTTTATTGTTATTTTTTTTATTTGGCATATATTTTAGAATGATATGTTTTCACAATTTCATCATTCAAAATTAAATTGGTTTGGAACTAAGTTTCCTGATTGAACTCGGGTCTAAAATTTCATGGATTGTGAGTTTTAAAGATTAAATCAGGTTTAGAAGGAATGTTTGGGTTTGCTTGATTTTTTTCCCTTTTTAAACTGACGTTTTCTTAATTTTTTTATCCCTTTTTAGATTTTTCTTTCTTTCTTATTTTTATGATTTTCATTATATAGGGTTAGTTCTGGGTTCATGACCAAAGTTACCAGTTTTAATGGTTAACGTGTTTTGACTTTTTTGGTTTCTTTTTTTAAAATGAGTTATTTCACCTCATCTTTTAACATTTGGTTTACTAGAAGTTGATTTTCATGCATTTTGTTTTTATTGGGTTATCCTAATCTTGTGCCAAAGGTCGCGAAGTTAGCGGGTTAACCCAAGTTTTCTCATATTTTTTCCATTGCTTTTTTTTAATTATATCTTTTTTTTTCATCATTGTCCTTCAACATTGGGTTGTTTGATAATTGGGCTTCATGATTTTATTCAATTTGCTTTCGAATGCAGTTACCTTGGTATAATGACTGAGTGAAAGATTTTGCATCTTTACCCGGTTGGGTTCAGATCAAGGTTTTTTTTTAATTTTTTTTTAATGATATTTTTTTTCTTAATTTTCATCTTGCAACATTTTTTTTTTGCTAGAGATTAAGCTTCAACTTTTTTTTCTTTTCATTTTTCTTTATATGAAGTTATCATGTTCTCATTTAATTTATTAGGAATTGATCTTCATACTTTTTTGTTTTTTCTTTTCTTTCTTTGATATTATCTTAATCTCATGCTCATGATCGTAGAGTTTGTGACTTAACCTAGTTGAACAGGGGTTCTTATTTGTAGTTTTTTTCTTTTAATTTTATCATTTAATATTGAGTTGTTTGATAATTCAGGTGAGCTTAGGTCGGATTCCTTTTACCTTTTTTTCATTGTCATTTTTTTGTCTATTTATTTTTTGTTGTTGCATTTATTTATTTATATTATTTAAATTAACAATTAAACCAATGACTGGGTCTTAGATTTTTTTTTCCCTTAGCTTTTTGTTTTTATGTTAATTTTTTTTTAATTGGTCCATGGCAAATGTGGGCCATAACTCTAGTCTTATCTATAAAGAAAAGACTTGATGTGGTAGAATACTTGCATTTATAAAGGATTTTAAGCACGAAAAGATGCTACCTCTCCCTCAATAATAAGAAGGAGCATGAATTTTCTAATACGCTCTCTCATAAGGAGTGTTATATTTTCATCTCTTTACGTGGTTGGATCTTCAATAACCTAAAAAATGTAATGTTGAATGGATGATTAAGGTTCGATAAGCCCATTTTAAGTTTGATCATTTGATGTGAACTCCATGGATATAAAGTCCAGAAATCCATAGTCAAATTAACCTTTTCTAAGAAAGTTAAATGTAGGCCTGTGATTGAATCTAATACAATGATAACATATATTGAAGCACCAAGACTATATAAATTGAACCCTCACCTAATGCTTATAAAGAGATGTAAACAAGGAGTATGAAAGATGTCATAAAACTTGATTAATTCTTTGATAAATCAAAGCAGTTCAATGAAAAACCAAAATAAGAGAATTCCTCTCTCACACACACAAATATTATTCTAAAATCAATGTTTGTGAAAAACCTAAATACAAGCTAGATAACCTTATTTACAATACGTAAAACCATTTTAAATAAGAATGAAAAAAATAATAAAAGAGTTGTAAATAAAATATAAAAAAGAATAATAAATCAACTAGGAGACTAATTACAAATCCTACATAGTAGCTTTTGGACCTTACCACAAGACCTTTCCAATATCTTATTATTATGAAATTTAAACCATATATAAAATGAGGCCTTAAGAATCTTTTGGTATAATTTTAGCCTGATTCAATGATCAAATAAGGACATGGGCTCCTTGTTAACTTTATTTCCACATCAGATAAGAGTTGTTGAGTTGTCAAACTTATCCAATATAAAATTCTTTTATTGTCATATATGTTTCCACACATAATAAGGACTCTTAAACTAATATTGAATCAATAAAAATATATTAAAACAATTAATTAATCAAGGCTACCACATGCTTTATTTGGACATCCCATTATTATGTAATAATTAAGCCCATGTTATAGATGGATTAGGCTTTTTTTAGAGATAAATTAAATTGATTAAAGTTCGATCATCACTTGTTGTAGCCTCTTCAAAATTCACCTTGGTCCAAATACTTTGTATGAGCTCATTAAATGCACACTTGAGTTTCTTTTCCTTTGATCACATAATTGGTCTAATTGGCACTTCTAATTAATTATTTGGTGTAGTTTGGATCGCATCATCCATTCTCTTCTTAAAAGAATTTAACCTTGAATCGTCATTTATATTAAACAAAGAGAGATCAGAAACATTAAAAGTAGCACTAACACCATAGTCACCTGGTACACCTATTTTGTAGGCATTATCATTAATGGTTTTTAAGGATTTAAAATTTATCATCTCCTCTAGATATCAACTTAGATCTCCTATGTTCAAGAAACCTCTTTTTTCACATATGCACCCAAACTCAATCACTTGGTTTAAAGATAACCATTTTTTGGCCTTTGTTAACTATGAATGCGTATTGCTTATTCTTTTTCTATATTTGCAGCCGCACACTTTTATAAAGAACTTTCACTACCCGTGCTTTCTATTGCTATCAAGACTAACCCTTTCATTAATAGGTAAAGAAATTAAATCCAAATGAGTTAGAGGATTAAAGCAATAAATAATTCCACCACTTTTTGACTTTTAATATTTTATGTTAAGAGCCATTAAAATAAACAAACAAAGCCTCATGGCCTATTATAGGGTCTCATAACCCAATATAAGGCCTATAATGATCATCAGTTCCATATGTATTTAGACCTTAAATGATCCTAAGCCTAAAGGTGATGGGTTTGGCAGCTTGTCAGGCCTACATGTACTTGGGCTCAGTATGTAGTTGAGCCTAAGGATGTTGGGTATGGCAGCACGCTAGACCCACATGTACTTGGCTCACTGCATAGTTGAGCTCAAGGATATTGGGTCTAATAGCTCGCCAGACCCACATGTACTCTGGCTTAACAGATAGCTAAGCTCGAAGATGGGTCTGGTAGCTCGTTAAAACCATATGTACTTCAACTCACTAGTAAATTAATCCAAGAATGTTGGGTTTGGAAGCAAGTCATACCAATGTCATCTGGGCTTGACATGTTGCCAAGTTTAATATCCCACATCGGCGGGTGAGGAGTTGGTTGCTAGCCTTATTAGTAGTGTTTGTTGCTAACATGTTGTATGCATTTTTAGGGAGTTAGGCTCAGAAGTGGGCTCACGTCACCAAGAACAAATCATGAGGGTGGTAAGGCCCAAAGTGGACAATATACAACATGTTGGGCTGGGTTGTTACATTTGGTATCAGAGTCGACCTCATCGGTTGTTCGATGGTGTCGACAAGGTCGTCGGGCTTCTTAAGGGGAGTGGATTGTAATATCCCACATCGGCGAGTGAGGAGTTGGTTGTTAACCTTATTAGTATTGCTGGTTGCTAACATGTTGTACGTGTTTTTAGGAGTCAAGCTCAGAAGTGGGCTCACATCACCAAGAACAAAACCGTGAGGGCGATAAGGCCCAAAGCAGACAATATATAACATGTTGGGTCGGGCTGTTACACCAAGTCTAGGTATTTTGGGTTATTACCTTGCATTTGGCCCTTTTAAACATGGGATTAAAGCAAAAATAACATATATAAATTCATTGATCTATCAGCTACTATATTAATATTATTAATTCTGATAGTTAATAATTTTCCAATCAATATTATTTATTAATGTTGAAGGACAATTCCTTTAAAAAAGTGTCGATACCAATTTATTAGTATCATTAACTATCCTTCACCAAATAACTAATCAAATCTTTTTCTTCCTAGGAACCTTGGAATGTTAATGTCGATACTAATAAATCTCATTGGTATCATTAGTCCCCCTTATCGGGACCAACTAATCTAGTTTATCGTAAATGTTGATATCAATGTAACCCATTGATATTATTAATTATTCTTAACCTGAAATAGTTAATCAAGTCCCAACAATACTTTGAGATATCCTCATAAATGTTGATGTCTAGGATCCTTGACATCATTAACCTCCACACTAGGAATAACTATGCAAGTTTCATGGAATTGCTAATATCAATGTAGTCCATCGATATTATTAATTATTCATAACCCAAATAGTTAATTAAGTTCAATATCCCCTATGTTTCGGGGTAATCATGCCGATGTTAGCAAACCCTGCTAACATCATTAGTCTTATGTACTCGAGACTGACTTCAAAACCATGGAAAAACCGATGTTAATGGAACCCATTAATATCATTAATATTTCCTAACCAGAATAGTTAATCAAGTCTGTTTTCATTTCTCATTTGTTTCCTTAGTTGTTTCTCCTTTTGAAAACATGTATATATAAAATCCAATAATTAAATGAATTTTCATAATTATGTACCTTTAAGAAGGATATAGGTGTAAGACACTTACCCGCTGCAAAAACTCGGCTTGCGCTTATTTGCTATTGTTGTGCCACTCTTATGGTCCCTTCTGTATTCACAGGTAATCCATATTAATTCCTATTTAAGTTACATTTCTCATAATAACAATAACAACAACAACAAATGTTGACTTCCTTTCAACTTCATGTAACACATGTTGTACAATATATCCAATAGATTTATTTCAACTTTATATAACACATGCATTCGATTTAGTTTTATATATGGCTTTTGTTAAATTTCATGTTTTTTCATTTAAAACCATTCTACAACACATAATTTATCCATTATTAACATACAAAATCTCAAAAACTCCCTCTTTAACCTTGCTTGGCCGAAACTTGGCCTAAGAGAACCAAGGGTTCCGTTCTCCTTCTCATGCAATAATTATCTTACCTAGCAATTGGTCACATTATAATAACACATCACAATAAATTTACAAAGAAAATAATAAATTATTCTCTTTCCACTCACTTCCTTAATGGCTGGCCACCTTTGATCCATTAACCATTGACTTTTCTTTGGTATTCCTATATAATTTCACATTTAAAGAAACATATAATACCCTAATTAATCAAATTCCAACCAATTTTACATTTCCCTCAAACTTTACTCAAGAGCTTTAATTTTAATTCAAGATTAATACATAATTTCTAATCAAATTTAAACTGGTTTGCATAATCATGTTTAAGGCTCCTTACATGGGGATAATTTGGACTTCAATTCTTAACTGGTTGGAAATTTTCAACTCCATGGGGGTATTTATAGTCCAATTCTTTTTAATTGCATTTTCACCCCATTTCTTTTCCTTTTTACAATTTGAGTTATACCTCTTTTTGTCTTTTATAATCCCTCTTTAATATTTGAATTTACTTTGTTTTCCATGCATTTAACCTCACCCTTTTCATTTTCGGGTTAATTTAAAGTTTTTTATTAATATTATTTTTAGTTTATGTAAAAATTTATTCTCAGGGTTTACAGCATTATTGTTTTTGATATTATACCACACCTATCTTTCTTGCAACAAGTGGTATCAGAGCTTAGGTTTGATTATTTAACATGGCTAATCCAAACTTCCCACTGCAATGTTCTAGGTTGACAAAGAACAACTATGAAACTTGGTGTATTCGAGTAAAAGCTTGGATAAGTTCCTAGGATGCATGAGAGACAGTTGAAAAAGATTTTGAGGAGCCTATAGATGGAGTAACATTGACTTTCCAAAGAGAAGTCGTGCAAAAGACACGAATAAAGGATCAATAAGCACTAATAATCATCCACCAATGTCTAGATGGTGCCATTTTTAAGATAATGACCAATGCAACCACTGCCATGTAAGTATGAAAAGTTTTGCAAGAATCAAACCAAAAAGCTAACAATGTGAGAAAGCTACGTCTATAAAAGCTACGTGGTGACTTTAAAAAGTAACATATGCATGAATTAAAGAATATTTCAAAATACTTTGCAAGAGTATTGCCCATATACAATCAAATGAAGAGATATGAGGAGAAGATGGAAGAGACACGTGTGGTAAAAAACATTATACGCTCGCTGCAAAAGAAGTTTTATTATGTGGTGGTTGTAATAAAAGAGTCATAAAATATGGATGTTTTTTCAATCCAAGGTCTCATGGAAAACTTACAAGCCTATGAGAAAAGAGTCGATAAGATTCAAGATGATGTAGGTGTACAAGCATTTTTTTTCAAAGCAAGATGGTTCTGGACATTTATAAGAGGTAAAGGACATGGATAAAGAAAAGAAAGAGGAGGAAGAGGCAGATTTGAAAGAAAAGGTTGTGGCAACCTCAATAGGTCAACTGGTTGACCACATAAAGCAAATCGGTTTACATGTTACACTAACAATAGCAATCTAAAATCTAATTTTTACAAATCAAAAGTTAAATGTTATAATTTTTAAAAGGTAGATCATTATGCTAGGGATTGCTGGAGTCCAACCAAGTGGGTTAAGGAAAATACAAATTTAATGATAGAAGAGAAGAAGAAAACCACCTTATTACTAGTGCATGATGAGAGGATGTAAGACAAAGAGAACATGTAGTATATAGACAATGAAGCCAACAACTATATGTATGGAGACAAAGACATGTTCATGGAGCTTGATAAAGTGATTAGAGGTAATGTCACCTATGTGGATCATTCAAGGGTTTCCATCAAAGAAAAATGTATAATTTTTATTAAATCGAAAGATGGAAGTCATCAATTTATTGGTAATGTCTATTATATAGCAACAGTGAAAAGCTAAATATTAAGCTTAGAACAATTACTAGAGAAGGTGTATGAGATTAATATGAAAGATTATATACCAACGATGAAAAAGCAACATATTGAGCTTAGAACAATTGCTGAAGAAGGTGTATGAGATTAATATGAAAGATCATACTTTTACGTTACTTGACACTAAAGGAGCTATGATTGCAAACGTATCCATAATAAAGAATAGAATGTTCTTACTAAATATAAAGATGGATGTGCTTAAATGCCTAAATAAATGTATGAAGGATGAGACTGGGCTTTAGTATATGAAACTTGGACATGTAAACTTTGATAGCTTGAAGATGATGGCACAAAAAGATATGAAGGGTTCACCATCCATTATACATCCAAATCAGTTATGTGAAAGATGTTTAGTGGGCAAGTGATTTCGCAAGAACTTTCTGAAGGAGTCTACATCAAAAGAAGTTAACCATGTTTGTTTGGTAAAAATCTATATTTTCTACTTTTATTGATGATTATAGTAGAAAAACTTGGGTATACTTCTTAAATGAAAAGTCTAATGTATTTAGTTGTTTTAAAAAGTTTAAGGTAAAGAAAGTGGTTATTCTATGAAATCACTTCGGACGGATAAGGCAGTGAATTTTGTTCTAATGATTTTAATGAGTTTTGTGAAGATCATGGTATAAAAAGACTTATAATGATGCCTAGATCCCCACAATAAATGGCAAGGTGGAGAGAAAGAATAGAATCATCCTCAATATGGCAAGAAGTATTGATACGATTTGGGCAACGAAAAAACAATCAGATTCGAATTTTGACGTAAAATGCTCAACTATCCAATTTCATGAAAATAGTCATAATGCTCAATCTGACCGTTAAATCGGGCTGAAATATTACATGGAGTCTTCTGACAAGTTTTCCTATAATAGGTTAAAATATCAGGTCAATCGAAGTTTGGGAAGACATCACAAATACTGGTCAATAAAGGCTGTATAAATTTTGTTATTTACTTCCTTTTGGCTGGTGGACTTCGTATTTGTCTAGAATTCTTTTCCTACAAGGATGTGGTAGCTGGTTTTGGGAATTTTGTAGTCTTGCAAGGATATTTAATGGGTAACAACATAGTTTCCATGTATGGTATGGACTCCATATTAATGTGGAATCCTTATGGTGTATGGAAACAATTATTCTATCCTTATTATAATAGGAATCTATCATTAAATAAGTTTCTAAGTCAGCTAAAAATACTTTGTAAACAAGAAAACTAAAAGAGAGGCAACTTCAGATTTGATTGTCCGAACTTATATGGAACTTCTAAAGGGCAGCAAATATGATCCTATCATATTGAGGATATTAAATTTGGATTTATTATTGTTATTTTTTTTCTTAGTGTCATAACCCAATTTTTGAACAAATAATACAAAAATTAAATATAGTTGACAATGGGGTTAAGACAA
>Ga0325402_1000282_pt1 | contig 32222 bp, 14 predicted proteins | sample PopdelMetagenome_22_FD_207212 | JGI IMG/M metagenome (GOLD analysis project Ga0325402, IMG submission 207212) | Populus deltoides microbial communities from Bellville, Georgia, United States - Xylem-PdKOR-R3 | ecosystem: Host-associated > Plants > Phyllosphere > Stem > Wood/Secondary xylem... | reverse complement strand
TTCAGTACTGAAATCGTTGATGTGAATCTTGCTTTATTTATGCATGAAGATTTTTGGGTTTTTAATAACCTGGTCTCTTTCTATCTGCTTCTATCCCTTGCAAAATGAAAGAATTTTGTTCTTCTATTATTATGTAGGGCAGCGCAAGCCTAGATGAAGATCAAGCGATTAAAGATGGAGTCATTTGAGTTTCTTTTGTTGTCAACTTTTGAGTATTGGAGAATGCTATTTTTTAGTAGATTAGGAATGTTTTTTTTTTCTAGAGATAAGGTCAAAAGTTGAGAGACCGAACAGTTTCAACCAATGCCATGGAATTGTGGAATTCATTTATTCCTCAACCATTTCAGTTGTTTTTTCACCTATGTAACGAATTTGCTAGATTCATTTTACAAAAAAAAATCTCACAAATGGCAACTGATCACCTTAAATGGTTCAACAATGATCTAAAATATTTCATTTTTGCTTAGTACTGATGTTTCCATGTCTGATTTTATTATTCAGTCACTGAAACATAGTTGCTAATTTGATACTGAATTGGAGTATAAAAACATTAGATGGAATCGAAAGCTGTTTTCCAGTTTGCTGACTTGAGCAAAACCAAGACTTTTCTTTCATTTCATATTCATGCGAATGTAGTTATAAAAGAACAACACTAATTTGTTGTATTCACTCAGATTGCAATGATGATCTATGATGAATGTCAAGGGATCGAGCAAATTTTTGTACAAGCACATTATGAGAAGGTGTTCGAATAAAGCTTGTAATAGGATTTTACATGCTTCATGCTAGCTGTTTATAAAGCTAAGAACGGAATTTTATAAAGCTAAGAATGCAATGGTAGATAATCTTGATTACTTGAGAAGTATGAAGAGACTAATCATGCTTCTTACATGCTTGTGTAATTTGAAGATCTTTTATTAGAGCTCCAATCTACACCCCAAACTTCATTTCCTGTAGCTAGATTGTTTTCATTGTAGCTTCATTTGTTCCTAATTTTTTCTTTTTATGTGATGATGTACTGTTCTTACATGTTCTTCAATTTCCTTGATCACTTCTTATTGGCTTTGTTTGGCTTGAGGAATTTCCCAAGTTTCACTATCAAACTTCATTTTGTTGGTTTTGCCAATATCGAACTAGCAATTGCTTGAAGGTAATATGGTGGCATTTCTCCTCATGCCTCTTATACTGTAGATGGATGAGTGTTCTCTGTTTGGATGCGGTGCATTGATCGTAGTTTTTCATGATTTTATTGGACTGTGTTACATTGTTCTCCTTGGTGGAATCATAAAAATCTGAAGGTTGTCCTGCGAGCACCTTTTGAAGTAGGTATCTCATGGATATAGATGCATTTCTGTATTTTTCAATTGCTAAACGCTAGTAAAATGCTTGATTTGATTTTTTGATGCACACCCTTTTAAAATTGTTGGCAATATGTGTACGGGTAAGTTCCAAATTAAAATTCATGTTTGTGTTAGGTAGAACTATACCCAAATACATGAACCAAACCATATCATTGAGGTTAATTATAGGTTTTAACCATATCATTGAGGTTAATTATAGGTTTTTTCGTGTAGATATTGTGCTGATTAACAAAAGCTAAAACAATTACTGGAACAGTGTTTTTATAGTTTTATTCTTCCCATTTAAAAATCTTTATTAGGGCCATTTAAGTTTTTTTACCGGGCTAATTAGTTATTAACAAATTAATGGGAGATAATTAAGTCTTTTCACATTTCAAAAGTATAGTTTACATTTTAAAAGTATAGTGAAACGAATAAAATGACATTTAAAGAAAAAAAAATCAAAACTAGCCTCAGTGGGCTTTTTTGTATCTTTAGAATGGTTTTTCTATAATTATTATGCCAGCTGAGGAGAGATTTAATATTTGACTAAATATAAAAGAAAAAATTTCATAGTTAAACGATCAAAATACCATTAAAAATATAAAAAAATTAAAATTGATTTCAAAGGTTTTTTTTTTTGTATTTTAACAATGATTTTTTTGTTATTACCAGGTTAGTTGAGGGAGGCAATGTGGTCATTGCAAAAATATAGAACAAAACAAATAAAAAGTAGCTAGCGCGTGTGGGAGGCATCCTGTGACCTTCGGGTGATGTATACAATACCTTTCAATAGCAAAAATCCCTCTTTTTTTGTGTCATATAGCACCATTGTGTCATCATTTTTTAGGGTGATGCGTGTTAGTGGTGGGTGAGAGGTTTGTTATTGGTAGAGCTTTTTTTTTTTTTAATCAATCCTTCCTCAAAAATGACAGCTTGATTTTCTTTGTTATTGGTATATCAACTCTTGTTTTTATTATATATAGCTTGGTTTTCTTTTTGATTTTTTTGTAAAAATTTTATTTATTTTTAATTTCATCATTTAATCTAGATTTATAATATATTATTCTATCAATTTAATTTTTTTCTTTTGATTTTAATGATGTGAAATATGAACATCTTGGTGATCACAATTAAAGGGCTATATGTACAATTTCTTGTATTCATAATTGCTATTAGTTATAGATGTTAATGGCTTTAGGCCTACAATTATCACTCTTCATAATTTAAACGCAAAATGTTCTTTTCGATTTTCAATTCCAACATATATATGATGTTAACTTATAAACAAATATTCCACATGTAAAAAAAAAGAAACAATCCCACAAACAATGTACAAAAAGGATCACAATTTAAGCAACCTTTAATTAAAACAAGAATAGAAATCTTAGTTTTTCATGTTTTCCTATTAATTATGATGCTTCTTGATAAAATCGTTAATTTCTGAAATTTGATATCAGTTAATTAAAAAAATACATAATAATACTATAAAATACCCGTCACGTATTGTAATTGTTTTTTTTCCCTATAGAATAACATGTGCACAAAGCTTTTTCTTAAATTTTGTTGTAACCCATTTTTGGGTCCCCGCACAAAAAAAAAAAATAAATATATAGTCGTAGGAAATTGGAAAAATAATAATAGCAGTAGAAGGCTGGAGCGCGCGGCAAATGGTCAGAACAATTGATTAAGAAGGTTAAGAAATACAAAGAGTGAAATTTTGATAGTATATACTTGAATGATGAGAGCCCTGTATGAAAAGGAAATTCAATTTGAGGAGAAAAGTCCGAAATTGGATGTTTATGGGCTCAATTGGATTTTATTAAAAGTTTAATTGAATTTATAGAGAGTTTGATTATAAGAAAAATTGCTTTTTAACTCAATTTGAGCTTTAATTGGAAGAAATGAAAGTTTTAGGGTCAAATTATAATTTTTGAGAGTTGATTTGGTCAAATCAAGGGCTTAATTGCATAAATATTGAAGTTTGATGGCCAATTAAGGACTTAATTGAATAAATCCAAAACAGGGACCAAACTGGAAAAGACATGAAAATATGGGGTGTGAATTGAAGTTTGTTAGGAGTGAAATTAAACAAAATTGAAAGTTTGAGGCCAATCAGGGGTGCAATTAGAGATAAACCACAAATTAAGGGACTAAACTGTAATTGGCAGAAATTTACTATTCATCATCTTCTTCAGAGGGGCTGCCCAAGGGGCTTCCTTCCCAAGGCGTTTGACGCCTCGTTTCTACCCCAAATTAAATGAAACCTGCATGAAAACGATACACTGACACCTGACTACACCCTAGTGTAAATAGTGTTTTCTGATCGAGGCTATAGCGGCGGCGAAACCGACCCAAAGTGGCCAACCTGACCAGCCATTTTCCTGCAAAAAACTGGTAGTTCATCATTGCTTCTTTGAAGAATTGGTTGGAGTGTTTTCGGGTCAAACCAAGGACTGAAATTTGTCACTAGAAGAGAAGAGGTGTTACTCTTCCACCACCTATAAATAGATGTGATTTTCATGCTTCAAAGAGGGATAAATTCGGGTCCAAAGACAACCAAAAAACCAGCCGCCCTAACCCGGTTCCTGCTAGTAGCAGAACCTGCCTCTCTCTCTCTCTCTCTCTCCACCGCGGCGTTCAGCCGCCAACATCGTCACCACCGGCTTGAAAACCTCCATCTCCATCACAAGCAACCGCCAGAACATCTCATATAGTGAGAGCGCCGCCGAGCCTCTCTCCTCTGCAACTTTTCTTCTTCCTTCACCAGCAACCGACACCGGCCACCATTCCTTCCATCGAAGCCCGTTGAGCCACCAGAAGAGCCTCCTTGTAGCAGCCAAGCTTCCACCGTAGGTCAGCCTCCTTCCCCTTCCCTTTCTTCTTCTTCTTCCTCGGTGGTCTCCACTGTTCATTTTTTAAAAAAAATTAAATTCCAAAAAAATCTTTTCTAAAAAATGGTGCTTTTCTTGTGTATTTTTCTATTATTTTGTGTAATATTGGTTTGTATTTTTATATCGTAAAGATACAAATCTGGTATTAAAATACTTGGTTTTCGTCGAAACATTGCAAAAAAAATAATAATTATAAAACCAAAAAATATAAATTTTGTTTTCATGCATACGACCAAGTCTCTCAAAGATAAAAAAAAAAAATCATCACATCGTATTTTCCTATAAAAAAATCATATTGTCTTTTTTACGTATAAAACAAAAAACATTCAAAAAAGGTTTTAGCATGCACTTTGGCTTTAATAACAAGTTTGTTAGAGCCATCAGAACTAGGCTAATATTTCAAAAATTCTAAGAAAATCTTTTAATCTTCTTTTAGTATCGGGGATTATGAATTTATACGTAAAACATATTCCTGATATTAAAAATATAGTTTTCATATAGACGTTAGAACGGTTAAGTTTTTACTCGATAAGATAAGGACCTCCTTATGAGGAGGACTTTTCTTGAACCATAGACGAACCAACAACTAGAAATACAATAGCACCTTAGCTTTTTATCAGACAATCAAACAATGTAGCTTACCTTAGGTAAGATGTATTTAGGGTGCTAATACCTTTTCTTTACGCAACCAGTCCCCGTACCCGATCTCTGAGACCAGTTAGGGTTCTCAGTGACCAAAATACTAGGTGGAGACTCCCATTCCATTTTACACTAATAAAAGACAAGAATTTCTTGTCTCCCCATATTTGCATGATAGATAGATACATTTTAGATTTGAAGTGGAATATTCGTCGTAACGCCGCACCCGTGTAACAAATTTAATATATAATTTGTTCAAAATCCGTGAGTGAAAGCGAATTAAAATTATGGTTAACAAAAATCCAAATTGTATGTTGTAAATTCCACCCCCAATTTACTACTTTTTTTTTTTAATCTGTTTGATTGATTCATAATCTCCTCTACCAGAGGTTCCACGAGAACATCCAATTGAAATCTCTGCAACAATTAGCATTAACTTTTCTCGACAACTTCACCTCCATCAGCTAATGTATTGTAGAATTTTCCTTCGATTAATGCTACTCTTCCTTTAACCATATTAAGACAACAAGCAAAGTCATGCAAGTTTATTTTATTTCAGGGTTAGGCGTGTACGTACGTATACCATTTTTGACAGCTTGAAAGCTTAATTTATGCTTGTTTTCTACGATCACACAACATCCTCTCATCATGTTAAACTTTTCCCATAACGTTAAGAACTTATAATTAATCTTGATATGCTTTTTTTGCCTATTATATATAATTAGCCCATATATCTCACCAAAAACATATAATGTATGTATTTGATAATTTGGTCGTTTTTCAATATATACTAGTATGGGAAAAAAGTATATTATATATCATACCTTGATTACCATAAATATTGAAGTCTTGGCAAAGTAGTATTTGAGTTATCCTCCAGCTACTTATTGAATGAAAAGAAAGAGTACGAAGAACAAAAAGCTTATCGCCAACATCACACATAATAATGGAAAAAATGCATAAAATCTGAGAAATGATAAAAGTTACAAAAGGAAGAAAATTAGAGAACGAGATAGTGTGATTGTTCTACTGAAGAGCACTGCTCATTCAAGGATATATTTATTCTCTTGTTATATTGTTTTACAAGATGAACGCAGCCATATATATATACACCTCAGGGCTGCTATCCCACGAGAAATGAATGAGCTATTGCCCACGTTGCACCAGCTATACGTAAGGTTAGAAAGGACTAACAGAAAAGTAAAGAAGAAAATAACAGAAAGGAAAAGAATAACAGACTAACAGCTGAAACTAAAAGAAAACGATCATCCTTTTTCTTCTAGTAACTTCTTATCATTGTCATTCTTCAACAGCCCCCCACAAGATGGAGCATAGTAGTTTACAATGCCCATCTTGGATATATGAGAAGAGAGCAATGTTGCAGGAAGAGCTTTTGTAAATACGTCAGCCAATTGAAACTTTGTGGAAATATGTGTAGTCTTCAGAATTCCTTCTTGAATCTTGTCACGGATAAGGTGACAATCTATCTCGATATGTTTGGTCCTTTCGTGGAATACTGGGTTCAAAGCAATGTGTAATGCAGCTTTGTTATCGAATGCAATGCAGCAGCATGAGGGTGAGAAACTTGTAGGTCTGTGAGGAGATAACGTAGCCAGGTAATTTCTGAATCAGTGGTGGCCATGGCACGGTATTCAGCCTCTGTTGAAGATCGAGATACAACTGATTGCTTCTTGGATTTTCAAGAGATCAAAGATGAACCAAGAAATATGCAAAAACCAGAAACAGAACGTTTGGTGTCAGGACATGATGCCCAATCGGAATCACAATATGCGATGAGATCCAAAGTGTTGATAGAAGGGAAGAAAAGACCCTGCCCTGGAGCTCCTTTAAGATATTCCAGGACTTTGAATGCAGCTGTTAAGTGAAGATTAGTGGGACAGTCTATGAATTGACTTAAAATCTGCACACTATAAGATATATCTGGCCTGGTAATCGTTAAGTATAGAAGTTTTCCAACTAACTTCCTGTAGTAGGTATGGTCAGATAGGATGTCACCCTTGTCTTTGCTAAGTCGCAGATTATGATCCATGGGGAGTTTGGAAGGTCGAGACCCCAAAGTACCCGAGCTGGCTAAGATGTCCAGAGCATATTTCCTCTGACATATTTGTATTCCTTGTGCTGTTCTGGCTATTTCAAGCCCAAGGAAATAGCGCAATGTTCCCAGGTCTTTGATCTTAAATTTGTTATTAAGGAAGACCTTGATTTCTTCAACAACAGTAGGGGAGTCACTTGCCACTATGATGTCATCGATATATACCAGCAGTGCTGTGAAAGAGTAAGTATCCCGCTTGATGAATAAACTGTAATTAGACTTGGATTGAAAGAAGCTAAAATCAAGCAGGGCAGCAGAGAATTTTGAGTACCATTGTCGTGATACTTGTTTTAAACCATAGAGACTTTTAAGCAGTTTGCAAACTTGGTGAGGTGATCCTTAGGTGTATCCAGGAGGACGCCTCATGTATATTTCTTCCTGCAAATCTTCATGTAAAAATGCATTATTGACATCAAATTGATACAAACCCCAGACTTGAACAGCAGCAATAGCCAAGAGGCAGCGCACGGTGACTAGCTTGGCAACAGGGGAAAATGTTTCGTGGTAGTTAATACCCTCTTGCTGTGTGTATCCTTTGGCAACTAATCTTGCTTTGAATCTTTCAATGCTACCATCTGCATGGTATTTAATCTTATAGACATATTTGTAGTCAATAGGTCTTTTGCCAGGAGGTAAATCAGTCAATATCCATGTCTGGTTAGACTCCAATGCCTCTAACTCATTTTGCATGGTTGTATGCCAGTGAGGTTCGAGGACAGCTTGAGCATATGTTTGTGGCTCAGTATGAGAAGATATCGATGCAGCGAATACTTGAAAAGGTAAAGAGAATTGTGTGTATGAAAGAAAGTTACTCAAGGGAAATTGTTTACCTGGAAGAACCTCAACTGTCGTGGCCTGAATTGGATTGGGAGAATTGAGAGAGACCAGCTGACAGTGAAAATCCTACAAATACTTGGGTGCCTGTGTCATTCTACTAGATTTGCGAATAGGAATGTGAGGAGGAGATGAAGATGTGGAAATGGGAGAATGTGAGTGATCTCAGAATGAAGGGCCTGATGGTGAATGGTGCGATGGAATACTTGTATCACACGTTTCAGGCAAGCTAGCTGTAGTTGGAGACAGGTCAACAGATTTGGAGGGTGAACAAGAAATGTGAGTTATTGGATCAAATGAGGTGTGAATAGTGCTCAGAGGGTCTAAGGTAGAGGAGTTGCAGGTGTGTGGAAAGGAAAAACATACTCATGGAAGGTGACGTTTCTGGATAGAAAAGTGTCATTGGTTTCTAAGTCTAATAACTTGTAACCTTTCACCCCAAAAGGATAACCAAGGAAAATACATCTTCTTGCTCTAGAATCAAATTTTCTTCTTCCCTGACTTAAAGTGGTGGCAAAACATAGGCACTCAAAGACTCTTAAGTGATCATAGGTAGGATCATGTTTCAATATAGCTGCATAAGGTGTTGTATTTTGCAGTAGGGGCGTAGGGATGCAGTTTATAAGATAAGTTGCAGTAAGAACACAATCATTCCAAAAATCTAAGGGCAGATTAGCTTGGAATCTAAGGGTTCTAGCAACATTCAAGATGTGTTGGTGTTTTCTCTCCATTATCCCATTTTGCTGTGGGGTCTCTACACAAGTCTTTTGGTGGATGATACCATTTTTGCGATAAAAATCTGTCAGCTGAAACTCTATTCCATTATCACTTCTTAGGTACTTAATCCATCCTAGTTCCAAATTGGGTGTTAATAAAGTTATAAAATGACTCTATGGATCTTTGTGTGTCTGACTTATTTTTGAGCAAATAAACCCAAGTGCCACTAGACATATTATCAACAATTGTTAAGAAATATCTACTCCCATCATAGGCAGTCACAGAACATGGTCCCCATAAGTCACAGTGTATAAGTTCAAAGTTGAAAGAAGTTTTGTGTAAGCTGTGATTAAAAGGAAGTTTGTGTTGTCTGGCCATGGGGCAAACAGAACAAGGAGTTTTAGTAGAACATAAGTCTTTGATTACAATAGAATCTCTAATCAATTACAATCTAGAGTTGGAAATATAGCCTAAACGGTAATGCCACAAATGAAAAACAGGACTAGTATGTGTGGTACAGGCAGAATGCAGATGGTGGGTATCAAAATACTTGGATAATTTACACATCAAGGCAGTAGGAGATACTTGAATGTGCTGGAATTGGTATAAACCATTCTTCATTTCACCCAATCCAATCGTTGTCCATGACATAAGGTCCTGCAGAAAACAAACATTGGACAAGAAAATAAAACAGCAGCAGATGCTTTTAGTTAATGTTGGCTCAGAAAGAAGATTGAAAGTAAAAGAAGGGACGCACAAAACATTCTCAAGAGTGATCAAATTTGAAAGTTTAACAGTGCCTATGTGTGTGACTGAGATTTCTTGTCCATTGGGAAGTTTGACATTGTAGGACACGGTGGCTGTAATTTGTGTAAAAAATACAGTGCTACAGATCATATGATATGTAGCTCCTGTATCGATAATCCAAGGAACGTTAGTAATATCAAAAACTTTATGTGCAGAAGTGGAGAGACAAGTTGCGATACTAGACATAGATGGAAGACTTGTGGAATTGGCCATATGAACGGTTGAATGTGGAGCCATAGAGGAATGAATCTCTGTTGAGTTGCGCTTCTCATGGAGTAATTGTAAGATTTTCTGATATTGATTTGAAATCAAATCCATCTTGTCAACATGGTGCTTTGGAAAATCCTCTGCTATGATCATGTTGGTTTGTCTAGTATGAATATTCGGTTTCTTCCCTTTGTTGTACAGCTTGTGTCCTGGAGGGTATCCCACTAGCTTGTAACACTTTTCAGCCAAGTGACCACTCATATTACAATGGCTGCAAACATGAGGTTTTGCATTTCCAGCTTTGAAACAATCTTCTAAAGAATGTCATTGGATCTTGCAATAGGGGCAATAGGGTCTGTTAAAGGTCTTGAAGTTTGTGGATGTGTTTCTAGTGAAAAAAGCCATTGAATCAAGGGTAGATGTGCAAAGTAACACCTGATGTTGTTTTTCCTGTTGTTGAATGAGACAGAAAACCTTGCTGACTTGTGGTATTGGATCCATCAGCATGATTTGATCCCGTATGTTGGAGTATGTTTCATTCAATCCTATGAGGAATTGAATTACATAGTCTTGTTAGTACTGATCAGTCAGGACCCTCATCTGTCCACAAGAACATTCGGGCATGGGACAGTGCAATGCTAACTCATCCTAAATTGATTTTAGCTTTTCATAATAGATGTTGACTAAATCATTTCCTCGTGTTAAGTTTGCTAGAGCTCCTTTTAATTGAAAAATCCGTGGTCCGTTTTGTTGAGTAAGTCTCTCACAGAGTTCCCTCCAGATTTCATATGCATTATCTACAAGGATGAAGGAGGATTTCATTGAGGGACTTACAGAGTTATGAATCTAGGAGACAATCATATCATTGCATCTTTCCCAAGCATCAAGAAGAGGATCGTTGGGATCTATTGGTTTTGTTATGCTGCCATCAACAAAACCCAGCTTGTTCTTAGCTCTAAGGGCCCTTTTCATGGCTCTTGCCCAAGTAACATAGTTTTCTGTGGTTAGTAGATCGGTCACCAGACCGAGAACCAATGTATCACGTTGTCAAGTCGATATGGGTTATTTTGATCTGATAGGTTGTGGAAGCGTGATGTTGAATGCATAGTTGAGGTTGGTGTTTGTTGGTTTTCTGTTTCCATAGTTATCTAGAGAACCAGAAGCTCTGATACCATGTGAGAAATGATAAAAGTTGCAGAAGGAAGAAAATTAGAGAACGAGATAGTGTGATTGTTCTACTGAAGAGCACTGCTCATTCAAGGATATATTTATTCTCTTGTTATGTTATTTTACAAGATGAACGCAGCCATATATATATACACCTCAGGGCTGCTATCCCACGAGAAATAAATGACCTACTGCCCACGTTGCACCAGCTGTACGTAAGGTTAGAAAGGACTAACAAAAAAGTAAAAGAAAAAAATAACAGAAAGGAAAAGAATAACAGACTAACAGCTAAAACTAAAAGAAAATGATCATCCTTTTTCTTCCAATAACTTCTTATCATTGTCATTCTTCAACATAAAATACTTTAGTTTTAAGTAATTAAGGCACACATATTATTAATTTAAATCGACACAAACAAGATACATAGAGGGGTGGCTACCTTTATTACATAAATACCCACATGATTATGAAGGCGTTGCCCTTTCATGGCCAAGCACCTTGCCATCTCTGTGAATATGGTAGGTAGCTAGACAAGACGCAGTACATCTTAATTATGAGCTGATGGGAACATGCATGTACGTATGCACCTCTCGGAATTTTATTTCTCAATACAGATACTAGTTCGTAACACTACATATGAGATAGAAGGGCCATGCATGCATGTTCTATTATGCTGGCTAATTTTTCGCAAAGTGATTATCAACAGCCTGGCTGACAGATTCCAAAAGTTTGATGTAATCATCAGGAGGTGGGCAGTGATTACAGGAGACAGTCCATTTTACACTTCCGTCAGCTGTAAACTCCAATTTGAGCTTGTGGTCGCTGCCCAGTTCGTGTTCTATCCATGTACGGAAGGTAGTGGTTCTCACGGGGGGCTCTATCATTGTCACTTCACCCTCGATTTTCCTGATTTCTCCTGATGATGATTAGAAAACATTAATGGTGCACGGGGCTTAATTTAAGATATATAAATCTGAAGGGAATTCATCCTAGCTAGAGATCGAATCATCACATGTAAGGATCGGAACTATAATTTGGACTGGCCTGGATAGTTTTTCAGAAATATATATATATATATATATATATATATATATATATATATATATATATCACGTCTAAGTAAAATCACAAATTAACAATAATAATAAGTAATTAGAATTTATATCAGTAAAATGTGATTAATTAAAAATACTGTTTGGAAATTAATTCATGCAAAGGGAATAAAGTCACCAAACCAACAATAAAAACAAAGTGCCTATCAATTATTATTGCATTTGCATCCTTGGTTACACGTACCATTGGGAAACTGGAGTTGAATCGTCGCGCGGTAGCCTGGAGCAATTTGAATGTCGATCCCAATCCCAATCTGACGGCAGATATCGTGTATGAGGTATGGCGGATTAAAGACACTGTAAAACTGTTCTGGAGTAGCGTGTTCAAGAGGTATCGTTATGGTCTGGCTTTGACTTTGAGCCATATCTTGGATCTTTTGTAGACTGGTTGCTAAGAAACTCTTGGAAATTAATTAGCTGACTGATCCGACGAAGAAATGGGGAGACCGCCTTGGCCTTAAATAGAATTCCTGGAGAGTCACTTGCCCTCTAATGTAGGACCTACGTCCCAGATGCTAGCTTGCATTGAAAGAGCTAGGTCACAATTTTATGAATCTTTTTTCAAAATATATACCACTTTAATTATTTTTTTTTTAAAGTAGCGTGTAAGAAAAGGGTTTTTATAGAAAACAATGCTATAAATGGTTGAGAACAGCACACACAGCCAAGGTTGTTAAAATTGTGTTTTGACTCGTAAAATCATACGATTTTACGAGTCAAAACATGCATTTCGGGTTGAATTGCTTGAAAAAATCCAAAATGGGTGAAATCGGGTGAAATCGCAAAAATCAGATGAAATCGCGTAAAATCGCGATTTCAGGACCGATTTTGCAAATGTGCCAAAATGATGTGCTGAAACAAAATTCCCCCCTGGTCCAGCTGTCAGGCGCCTATTGGCTGTGGAAATGCACAGTCAAGCGACTGTCTTCACTCTTCAGTCTTCACAAATCACAACTCACAAAATACTCTTTCTTTTATCCAACCGAACAAATCCCTAATCGGCTAATCCCTAATCCCTTTATCTAATTAACCAACTAGGCGCCGGTGACGATGACGATCTCCATTCTCCACAAAAGTGGTCACGGTCCAGTCTTCACTCCTTCTCTTTCCTCAGTGCTCACGGTCGCGACTTCCTTTTCTGTTTATCGCGATTTTAACAGCGACAACGATCTCTTCAACAGCTCACGGCTTCGGACTTCCTCTTCAATCTTCATTAACAGTGGCATGCCGGCAACGATCTCCTTTCTTTCCCATTTTCAACAGCAGTAGGCGACATCAGGCTCTTCACCGTAAGTTCATTTTGCCTTCATCATCATCACTGCAGTAGTTGATTTTTGCCCCTGTAATAGATTTTTATTTTGCCCTATTAACTGTTAGTCTGTTACCCTGTAATTATTAATTACAATTTTGATTTTGCCCGGTCCTGTAATTTGTGTATGTATAATGTTGAATTGAATTGAATGGAATTGATCGGGTGAAAATTGGATGGACTGAATAGATCGGGTGAGAAAATTGTTGAATTGAATGCCACACTGCCACAGTATATATCTTGACTAAATTAATAGTATTAATCAGGTGAAAATTGGATTGGACTGTAAACTATTGAATTGGACTAAATTGAATGCCATTTCAGTATTATAGGACTGAATTAATTGGACTGAATTGAATTAAATTAATGGGGTGAAAATTGGATTGAAAAGTGTTGAATTGTACCGAGTTTAATGTCATTTCAGTATTATAGGACTGAATTAATTGGACTGAATTAATGGGGTGAAAATTGGATTGAAAATTGTTGAATTGGACTGAATTGAATGTCATTTCAATATTATAGGACTGAATTAATTGGACTGAATTAATGGGGTGAAAATTGGACTGAAAATTGTTGAATTTAACTGAATTGAATGTCATTTCAGTATTATAGGACTGAATTAATTTTGTGAATTTTTATGTATAACAAAAGGTTAATTACAATCATAAAATATTTGGATTGATTACAGGGCTGATTTGAGTTGATTTTGTGAATTGTTTTTTGAAGCATGAATTTTTTTAATGTATTTTAAAATTCCTTATGATTTTACGATCTGTTTTTACGATCCGAGTTTGTTTTGTACTTTCCGTGTCGTGTAAAAATCGCGATTTTAATAACCTTGCACACGACCACATAAGTTATATTTGAAATATATATTTTTTATTTTTTTAATTTGATTTAAAATTTAAAATAATACTTATCCTCTACCCATTAAAACAATTGATTTTTATTGACGTTATTTTATTTTCAATAGCAATCCATTTAGATTTCGATACATGCTATTTTCAACTTTTACTTTCTAGCAACATGACACTGTATACGGAGTAGATGTACATTATGTTAAAGAAAATTAATATATCCAGAAACTAATGTCTTATTGCAAATTATGAGAAGAAGTTTTCAAAAAAAAAAAAGGGTATAAATGAGAATAAAGAGCGTAACAAAGGATTAACAAAAGGTATTCAATTGATCAAATCTTGAATACATATAAATAGATAAAAAAAAAAAAAAAGAGCACAGATACTCAAGTTTTAAAAATAAATCAGTCAATACAAGCACCAATTTCCAAACTAACTTGGGAGATGTCTAATAAGATGGGCCACTTTTTAATGCCAAAGATATTTAACTGAACAAAATTTATGAATATAGAATTTTTAATAAAAAAAATAAATACATATTTCAATAATCAAAAAAACTTATCTGGTAACCTGTTTATTTCTGTGTTTCAAAAATACTTTTGAAAAAATTTGATTTTTTTTTATTTTCTTTTTTGCTTCAAAATTATTTTTTATATATTTTTAATGTTTAATACAATTTTATTTGGCTATTTATTTGGTTAATTAGTTTTTTTACTATTAATAAATATTTTTTTAAAATATTTTAAATAAATACCGACGGCCTTACAGACGGAAACAGGCCGTCGGTGATTACTGTTGAAAATACAGACGGACTTATTCTGTCAGTAAATTTCTCGCGGTAATATTTTTTTTGGCGCGCTTCGCCGTCTGTAAGACCGTCAGTGTTCTGTTGGTGTTTGGTTTTTTTTTTTAATTTCCGACAGAGTTAGCGACGGAATGAGGAATTACCGACTATTGATATTCTAATGGATGTAATCCGTCGGGGATGTCGTCGGTAAGAATTTTACGAATGAATTACGTGCATTACACCGACGGAATTAATCCGTTGGTAAAACTGTTTAATGGTGTAGTGAAAGATAATTGCAATATTTTGTATATGATGTGGAATTTGGAGATGTTCAAGTATTTTGATGACCACAATTTTAGGTACAACCGTACGTTTGTGTTAACAATTGCTATTGTAGATGATAATATCTTTGGCCTATAATGTCTTGTGTTCACAATAATAATTACAAAATTCTCTTTTCATTTTTCAATTCCAATATATGATGTTAACTTATACGGTGTTAAATTTCACTTTTTCCTATTATGTTTGCTTATTGATGAAATTCCCAATTTCTGAAATTTCATATCAATTATTTTATACCAAAGAAAATATAAATAAATACATAGTAATATCATGACAACATTCACTTGCCTCACATATTTGTATTTTTTTTTTTTTGAAATCTACACTGGAAAGCAAATTAAAATTGTGGTGAACAGATATCCTAATTATAATTTATAAATTGCCATTGTAGATGATAATATCTTTGGCCTATAATTTCCTGTGTTCACAATGATAACTACAAAATGGGCCACTTCACAATAATAATTTCTTGATGTTAACTTATGAAAAAGCATTCCCACAAAATAAAATAAAAAATCTTCCAATACAAGCATTGATTCTTTTTTAGATTAATGTGAGTGTTCAGGTCAATTTACGTGCACCTCGATTAATACCACGGGTTCTGAAATTAACGATCATGTAATTCAATGACCCTGAAATTTGTGGGACTCAAACTGGTGAACTCTAGAGAGCAAACTCGGGATCTAACCAATTGAGTTACAACCCTTAAAATTACAAGCACCATTTTAAAACTACCTTAGAAGATATTTAATAAGATGGGCCACTTCTTAATGCCAATTGTCCATTTATCAACTACATCATCGATTTTCAAACATAAATTGACAAAGATATTCAATTAATCAAAACTTACGAATACAAACTTTTTATTAAATAAATAAGTACATATTTAAATAACAATAAAAAAAACTTATTCAGTTTTAAGTTGAATAGCTCTCTGATGACGACAAGTTCATAGAAACGCAAGAATATTTTTAAAAATATAGTTAGTTAGATGAATAAACTCATAACTCGTGAATGTGGACTAATTTATGTGAAAGGTACAATAACCAGTAAAGACTAGCGATGAGAATGCAATTCACAGAGAATTAATATGTGTTTGCCTATTCATCTTCAAATTCTTGCATCTATGTGTTGGGTAATGTAGAGTGTTTGGCTCTGCGTTAACTTCTGTGTTTTTTATCAAACTCAATAACATAATGTTTGGTTATCTTCAGCAGCTGTGTTTAGGCCATGGGACCCACAAAAATATGATGTTTCACTACAGGTTTTGCGCAAGCAATTTTTTCATGCTTTTTCCTGCGTTTTTGTTAAGTGAAGAGTTGCACTCTCCACTGTTCACATGAACAGTGGAGTGTTTCCGGTCGGACCGGGTCCGGTCCAAAGCTAAATGCATTGAACCGGGTCCGACCCAGTAAAAAAAATATTTTTATTTTTTTAATTGTGTTTTATTTGAAAAATTAGAAGGATATCACTTGATGATGTAGCATTTGCAGAATTTAATCGCAATCCCAATTTTGTTCTTGCCGGGTTTGATCCAGTTAAAAAAATTCAATTTTTATTTTTATTTTTAATTGTGTTTTATTCAAAAAAATTAGAAGGAGATCGCTTGATGACGTATCATTTACAGAATTTGATCGTAATCCTAATTTTATTCTTGATGATATTTTACCTGATGTTGTTGCGCGCTTAAGAAACCATGGAAAATGTAGTCCTTATTCACGTGAACATTAGTTAAATTTACAATATTTATTTCATGATGTAATAACATTAGTTAAATCTACAATATTTAAATTAAAAACCATCAATATATATATATATATATATATATATATAACCTCAATTTAAAAAATATTTTTTTAACCAAACATATTAAACTACTTTTTGTTCAACCTCAATTTCAACTACAGTTTTAAACAAACATATATTTTTTCAAACCAAACATATATTTTTTCAAACCAACCTCAACTAAAAATAATTTTTATAAAATAATTTTTTTAAAATAATAACCACAACAGTTACCACAATACCAAAGACACTAGAGTTTGTTTTGGTTTATCACTTGAGTCCTTCATCTTGTCTCTGGCCTCGAACATTTTACAATTTACGAAACTAGTGAAGTCAGTCAACTAGAAAATGGTAACATTAATGACGTGGAATCTGGATACGTTCTCGTATCTTTCGGACCACATATTTATGACTATACCTACATTTTTTTGTCTTCACAATTGCTATTGATTGATGATAATAATTTTATACCTACAATTTGTTGTGTTCAAACCTAGGCGATCTGAAATGATGAGGGAGGCTTGTTTCGTATTTCTGGAGAATCATCACGTAATTACGAGAGCATCAGATCAGTGTTTGTTTTGCTATCCACAGTAAAAACATTTTACTAGATTGTAAAGGCTACAATGCTATTAAAAATAATTTTAAAGATAAAATAATTTTTTTTTCATGTGATGCGTTTATTATTATTAGATTTAATAGGAGTAGATTAGTCTTTTAACTTTTTATTTGTAAGATTGTAAAGGCTACAATGCTATTAAAAATAATTTTAAAGATAAAATAATTTTTTTTTCATGTGATGCGTTTATTATTATTAGATTTAATAGGAGTAGATTAGTCTTTTAACTTTTTATTTGTAAGATGTAAAGGCTACAATGCTATTAAAAATATAATTTAATTAAAGGTATTTTTGGAATTTTCTTTTTAAAAACACAATAAAATAATTGAATTACTTTTAAAAGTAAAAAAACTTATAACTTGTGTCAATGAGTTTTTTTTTTCTTTTCATCCTAGTTTTCTTATTATTATCAAGTGGGGCTAAAAGGCAATATGATTTTTTAATAAATAAATAAATAATTGATGACACATACGACGTACAAGCTAGCAAGTATGAGCATCATGCACCCATTAGGCAACGCATGTGGGCTGCTCCAGAGGCCAAACATAGCCTTGTACAATGGCTTTGGTATTGGCGAACTGAGATCTTCATGGTGGACGGGTGCATGTAAGCGATGGACCGGTAATATGGCTTAGGTGGATTCTTTTCTCCTTCTCCTCCTCCTTTTCTTTCTTTTTTCCTTGCAAAATATAAAAGTGTATTTTTATTTTTTTTTTATATCTAATTTAGTTCTCAATTTTTATTGCTATTTATTTTAAAAAAATTAAACGTTTTTCTTTAAATTAGTCCCTTATCATTTGATTTTATTTAATTTTTATATCAAATTTAATTATCATTCTTTTATTTTGCTGTTTATTATTTATCATTTTACTAATTAAATCTTGTTTTCAATTTCTTACCTAGGCATTTTGTGGTTGAGAATCTTACTTTGTTATTTTATAAGGTTTGCATTCTATGGCGTTAATCCCGAACTCATGAAAGGGTCACGAGTTTTGGATATAACACGGTGATGTGAACTCTATAGATATAAAGATCTAGAAACTCACAGTCAAATCAACTCTTTTCAAGAAAGCTAAATTCATGCTTGTAATTGAACTTGACACAACGATAACCTGTATCGAGGCACCAAGACTATAAGTAACAGAACTTTAACCCAACGCCTATGAAGAGACACGAATGAGTAATATGAAAGACACCATGAAGCTTCGTTAATTCTTCGATGAATCAGAGTAGTTCAATGAAGAACCAAAACAAGAGAATCCTCTCACCAATCACAATACATTATTCTAAAATTAAAGTCTATATATATATATATATATCCCAAAATACAAGTTAAATAACCCTATTTATAATATATAAAAGCTTTTTAAACAATGCTAAAAAATTAATAAAATAGTTCTAAATAAAATAGGAAAAAAAATCATAAATCAACTGGGATACAAATATAAATTTCGTATAGTAATTTTTAGACCTTATCGTAAGATATTTTTAATATTCGATTGATCTGAAATTTTAACTTAATATAAAATAAGAACTTTGAAAACTTTTGGTAAAATTATGCATTAGAAAATTATGTTTGCTAGAGTAAAATCATGCATTAGAAAAAATAAACCCAGAAACATCTCTAATACCCAAATTAATTAGCCTATGAAGTAGATATATCAAGTGTCTCTTATATATAAATTAAATTAACTAAGTTTTAAGAACACTTGCATCTCTTTAATATTTTTTTTAAGGTGAAGAAAAATTAGAGTTAGCATCCGGCATAATGCAAGTAACCTAACTAGTACAAGCTATTTGTCAAGTTATTTCACATGAGATGAAAAAAGATGAGATATCATATTTTGTTAACTTATTTTTATGAAAATAAATGTCTTTGAATTTTTAGATAAACAATTATATGCTCACAAAGATATAAATACTGATAATTTATACCAACATGAAACGCCAAATGAAAATCCATAACCACAAGTTTAGAATAAGTGAAGATCAACCAAAGCATGGTATGTGGAGAATAGATAGAGGTTGACTTTTTCAATTATAATATTCAGCAAAACGAAATAAGGTATTAGACTTGCTAGTGTCTATACAAGGAAAAAAATAACCAGACCTACTAGTTATTAGCAATGATAATAAAATTAGCGGCTTTTTTTTTTTTTTATTGGAACCATTCAAATAGTAAGGGATTTTTTAATTTAATCCCAATTTATTTATATTAGGATCCTAGTGTCTATTCAAGCCCTTTTTTTTTTTATTCATCTTTCATCCATGCAATTTTATCTGGTAAAAAAATAGAAGAAGAAAAGTAGAAACCTATGTTCGAATCTTCCATGGGCTTTAACTGGTTCAACTTGAACCGGTTTACCACTCTGGCATTATTAATAATTGGAAATAAATAAAAAAATAATTGGCAGCAACTTAATGACCGCATGTGCAATTTCTTGCGTTCACAACAGTTGTGGATAACTTTGGTCCTACCATTTCTTCTCTTCACAATTATAATTGTGAAATGTTATTTTCAGTTAATATATGATGTTAACGTCTTAAGAAATAAATTTTCCACAAACCACCTATATATTAGTTTTAAGTATTTATTATATTTTAAATTTTAAAAACAATTAATTTTTTAAAAAAAAAACATAATATACATTAGTCTCTACGACTCTAATAAATATCCAATATTTAAAGGAATATCGACCAAGAACAATACTTTATTATAATAGAAATCATATAAGTATAATAACTTTATAATTTTCTTTACAAAGTATTTTTGTCCTATAAATTTTATCTTTACTTTAGATTCATAGATCAAATATTAGTTTCATTAATTTAATATTATATGAATATTAAAAATAAATAAAGTTTTTTATTAATAATAAATTATATATTTATATAAAAAAAAATAATGTTACATATAACCAATCAATTGATTACATTGTATATTAAAAAATTAACACAACAACACAGAGATTGCAATTTTAACAACCAGCAAAATTTTGTTTCACGCGAACAATAAACCAAGACCCTGTATAAAATAATATGCATGTGTAATTACTTGTTTATTAGTGTGGTAAATAATGCTTTTTATAAATATTTTAAAATTATATTTTATATTTTTTTAATATCAGTACATTAAAATTATTAATAATTATAAGAAAAATCATCAATTTAATATTTTTTTAAGATAAATATATTTTAAAAAAACATTAAAAAATAGTGTCCATTTAGGATAGCGTTTTAATAGGAGTTTTCAAAAATTTTGACTTCTTTTGCTTTAAATTGATTTTTTTGATGTTTTTAGATTGTTTTGATGTGCTGAAATAAAAAAAATTAAAAAACTATTATTTTAATATATTTTAAAGTGAAATTGTTATTACTGTACTAAACACCACCTAAATCCTAAAACTATCAACAATTTGAACCATTGTTACCAATTTTTGGATCACACATACAAAAATACAACAAATTGAAAGAAATGTTAGGAGAAAATAAAAAAAAAATATGTATCAATTAAGAAGAACATGCCAAAATGCCAAAAACATTATCAAGGATTGTTTGAGGAAGATCAAAATTGAATTTGACAGTATATCTTCGACTAATGAAAACTCTATTGACAAGGTAAATTCAATTGAAGGAGAAAAATTCAAGCTTGTATGTTCTAGTACTTGATTAAATTTTTTTAAAAACGTTTTTGAAACACAAAAAAAACAAATAACAGTTTAATGAAGAACCAAAACAAGAGAATCTTCTCACTAAACACAAATCAAAGTGTTTATGTGTATGTATCTAACAAACTAAATACAAGTTGAATAAGTTTATAATAAATAAAAATCTTCTAAACAAGTTTGAAAAATAATAAAATAGTTCTGAATAATATAAAATAAAAATATCCTAAATGAACTAGGATGCAAATACAAATCTTGCCCAATCATTCCTAAATCTTATTGTAAGATTTTTTCAATGTTTGACTAAATTTGAAATTTTAATTTAATATAAAATAAAATCTTTAAAAATTTATGGTAAAATTATACATTAGAAAATTATATGTATTAATGTAAAATCATGCATTAGAATATTATGTTTGTTATGAGGATTTCGATATCGGGTCTCTATGTTCGCATCTTGAAGATGAGCCCTCCTAGCTACGAGTCTATGAAGATATGGATGTGGGATTGGTGTGCCACGAGCACAACCTTATGTAGGAGCTTCTTCTTTTTTAATAGAAAGGAGCTTTCTGAGTTGAGCAACTCGAGATTCTCGAGTGTATAGAAAGTTCTGTGTTAAGATACCCAAGGTTGGTGACAGGTAGTTCGTTCCTATCTGTTTCATTTATTAACCGAGGAGATTTAAATGCATGACATTTTACCTAGGGAGATGTTGAATAAGATGGTCCACTTCTTAATGCCACTTGCTCATTGACCGAGACAAAATTTAGGAACACAAACTTTTTAATTAAAAAAATACATATTTAATAATAATAATAATAATAAAAACCTATCCAGTAAGTATTGAGTTGAATAGTTCTTGACAATAACAGGTTAATGAAAAGGCAGAAAAAATTTAAAATACGTAGTTAATTAGATGTATAAATTCAAAACTCGTGAATTTGGACTGATATGTGTGAAGGGTAATATAACCAATAAAGACTAACGATGGGAATGCAAAATAATTTCTTGGCATTTAAATTTGCAACAATTTTTTATTTTTATTTTGGCATTTAAATGATAAGTGCATTTTGAATGATAAGTGCAAAATTTCGTGTATGACGTGGAATCTGGACATGTTCAAGTATATATTTTGATGACCACAATTTTATTAGGTACAACCGTTTGTGTTAACAATTGCTATTGTAGATGATAATATCTTTGGCCTATAATTTCTTGTGTTCACATTAATAATAATTACATAATGTTCTTTTCATTCTTCAATTCCAATATATATATATATATATATATGATGTTAACTTATGAAAAAACATTCCACACAAAAACTTTCGAAAAGGATGGGAATTATATAATGTAATGTCAAACTATTGGATAAAGATTATCATTGTTCATAAAATCACAATTTTAAGTAACTTAAAACTCTGAATAAAACTTTTAAATTTCACTTTTTCCTATTATGCTTGCTTATTTGATGAAATTCCCAATTTCTGAAATTTCATATCAATTATTTTATACCAAAGAAAATATAAATAAATACATAGTAATATCACAAAAACATTCACTTACCTCACAAATTTGTATTTTTTTTTTTTTGAAATCTACACTTGAAAGCAAATTAAAATTGTGGTGAACAGATGTCCTTATTATAATTTATAAATTGCCATTGTAGATGATAATATCTTTGGCTTATAATTTCTTGCGTTCACAATGATAATTACAAGATGGGCCACTTCACAATAATAATTTCTTGATGTTAACTTATGAAAAAGCATTAATTCCACAAAATAAAATAAATAAAAAATCTGCCAATACAAGCACCGATTTTATAACTACCTTTGGAGATTTTTAATAAGATGGGCCATTTCTTAATGCCAAATGTCCATTTATCAACTACACCATCGATTTTCAAACATAAATTGACAAAGAAATTCAATTAATCAAAATTTACGAATACAAACTTTTTATTAAATAAAAAAGTACATATTTAAATAACAATAAAAAAAACTTATTCAATTTTTAAGTTGAATAGCTCTCTGATGACGACGACAAGTTCATAGAAACGCAAGAAAAGTTTTAAAAATCTAGTTAATTAGATGAATAAACTCATAACTCGTGACTGTGGACTAATTTGTGTGAAAGGAAAAATAACCAGTCAAGACCAGCGATGAGAATGCAATTCACAGAGAATTAATATGACTTAATTTGCCTATTCGTCTTCAAATTCTTACATCTATGTGTAATTGGGTCATATGATATCTTTAGTTAAAGTCAAAGAGACTACGTGCCTGTTTTGGTTTAACCCATGAGTCCTTCATCTTGTCTCTAGCCTCGTCCATTTTACAATGTAAGAAACTGGTGAAGTCAGTCAACTGGAAAATGGTAACATTAATGACGTGGAATCTGGATATGTTCTCTTATCTTTCGGGCCACTTATTTATTACTATACCTACAATTTTTTGTGCTCACAGTTGCTATTGATTAATTGATGATAATAATAATAATAATTTTATACCCTACAATGTAATATAACCACTAAAGACTAACGATGGGAATGCAATATAATTTCTTTGCGTCCATTAAGGACGTAGCGTGATGGCAAAGGACTTGAGATCTACACAGCAGGTCTCGAGTTCGAGTCAGGGCGTGCACCTCTTGTAAGAGCTTGGGACAGCCGGGGTTTTACTCGCTCACCTGGGCCCATAAAGTGTGCTTTTCGGGGGGTGGGGTTTCCTCGAATCCAAAAAAAATATAATTTCTTCGCATTTAAATTTGCAACAATTTTTTTTTTTTTGGCTTTTAAATGATATAGCATTTTGAGTGATAAGTGCAATATTTCGTATATATATATGATGTGGAATCTGGAGATGTTCAAGTATTTTGATTACCACAATTTTATTAGGTACAACCGTTTGTGTTAATAATATCTTTGGTCTATAATTTCTTGTGTTCACACTAATAATTACAAAATGTTCTTTTCATTCTTCAATTCCAATATATATATATAAAAGATGTTAACTTATAAAAAAACATTCCACACAAAAATTTACGAAAAGGATGGGAATCCTTACAAATCATTATTGTAAAGATATTAATTATTGTGTTTACAAAAATCATTGTACTTACAAAGTCTTAGTGTCCATTAGGGACTGTGTTTCAATAGAAGTTTTCAAAAAGTTTGAATTTTTTTTACTTTAAATTAATTTTTTATATATTTTTTTTATTGTTTTGATGTGCTGAAAGCAAAAAATAAATTTTAAAAAATAAAAAAATATATTATTTTAATATATTTTAAAATGAAAAGCATTTTAAAAAATAATTATTATTATTATTCTAAACACCACCTAAATCCTAAAACTATCTATAATTTGAATTGTTGTTACCTATTTTTGGATCACATATATATCAAAAAATAAAAATATATATATATTAATTGAGAAAAACATACCAAAACACCCAAAAAAATTATCAAGAATTGTTTGAGGAAAATCAAAATTGGATTTAATAGTATATCTTCAACTAATTAAGACTATTAACAAAGTAAATTCAATTGGAAGAGAAAAATTCAAGCTTGGATCATGTTTAAAGACCCCATTAAATTTTTGTAAGGCTTAATCAAATTTATTAAGGATTTAATTGCAAGATAATTTATTTTTAAAAGTTATTTTAGATTTTAATTAAAAAAATCAAAGTCTAAAGATCATATTATAATTTTTAAAAATTAATTTCATTAAATTAGAAGTTTAATTGCATAAATTTCATCTGTGGTAAAAATAATGAAGAAAAAAACAATGGTCAAACCTTCCATGGGCTTTAACTGCATGTAGCATTATTAATAAATGCTTTAAGAATATGAATAAAACTCTAATGAAACTATGTAATAAAAATTCATCTCTCCTGGATTTAAATCATATAAATAGTTTGCTCCTGCTTCCCAGAAACGAATATCTAATGATTTAAATCCAGGAGAGAGTATTAAAACGTACATTCTCTTAAGAAACATGCATTTTAAAAATGAAATATTTCACATATTTGTATTGCTTCTGTTGAAATATTTCATTTCAGTTATTTTATACAGAAAACATATAATTAAATGAATTCATATTGAGAAGATAGAATAACTTTAAATCATATATATTTGTGAATGTTTCATGAACCATTGTTTTACATGAACACCATATTCGAAGATATCTATGAAATGTCAAATCTTAACAATCAGAACACAACAACACAGAGCTTGCAATTTTAACAACCAGCAAAATCTTGTTTCACATGCATGAACAATAGACACAAAAAAAAAAAAAAAAACAAAAAATGAATAAAAAAACAAATTCAAAACAACAACAACCCAGAGCTGCTTGCTATTTTAAAACCACAAATTTCATTAGCAAACCAAGACTGCGTATAAAATAATAGGCATGTGCAAGTGCTTGTTTATTATTAGAGTAATTAAATGATGTTTTTTAAAATATTTTTTTGTTTATAAATATTTTTAGTATTAATACATTAAAATTATTAAAAAATAATTAGTTTAATCTTTTTTAAATAAATATACTTTTAAAAAAATTAAAAATAAAAATTACCGTAATTACAAAGTCTAAATATATGTTTAGTACAACATTTCAACAGAAATTTTAAAAAATTTTGAATTATTTTTTAAATTAATTTTTTTATGTTATTATATTGTTTTAATTTATTAATATCAAAAATAATTTTTTTTGTATTTTAATGTATTTAAAAGTAAAAATCATTTGAAAAAAAATTAAACACCACCTAAATCCTAAAAGTAACAACAATTTGAACCACGAATTTCCTGAGCAAAATATTTTTTAAAAAACAAAATTCAGACATTTGCTCTTGTTCTCTTTACGTCATCACCTGTACATATACAAAACCTCCTGTTTCCGTGTCTGTCTCTCTACCCCCTCCTCTAATTCAATCGTCCCATTCTTAAGCTTCCTCATCTCATTGTAGTAACACAAGAAAAAAAAAATACAAAAACTTTTTTTGAACAAGTCAAGTTCTTTTTTACACAATTATAATTAAGTCAAACAAATCAAGAAATTGTGTGCACTAAAACAGATAAAGTTCTCTTCTTTTGTTTTTGTATTTTTTATTAATTTCTTTAAATTGTAAACATATTCTTATCAAGGAGTTGAATAGAAATATAAAGATTGAAAACCCAGCTCAAATTTTTCATCTTTGAGTAAAAAAAATGGACTATGATTTTTGGACCTCTCGCATTAACGCCGCTAAACGCCAGTTTGCTTCGCAGCACCATCATCAGGTTTCCCATCTATGTGGGCTATTTAACAAATGTGAACTTTTTTTTATATACATTTTATTTTAAATTAATATGAATATCCAGTTAATTTGTGTATATTTTGATTAATTTTATTTTTAGTGGTTTTAAATTTTATGTACTCAAACTAGTTAACGTTGTTGTTTTTGTTTGTATATGTGTATGAGTAATTAGATCGTTTAAATATTGATGATTTGGAAGTAGAAGAAGAGGCCAGGCCTGATTTCCCATGTCCTTACTGTTATGAAGATTTCGATATCGGGTCTCTGTGTTCGCATCTTGAAGATGAGCACTCCTCCGAGTCTAAAGTTGCCGTAAGGTCTTTTCTACTTTTTGTTTTGTCGGGTCGATGAAATGATACAAGTTTTGTCCCTGTTTATGCACTTGCGTTTGGTTTTTGTTTTATTATTAGGTTGTGAATTTCGTGTGTCAAAATCTTATCTTTTTTTCCTTTCTGAGAAAGAGGGGACCGGAGGCTATTACAGGAGAGAGTATTGATCTTTACCTTAATGGGTATGTCCGATACAAGATATCTATCAAATCCTTCTTTTTTGTTGCAATGATTGGGTTTTTTGGTTCTGTGATTGTATAATTTTAGTCTTTTGAAGCGACCTTGTAGTAGGAAAAAGTCTCGAGGTTGGAAGTACGAGACATTTGATTTCGTAATTGCTAACTTTATGCATATTAATGTTGGGAGGGCTTTGGTTTCTCCCCATGTTTTTTGCAACTAAGTTCTGCTAGGCTTAATCCATATTTGCACATTGTGTTTGATCTTCCTATTTCTGAAGGGAGGTTCGATTGGACAGGGGAGGGTGTTGCTTCCCTTGAAGAATAATTGCTCTATTCTGTAACTGATTCAGCTGAACATGCAATGAATAAAGAATATGTCATGTTCGATGCGGCTAGTCCTTCCTTTAGTAGACTGACATGTATGAAGATATGGATGCGGGATTGGTGAGCCATGAGCACAGCCTTATTTAGGAGCTTTTTTAGTTTTTTTTTAATAGAAAGGAGCTTTCTGAGTTGAGCAACCCTTCTCCGGTGTATAGAAAATTCTGTGTTATAAGGACACTTGTTCAAGATATCCTTCAATTGAAAACTTCCGTCACTCAAATATTTCTCAGAAAATGATTTACAACAAGCTTTTCATACTAAATCTCCATTCAAACTGATGTGTCAATTTATAAATTGTAAAATGTGGGTCCCATGAATTTCAAATGATTGGTCTCCCATGAAAAATTTAACTGCTACAGGTGTTTGTAAGAGAATTTTGTATAGAAAGTTTGTTTGTATAGCATTACACATATTTCTCTTTGAATGAGAATGTATGCAAGTTTAAATGCTTAGCTTTGTATCTGTTGACAAAAATCGAATTAGCACCCAAGTTTCCATTAACTAAAGATTACCTGCAGAGACGTCGCAGGTTGTGTAGGGTTTCAATTCCTAACAGTCAGGCATTGTCTCTCCTTGGCCGAGATCTCTATGACGCTCATCTCCAAGTGTTGTTAGGGGATGGCGGTTATAGATCAAATAACACTGTTGGTAAAGTGTCTAATACCGCCACTGATTCATTCCTTTCATCTGTTATTTTAAATTTCTCTACATCCAAAGCAGAAGAAATTTCAAAATCTGTGGCAACAAGTGTTGATGATTCTTCTGCAAGGAACGCAGCACCATCACATATGTAGAAATCAAGGCAATGATTGACGTTTTCTATTTTCAACAACTAGAAGGAGGCAATTATAAACTCTTTTATGCCCTCTCCTTCAGTCGTTTAGACTAAAAATGCATAACATGGAGTAGTTTTCAATATTACACGGTTCATTAACCCGTGGACATGATATCCTTGTGCTGCTCTACCTAGCTTGTAACCGTGACCAATGTTGAACCTCGTGTAGAAACATCAATGTTAAAAGTATTGCTATCACATTTTTATTTTCCTTTGCTATCAATCCACACGCTCATTTCTCATGCTGAGGACTTTTTAATATACTGCAATTTAAATCTTTCAGCCATATGCATGGGGCAGCCATTGATAAACTTAATTAAGTATAGGAGGTTGGAGTCTCCCTACGGCATAACTGACAAAGGAAACGGTGATGCTTGGTTACTTGTTGGTTGGGAGTTGGGATAAGATCAGGGATTTTTCTAAGATTTAGACCCGATTAAAAAAAAGAAAAAAAAAAAAAGAGACATTGCAAAGACTGATAGACACATACATACATAGTGCCTGCACACACCACTAAATATCAATGCATACAAGTGCACAGGGCACACCTCGTTGATTGGAGCAAGTGAGCAGTAAACGGATTTATTACATCAACCAATGAAACGTTTCCTTTTGTTTTATAATTCGTTGTTTTTAGGCGATATTTTGGGCTTTTACCAGTATTTCAGTGTTTTTTTTTTTAATGATTTTAGTTTTTGGGTGACTGTTTTTTTTTTTTTTTAACATAATAGAGAGAACACCGTGGATTGGCTGAGGGAGACTGTTGGAAAATGGTCACTGAAGGCTCACCACCGTCCAATGCAGTACAGGGTACAACTTACTGTACCTGTTGGAAGCAGGTCACTGAAGATTCACCAAATAGCAGGTCCATAAAGCATAGCGAACATCACCGCCGTACAACAACACGCAGGTCACTGCTTTTTTCTCCTTGCTTTACTGTACTGCATTTTGCATAATGCTACCCTTTTTTCACCTACAATTAGTTTCATTGTTTCAGTCTTTTTTTCTTTTTCGACTGTGCTCACTGGTGTGCCTTTTATGTTTTTTTCTTGGCGTTGTTGTTCCTTTAATCTGCTTGATGTTTTGCGTTTTGTTCTTTTATGATTATCCCCTTTAGTTTTGCCTATAATGATGCAGTTTTTGTTTTTTTCATCTGAAAGCGATGAAAGCTAACAGATGAGAGCATCCGAAAAAACCAAAATTCTATGTTGAAATGTAGGGAATTGAGGCCTGTCAGGTTCCTCCATCATATAGCATGACTGTCAGTGATAAGAATTCTGAAGACAGCTTTTCCAATATTAATGCATGGCCTCCCAAAACCAGCTTCAAATACACAAATCATTGCCCGCAATATGATACAGAAGTGTCAACTCCTGAAACAATCACTCAAGATTTCTTTGTTTTTAATCACAACGAAACCAGGGAATAAAATGAACAGATAAGGCGAGAGCGTGATTTAGGGCTGGATAAAAAAACGAAGAATGAAGAACTGGTGATGATGAAAGCCTCATTGCTTTTGGTTGGTGATTCATTGGACCTCTTTTCTGTTAAGTTTTGGCTTTAACTTCTGCTTATTCACTTCAGCTTCTTCCTCTAAAGAATCATTTTCAGATTCTTCAGGATACGTGCCTCAGTTTCTGCTCGAGAATCCTTTAGTAGTGGAGGGTCAACAGTTTTGTCCTTCATGACATTTAATGTCGGCAGAAATGGCGACGCACATTTGGGTGTTGTTTCTAATTCATTACAAGGAATTAAGCAGGGGTAGATTGTTGCTGTGTTAATCATGCTTTTGATTCTCTATGATGGAAACGCAATTAAAATCAAAAGGATTTTGGTCTTTAGAATGATTCCCTAGAGGCATAGTAGATTGGGAAAAAAAAAAAAAGAGCAATTGTCTACAGTGGTTTAAGACTTAATTGTGACCGGAAAAAAAACAGAGACATTTTGAAGCAGTTAGGTTTGTTGTCACGTTTTAGCTATATTCAGCTGGGGAAATTACTGTCTAGAACAAGTGCACTCCCGTCTCCTCGCATTTGTATAAGCTGTCCATACAATTTCATTAGCTTCCATCAAATCCTTGCAGATGATTGAGGTTACGGTGGCCTTCTAATGGATTCACCTCTTTCAAAAGGTAATCTGCTAACCACTTTGTTTCCAAACTTTGCATGGGGTAATTATTTATCATTACAATACGAAAATCCCTGTTTTCTATCCCAGATTGCTTTTTTCCCATCAAAACTCCGCAGTTTATAGATTACATTCTTCTCCTATCACTGATGATTTGAATATATGCTAAGTTGTGCCAGCAGTCTATGTAAGATTTTCCAGATTCTGCTGTTCACGTGTGCAAACACATTTATGCTTGGTATGCATGAAAAAACCACAATCTTGAGGCGAAACACGAGCAGTAGAATAAGGCTTTAGCAGGGATGTTTTCCAGGGTCATTCGCAAGAAAATTCAAACACAGCATCGAAGACAAGTCAATGGATATCAATTTGTTATTACTATTGAAATTCCAATCAATTTTCAGATCTTCAAATACGAAGAGCAACACTAAGGTTTACCTTTCAACAAGCCACACAAAAGTATCCTGCAAAACTATCCTAGACTCGTCTTTGTGACTCATCCGTTTATTTTCCATAACAGGTATCTGGCATGAGTTGCTGGACTATACTGGAGCAGGAATAAAAATATGGAATTCCATGTCACATTATAATTCCCGTGTGTATGTTTTCCCGCAGAACTATGCTGGCTTCATGGACAGGTCCAGACAATTCTGATGTGAAAGAGATCAAGGGCAAGATTGCTAGTAAATTTAACAAAAACATGAAAAAAAAAAAAACTCTTTAAGATTCAATCTGTTTCCCTTTTCTTGATCAGATCCAATCTGTTTCCCTTTTAAGAGAAGGGAAGAAGTCTCAAACTTTTAAGATATAAGAGAAGGGAATATAATCAAGATTCAAAAAGAGAATGAATAACCTTTCTAGAACTGATGTAAAAGGGTTTGTTGGAACTTTGAATAAAGAACAGGAACATGAACTGGGAAGTGCTAAAGAAATATTGGTTCCTGGGAACAACATTTCCTATACGCTGATAATGTCCGGCGTTTTCAGGTCACAAGGAAGCTATCCATATTTTAGGTAAAGATTCAAATCACAGAGAAAAGTTGGTACTTCCCAATTCCACATGGAAAATTTAATTTCGGCAAATGGCAATGTTACATTAGCAACACCATATTCCTTTTCCATTTTTAAATATTTTATGGACTCCTTGATATTTATTATGAATTTTACCAGAACACGAAAGACTTTACTTTGAATTGTTAGCATGCTAAGAGTAAATTGCAAGTTAATCCTTCTTTCCACGAAACTACAACATTATTACATAATCCAAACGGGTTTAATATTTTGGTATAAATCAATCCAAGAGGTCATCATTTTAATATTTATTAAAAAAAAGTCTTGAAATTTTTTCCTAAGTCAAGCTAGAATTTTTACCAATTTTCTGTATTTCCTTTCAGGCTGATGAAGAAAGCTGAGTTCGATAAAACCTATAAAGATTTTCTTGTGAGGATGGGCAAGCTTTATCTATATATAATAATCTCTCTGAAGGAGGCAATTCTTATTTTATTTTATTTTTTTAAAGCAGGATAGTCATTAGTCAAGGCATCTTTAAAAGCTGCTCCAATTTTTTATCCAAATCAACAGGGGAAAGGAATAGGTTAATGAACATTTTAATCATTGCGCATCTGTCCTTCAATAATTTATTTGGGACTGTAAATATTTTTTAAAGTATTTTTATTTTAAAATAATATTTATTTTTTATTTTTGATTTTAACATGGTGATGCTATTTAAAAATATATAAAAAAATAAAAAAATCCTTAAATTCTCTTATAAGCATTTTGAAAATGTAAAAACAAATTTCTTATCCCTGAATAATTTTGACAGCAATCCATCAATTATTGCTTATCCCTGAATTGCACGTAGTTGGTGGTGTTG
>Ga0325402_1000281_pt1 | contig 32262 bp, 14 predicted proteins | sample PopdelMetagenome_22_FD_207212 | JGI IMG/M metagenome (GOLD analysis project Ga0325402, IMG submission 207212) | Populus deltoides microbial communities from Bellville, Georgia, United States - Xylem-PdKOR-R3 | ecosystem: Host-associated > Plants > Phyllosphere > Stem > Wood/Secondary xylem... | reverse complement strand
TCGATATATACTTATCAAATTATATTGAAAACCAAGTTTATAATTTTTATTTTTTTATTTTAAATGTTTTAATTATATTATTGATTATTATGTAATATGTGCCTAGTATGTATTTTTATTATTTGACATAATTAGTGCAACATCCAATTCACTTTTCTTCAAGTATTATTATTATCTTAATTTTAAAATAAAAAATCAACTCAATATTGAATGATAAAATTAAAAAAATCTTCAATTAAAAAAAAAAACTGAGCCAACCATATTAAAAGAAAACCCGCGATCTGAATTATAAGAATAAAATAAATTCATAAAACATAAATTAAAATAAATTATAAAGTTTAATTTTAAAATTTAATATCAAGTTAAAGTTGAAATTAAATTAAAATAAAAAAAATTAAACTGAAAAAAATATTTAAAAAACAAACAAATCATTGCTTCAATTAACGGGAGGGAACCCTCCTCTTTTAATTTAGGTTAATTAATTAATAGTTAATAATTCTGTAGACAAACTTCAATTTTACTTGGCTTGCGAGCATCATGTCTCATTTTTGACTTGTGCCTTGCTTGTTCATTGGAAAGTTCACCTCACGACTCAACTAAAAAATGATGACACCATAACAAAAATAATCTCTTTCCCAGACAAATAAAGAGAGACAAATCCAGCAACCTAACCATGTCTTTTTTACGCACACTAATTCCTAGAAACTTGAGGTAGATCTATTGATCAGATACGTAATTAACAAATATTCTAGCACGGTGCATGCTTTTGTTGCTGGCAAAGTGAGCGTTCTGTCCGTTTTTGAGCATCTTGAAAATGATTGAGCCTGTAGAAAGCAAAGGCTATTTTGTGAGGCTGCTGACTTTGTTTCACTTAATTTGTTTGATCAATTTCTCGAGTGTCGAGGCTAGAACTCGTCACCACAAATGGGAGGTCAAGTATGAATACAAGTCCCCAGATTGCTATAAGAAGCTGATTATCACCATAAATGGGAGATCTCCAGGACCAACAATTTTTGCACAGCAAGGTGATACTGTTGTTGTTGAGCTAAAAAATAGTTTGTGGACAGAAAATGTTGCTGTTCACTGGCATGGAATCAGACAGGTATCATGAGGTTTTCGTCTTCATATCTTCAACTATCCTACATATGCTAAAACCTTCTGTTGTGCGTACTTCTTTCTGACCACAGCTCGGAACGCCTTGGAGTGATGGAACAGAAGGGGTTACCCAGTGTCCGATTTTACCTGGAGAAACCTTTATTTACAAATTTGTTGTAGACAGGGTAAGTCCTCTAGTTCTAATCCAATGCTTTTCTTGTAATATCACAAGACATTCATTTTATACTCTTGTTACCAATGATAGCTTTCGTGCAATACGAATATGATTCCAGGTCTCAGGTTATGTGGTTTTCAACAGTTTTTTTGCTATTTTTGTAGAGCATAGTATAATTAGCTCAACATCCTTTTGCAGGCTGGGACATACCTGTATCATGGGCATTATGGAATGCAAAGAGCAGCTGGATTATATGGATCCATCATTGTATCGCTTCCTGAAGGAGTTTCTGAACCCTTTTCCTATGATTATGATCAGAACATAATCTTAAGTGATTGGTACCACGCAAGCACTAATGAACAAGCTGCCGGCCTATCTGCCATACCCTTTGTTTTTGTCGGAGAGCCACAGGTGAATTCTGTAAAATCTAAACTCATATCAACTTTAATTTGTCTTGAATTAGTTATCAAGTGTAGCAATGTTTCTTACGTAGCTGGTACTGATTTTATGGTAACCATACCTCTTCATTTTTGCTATCCAGTCACTTCTTATACATGGAAGAGGAAAATACAACTGCTCTCTTTCCACTGCTTCAGGCATTGCAGCTGGAGTTTGCAATACCACAAATCCTGAATGCTCTCCTTATTCGCTGACTGTTGTTCCTGGAAAAACATATCGACTGAGGATTGGTAGCTTGACTTCCCTGTCAGCTCTTAGTTTTGAAATTGAGGTAATTTCACAACCTCACTAACTTTCATTTGCTCCAGAAATAATCTGTTTGAATTTGCAATATTCGAGTTCAAAATGGTCATGATTCTCTCTTATTCTTGTGCAGGGCCATGACATGACTGTTGTAGAAGCGGACGGGAACTATGTAGAACCATTTGCTATAAGAAACCTCTACATATACTCAGGTGAGACGTACTCTGTGTTAGTAAAAGCTGATCAAGATTCTTCAAGAAACTACTGGGCAACTATTAATGTAGTTGCTCGCCAACCGGCAACACCAACTGGTTTGGCCATTTTCAACTACTATCCAAACCATCCACAAAAGCAGCCTCCAACAGTTCCAACCACAGGGCCTCTTTGGAATGATACAACATCAAGGTTGGCTCAAAGTCTTGCATTTAAGGCTCGTCAAGGTTTCATTAACACCCCTCCTGTCACCTCAGATAGAGTGATCGTGCTTCTAAACACACAAAACAAGATTGATGGCCATTTTAAATGGTCCTTAAACAACCTTTCTCTCATACTTCCTCAGACCCCATACCTCATTGCACTTAGAGAAAATTTGACCGATGCATTTGTTCAAGAGCCTCCTCCTGATGGATATGACTTCGCAAACTATGACATACATAGTGTGGCAAAAAATGTTAATGCTGCTTCAAGCAACCGAATATATAGGCTACGGTTCAATTCAACAGTCGATGTCATCCTACAAAATGCTAATTCTATGACAGTGAACAACAGTGAGACACATCCATGGCATCTTCATGGGCATGATTTTTGGGTCCTGGGGTACGGTACAGGCAAGTATAACTTGTCTTGTGACTGGAGAAAGTACAACGTGGTCAATCCCATTATGAAGAACACAGCACCTCTGCATCCTTATGGATGGACTGCTCTGAGGTTTAGAGCTGATAATCCAGGTGTTTGGGCCTTTCATTGTCATGTCGAGTCTCATTTCTACATGGGCATGGGTGTGGTGTTCGAAGAAGGGATAGAGCAGGTGGGTGAGTTGCCTTCATCCATTAGGGGATGTGGTGAATCTGAAGGTCACCATCGACCATAGTGTCTTTAACTAAAAATACTACGCATTCTTTTTTCTTACAATACGAGCAGAGGAGGATCATAGCCCCAAGAACATTTGAATTTCATTGCGATATCGATTGGTTTTGATGTCAATTGCGAGTCGAATGTTTCAGGAGCCCAGAAAAACATCATGCAAAACTTTAATGAATGATTTGCATATGTTAGCCAAAGCCAACTATATGATCAAAAAAAGGGAAAAAAAAATTGGAACTTTATTCTTCTGAAAGACTGGAAAAAAACAATGTAACTGTGATTTATTATTATTATTTAATTGAAATTATAATATTATTATTGAACATCTCTAACACCGAACATTGGCTTTCAAGGTGGGTTATTTATTCCTTACTGTATTTTTTTTATTTTTTCTTTAAATTAAACTTAAAAAATAATTCACAGAATACAACTAATTATTTTCTATTCACCGTAATCTTTTCGGACTTGTTTTCATATCTCGCAATTCAAAATTCATTATAGTACGTGAATGAATAAATAAGAGTTCCCGGTGAGGGAGCGATCAAACGAAACAACAACACAATCTTATGATTATCATAAAGAAATGGATCTGTGTAGGCTGCAGCCCAATCTATAACTTATATATAAAGCACAGAGCCCAGAATATTAATTACGAAAAGCCCAAACTCGAACGAACTATAAAATTAAATTAAGATAAAAAAGCTCAAATAAGTCGGAAGCTTTGTAGTTAGAAAGAAAAGGAAAATGAAAGCCAGAGAGAGAGAGAGTTGATTTGAGGGCGTTCAGCACAGAATTTCGGGGCTAGCTATTCTTTATCATTAATTAATTTATGAATCAGGCTGTTGTTTTTGTGGGTACGTAATTTTCTATTTTGGTTTCTGCTCTGCTAATTTTTTTTTTAAATTTTCTCAACAAATAAAGAATTTTTTTTACTACTATTTTTACTCATCAAAACAGAAAGAAAGAAACAAAAATCAGAATTCCTAATAGTTAATAATGCCTTTTATTAGCATCTACTTTCCTATTTAATTTACCGGTATCGAATTTTTTTTTTTTTTTGTATTACAGTCAAGATGACATTTTTTTAGTGATTTTTGGAGAAGGTAAATTTGGGAGACTGAATCTTTAATTTAGTTGCATCATAGAATTCCGATTAATTACCATAAGATTCTAATTAGTTTTACATTAGGGGGTTTCTCAAAAAAGTATTACAGATCAATAGGGAATACATGAGAGCAGTTAGGCAAAGTACAAGTGCATGAAGAGTTTAGCAGATAGCAAGTTCCGTGGGAGTTTTGAAAGAAAAAAGGTGCGAAATTCGCACTTCAATGTGGTTTCAACTGCACTTTTGTTGTGTAAGAATTACTTTTTTTTTTACAAGTGGGCACACAAATCTTCCAGCTGGTCTTGTAGTTGCCTGATTTGTTTTCAGGTTCTTTCCTGTAAAAGCCAACTTGAAAGATCACAAGAGATTGGTACTCTGATGTTTCAATACATATTCCTTGCCAACACTTGCATTTCGACTCTTTCTGTAGCTGATGTAAAGTATCGCAACCTCCTGGACTGGGAAATTCCAGATTCTGATTTTTTGTTTTATTCTCAATAAGCAGTGCTTAAATTGGATCTTTGCAGAATACCTATTCTGTACCTTGAGGAAGACGCACATGATTCTTCAATTCTTGAAAGACTTCTGCTTTACACTTCTTGTCTATTCAATGTTGATAGCATTCCTGGTAGATGCTTGGTTAGAAGAGGAGCTTGATTCTCTCCAGATTGGAGTCCAAAGACATGGGCAGGGGAATCAGGAAGCAATACTTGGGGGCTGCACAAGACTTAGCGCAAAGGTGGAAGAAAGATAGGCTTCAACCCTGGAGAATTCGGCAACCCTGGATCAACCTGCTCGCCTTCTGGTATGTCTAGGGATGCAATTGATCCAAGGGTCAACTGGGAGCCAGGACTACCTTACCACCTTCCGGGTATCAGCTGCCTTCAGTTTAGAGGAAGATAGCTATATAAATTCTTCTTCAATGGAGAGAATAAATTATGTGAGTGAAGAATTCCAAATGATATGCAGGGAACAGAAAGTTTATTTGGCACTTTCTTGAATTTATGAAATGAAATTTTCAATGGCTTCATAGCAGAAGAAGTTTGGTAAATGGAGAAGCAAGATACTGTATATGGATGATCTTGACAAAGATACGGCAGGTGGAGTAATTAAGATGCATTGAGATTGCTTCATGATGCTTATAAGGCTCTAGAGACTACCATGTTAGACCCTATTCTTACACATAGTTCAAGTCACCATTCTATGGGGTCTAACTGCCTTTGGGTCAGAGAGAAAGGGTTCAGCACAACCCGCTTCAAATGGGTCGAGCTTCCAGTGATGAGAAAGGTCTGGTTGAACGTGATAACCCGCATGAGATTGAATCAGACTTCTCATACAAGGAGGTGTGACGAGAAAGCATCACTAGAGAGAATTTTATTGAATGACTCTGGAATGCTATAATCATCTTCGGACTTCAATGTTATGGAATGATAATAAGTTTGGCTGGGGTTACTGGAAAGGATTAACATGAGAAGCTCCTCAGAAACATTGTTAGATTGATGGAAAAAGTTGGAGCAGATGCTCTGCACATTCATGGTTTTGGAGGTTTGAAGATCCTGTCAGTGAGTAGCAACAGATGTGGATAGTATAACAAAAGAGGCAAGAATGTTTACTTCGGAGCAAGACTTCAAGGAAGATTTACACTGACTCTTAAATCAGGAAGTAATGGTTCTCAGGGAATCTCAACCAATCTGGTCTTTGAAATTTTGGAGCTTGTGCTTTATTTTGGCTTTGGTTTCTGGGGAAATTAAGCATCGGTATGAGATTTCTGCTTCACATTCAATGCTTTGGTTTAAATTTCTTTCAGTTGTTATTGTTTCTCCTTTTTGTTTTATCACATCATATCATTGTTTTTCTTTTCTTAAAAAAAATTGAAATTCTCGATGATTTTCCACCAAAGCTGCATACTGGGTCTTTTTTTTTGTCATGTTAATGGGCATTACTTCATGTAATGATGTTTCTAGCTGGTGGTCATACAACTGTCATCATTTTCTATTATTCGTTTTGACCACTCATCTTTGATGATGAACATGCTATTGGTTCAAATTCTCATTCCTAAATATCTCCCACCCTATGGAAGTATGTAGAAGTAGGAAATAATAAGATCTGACAAATGCATAGGATGAATCACGTAGACAAAGGAGGTTATGCATGCTTAAGTTCATGGAAGCGATTTTAGAAAGTGAGTTTTATGGAATATATACAATAATTTCTCTTTCATATAGTAGTTGTTTCGCCCCCACCCCCAAAGACCCCTTTTTTGGTCCCATAAAAGAAGAATAAGAATGGATAGAAGAAGAAACATCAATGTCAGTTTTAGCGTAGAAATACCTGAACTAGTATTCTGATTTTCTTGCACCGCACCTTCCCTTTTCATCATCATAAAATGGGTATGCATATGGTTTTTGGGACTGATGAATGGGATTTTATCATGTGTGCTTGAGGCTTTGCCAGTGTATTTATAAGAGAAAATAGAGAACTTTTCAAAAGGAAACCTAATATAAAAGAAAAGAAACTAAATCCCTACAAATCCGCTCTTTTGTCACAATATCTTTGAAAGCCAACCTAGTAATGAGTAAAAAATCAATTAAACCAATAATGGTATCCAAGTAAAGAATTTTCATGAAAGGAAAGGATTCTACACCCATAATAAATATGGCAATATAATGAGTGAAATTTAGGAGTGTTTGTTTTTGTGGTTGAACTTATTTTTTAAAGTGCTTTTCAAACTGTTTTTTTTCTCTAAAAAAACATTAAATTGATTTTTTGATGTGCCGATGTTGAAAATAAAAATATCTAAAAAAATATTATTTTGATGCATTTTCAATTAAAAAACACCTTATTCCACATTACCAGACACACAATTAGTCACATACCTAACAAGGGTCTCATGGGTTACTGAGATGCCATTTACAAAACTTCTTATTTTTCTAACTAATTCTGATTGAAATTCAAATTTATCTAAATTAAATTTGATAAAAGTTTGTTATATGTAGATGAAGTAAGTTAAATATGCTGACTTATCCTTTTTCTTTATAGAGAAGTAAATAAATATGTGGACACTACCCTTTTCACTTTTGTTTTTTTTTTTAATGATTTATTATTTGTTTTAAGTCAAGTTTTCCTAAAATTGAGGACAAATTGTTGGTAGTATATTTTTAGTTTTTAGATTAAATATATGTTTAAAATTATGTTACTATTATTTAAAAATTCAATATAGTATTATAATTTATCACATACATTGAAGTAATTTGTTATTAAAAAAGAAAAGCTAATCAATTTCAATAAAAATTTATTTCAAAATTTAGAGATATAGAAAATTTAATGATATTTTTTAAAAAGGAAATTTCCTCAAGAAAGCAAAAAAAAAAAAAGAAAAAAATTTAAATGGAAAATTTAAATAAAAAAATTACAAATTAGAATCACCACTGTTTTTCCTCTAATGGAATGTATGTTTTTGTAAAGTTATAGAATAATACAAGTAGTAATTGGAAGAAATTAGTTTATATATATATTATTGTATTTTAAAATTCATATCATGAAATATACACTCATATATTTGAAGTTGCTGAATTTCTATAAACATTATCATATTTTTAATTATTGTCCTCAAAGAAATTATAAATTAAAAAGAATTAAGATTCAAATATTTTAATTGTACCTACTCATTGCACTACATTTGGATTGTATAATTATTGCCTAAAATAGAAACTATTTAAAAATATGAATAAGTAAGAAACAAAAAATATCTGATTAAAAATAAATTCCACAAAGAGGTAGAATAAAAAAGATCGATAAAGCTGTTATAATTTGTTTTTTTTTATTTAATGCAAATTTGCCATGCAAAATCATTTATGACACTCTTTGTCTTCGAGTGACAAACAATTTAAAATATATGATAGATTTCAATACTAATTTGGAATTTTAAATTAGAGTTGTTTCTAGGCATTAATTATTTTTGTAAGGTTGTGTGGAGAATCGAAAAAACAGTGATTGTTTTTCATTATATTTAGGGAAAGTCGATTTTGAGCAAATAAAAAAAAAGAAAAGAAAAAATCAAATCATGAAAAGAAGAAGAAGAAAGAAACGAAATAAAAGTTGTTTCTAGGCCGACATGTGCTAGGCGAAGGTGTTATAGCTTGGCAAGCTAGGTTCACGTGCCTTGGCTGGCTGAGGTAGTCTTTATTTTATACTTTTAAAGAAGAGGTCGTCTTGACATGTCTGTCCCTTGAGGGTGCTCTAACGAATCCCCGATCACTAGAAAACCGAGCTCCTCTGTCAGCCATGGCATTCAAATCACTAATTTTGCTCTATTTTTACCTCAAAATCATTCCCACAACCTCCACAAACCCATTAATAACTTTATATTCCATTTTAATCAACTTTAAAACCCCAAAAATTCAAACCAAAATTTTGAAACTAATTTGTTTTTGGGTTTAAATCTCCATTTTTCATGGACCAATGAGTTTTTTGGTGGGAATCAATCAACTAAATGACCAAGGGAAATACAATGACACATTTTCATAGGGAAACTCACCAAAAAAGTGGTGGCCATCACCTTCCTTTCGCCTTTTATCTCATTCATTTTCACTCCTATCCCAATAAAAAAACACTATAGAATCGAAGTGTAAATATAGCAAAAAAACATGGAAATAAAGGAAACAATATACAAAGACTAACTTCTTAAATACCCTGAAAAATGTATGAAACCTCAAAAAAACCCACTCAGTAACAGCAATTGAACAGTTAAAGAGGCCCTCTTTTAGTTTAGTATCTTATAAATATAAATTTGGAGCAACAATGTTGATGTTGGTAATTTAGCAATATTTTGATCCTAGAGTATTGCTGTACATATTAGCCTTGTATGCTGATGGACATGGCCACCTGCCACATGCCCATTGAATGTGGCTGCCATGTCTCCCACCAATATGTGCTTTGTCTGCAATACCTCTGGTTGCATGGTATGTTTTACCTTGACACAATAGCTGAATCACTTTATTATTGCAAGTAGCTAATGTAAATACTGTCTTATGAAGAAGAAACATAATGATGGCTGATGTATAGGAGTTAGTAAGAGAGGGAACCAAATTCTACTCTTTCCCTGCTTGGAAGCTAAACTGACAAAAAAAACTTGATTTTGTTGTTTTTTTCAAGGTGGTTTAATTCCTCAAGAAATCACTTACAGTAGAATAAGATGAAAATGAAAGTCAAATGAATGGGAGAATAATTTCCTATACCCCAAGCACCAGCAGGAAAATAAATTTCTGATGCATGGGATGTGGGAAATTAACATTAGAATGCGACTGGAATTTGTCTCAAATTCCTATTTTTAGAGATATTCTCATGCAATTCACCATTCCTGTGCAGCAAAGACCAGGGTTTATGGAAAGTTTGTGGAATTTAATGGTCTTCGTCCCAAACGGTTCAGTATTCCTCTTATGGGATAGCATTAAGACAGACGTTGATATGATTTTCAGAGAACAAGTATCTGCAGTAAGAACAGATGGTGACTCCATTGATGACCATAATTCATACTGTGAGGACTTGAAATCTTAACCATGATTTGTTTCTTGTGTGGCTGAAGTGGTAGGTGACTTATAAAGTGATTCATGCCAGATTGTGCTTTGGTGACTCTTTCTACTTGTGGTTTGGAATAAACCAATTGATAGAGAAAAAGAATGTCCGTGATTTTTTTCTTACATAAATGTATTCAGTAATACCGATGATATAGTGAACGGTGAGCATCTCTGATGTACTTTTGCCAGCATAACCAGTAGTACAAAGCTAGTGGTTCCAAGAACTCTCAAGAGTTCATTTGTTTATGAAGTTATATCCTTGAGATATAGGAGATGTTATGGCTAGGAGAAAAGGACCAGCCAGTGGAGTTAATCAACAATTCTCAGCATGTTGTGGTATGTGGTTTTGCCTAGCCAATTGATTCATGAGATTCACACTATCATTGGAGCATTTTAGTTAAAACTTTGTGTGGAAATGCATGCATACACATGCAGCCGCTTTGGTTGGAGAAAGGATAGTTACTGTAGGGATTTTCTAGGTGCAGTATGTGGGACTGGTGGTTAGCATGTTGCACAGGTGAGTCAGAGGGATTCTCTAAGATGAACCGAGAATGTGCAGTATTAGTTTCAGTAAGGCATGTTTTTTTAATCTTCATGGTCATCAAAATATCTCCAAACAATTTCTTGCTGCTGAAGGGCTCAAATTTCTAAGACCTGAAGAGCCAAACTCCCTTGGTAGGATAACAGTTCGTTGTTTACATTTTTCTTTTTTCTTTTTTCTTCTTTTGCCACTGCTTTTGCAAACCCCAGCAAGGTCACCTCGCTCAAAATGAGTGCACAGGGTGATTGAGCAAGAAAGACAATTTAGCTTTCTGGACTAATTTTTCTTATCACCCCGTCAGAAAATTTAGGATTTCTTGGAACTCAGTGAATGAATTGTGGGAGTCTATGAGATGGTCTTCTGAGGCATCACAGCTATGGGGGCCTAGACTAAGGTCCTGCTCTAGTGCCAATTTGCAATGAGTAATTGATTTTACCAGCGATCTAGGCAGTAGTCATTACATGACAAGCAACCCTCGATGATACCTCTACTTAAGCAAAACAAAATTGATGACTTACTGCAATCATGTGGCCTGTAAGATAAATCATGCAAATCATATATCTTGCTTTTATGGCCATAGAATAGTTTTAGTATTTGCTGCTGTGGAAATATTATTTTTTTTCCTGCAAGATGCATTTGTTATATCAAATGGTTTTAGTGGATGTTGTAACTTTATGTGTACCACCATGGCAACCCAGTGTCTATTTTCTAATTACCAAATACTATTTCTGTGTATATATGTGGGGCTCAAGAAAAGACACTGATAGTAAGCATCTTCATCACGCTCTGGTTTTTTTTTCTTCTCTAATTTTTTTTTTATAAAAAATCTAAACCAGCAACTCCAAATTCCACTCATTGACCCAAGCCCAAAATTATCACTGCAGATGTACAAAATAGGAAACTCAAATAAGAAAATCTATTGGGATTATTATTGGATCTGACCGTATCTGCTACTCTTCTCCAAATTAGTAAACTAAATATAGAAAAGTGGTTAATATATTTTTCTTAGCCATCTGACTTGGCTAAGAAAGTTATGAGCTGGCTACAATTAATATCTCAAATAGACATAAATGGTATTTTCTTATACAAAAGTGAAAGTAGAACTATTACTAGTATGAACAGCAAGGACAACTAATTTCGTTAAATGCATGATGCAACGAATGCGTGCAGCAATGTAATTATTTTTAGAAGCACTTTATCTAAATTATGTGATTTATTTATTTATTTTATGGTCTAGTGATATTTTAAATGAGGGTTGCCTGCAAAGTCTACTCATTCCAGAATTACATGTTACTTCATTTTAGCAAAAGCTAAGTGCATGATACAGTGAATTAGTTTTGCTTATGCAATTGTTACATCAACAGAATTATTGATTGAGGCAAGCTCTTTTTCGATTATTTGATTTTCTTTACTTCTCTTTAATTTATGGTTTAGTGACTTTGTAACTCTGTTCCTACTATATGCAATCGTTTTTGAAAGCAGAATTGCATGTTACAATGTGTCTGTTTGAGTAAAAAAACAATGACAATGAAACCCTTTTGTATTATATATTTATCAGCCACATGGTCCTTACATTTAATAATCTGCAATGTGGTTGGTGAGTTTATGGTCAAATCAAATGAGATCATGTCTATTAACGGTCATGGATAACGAGAAACGAATAACAGAAAACGGTAACTCCTTTTCTGCATCAGTTGTGATCCTTGCTCAGTTTTGAAAGTTTTTCCACATGGAAGATCATGCGAAATTGTACTTTATTTTATACATTCACTTTAAATATCTTTAATGTTATTCTGTCATTATAAAGTGTATGTCGACCAATAATTTGTATTGTGATTACTCCCTTAATAATCTCTATTTTTTTTTAATGTTTTTCCCCATTACAAAATCAAGCCTGAAACTCTTTCTTTCCACCTCTTCCTCAAAAATAAACAAGTAAAACTCTTTCTCACCCTCCTGTTTGGCTCTCTTTTGTTAATGAAAGCAAGAATGGAGAGAATGAGCAAACAAGGAAAGAAGAGGGAGATAACTCAGGAAGATATAAAATTCCTGAGCCAGCGCCATGTGTCACTCTTCGTTCAATTGCATGCTTCTCACTGTCACCTCTACAGCTCACCAATACCTTCCAAACTCTACATATGCCCACACTCTCCCCTTATAAACTCTCTTTTTGTGTACCAATTTTATCACCCACTCATTTCTACACTCCTTGGAATTCTATTACCGGGCTTCTTTAGTTTTAGGCAACCTCTGTCTCTAAATCATAAGTTGACAATTCATTTATGTATGTAACTTTTCCCAATATTTATATGCTATTGTTTTCTTGATTCTGCTAAAAATTGCATCGTTGTCATGTTTTAATCCTCTGCTGCCAATTTTTTTTAAGTAGAATGTTGAGGCAATAAATAGTTTGCTCAAAAAGAAAAGAAAAAAAAAGATTTTGTAGTGCTTGAGTTATGACTGTGCTCGCTTTTAGTAGCAATTTCTTTTAAAGAGCATATGCTAAAGGTGGAAGCCAATTTCTAATCCATGGGATTAAAAATGTTTGAGTTCTTAAATGCAAACCTAATGGCCAGATCTGCCCTTTCTAACATAATTGTTACTTTACCAGTATCAATACTGATTAGGAGGTATTGATGTTTGAATTCTGTTTTCTTTTGTTTGATGTGATTGTAGTCGTTTAATGTATGGGAATAATGCAGAACTTCCTTGGAGCTTTGCTCTGATTTATCTGCTCTGCCAAGCCTTGTAAGAAGACATATTCAAGGATGTCTCCAACAGCTGGAAAAGGTAAGATGATTGACAGTTTTTGGGGCTTGAACCGCAAAAGGAAAAGTCGTCCATGTGGAAGAAGCGAATCAAACACTTACGGGGTTGTTTCTTTAGCTTCATGTCCATGGGATGCAAATGAGAGCACCACTTCCATTTTGCCACCACGCCCAATAGGAGATGATGGGGTGATTTTTCTTTTTCTTTGGTTTGTTATGAGAAATTTCTTGAGACTCCAATTCTAGTTTGTCTTTTTCTTTTCTTTAAATTAGTTTTGATGTTGGTTATGTTATATAAAAGCCAATGTAGCATAGAGTATATGAGCTACTGTTATCATTTTTTTTTTCTGAGCCATGAATTGTATTTGTTTGGTTAGGGTCTCTTCCTGTTAACAATTGGCATTCTTCTCTTAATTTTCGTTTTCTTTTCCAAAGGAAGAAAGGAAAAGAGAAGGAAAAGCTATTGATGATTCCGAGAAGCATATAGAATATTTTACTTAGTGCTGGTGGATTAGTTTAGGTCTTTGATAAGCTTGATGCAGCAATGTCAAGAAGAGAGTTGTCTACTCAAAGTGTCAATTGCTTTGTTAGAAGTATTTTTATGGGATTTGCATTAGCTTTTGTTGTTTATCTCACACAATAATGCCCCCTGCTCTGGTCTGCCTTTTGTTTTCAGAATTACTATGAGTGTGTGATCTGCGATATTGGTGGTGAATTGCTTTGCTGTGACTTCTGTCCATGCACTTATCACCTTCAGTGCCTTAATCCACCGCTTGAAGTATACACATTTTATGTCTCAGTTTTCCCTTTTCCTTTGATCAATGTTCTAATTATCACAAAGACTGATATTTGTTATAATTTGTTTATGCTCAAAGTGTACCCCCCCTGGAAGTTGGCAATGTCCAAACTGCTGTAACGAGGCTGATCCTGCGACTCAATTGCTATGTATTGAAAGTTCCAAAGAAAATGTCTCATCTAACAATGCAAAGCAGGCCTTCTCTCATAATTTGTTATCTTCAGACATAAAGAAGAAACTAGAGTTGTCATCAGATCTGCCTGCACCTGTAGAGTCAGGATCTCTTGCCCATGAGGTATCCTTTTCCTTTGATGTTTTTTCAAGCATAATGCAGGTTTTTGTCTGGATTGGCTTCTATGATCAAGGAATTCATCTCACCTCATACTATGGATAGTTAAAGATTGTCATTGTAATGCCTAGATGTTTTGCAATAAAAGGCTTGGGCATTAAGGGGAGAGAAAAGGGAAGGGGTGACACTATGATATAACTTTCTCATTATTTACTCTCATTTTTCATTTTGTAGGAGGTACCTAAGTATTTGTTGCTATAAGTTATGTATATATTCAACAATTAACAACATGCTAGAATGATGTTATTCTTCCTAACTTTTCCTTTTATAAGTAGCTGCTGTTTCTTCTTCTCCACTTCATTTTTTTCCAAGTACAAATCTTGTGTTGCAGAATCTTCCTGCTGGTTCATTGCAATCATTATATGATTTAGCTGAGGCTGGGGATCTAATGGAAAGAACATCCAAGAAATATGTTCCTACTAAAGAACAGCTGGTGAATATTTTCGCGGATTGCTATTTCTAGATCTGCCATTTATTTTTTTGTTTATAGGTATTATGCAAGAATACGAGCTATCTTAGATCTCCTCTAGTATGTTTTTCATTTCTTTGCTCCTTTCTTCCCTTTTCTGTTCTAGAATGCTCTCAATCATGATGGTGATGAAAAAGGAACAGAAACTTGTACTAGAGCAAATGAAATAAGAGAAGGAGCGGATACTGATCCAAGTAAATCAACATGGGTTTGTGATTCTTCTGAAATGGTGAAAGGAGATCGTGCAGATAAACCTGTTATCAATACTTCAAGTTTGCTTGATGGCTCAGGCATTCAATTTTGGTCAGGTGAAAAGGCTGACAGGCTTTCTGAAAGTGAAGATCTTAATGCAGTAAGTGTACGTATGTTGCATCAATCATTCCAAGGCAACTCAGTGTTAACATCAACTATTTGAGACAAAATCGTTGGGATTCAGAACTTGTCTGATTTTAATGGGAGTGGTATTGCATAACAATGTAGGTGAAAATTTGTGACAGTATGAAATCCAACCCCCCAATAATTGATATTTGAACCCCACAAAATCAAACCCAAATACATGCTGTTGATTTATTTAGCATTGTTGAAACAATGAAAGGTTCTCCCTAGGCTGCATAGATGCTTATCTGCCAACACAGACACGCATATTATTCTGTATTGTGGTGTCATTATATCTTTGTTTTGTCAATACGCTGTCTTATTTGTTTGGTTGTTTATGAGTGAAATGTTTGTCCTGTATCAGCCCCGCAACAAAAAACCAATAGAAGAGCAAGGGGAAATGATGGCATGCCTAGGCCAATCAACAAATAATGATATTTGTCCAGCAAGTGATAAGGTGAATCAGTGTGACAAGCTTTTGGTTCTGAGGTAATGAATAATTCACTCCTTCAGATAATCTGCTTTTCTGCTAATTCACAACTTAGAAAGATTTCCACCTCTATAACCAAAACCAAGACCACTGCATTGTAATCTCTCTCTTCTCATAAAGAGTGTCTTCTTTGAACCCATGTTTTTAGTTAGAATCAAAAAAGGGAAGTAAAAGAATTGATGCTCCGAGTATTTGGTATTGGACATATACTTTGGAACCAAATGAAAAAGGACAGGACATGCTTTGTGTGACAGAGGGAGTGCTAACAAAAGAAACTCATGACAGCAACTAAAAAAAGAGGAGGTGTGTAGGTTTGTATTAGATAGCTAGATCAATGAATTCACTAATAGGATGATGTCTTTGGAAATTTTTTGCCAGGGATGTCATGCTGGGAACAACAACGGGTCATTACAAGTCCAAGCAGGTATGTGAAAAACTCATTCTGCAGGTCGTTTCTAATTTGTTGAAGAGTATTTATTGACTCTTACTTGACATGATGTCAACGTAGAATATTGGAGGGAGGGAAATACAGCAGGCATGGCTGCCTGAATATACAGAAGCTGGAAAAGCTCTGAAAGAAAAGGAGTAAGTCTAAACTTCAAATTAGCACAGCTGTGATTTAATTGTGTTAATATATATTTTAACAACTTTTTCCTTTAATAGTGCCAAGCTTCGTGCAAGACAGAAACAAAAGCTTGCTCTGAGGAACAATAGTACCATTCTCAGTCCAGCAACCATTGAACAAGTGCCAGATGCTTGGTCGGACATGGAGCTTGATTCCCTTTGGGTGGGAGTCCGAAGACATGGGCAGGGAAACTGGGAAGCAATGCTCAGGGACCCATTGCTTTTTTTCAAGGGTAAAACTGTAGAACATTTAACACAAAGGTGGATGAAAGAGAGACTTCAAATCTTCAACCTTGAAGAATATGGAAATCCACAGGTCGACAGGCATCAGGTAGCTGGAACTACCTCACTATCATCCAAGGATCAACTCTCTTCAGGGGAGGTGAAGATAGATGAACCAACGCTTCTTCTGGGGGGGATTAGTTCGGATTTCCATTGCAATCAGGGACTTGAATCAAATTCAGCTGAAGTATTCAACCACAAACAAACAGCCTTTACGAAAATAGGCAAAGGCTACATGCAAAGAGATAAAGATACCTTCAACTGAAAAACAAATTGTCGAGTCAATTTCCCTTTCCATCGCAAATAATGTTTGATGGTTGGAAGTCAGGAATCAGGACAGAGAAATTGGGTTGCTGGGACGGAAAAAAAAAGCATTATATGCCCAGTTTTTATCTTTTTATTTTTGGTAAATATCAGACAGACAGTTGGCTGAAAGTTGCATCTGAAGAAAGAGAGTAATCAATAGGATGTTACCTAGGGAAGGTATTCGGGATTTTCGTCAGTGTGAGCTGCTGCTTTGGTTGTTTTTTCTTGGGCTGATTGGTTTCTTGTATGTTTTTTAACCTGTATAGAGCTAGAAAAACAAAAAGGAAAGAAACAAAAACTTATTTCAATAAACGAATTTCTGTTTGCGGAACCTAGTATGATTGCTACTTCCTAGTATGATTTAATACAGATTTTACCTTTGTTTGTCCACCTGTTCTAAATTACCGCTTTCTTGCTCCGTGTCCTTCCCCATCTCGGCTCACTGGCACTCTAGCAATTTCCTTGTTAGTATTATTACTTTCGGCTCATACCAGGCATAGCAGTATATTTTGTTAGTCACTAACTAAAAACTTTCAAGTACGAAACTTTGTTAATATTAATCCAGCATTCCTAGGCAGCATATTCGACAGGCTGCATCATCCTCCTACCCCTCCTCATCTTTCCACCATTGGATCTATGATGTGTTCTTGAGCTTCTGAGGTGAAGACACGCAAGAACTTTACTTGGTCACCGTTACTTTGCTTTAGAAGGTGCCGGAATCAACACATTCAGGGACGATAATGAACTATGAACTACGAAGAGGAGAAGAAATATCATCCGAACTGATACAAGCAATCCAAAAGTCTAGAATTTCAATCATCGTATTCTCAAGACACTATGCGGCTTCAAGATGTGTCTTGATGGACTAGTGAAAATCATGTAGTGTCGGAGAAGCTCTTGACAATTGGTTTTGCCTATATTCTATGATGTTGATCCATCAGATGTACGGCGCCAGAAGGGCAGTTTTGAAGAGGCATTTACTAACCATGAGCTACGTTACAGTGTTGGATACAAACAGGGTGGAAAAATGGGAAGCGGCATTGACAGAAGCAGCCAGTTTGGCGGGCTGGGATTTGAGGAGCGTTGCAGATGGGTAAGTCAAGCCAGATCCTTTGGGTGGAAGTGTATGATAATGCTGTCATTGTTTAGCCTCAACAATTTAGCTCAATTCTTAGTTGTTGTCTATGCAATATGATATCAGAACTATTATATTACCCCTATTCTTATTATTAACTAAAACTAAGTATGGTTTCACTATAACTTCGTCCTTACTTATCATGAACGAATTTTTTTGCTTGAAATGCTTCGATTTACCACAAATTTTAAACGTTTTTTGTTTGCAAATCTTGTATACTTAGATCATTGAAAATTATAAGTTTGTGAAAATATTTTGGAACATAATTTGTGTTAGAACAAGGTCCTCAATGTTAAGTAGTGGAGGAGAGTTTGGTTTTTGGGTTTCTATTATATTTAGGCTGCATTAGTGTAGTAGGAGCCCGGGTCTCCAGGGGGTGTAGCGTGATGGTAAAGGGTTTGAGATCTGCACAGCAGGTCTCGAGTTCGAGTCAGGGCGTGCACTTCTTGTAAGAGCCTGGGACAGCCGGGGTTTTACTCCCTCACCTGGGCCCACAAAGTGCGCTTTCCAAGGAGGTGAGGTTTCCTCGAATCCAAAAAAAAAAGTAGTAGGAGCACGGGTCTGGTTATCACCAGGTCCACGTGTGCAGGTCTGGCACGCATTCGATTAATTTTATTTTTTGTTTTTCTTTAATTTTTTTAATATTAATTTTTTAAAATAATTAATTATTTTTTCTTATTTTTTCACAAAAAAATTAATTAATTTATATATATAATTTTAAATTTTTTAATTATAATAACATAGTTGATATAACACCAATTTATTTCTTTATAAAAAATATCAACATTGGTCATAAATTAACATTTAGAAGAAGAAAAGGGAGTTTAAATTAAAAGGATTTATATTTTTTTCACTATTTATTATTTAATCAATATCGATTTTCACATAAAATTAATGGTGTTTTTGTATTTTTTTTATACAACCTCATAATAATTTCTTTTTTCATAATTTAGAATATTTTATTTTAAAAAATTAGTATAAAAATTCATTGTTATAAAGAACAATGATTCTTCGTGCAACCTTAAGAAAGATAATGATTAATAGCTGATTTTCTTATATATAATAATTGAGGCTTAGTGATTGATAATTGATTAGTCTAAGAAACAAATTTAAGAATACTTAATGAAAATAACACTTAATACAAAACGAATTGTTTTCCTTAAAATAAAAATATCAGTACTAATTATGGAAAGATTGCCTGATTTGTCAAACTGTTATTAATTTCTGTTATTGATGGTCTGTAACTGCTACAACCTAAATGAGTCCCAAAAAATGGATTTATTCAACAACCTACTCTGCAACTGTTTTCGACGTGATAAAATAAAATAAACTGAAAAACTAAGAAAATTAAAAAAAAATAATTAAAAAAATCAAACTGTAAAAAAAAACTAATTAGAATATTTAAAAAAATAGATTGATTTGGTTTCAGTTTCATAAGTTTGAAATCAAAAAACTGAACTAAATCAAACCGATATTGATAACGGAGTCAAAGAGAAAAAAAAACCGAGCTAAACTGGACAAAACTGAAACAAAATGAAAAAAACCGAGCCAATTAAAAAAACCGAGTTAAACCAAAAAAACCGAGCCAATCGGTTGGTTTTCGGTTTTTTCTCTAAAATAACCGAATCGGTCAGTTTGAACCGGTTTCAGTTTTTTTTTTAAAAAAAAATTAATATAATTGTTTTTTGAGATAAAAACTGAATTATTTATAATCGAACAAAAATTAGTTACCCTGTATCAGAGTTCAAAGACATCAGACCACCGGTTCTCTCTCTCCCTGCACGCACACAAATACACATAGCAAATATAAATATGGATGCATATGTTTCTAATACGCTAAAATTTCATTCGCAGGTACAGGAACGGATAATGAAGGGTGTAGGTGGTTTTTTTCCTCATGGAAATGAGATTCCGAACACCTTCATGCATTCAGAATGAGGGTCCTTCAGTACATTTTGATGCGTCTCAATTTGATGGTGATGATTTGTCGGGCGTCCTGCTTACTCATCCTTACGTGATGACTGATGATTATGTTGAAGATTTTAGTGTCAGATTCGTTGATTATTCGAGAGGTATTAGGAGGGATAATTCTAGCAATTCCAGTGGTGCAGGGAGACAACATTTGGAAGGGATCGCTGTTCAACGAGTACATCAACCTGGGCAGTGAGGATAAGGTGAAGAATGAAATAGACTTTCATGATCATGTCACTGTGAATAAGACGGGGGTCTCTCTAGCATTCGCAAAAGATATGTATGCCAATGACTACACAGTCGATGATGAGTCAACAGAAGAAGAGACAGGGCTTGAGTAGAAGAGAGGTCTTGTTATACAAGAAATGAGCCCTGATGATGGGGCATAGCTGCATAGAGATAATTGGAATTTGAAGCATAATATGTAAGTTAAAATATAAATAATCATCTTTAATCACATGCAGTTTGCTTAGACAGTTACTATGGGTAAATGATGTTGGAGGGGGGCTCGAGCTTCGACTCCAAATGCCCTGTTATTGGAATTGTAAGATGGAGCGGAACATAATATAAGATTGTTCGATTACTCAATCCAGTGTATCGGAAACCAGAAAAAGGACAGGAGCTACAGCTAGCCTTTCTTCTCCCTAATGCTTGGATCTGCCCTCGTATTTTCTAATGTAAATGAGTTAGGAAAATAAACTTTTCACTCACTTCATTGCTCTTCTATAACAGCAGTAATATCCATCATGACTTCACTGGTCAGCTTACAGGATGGTGCAATTTCCGGGATCCCTATAAAGGCAAAGATGAACTCGATCAGTTATATAGAAAAATAGAGATTTCTCCACTTGAATATGCGCAAATGAGCAGGAAGTACCTCTTCACGTCTTCATAATTGCTCAAAGCTTGCTCGAATTTAAGCCAAAGGGGACCGGTCTCTTGATGGTTCACGTTCTTTGGCCCAGAAAGATAAGCTGGAACGACAAACTGTGGAGTTCTTTCCCTGTTTAACAAGTTACAACTATTAATGGATGGGACACAATATATCACGAAGGATTACTCAATACGAGACCAGCTACAATTCAAATTTCATGGTTATCGAACTCACCTCCCTTCATATTCCGATAACCAGGCCAAATAGGCTGCACCAAAGTACATAGACACAAATGGCTTGGTCAGATCACCAGCGGAATCTAATCTATAAGCCCTGTAACCCAATTCCCTGAGTGCAAAGAGAAATAACAACCACATTTTAGCGATGGTCTTAAGAAACAATAGAAAACCACACCAATGAAAAGGTCTATCTCAAAAATACGTTGTATATATTTGGCGCTGGGAGCCTTAAATAGTTTTACACTCAAAATACATACGTATTTTGTTAAAACTCGATCACAATAGGTATTGTTTGAATAAAAAGATTCCACTTTCATAAGAATCAAATTGCTTAGGAAAAATGAGAGCAGGCTCCATGGAACAGCCTCGGCAATCAATCAAAATGCAGCATCCAAACTTGTTTAATTTGTTTTTATCAAAAAGTCAAATGCATGTGTAATTTTTTATATAAAAAAAAAGGGTATACAACCTAGAATTTCAAAAAATTATTCCAGTATTTGCGTACATGTAAAGCCAGAAAGCTGTAGAGTAGTCGATTCCCATTAATCCGATTCGTGGTCCAACCCCATTCACAAAACGCATGCTCACCATCTCAGCAAGAGCACAAATGACTGACTGTGCAGAAAATAGGTATCAAGGAAGAAGAAAACAAGAGAAAAATATTGAGCAGGGGACAAGTTCACGAAAAATGGAAATTTAGGCAAGGATAGAATGTTCAAGAACTGAAACAAACCATAATAGAAATGAGAATATTTAATAACCTTGTAAACCACTCAAATCTCACGAGAATTTTCAATTCTGGTTAGGAAAGCATGATTTGCTACCTTAGCAGATCAGTTTTATCTAATACTACATCCCCAAGTAATAAAATCTCAGGTAAAACCACTGCTGTTAGGTCAAACCTAAGCAAAAATCACATATTGAGCACAAGCTTGTAACATTATCCATTGTTTCCAAGAAACTGAGAGCAAAAGAGAAGACAGACGTGTGATTTAAGATCATATATCCACTCCCACCATCTTATTGGTCAGAAAAACAAATAGTTTACTCCATTTCTCTTCTTTAAAGACCCTTAATAGAGCAATACCGGACAAAGTATTTGCTGTTAATCTGAATATGAGTTCACACATTTTTAGTGGAGCTTATATGCTATAAAGTAGCACATGACATAAGAGTCAACCTAGTCGTAAGATGCCAGTTCTTCAATAGATATCAGCCTTGCCATCTATCTGAACTAGATTTTCTAAATTATTTTGCGACTTTGGATGCGTCCAATCTACATGACACAAATGCCTCAGCAGGAAGGACAGATTGCATGTACTGTCATGTAGGTTTTGCTAGAGCCTCCAACAGAAAAGGAGTCATTTCCTAACACAAACTCGTATCACAATAACTAGCAAATGAATGTGGGATCATCCTCTCTGCCAGGTGGCTGAAGTGAATAACTACTGGTAAATACCTCTAAGAATTAGAAATAAAAGAGAAGAACAGAAACACAGAAAAGAAAAGGAATTATGAATTGGCCACATAGTAGCATCTTTTTACAGATAAAAGGAACTTTTACTAGCTAGGATATATACTCACAGGTTTAACTCCCCTTGTACTGAAGTGTTTTGAAAGAATTATGTCTGCAACTGCCTGCATGAAGTCAGTATTGGTGATTTGACAGATTATTAATGGCGTATTTCATGTTCATAAAAGGTTATTTTCAGTTAATATGTGAGAGAAGCTTTCATCAATGATATGATATGATATGATACTTTTAATATCACAATCATACAGATGATATATAACATGAAAGCTCCGTGCTCTATCAGGCTATCTGCAAATTTTTGGTTTTAGGCTCCTGCTGTCCATAGGCCAATATGCTAAAGTGATTAGCATTCCATACAAGAATAATGGAAGTTACTTGAAGGTAAGATTATTATCTTATGGCAATAATTTAGAGGAATTTTCACGTCTTTATTCGTACCTTCATTTCTACCCGAGATAGATATGGTTTCATGTCCTTGTCATGTGAAAAGCGCACCTTTCCTCTTTTTTCTCCAGATTTCGTCCACTCTTTTGCAACTTCAGAACAACTCCACATCTCTTGCATTTCTTCTGGGGAAGCTTTAGAGTCCCAATATATATAATTAACACCTGTTTCCTCCAAGCAGCAACAGGTAAATTAACAACTGAATGAAACCAAAATATCTTTTAAGAAATAACTTGGAAAAGAGGAGAGCTTGGCCCCATTCAGGGTAGTAGTCGATTGATAGTGTCTACATAATTAAGATAATAAGTTTTATAGCATATTGGCGTGATCTCTACTCAAGATGTATCTTTCTATGTGACTTCATAACAACAAAAATACCATCTTATGTTCAATTACACCACCATGTCAGCTAAAACAATATTGACCAAGTCAACTGCAATAGTAATTGTTCTGAGCTTGTCAATTTCATATGCTCCACTAGAGAAATACGTTCTTGTTATTGAGTAATTATATGCTCTAAAAAATATCACAAAATTGTGAGGTAAATCAAGTTCAAAAGAGAAAAGTGACACCCATGCATATGAAGACTGGAAAATATCACAAGACCTTTAATACATTCGGTAAGTGAATGTTTACACTTATTTTCTTTTCCCGAGTAATTGTATATTCTGTAAGCAAAAATCTATACAAAAAATACTTTCACTGAGGCATAATCACCCCTGAAGGTTCTGAATGGGCAGTTTCTTGAGTAGCCTAAAGATTAATATAAGGATCACAAGGCTACTAAATTACATGCTTATGTAGGAAAAATTGTTAGGATTTTGAATACCCCTGGTACAATCACCTAAAAAGTTTAGCTTGAGTTGCATTTGACCTTGATCTGTTATTCAAACAAGATTCTGGCACATTGGCAGTAGATTCATAGTCATTCAATTAGATGAGAACTGAGAAGTTGTTGAGCCTAATCCAAGCCTTATGAAGACACTGAATGCAATTGCAAGTAATCTTAAGTGGTGAAAGTACAACCTGTTTTTTCTGAAGGTGCATTTGTATTTTGTGTAGCAGGTGCAGCTTGAGCAGTTGAAGAATGAGCATTGTTTACTGAAGGACCTTCATCGACAAATCTTCTGCATAATGACAATACAGTTCACACAATATCAAATATAATCTATCTATTCTTTTAAAATGTTACACTGGATCCTGCTTTTTAAAATTAGTAACAGTCATGGTATTGCAACCTTTTTCACAAGTCAGGGTTGATTCAGTGATTTGTAACCACAAGCCTCGGGAGCAGCAAACTAGGATCTACAAGGAATGACTATAAATAGTGTTGGGCTACAAGTTACAAACAGAAAATGCAGGTACTGCTGTTCCTGAGTGTAGGTGGCAGGGGACTCATGTCATATTAAATAGACTACGGTGGTGATAGAAGTCAAATAACAAAGGCCAAAATGGCCACATGCATATGTGTGAAAGTGTTACATAGAACTGCCTAGGCACGGGCCGTGGAACAACCTTTTGAGCACGCACAAAACCTGTAAGGTTATTTCAAATCATGCATCTAGGCCAAACATCAAATTTATCTTGCTAATGCAATTGTAAAATTTATCTTGTTACTGTTATATTTAGTAAACGAGAAGTATGAGTTACAATAAAAAATGTAAAACAGAGGAAGCTAAAGTATTTTCATAATCCCACAACTACTTTAGAGATTGCACTATTTGCAGAACCATACAATACAGTTGCACAGTTCCCGATATGTTTCAAAGATCTTCACAATTTAGATAAATAGAATTGACAAAACAAACAAAAAATTCATATCGAAAATTGTGGGGAAAACACAAATTTGCCAAATATCAAAAAAGAAAAGGAGATATTCAGACAACTCCAAGCAAGGACTTTGTAGCAAGTTCAGTAAAAACAAAGAGTTCTCAAGCAGATGAGTATGTTGGGATTTCCAATTCACCTTTTGAAATTGTTTAGAAAAAAATTTTGGAACTACTAGGATTCCAAAGTCAAGTGAGAAGAAATAAAAGATAATAAATAAAGGGGTGGAGAAGAAAAAGAGAAATGCAGGGCTTATATCATCAAGCAGTACGCAAAAAAAATCACCTGGATGGGAGACTTTCTTTGACTGAAAGGTACCGTTTCCAATATTGCAAAGTTGATTTGTGAGTTGCTTTTTTAGTACCACCATTATACGCCCTAACTACGAACTCTTCACTTCTTTCTCTGCAAAAGACCTTGAAAGTTAAATTCCTAAATTAATAAAACTCAAAATAGAAGCTTTGTCACTCACAATACAACGTTTGCTTCAATACAAATAAATATGGATAGAGCCAAAAACAGCAGGAATAATCAATTGAACCAATGGTGTCTCTGATCGACAACTTACTCTTCTTCGAAGTTCGATAACCATTTAATATAAGCAGCACCAAAATAGACGCTAACAAAAGGTCGATATAGAATATCTGGATTCCCTTCTACTTCATATGCCTGATAACCTAAGTCCCTGCAGCACGATGCAGTTATAACTTCAGCAAGCCAAAATAAAACCAGCAGAAAAAGAGATGGTTAATAAGGAGCTCGAAAAAATCAGAACATGTATTTGGTACCTGACCAGCCACTCTGCTGTTTTTGGTAAAATCTGCATGATCCCCAGGGCTGTCTCCTTAGTTTTCTTATCATACCACCGTGTAGAGAGGGGCTGTCTATCACTTGCAAGTTCAGCTACAGCACATATCATGTCCTGCAGACACGGGGAATGGATGCAAAATAGAACCGAGCAGTTAGCTTCTTAAATCTTAATTACTCATTAACGTTGCTAAAGTGTAGTTACGAGGTCACACAATTCTTCCCGGAACCAAAAGTTTGTTCAAGAACAATTCAGAAAGCAGTAGGCGGATAACTAAGGTGTTGGTTTCTGCTTATCTATCCCAGGAAAAGCGACAAGAAGAAACAAAAGGTTAACTGAATTTGCAGCAATTGAAACAGAAAATATGATTCACTCAGCATTTGGTCCATTGACAACATATTTTAAGGATGATTGGAATAGAATAGAACAGAAAATAGATATCAACGATGGCTTTTTCAGTTGAACCAACCAATCTTAACCCCCAGGTTGATATATGACCAAGTCATTTCCATGTGTCAGTAGCTTTGTGTAGAAGCTATTTACTTTCTTTACCATGCTACAAGCTATAAAAGTGATGCAGGCATAGCGTAAAAAGGGTGTGAAGGTCAGGACACTTCTCTTCGGTTACTATTTACATGAAGTTGAGTTATGAGGCCAGTCCGTTTGCATAATGTAATTCAGGATAGCTGGCTTTTCTGTGTCTCAGACCAACGAGCTGGGTCCCAATTTGATGGTTTTCATGAAGACTTTTGCCAATTAGCGGATTTATAAGTTGTTTCAGTCAGTATATTGGTAACCATTACCCGCCTTTAGCCTCTTTCTAAGCAATAAGAGTTAAAAGAAGTAGTTGATGAGGGCATACCGGTTGTATCTGTGAATCATAATGTCTTCGGACAATGATATCAGCTACAGCCTGAAGGAATACAAAATAATGCAAGGTACGATTAGATAACAAGATCAAGAGCATATGGCTTGCATCTAAGAACCCATCAAATCCAAACTTGTATGCTTCAAATTCTTGAGAAGTAAAGGACAAGAAAGGCAACAGATAAGATTAGCAGCGCAGACGAATAGGCAATTATGTTTCAAGCTCCCCAAGATTTAAAAAGATGAAAGGAAATTGTCATTATGGTACTGCTTGAATTGATTACTTCATTAGCAAGTGGATTGCATAATTTTATACGTGTCATTTTGATGAATACAATACAAAGCAGCTACAGTTGTCTTTGAAGTAGATGAAGGATTGTTTTACCTTCATCTCAGTCTGCGTCAAATAAGGCTCTCCATCGGGATCTCGTGAAAGGTGAACTTTATTTCCTTTAGTCTCTCCAGCATCTAACCATTCAGTGCTAACTTCAGGTTCCTGCCACATTGCTTCCATGTCCTGGACATCAACGCAGTCATTCCAATAATCAAAGCTGGTGGCCATCCTGGAGCCTTTGTGCTAAGATGGCATCTATCAACAAAGAGAGTTTCAAGGTGTAATTATTACATCAAAAGAAACTATGTTGACGAATTTGAAAAATTCTCTATGTAAAAGGCAATAGCTGCTGTGCTGAAGCTGGAGCTTCGGAAGAGGAAGGAACACATGTAAATAACAAGAAAAAGTTTGTAATTCTGCTGTTGTTAGATATTTCTGGCACACTTGATTTTCACGCTTGCAGGAAATACAAGTATAACATCGTAGCATGACCTCAAAACAAAGCTCCACTTAACAGAACAAGATCTAAGAAGCAGGTTGCAACTTAATTTTTAAGGTATCTAGAAATGCCATAAACACTAGAAACACCTCACCCCAGAAATGGGGAAACGAAAATTGATTGGAGAACTTGACATGCGATAAGGCTTGTAGAATTCCGATACCAGTGGCATAAAAATAACTAATACGCATCAGCGAAGGCAATATCAATACCATATATGTGAGTCTAGCATTCAGTTCATCAATCTATTCTTTTGAATGTAACGAAACGTTTATCTGGCATTTGAAAGCTAATTCAACAAAGAAAAATATATAGATGAAGTTCCAGTACAGTGAAATGTTTGAACAGAAAATGCTGGGGGAAGAAATAGCCATCCAGTGCCCCAACATTATGATATGCTTGACAGCAAGTAGTAGTCATATATCTATTTAGCATTCTTTTCACATTCTAATAGGCAAGAAATGTGGACAAGCCAGTGAATTTTATTTTTTTTAAAAAAAAAAGAAGTCTACTTGGGCAATTCCCAAACCAAATTGGCAAAAAAATAATGCTTTTTTACTAGATATATCAACTATTCAAAGACCTAAGGACCACAGATGTCGCCAAACGAAATCTCAAATAGAATATTTAAGGCCTCATGGCTCACGAGGAGGAGAAACAACGAATCCTCATCTTTGAAATCAGACATAAACTAACAACCAAGACAATGTTGCATTGCATGTGATGAAAAGAATTGAGGTGCATTAATTGGAAGTGCATTTCCATGACATAAACTAACAACCAAGACAATGTTGCATTGCATGTGATGAAAAGAATTGAGGTGCATTAACTGGAAGTGCATTTCCATTTATTTGGGATTGTTCCATTTCCCTTTTTTTTCTTTTTTTCCAATGTCATTCAAAACAAAACGGTCCCCTTACATTTCCTGCAACTATCTAACAATTCGTTGCAATTAGCCAGTAAAGTTATAGCCATTTACGTTTATAATAAATCAAAACAGCACCCCAATGCAAATTATGTATTCTTAAATTCCATACAACAACTTTCAAAATTCCACATAATATGAATAAAAAAAATAGCAAAATCTCGATCCGATCCCAAATATATATATATATATATATATATATATATATATATATATATATATATATATATGACAGGCGAAGAGAGAAGGGAAAAAAATTCAAGATTACGAAATGAGAATGACAGAAAGACAAGAACCCAGATAATGAAACACGCCCTTGTATCCATCATTCACGATGAGATCACAATGGAGGGAGAGAGACAAATATTAATTATACGTACAAGCTGGCTCAAAGTCAGAGGCCCCCTTTCTCTTGTGTTCGGGAAAAACAAAGAGAATGGAAAAGAAATCTACCTGGAGATGTTTATTTCTTTTCCCTTTGTTTTTGTTTTGGAACGGAAAGTAAAAGGGAACGGCGATAAAAAAGAAAAGAAGAGAGAAGATCAAAAGAGGGTATGTAAAGACTGTGGGTGGACCATTGTTGACGGGAATTTATCCATCCCTAAATATATATAGCCTTCTCTGTCACCCTCTCGTTTTTGTGTCTCTCTGTGTGTTGGACGTTTTTTTTTTTATTCCCCCCTTTTGGGTGGCCAGATAATTGCTGTTGTGTTTCGTTGCTTGCAGAGGAGGTGATTCTTGAGAGAAGGACACTTGGCAATAGCCCCCTTGTTTCTCTCTCTTTCTGCGTGTGATTGACACTTGGCAATTAATTGTGTGGGGTTCACATAAATTATCCATAGTACTCCTTATTGTTGAAAAATAAACTATTACTTGCGTGTTATTAATTTCTTTTACAGTTATTTTTTTATTAATATAAAATTCTGAGTTAGTTTATATGTATCTCGATTAATTTTATAAATTTTAAAATTAATAATTATATAACTCTCTAACAGCTCTGAGATTTGTGAGACTCAAACTAATAATTTCTAAAAAACAAATTTATAATCTGACCGGTTAAATTACGGTTCTTAAAATTTCTTTTACGATTCTAAAGAATATTTGTATGTTTATTATAATTTATTAATTTCAATAATTAAATTCAAGAAAAAATGCATTATTTTGCGAGAGAAAAAAAAGGGCCCATTATGCGCTAGTTCATGTAAAATGAAACCTTGTAGAGGTCATGAACAAATAAACATATATAAAGTTTCTTTGATTTGAAGAAGAAGGATTAAGAGAATAAAAATGAAAAAGTGTTATCATTCTTTACGATCTATAGAATGAAAATACTCCTTTTCTTGTGAAGATAAATATTTTATAATCACAACAACATAGATTTATTATTGTTGTTGTTGTTATATTAATTATTAACAACAACTAAAAGGGTGTAGCAAAATCACTTTAACCACATTTACAAATTATTATTTGTTAAAATAATGTTTTTTTTGTTTTTTCACTTCATCTTGAATCGATCAATTTTTTTAATTTTATTTTTTAATATTAAATTATTTTAATAATTATGCTTCGTATTTTTTTTTTCTTTTTATTATGTCACATATATGTCTCTTGGAAAAAAAATTGGTTTTAACTTTCAACAATAAAATCTATTAAAAGTGAGGTTTTGTATTTTTTTATTGTTTTTTACGAATTTATCTCGATCTTGTAACTTAAATCGCGAGTTAAACAAGTTAATTTATATATTTTCTACGGTTTTTTTTAATTTCATCATTTATCACTAAGTTAATTAAAAATTGAGTTGTGTTAAAAAAATTCCATAATACTGTCCTAATATCATAATCTGGATTGTGATTTTGACAGGTTGACACTTTTGGGTTCTTTTTTAATGTAATATTTTTTTAATTAGTCTTACTTTTTGTTTTTGTTTTTGTTTTCTATAAAGTTACCCTAATCTCATGACTTGAATAATGAGTTTAGTAGGTTAACTAGTTTGGTTCAATTTATTTTTTTGTTATTTTTTAATTGATTTTTTTTAATCTCACCCTTTCAACAACACGATCTTTTTTTTTCATTTGGTTTTTATTTTTATTTTTATCATTTAATATTATATTATTTGAAAATTTCGTGATTCTTTTCAAGTTATCCTAATCTCATTGATTTAGCTCTTTTTTTTTTCAAACTTTATTATTTTTTTATAAAGTTATTCTGATTTTATCGCAAGTTACTAGTTTAATAAATTAATATGAATTTGTTTTTTTTTTTCATTAAAAACATTGATCCACCAAGCAACACAGCACATCTCGATAATCTAGTGAATCCTATAGCAGTTAAAGGGCATGAGATTTTCATAAAGTTTTCAGGTTTAAATCCTGAAAGAAGCAGAATGGGGGTTTACCGGTTTAGAACCTGTGAAGGTGTATCTTACCGTGGAGGAATGCTAATTCCCCGAACCAAAAAAATAGCAAGTCTTAAAGCGTGATTGACAGTGTGGTTATAGGTGTTTTTTAAATAACTTTTTGTGCCAAAATATATGTCAATGATATTTTTTTATTTTTTAAAAATTATTTTTGACATCAACATATCAAAACAATCCAAAACATATAAACCATATTAAATTTTAACAAAATAAAATAAAAAATTAGATTTTTTAAGAACACAACCACAGCCGCGTTCCCAAACAGTCCCTTAGTAATCACGGCCTCGCGTGAAACACTTCTTTTTTTCCCTGGGTGTACGTGTTTCTCCTTCTCCTTTCTTTTTTGTTTTTTTATAAATCAGGTATAATATTTCGTATAGAAATTTCTCTGGTGCTCAGGGAATATCCATCACTCCATACTCCATCTTAAATTTGATGTGTTTATTTTTAGGCAAAGAAAAACAATATAAGGAAATCAAAATAGAATTCAAATTAATTTTAATATATTACTATCAATCAACACATATAAATTTAAATAAATAACATAAAGATTGATTGGTATTCTTGAAATACCAGAGATATTTCTTATTTCTTATTTCAATCAATGCATATATTTCTTATTTCTTTATAATCAACAAGCCATCGTACTCCATCTTAAATTTAATGTTTGATATTTTTAGGTAAAAAAAACAATATACAAGAATTAAAATAAAATTCATGTTAATTTAAATATACAATTATCAATGAATATATACAAACTTAAATAAATAAAATATAAAATAATAGATATTCATGAAACACCGGAGATATTCCTCAATTCCCTCCTCCAATGCAAACGATGACAATCACGTTGAGGCGGTGGCGATACAGTTCTGGGCTATTTTATTGGGCCTTAACCCTGAAAACTTTTGAGCTTCGGTACGAGGAACACCTGCAGGTTTCATCGTTTTTTTCTTTTAACATCGACAGGAAGCGTCAGGGACCCCGATTGGCTGCTACAACTTACAACGTTCACAATTCACAAAAATTCCAGAATACAGAAAATATACAGATGAGAAACACGTCATATTCCAGAGTAACGAAGCCAGTGCCGGGGCGGCAAATGCCCTTTGATGCGAAAATGAATTAAGCCGTCACAGTAGAAGGGTAGGTAGATCTTCGTTGTGTTGAAAGGAATAGGATTTGCTCCCAGCTACCCACGGACAGACAGACAGGCCCACTCTCTCCCATGGAAATGGAAAGAGGGACAGCGACACTTCATGCCTTGGCTCCACGCTGCTCTCTTCGTGGATCCTATTCTAGCCTCTTCCGTCCCCACTTCGAATCAAACGACCACATCGTGCGGTGCAGTCTGCCAAGTTCCTGAATAGTCATTCGTAAATTTCAAAGAGAATTGTTTTTCCCAACACAAAACATTTAATATAAATTATATTTTCATAATAAGATTAAAACATTTGTTTTGTAGATGCTGAGTTTATTCCTCCATTGACATTTGCGTACCCTCGACATAAATTTTAGAAAAACCCAATATATTCAGCACATGATGCCTTGCCATTGTTGTCAAGTGGCAATGCGACAAAGTCCTTGCACTTTAGCATGAATAAACTTATTCATGAATTAGTAGATAAAGAATGTTAAATACAGCCGTGGCTG
>Ga0325402_1000277_pt1 | contig 32346 bp, 14 predicted proteins | sample PopdelMetagenome_22_FD_207212 | JGI IMG/M metagenome (GOLD analysis project Ga0325402, IMG submission 207212) | Populus deltoides microbial communities from Bellville, Georgia, United States - Xylem-PdKOR-R3 | ecosystem: Host-associated > Plants > Phyllosphere > Stem > Wood/Secondary xylem... | reverse complement strand
TTTCAAGCTGGCCTCACAAGCAGCTCTCACATAAGCAGGATCCCCTCGAACCTCAAAAGTGCCATCCTTAATGCTGAGGCCAAATTTGGTGGCCAATTCAACTCTCTGTCGTAATCCTCCCACCTTCAAGGCCTTGCCCAGAAGGATTTCGTTGGTGTGGGGTCCATAGACATCGGAGGTGTCGAGTATAGTGACCCCGGTGTTGACGGCATGGTGGATGAGGGCGATCATGTCCGATTCAGGCTTTGGAGGGCCGTAGGCGGCAGACATACCCATGCATCCAAGTCCCTGTGCTGATACTTCAAGACCCTGTGGCCCCAGCTTGATCCTTTTCACTGTTGCCATCTCTCTTGTTTGCTTCTCAAGAATAACGGACTCAGTGTGTGTACGAGTTCTCGGCTCAGCCTAGCAAATAAAATGAAACTGCCATAAATAGAGGAAGTGAATGAAGAGACTTGTCATCCAAGAACAATTTCTAACGTAAGCATCTACGTAACTGATGATGTTTGAGCTTGCGCTCCATTATATGGACGAGTTGGCTTGAAAAAATAAGTGTGAGCCGCCGCGTAAGATTCATTGATTGTTCAACATATAAATTATGAAATGAATTTGAATTTCTTGATATCATTATTCACTATAACTAAAACTAATTAGTATTTTATTATAGTGTAGATTATTATTTACTCTAAATGAATTCATTGTAGATTATATTGTTCTGCACTATAGCGCAAGTACTATAGACTATGCGTGAATTCACTGTGAACTACACTGTTGGTAAGAGCATGTGGGGAAGCTGCAGCCTACAGGACCCAAACGCTAGGCTGGAGGCGTGCCCTGGGGGGGCTACGGACACCTGGTGCTTGGCTGCCTAGCCTGTTGGCCGCACCTCGAGCTGCAGCCACCTAGTGCTCGGTTTGCCCAGACCTGAGCGCTTAGGCTATCTGCCTGTGTGCTGGGCAGACCAAGCGTACACATGGCGCTTAGGTTCCTACCTCAATGATGGGCACACTCTTGCGCACATGTGGTGCTTGGGTTGCCTGCCTAGGGGCTGGGCACATCCTAGCGCACACGTGGCGCTTAAGTTGCGTTGGGCGTGACCCAGGGCCGCACCCCACTTGGAGACACCTAATGCTTGGGTAGTGCCGCTGGACCCAAGGGGAATGGGTCCGGCATCAGGATCTCAAATCAATGGGTCTAGCGCCAGGACCCAATTATTATTGGGTCCTCCATTAAGACTCAAGGTTATTGGGTTCTACATTTCTAAATATTATTAGTTATATTAAAAATATTATTATTTTTTACTATAATTAATATTATTAATCAAATAATTATTAAATTTCAAAGAAAATATTAGTATTAATATTGAAAACATATTATTATTTATATTACAAATTTTTATTGTATTTTTTATAAAAATAAAAAGTGAGCCCGCGACGTAGCATTATTAAAAATATTCAACAATTTGAGCTATTAAAATAAAAAATATTATAATTTACGTTGTCAATATTATTATTTTTCTTATAATACAAAGTATTCATAAAGAACATATATTTTTTTATTTTTCAAAGTATTCATATCAAAATATTATTATTATTATTCTTATAATTCAATATATTCATATCAAATATATTATTATTGGTGTTGTATTATTATTATTATTGGTGTTGTATTATTATTATTATTATTATTATTATTATTATTATTATTATTATTATTATTATTATTATTATTATAAGAATTCAAATTTTTAATATAAAAATACATTACTATTTGCGTTCTCAATATTCTTGGAATTAAAAATAGTATTATTTGTGTTATGAATATTATTATTTTTACTATAATAAAAAATATTAATATTAAAAATATTATCTTTGGTGTTATAAATATTATTATTTTTATAATAATTAATATTATTATCAATAAAATAATTACTAAATTAGAACCAATTATTCTTAATATTGAAAAACAACCATATATTTGATTTGAAAGATAAAACTAAAAATTACTATTATTAATATTATTATTATCATCATCATTAATAAGTTTTAAAAAACTATTATTACTATTGACCAGAAGTCACGTGGGTACACGTGACGCTTAGGTTGCTACCTGGGGGCTGGGCACACCCCTTGCACACACGTAGCGCTTGGCCTCCTGCCTGTGTGCTGGCAGACCAAGCGCATACGTGGTGCTTGGGTTGCTCTAGGCGTGAGCCATGCTCGCTCCCCATTTAGGGACACCTGGTACTTGGGCTCCTACCTCAGTGTTTGGCAAACCAAGCGCACATGTGATGCTTGGACTCCTACCTCTATTCTGGACACACCCCTGCGCACACGTGGCGCTTGGGCACGTCAAGACCCAACTATCCTTGGGCCTCGCATGCTGCAAAACCTAAAATAGCCTTAGATCGTTAGTTGTGCAGGGCCTAAAATTGACTTGGGTCCTGCTTGTGCAGGATCCAAATAGCCTTGGGTCCTACCAACATCAAGACCCAACCTTTTTAAAAAATAAAAAATGATCTTGCGGCGTAACATGGGCCACGGGCCACCTAACTAGTTACCTATAACTAAAATCGATCAGATTTTATTATGAATTACATTGTGCAATTCACAATGTACATGCCTAATTTCTTTTAGTTATAGGTTTTTTTTTTGTTTTTAATTATTTGATTTAGTTCGTTAATATTAATTTTTTGTCTATTTAGTTATCACACTCTCATGACATGAATCCTACTAAAACTGATCAGGTATTTACTGTGGATTGCATATTGCAATCCACAGTAAATGTCCGATATCCTTTTGTTATAGGTTTTTTTTTATTTTTGCTTTTTCTTTGTTTTTTTCTTTTTAATTATTTTTTTTATTTTTTTATATAGTTATCACATCTCATTACATGGATCCTACTAAAACTTATCAAGCTTTTACTATGAGATTGCACTGTGCAATCCACGGGAAATGTCTAATCTCCTTTAGTTGTAGGTTTTTCTTTTTTTGCTTTTTTCTTTGCTTTTTTCTTTTTAATTATTATTTTTGTTTGATTTAGTTCGTTAATATTAAATTATTTTCTATTTAGTTATCACACTTTCATGACACGGATACCAGGTTTGACGGGTTAACCTAGTTGATTTAGATTTATTTTCTTTTTCTTAATTAGTTTTTTTCTTCAAATTTTATCTCTTAATATCGATTTGATTGAGAGTTAAATTTCATGATTTGTTTTGTTTACTTTTCAATAGATTATTGTGATCTTATGAGGGGATTTTACTGTGCCCCTCATCGCAAACCACTATTAATTGGACTAGTGCTTTGCTTCTTTGTTTTTTCCTTTTTAATTATTTTTTTTAATTTTATTTTTTAATATTAATGTTTTTTTATTTAGTTATCACACTTTCATGACACGGCCTTGCAGCCAAACCCATATCCAAGGCTTTTGGGTTTGGTGTTGCAGGCAAACCCAAGGCTCTTGGGCTTGACGTTGCAGTCAGACCTACTTAAACTTAGATCATATAAGTTTAATAATAATAATAATAATAATAATAATAATAATAATAATAATAATAATAATAATATTAAAAATATTATTATTTTTATTATAATGAATATTTCTAATGTAATAATTAATAAATTTTAAAAAAATATTATTAGTTTTAGTTTTTTTCTTTTTTCTTTTTTTATTCATTGTGGATGCACTAAGCAATTCCATAGTGAAAGGCAAATGCCTTTTAGTTATATTTTTTTTTTTTGCCTTTTTCTTTTTAATTATTTTTTTTGTTTGGTTTAGTTCTTTAATATTAATTTTTTTCTATTTAGTTATCACACTTTCATGAAACGGATCTCAGGTTTAACGAGTTAACCTGGTTTAGCGGGTTAACCTAATTGATTCAAATTTGTTTTTCTTTTTCTTAATTGTTTTTTTCTTTCAATTTCATCTTTTAATATCGATTTAATTAAGAATTAAACTTCATGATTTCTTTTGTTTACTTTTTATTAGATTATCGTGATCTTATGAGGGGATTTTACTGTTCTCCTCCTTGCAAAACACTATTCATTGTACGATCTTATGAGGGGATTAAACTTCATGATTTGAATAGTGCTTTGCTTTGTTTTTTCTTTGTTTTTCCCTTTTCAATTAATTTTTTTGTTTAATTTCATTCTTTAATATTAATTTTTTCTATTTAGTTATCACACTTTCATTATACGGCTTTACAACCAGACCTACATCTAAGGCTCTTGGGTTTGGTATTGTAGCCAGATTTACATAAACTTGGATAATACAAGTTTAATATTATTGTTTGTATTATAAATATTTTTTTTATAATGAATATTGCTAATATAATAATTAATAAGTTTGAAAAAAATATTATTAGTTATGAGGTTTTTTTTGCCTTTTTTTTGTTTTTTCCTTTTTAATTGTTTTTTTATTTGTTTTAGTTTGTTAATATTAAAAAAAAAATATTTAGTTATCACACTATCATGACACGGATCCCAGATTTGACAGGTTAATCCAGTTGATTCAGATTTATTTTTTCTTTTTCTTAATTTTTTTTCTTCTAATTTAATCTCTTAATATCGATTTGATTGATAATTAAACTTCATGATTTGTTTTGTTTACTCTTTATTAGATTATCGTGATCTCATGAGGGGATTTAATTATACCCCTCCTCACAACGAACTATTCATTAGAATAGTGCTTTGCTTTGTTTTTCTTTGCTTGTTTTTTCCTTTTTAATTTTATTCTTTAATATTAAATTTATTTCTATTTAGTTATCATATTTTCATGACATGGCTTTGTAGTCAGACCCACATCCAAGGCTCCTGGGTCTGGTGTTGCAACTAGACTCAAGGCTCTTGAACCTGGCATTGCAACCAAATTCACTTAAACTTGAGTCATGCAAGTTTAATATTATTATTAATATTATTATTTGTATTAAAAATATTATTATTTTTATTATAATAAATATTGCTAATATAATAATTAATAAATTTGAAAAATACATTATTAGTTATAGGGTTTTTTTTTGTATTTTTCTTTGTTTTTTCCATTTTAATTAATCTTTTTTTTTTGTTTGATTTACTTTGTTAATATTAATTTTTATATATATTTAATTATTACACTCTCATGACACGGATCCCAGGTTTGACGGGTTAACATGGTTTGGAGGGTTAATCCAGTTCATACAGATTTGTTTTTCTTTTTCTTAAGTTTTTTCTTCCAATTTCATTTTTTAATATCAATTTGATTGAGAATTAAATTTCATGATTTGTTTTATTTACTTTTCATTAGATTATCGTGATCTCATGAGGGGATTTTACTGTACCACTCCTCGCAAAACACTATTTATTGGAATAGTGTTTTGCTTTGTTTTTTCCTTTTCAATTAATCTTTTTTTATTTCATTCTTTAATATTAATTTTTTTTTCTATTTAGTCATCACTTTTCCATGACACGGCTTTGCAGTCAAATTCATATCTAAGGCTCTTGGGTTTGATGTTGCAGCTAGACCCAAGGCTCTTGGGTCTAGTGTTGCAGCCACACCCACTTAAACTTGGGTCTTGCAAGTTTAATATTATTATTAATATTAAAAATATTATTATTTGTATTATAATGAATATTGCTAATATAATAATTAATAAATTTAAAAAAAATAATAATATTGAAAAACAACCGTAGATTTGATTTGAAGGGTAAAATTAAAAACTATAAGAACTTGAGTCAGACATGTTTAATATTACTATTACTATTATAAATATTATTATTTTCATTATTATTAATATTATTAATAAATTTGAAAAAATAATATTATTACTATTGAAAAAAAAACTATAGATTTGATTTGAAGAGTAAAATTAAAAATTGTTGTTGTTGTTGTCGTCGTCGTTGTCGTTGTCGTCGTCGTCGTCATTATTATTATTATTATTATTATGACTAATAGTGTTATTCTTATTCTTAATATTCTTATTATTTTTATTATTATTAATTTAAAAAAAATATTATTACTATTGTAGAAAAACCATAAATGTTATTTGAAGGGATTAAAAATTATAAGAACTTGGGCCAAATATATTTAATAATATTATTATTATTATTGTTATTGTTATTGATATTGTTATTGTTATAAATATTATTATTTTTATTTTTATTAAGGTAACCGAACCCTAGAAACTTGGGTCTGGCTGGGGCACCAGACCCAAGTTTATAATCATTAGTATTATTCTTATTATTCTTATTCTTATTATTATAGTTATCATTATCATTAATAATGTTTTAAAAAAACATTATTACTATAAAATAAAAACTGTAAATTTGATTTCAAGGGATAAAAAACCATAAGAATTTGGGTATGATAAATTTAATATTATTATTAATATTAAAAATATTACTCGTGGGTTAAGCGTTGCAGCCAAAACCAATGATCTTGGGTCTCGCTTTGTACAAAGGACTAACACTTTTAAATATTAGCGTTTTTTGATATTTTTTATGGAAAAAATATTAGCTCGCAGCATAGAGTAGGCCACCCTCACTAGTTGATACTATTTATGATAACTAAACAAAAAGCCATATTATTTATATTTCTCAAAAAGCTTTTTTAATAGTCGAAAAAATCTTAACATAGTGGTAGCTATGTCATTGATTATTTACAATTATGCCAATAACATGCTAGCAATTATGCTTTTGGTTATACCCATGACTATGCCACATGCCACTTAAGATAAAATCCTAATGCAGTAGCAGCTATGTTAGCGATTATTTTTAATATTTGTATATTAAAATAATTTAAAAACATAAAAAAATTAATTAAAAAAATAAAAAAATTCAATTTGTTTTTAAAATATTTTTAAAATATAAAAATAAACAAACCCTTGTACAAATGCAATTGCAAGGTAGAGCAAATGAAGTTTTTTCAAGTCAAAACGAATGGTTAAAAAAATCACCTCTAGCATGAGTGAAAAGAAGTCCTACCAATTGTTTGCATAAAGAAAAGAGAACCCTTTAACCATACATTAAATACCCATTAGCAAAACTAATTTTTACTATGTAATAAGAGTTTGAAGACTATGTCAAAGGATGAAACTTAAGCATCACACTTCTTTAAAGTTTATAGGAGGTGATAAATTTGAATTCAACAGGCTTAAAATCCCCAATGACTATGGGTCTCGGGCAATGCATCTAGATTAATTTTCTGCTCCTAATAGGCTTAGGCAACTTGTTTGAGCCCAACAATCCTTTGGTAATTTTTCAGGACCCCATGTAGATTTCTTAATATTTTATATTGATCTAATACGTATTATTTTGAGTAAAATATATCTCAAAATATTTTAGGGATGAAATAATTCAGCCATTTCTCTATATGAAATGACAAGACTTATGAGCTATAAATAGCTCATGAATCCTTCAAACTCCAAGATCATAATCTCTTCATTCTCAATATTTTTAGAATATATATTTTTAGAATCTATCTCTTTAAAATATAATTGCACTTTCTTTCTTTAAAAAGATATTTACTTAAGCATATGAAAGTCTCTAATTCTATAAAAGAAAACTTTTTGAAAGTACAAGCCACCAGTCACCTTGACTTACTAGGCACGAGGTAGAAGCTACCAATCACTTTGGTTAGGGAGAATATATCAGATTGCTAAAACCAAAAGATGAACTGATTATCCAATATATAAGTCATGCTCCTAAGCTACATGGATTTTTTAGAACCTCATCATTGGCACCATTTGTGGAAACTAAACAAAAAGTCAGTTTATTCATATTTCTCAAAAGCCCTTTAAATGGCTAGCGAAACCACAACGCAGTGGTACTTATTTCAGCGACTATGTCTATGGCTACGCCAATGACATGCTAGTAGTTATGCCCACAACTATGCCCCCATATGGCTACACAAGCAGTTACACCCTTGGTAATGTTCACGGCTACGTCTACGACTATGCTCATAAATACATCTATGGTTATGCTAACAACTACGCCTATGGCTACATCTACGACCCATGACTATGTTCTAAGGCTACGCCCATAAATAACCTTTATGGCAGCTTATACATGCCAAAAGGTGTCATTGAGACTTAGAGGGATTTAATGATACACAAAAGGCAAGTTTCACCTACTGGTGTGATTGCATAATTCCCCTTGAAAGGAATGAATCTAAGTCTCTCTAGTGCGATTGTATAATTCTCTTTGGAAGGGATTAACATGAAACCTCCCTAATATGATTGCACAATCTTTGGAAGGGATGGATCTGAAGCCTCTCTAGTGCGATTGCACAATTTTCATTGGAAGGGATGAATATGAAGCCTCCCTAACATGATAACACTACTCTGTAAATAATGGTTATAAGGTTTTTCTAATGTATGACTCTCTAAGGGATGAGTATATGGCTCTCTAGTGCAATATCATCACTCTTCAAGGGATGAACTTGGTGTCCCTAATGCATTAACACCACTCTTCAATGGATGAACCAAGGGTCTCCTTAATGTAATAACATCATTATCTAAGGGATTGACCAAAGGTCTTCCTAGTGCAATAACACCATTCTCCAATGGATGGGTATAAGGTTTATCGAGTGCAATAACACCACTCTTTAATGGATGAGTATGAGGTCTTCCTAGTGCAATAACACCACTCTCCAAGGGATAGACTTGATCTTTTTAGTGCAATGACACCTCTCTTCAATAGATGAACTTGGTCTCCCTGGTGAAATAGCACCACCTCTCATAGGTTCCCCTTGTTCACATAGAAATTTTCTAAGTTGGACTCCACCTCCAATGGGTTCCTTTAATGAGTTCCTTCAATGAGTTTCCCAAATGGGTTCCTCTAATGAGTTCTTCCAATAGATTCTTCCAATGAGTTCCTCCAATGGATTCCTCTAAACCATTTAGAAATTTTTCTAAACACAAGCTCCTCTTCTATGGGTTTCTTCACCTATTAGAAAATTTTTCTAAGTATGCATTCTTTCATGGTTTCCTTTTATATACTTAGAATTGTTTTTTCAACCGTAATACATGCCCATACACATAGGCTCTCCAGTATATTACTCGGGGTTTCCACCCCTCTTTTCATATGAAGAGAATTTGATGAACTCGTTATGGTAACTGAGTATTTTTACAAGTGTTTGAGTATCAGTTCTTAAAGACTTAAAGGGCTATTGATGAACCCAGATTTAACAGGTTCAAAACCCCAACGAACCATAAAGAATGGGCTCAGGTGCTACCTGGACCTAATGATCATGGCCTTCGGGCAGCATGTCTGGGCCCATTTTTTGCCCTTAACAGGCTTAGGTAACTCACTTAAGCCAAATACTCTCTCAATAATTTTTCAAGCCCAAACATGTCCCTCAATTTTATATGGATCCAATAAGTATTATTTTAGGTGAAATATAACTCAAAATATCACAGGGATAAAATAACTCTTCAACCCCTCCTTTCCATTAAAGGATAAGATTCATAAGCTATAAATACCTTATGAATCCTTTAAGCTCTAAGTTTATAATCTCTTCATTCTTAAAATTTTTAGCATATATATTTTCAGAGTTTATCTCTCTAAAATATCATTGCACTTTCTCTCTCTAAAAAGATATTTATTTAAGCATTTGAGAGTCCCCAATTCTATAAAAAAAAAAAAACCTTTTGCAGGTACTAGCTACTAGCCATCTTAGTCTACCAGGCATTAAGTATAAGGTATTAGCCAGGGAGAATGGATCAAATAGCTAGAACTAAGAGATTAACTTATTATCCAACATATAAGCCTTGCTCCTAAGCTACATGAATTTTTTGAGATCTCATCAAAAGGATAACTAGATAGGTTGTTTGTGTTACGCCACGGGTTGAGTCAAAATTTTCCTCACATTAAAATAATGTCAAGGTGATGTTAACCTAAGACAATCTGAGTTAACTTAACTACACACAACCCATGATATGAGATCGAGTTAGACCTCTTAAAAAGATAAAGGAAAAAAATCACAAAACTCAAGACCTAATAGCATAATGTCAAATGATGAAAAAAATCAAATTTTAAAAAATAGTTCTGAAGAAAAAAAACTTGGGCCAACTAAGTATAATTTGACCAATCAACCACCTATGATATGAGATCGAGATAAAAAAAACATTAGACTCTAAAAAAGGACCTAACAAAAAGTACCAAGGTTCAATAAAAAAAGACATTGAAAAACAAACTCGAGCTAAAATGGGTTAATTTAACAAACTCGAACTTGAGATAACCTCACATAAAGAAAAACAAAAAATAATGACAAAAATCAAGGGCCAATAATCAAATATCAAATGATAAAACTAAGAAAAAAAATCATTTTTTAAAAAGGTCGAGAAAAAAAATCAGAGTCAACTCAGGTTAACTCAATTAACTAACCACTCACGATATGAAATCAAGATAAAAAGAATTAGACTTTAAAAAGAAGAACCTAGCAAAAAACATCAAAGCTAAATAAAAAACACTGAAAAATAAACCAATATAACTCGGGTTATTGACTAATCCACATTCTCCACATAACAAAAAGCAAAAAAAATCATAAAGCTCAAGGCCCAATTATGTAATGCCAAAGAATGAATTTGCAAAAAAAAAAACAAATCAATTAATAAAAATCAAGGAAAAAAACTTGAATCAACCCGAGTTCACTCGACTAACCTGTTACTCGAGATAGAGATTAGAATAACCTAAAAAGAAAAAGAAAAATGGGACAAATAACAAAATTCAACGCCCAATAATCAAAATTTCAAATGATGAATTTGAGAAAAAAAATCAATCTATAATAAAATGACAAAAAAAATTAAACTTTTATCATACCTAGGTTATGAGAAAGGCAAACACAAAAACAAAAAGTAGAATATCCAATTACAAAATAATCTCAAATCCAAGCAATGCGGACTAAATCTAGTATAAAAACTAAATAAAAAAATAATTAGGGACTAAATTGAAAAAGTAAATAAATTAAGAAAATGATAAGAAAATAGTAATAAAAAGAATGAGAACCCAAATTAGATTAAAAAAACCTAAATGAAATAAGATGTTGAGGGATAAAATTGAAAAAAAATAAATAAAAAAGAATAAGAAAATAGCAATAAAAAAAGAGGGCCAAAATTGGATAAAAAATAAATGCAATAAAATGATCAAGAAAGGGATAAAACACCAAAAAAGAGTAATCAAATTAATAAGGACCAAATTACATATAAAAAAATAAATTAAATAAAATTCTAAGGGATGAAATTGAAAAAAATAATCTAAAATCCAAAAAGCATTAAAAGCAAAACAAATAATAATTGAGATAATAAGAGCCAAGATTGATAGAATCCCAAAATGGAGGACATAACTGTTTTTTAGATGGGCTCACATAAATTTCTAGTGAAGAGAGAGAAAAGAGAAAGAGAAAAAATGCATGCTAAAGGCCAACCATGCCTCCGCCATAAGCCTGCGCCACACTACCAAAAAGAGGACGATGCGCCTCTCCTAATGTTAGCCTGTATGGTGAAATTTGGCAACCAAAAGGCCTTACACGTGCCTCTCATAGGAATTGTCGCACACTAACGCGTCAACAACTTTGTTTCTAATAATATTTAATCTTTGAAAATAACTAAACAACTTTTAGGCCAACGCAAAAATAACCAAATAAAAAAACATAAATAAAAACCAAAAATATCTTGAAACCAAGTGTATGATGTTTTTTTTATTTTAAGGGTAATATTGTGACTTCACTGTTCAAAAAATTAAAAATACAAAAAAGCCCTGATATGCTAGTTTAATATTTATTTGCTCTAAAAGGTATAACCATAGTTTTACTATGCAAATAATAATAAAAAGAAAAGGTAATTTAACAATGCAAAAAAAAATGAATCAATCAATTTGTCCATGACCAATTTTGTAATGTCTAATGGATCCATTGGAAAAGAAAATTCTACCCCTACTAGTTAGGCTTTTGGTTTGTGTGGAGAAGGGAAAAAAAGAAAACTCATTATGCTAATCTATGATGAATTGTCTCATAGCTACAGTAAATGCTTGATCTCATTTAGGGTTTTTTTATACATATAATTAAAGATTTTAAGAGGAATGGGTATTGTATTCATTTCCTTGTTATTTTAAGTAGGTATTCAAGTCAATTTATAATTTCTCTTTGTTCATCCTAATAACCAAAACCCAAAACTTGATTAGGTCGAAAATAAATCTAACCCCAAAAAGGATATAATTTTTTATTTATTTATTCTCTTTTATGTTTTTTTAACTCAGTAAATTAACAAGTTTATTACACATACACCCTTTCATTTAGAAAGGATCGATCAAGAGTGGATTGGTTGTCCATTTTAAAAACGAAACCCCAGGGTCGTGTCGAGGTTGTTCAGGATGAGAACGAAGACACAAGTGTGCGAGATGAAGTCTTTCGAGTTAGTGAGGTGGTTGAACCATATTGAGTTGCTCCTTCGATTGAATTGGAAGAAAATTCAAATTTTCATGTTTTCGATGATAGTCTTGTTGATGTTGACGCAGAGGAGTTGAATTTTGTTTTGAGCTCTAGCGGACAAGGAAATATCGATGAAGAAGATGATATTCATATTGAAGATTGCGATGAAGGTGATAACAATTCAATTGATGACGAAGAAGAAGAAAATTCTGACTAACTACCAAAATGAAGCCCTATGTAAAACCCTTTTTTCATGTAATTTAGATTATGGATGATATATTTTGAAACACAAAATATTTATTACTTGAAATAATTAGTTAAAATGCCACAATTACGAAATAATTACTTGAAATAATTATTGATCATGGATGATATATTTTGTAAAATGAAATAAATACTTGAAATGCCACCACATCACCGACGGCCTTAAGTCCGTCGGCATTTCACAGAGAGTTCGAAAATAATTACTTGAAATGCCATCACATCACCGACGGCCTTAAGTCCGTCGGCATTTCACAAAGAGTTCAAAAATAATTACTTGAAATGCCACATTCACCGATGTCCATATCGACGAATTTATATCCGTCGGTACGTTGTCGGCGGGTCAATTTTACAGATAAAATTCCCAACGAACCGCGCAAATTTCAAAGGATTGTGCATTAAATGCATCTCTGACCGCGTCATATTGCCGACGGATTTATCAACGAACCACGAAAAATATGGAGGGTCATTGAAAAATTTGGTGCAAAATTCAAAATTTACCGACGGATTTTTAACACCTCACCGATGAAATAAATTAAAATAATAATTAATTTTATATCCGTCGGTGAATCCGTTGGTAAAACTGGCATTTAAGTTCCCCCAACTGCCTCTTCAGTTCATTTTTTCTTCTCCTCAATTTTTCACCTATTCTTTTCCTCTCGATTCTTCACTCCGTTCTTCAAAGGTTTCTTCAAAGGTTTCACCAGCGATCTCTAGCATCTTATCTCGTGAATCTCCATCAGTTTAAAAGGTTTGTATTTCTTTTATTTCATTTTACTTTAAGGGTTTTTTTTTTTTTGCTATTTTTTTTGTTTTGTTTTTTGTTTTGGTGTATTTTTTGTAATGTAGATAAAGTCTATAGTTTTTTTTCATAATTCATTGCTAAAGTCTATAGTTTTTTTTAATTTATTGAATATTTTTTATTGTTGTATTGGCATAATTATTATTAGTTAATTTGTTGAATATTTATTGTTAATGTTGAATTTACCATAGAATTAGTAATTGAATATGTTGGAATAATTATTAATTTTACTCTATTATTGCATGCTTTGTGTTTAATTTTTTCCATTTATTTTGATTTTTATTCTATAGTTTTTTTTTTAATTTATTGTTTTGTTGTATTAGCATAATTATTGAATAATTTGTTGAATTTACCTTAGGATTAGTAATTGAATATGTTGGAATAATTAGTATAGATTGGGTAAATTGGACATGAGCCGAGCCCAATGGAACTGTTTATGGAGACGCATGTGTGGAGTCAAGACCGCCAGAAGAGGGTGCAACAGTTCGTTGATAACTGTGCTAGCCATTTCATGGTATGTTATTTTGTAAGTTATTTTGTAAGTTATTATGTTTATTATATTGAATATGATGATTACTTCTTTTTTTATTTTCAGGAGACCTATAATAATCGATTGAGGGAGAGATACGGGGATGATATTTTGACCCATCCGGAATTCGATCTGGATTTGTGGATGGAGGTTGGCTCGTCAGGTGGACCCGATAAAAATCGAGTTTACGGGCTCTCCAACACTACGGCCGACAACTTGCGGTCAACCCGTAGTGTTTCAACCGTTGGGAGCTTCCAATCAATATCGAGCTCCCAATCTAAGGAGTTCGTGGCCTTGCAGCAACACATGGCTCAGCTCACCGAGAAATACGATCACCTATAAGCGGAATACGCACAACTCAAAGCATCTCATGCACAACAAAGAGCGGAACAAATAGCGGAGTCTGAGCAAATCAAAACGTCTCAAGCACAACAAAAAGCGGAGTATGAATAACAAAACGCGGCTTATGAACAACAAAAAGCGGCTTATGAACAGTTCACGAAATGATTATGAACAGTTCGCGAAATGATTATGAACATGGCAAATAGTGGAACATGTGCACCTAATCTTTTTTGGTTGTATAACCACCAACCTCCTCCAGAATCTCCTCCTCCTCCTCCAGCTCCACCTTTATATTAATTTGTAATAAACATTATTTACCTTTAAAACTTCATTTAATATTTTTCTTGAAACATATTCAGTTTGTAATGAATATTATTTAACTTTGTTTTTTTTATGTTTAATATAAATTTTATTTGCATAATTGGTTTGTATTACAATTAATTTATATAGTTTTATATTATATATCCTAAATAATTTTAAAAAAAAAATTCAGAAAAAAACTATTACCAAGGATTTTACCGACGGATTAATTCAGTCGATATTTTAAACACTCACCGACAGACTTACCGACGGAATTAATCCGTCGGCATTTAACAGTAGCTGCCACTAGTACCAACGAATTTACAGACGGATATATTCGGTCGGTATTTCATACACTCACCGACAGATTTACCGACGGTTATGTTCCGTTGGTAAATCACAATATCACCGACGGAATATAAATCCGTCGGTATATTTCAAGCGGGAATCTTTTTTTTTCATGTAAATTCTGTCTGTAAAATCATCGGCAAATGGTTTTTTTGTTCTTCCGAACGATATAGCGACGGAAGGGGGAATCACCGATGAAAGGAAAGTCGACGGCCTTAATCCGTTGGTGATGACGTTGGTAAAAAAAATCACCGACAAACTTCTAATCACACACCGATAGAATTTTTCCGTCGGTAAAATTGTTAAATCTTGTAGTATAACACACCAGACGCAACACTCTTAGATTTAGCTACACACTAAGATCAAGTACCTGGGGTCTAGCAAGATGTCAACCCCAACATTTTTTGGCTTAGTTACACACTGAGCCTAAGTACCTATAGGCTTGGCAAAACACCAGACCCAACAATCTTTGGCTCAGCTATGTGTTGAGCTTAAGTGTATATAGGTTTGGCAAGATGCCTGACCCAACACCCTTGATTTCATCCACATGCTGAGCTTGAGTGTGTATAGGTCTGGCAAGAATGGCGGCCTAATAACTTTGAGTTTAATATCATTCCAAGTCTAAATATACCTAAAATTGGAAGTCTTTATAAGCCTCATCCCAAGTCACAAAGCTATATTATAGTCCTTAACATAAAATAACAAGAATTTAATTAGGATAGTTACTTTTCTACACTCCTGGGCATGTAAAAGTCTTCCAAAAGTTTGTCTTGTTCCAATCATCATTAATGTTGATTAATGGTTATTCACATCAACATTAATATTGCGTGTAGTATACTTTATAAAATCTACTACAGATCCATCGTATTTCCATCAACATTAATATTGATGTAAGGGTTATTTCCATCAATATTAATATGTAAGAGATGTTTTCTTCTCACCTATGTTTTCAAAAGGAAATGACTCTCCACCCCTTTAACAAAATATAATAGTTTATGGGCTATAAATATTCTTGGAACCATCCGTGTAAACCCTAGTAGGATTTTGCCATCAACAGGAGATTTAAAATGAGAGATTAAATAGGGTTAAATTAAAATAAAATATATATATATATATATATATATATATGTGTGTAATAATGTAAAATAAATTAGGAAAATAATATTTTTGATATAAGAATATTTGGAAATAGTAAAGTTCACATGTAGGCCATGAAAACAAACCTGGGTAAAAAGAAAACTTATCCAAATAAAGAACTAAAGGATAGGATGGTAACAACAAGTTTAAGGGACCAATAAATACATGAATAGTGTTTATTTTTGTAACACTTTTGGCCGATCATGAGAGAAGAGAGAAAAGAGAGGAAATTTTGAGAGAAAACTTGAAAAAATCCACCATAAAATCACAAAAAGATGTAGATTAAGAGGTTAAAGCAAGATTAGGAGTGATTAAAGAAGGAAAAATGAAAGAAAAGTCAAGTTTTTCTTGTTGAGGGATACAGTTTCAAAGAAAAAAAAAAGGGAGAAAGAGAAGTGATTTTGTGGGTGTCAACCAAGCTTTGATCTTTCATTTTCATCTTATTTGGAAGGTAGTATACCCTCTTAAACTAAGCTTTTATTATGTTTTTGTGATTTTGGAAGGTTTAAGACTTTTAATATAATTAAAAAAATGTTTTGTGTTGTTATAATGGGATGATTATTGATTTGATGAGAAATTAGTGGTTAATTGGATGAATAAGTAATGGGTAAGGTTTTAATTTAAGAAAAAACTGAAGAAAAATTATCCTTTCCTTTTTACATTGATACAATCCGAGCAACGAAAAAACAATCAGATTTGGATTCTGACGTAAAATGTACAACTGTCCAGTTTCACGATAACAGTCATAATTCTCAATCTGATCGATGGATCAGGCTAAAATTTTACGTGGACTTCATTGCGTCATCCTTATACTTTTTTTTGTGAATCAATATTTGTTGGGTAGGAGTTTTTGTTTTTAACAGTGTTGGTGCCTAGGTATAAGTTATCTTTGTATCACACTCCTATCAAACCTAATTTACTTGGCTTTTCGAATATTGGTGTCTTTGCGTGTGGGTTACTCGACCGTGTGTTCAAGAGATTCGCATCATTTGGTATTAGAGCTTAACTTCATTAATCAGGTTAGATCCTTTTATTTCTTGTATATTTGTTTTTATCTTCTGCGTCAATTTTTCTTTGTGTTGTCTTTGTTTCGGGTCTGATCTTGTTTCAAATTTAGTTTTGGTCAGATCCTCTTATTCCTATATTATTCTTAATTAGTTGTGTTGAATTGAGTCTTTTGAGATTAAAAAAATAAGCTGTCATATTATTCTTTCTGTCCAGAATTTCTTTTTAGAGTAAAAAAAATTCAGAAAATGTTATTTAGGACAAAGCGGTTTCGCTTTTGTTTTGCGTCCACTTATCAACCCATATTATAATTATGTCAAAATTGATATTCTTGTTATTTATGGTGAAATTGCACAATATATCAATTTTCAACTCATTTGGACATCGTTTGGTTTAGGTTCCAAATTCAGGTTTTAAAGGAGCTGATTTGCATCAGTTTCACATCCATATATTAAATCAATTCAGAATTAAATCAAACTTGATATTCTGGGTTTTTGGGGTGAATTCGCTCTAAATATCAAATTTCAAACCATTTGGAATTTATTTGGTTTAGGTCCAGATTTCGGTCTAAACTCTAAAGGGGTTTGTTACGTTCGTCAATTGAAATCCATGTAATTTTAGGTCAGTTTTCTATCCTTATTGTCTTATTACTTTCTTTACTAACATTAGTTTTTATTTTAGGGTCTGATATCAAAAACAAATGCAAAGGGAGTATTACAATCAGGATTTCATGTATTTTGATAAGGTATTATAGCAAAAGAAAAGGAGGATTCAAAAAGAGAGGTGGTATCAAAAAGAAAGAAATAAAGAGATTAGTGTTCTAAAAAAAGAAACCAAAAGTCTATCCTGTATTTTAGAGAAGATACAGCAAGAATTTGATGTGTTAACGGCATTAGTTGATGCCTAGCAAGCTTCAAAAAGAGAGAAGCAAAAATGCCACAATGATGATAGACAAAAGAGAAGGGTTACTACCTTCATCCAAAGTTGTTGGCAATGATCGTTGGCAAGAAAAGAACTCCAAAGGCTTCAAAAAGAGGCTAAAACTTTGTCCCTTATCCCTGTTAATGATTCAAGGATGATTCATCTTGAAGAGAGAGGGAATGATACGATCCGGGCAATGAAAAAAAATCAGATTCAGATTCTGACGTAAAATACGCAACTGTCTAGTTTCACAGAAATAGTCATAATTCTCAATCTGGTCATTGGATTAGGCTGCCATTTTACGTGTATTCTACTAACACGTTTTCCTACCTTGGGTTAAAATTTCAAGTCAATCAGAGTTCTAAAAGGCATCGCAATACTGGTCAATATAGGCTGTATGAATTTTGTTATTTATTTCCTTTTGACTTGTGGACTTCTTATTTGGCTAGAATTATTTTACTATAAAGATGTGGCAGCTGGTTTTGGGAATTTTCTAATCTTGCAAGGATATTTAATTGGCAACAACATAGTTTCCATGTGTGATATGGACTCCATATTAATGTGGAATCCTTATGGTGTATGGAAACAATTATTTTATCTTTATTGTAGTAGGAATCTATCATTAGATAAGTTTCCAAGTCAGCTAAGAATACTTTACAAACAAGGAAACTAAAGAGGGCAGCAAATCTAATCCTATTATATTTAAGATATTAAATTCAGATTTATTATTGTTGTTATTATTTTCTTCTTAGTTTAGGGTTTATTTATATTATTTGGGTTAAATTATAAGTGAACATCATATAAGTCCACATAAGGGGTTTATTAGGGTTTGTTTAAGTCTAGAGTTAGTACAAATAAAGGCATAGCCAGACATGTAAATTAAACAATTCAAATTAATAAAGCTTCTTGTTTGCCGCACTTTGTGTATGTTGGTGAGATACTCTCCCTTCTTTGGTTCTCTAAAGAACAAAAAAATGACTTATCGAAGAACAACTGACTTCATGCCATCATCCTTATACTTCTTGTTTGCAAATCAATATTCGCTGGGTGGGGGTTTCTGTTTCCAATAATGCTGGTGCCTAGGTATAAGTTATATTTGTGTCATACTCCTATCAAACCTAATTTACTTGGTTTTCTAGGAATTGGTGTCTTTGTGTGTGGGTTGTTTGACCACGTGTTTAAAAGGTTCACATCATATAGGGTTTCAGCAAAAACAAAAGGGGGAGAATAGTTAACATAGGATTTTGTTAGGGTGTGTTTGATTGAACATTTGATGAATGAGTGAAGAATTAACTAAGAGAAATTTGAAAGAAAACATACCCCTATCTAAATGGAAGCACTCGATCAAATGAAGAAAATTACAAGGATAAGTGTGTTTAAATAAATTGATAATTGAAAAGGTTAGAATTACAATGAATTAATCATTGGATAATTAATTGATAACTTGGTTTTAAGAATTTTAAGAAGAAAACATATCCTTCTCTTTTTGGTATTTTCAACCAAAAGGTAAAGGAATTGTATTGGAGAAGCAAATTGTTTTTGTATTGATTTGTTTGCGTAAAATGAAGTTAATACGATGATATGATACATGGAAGTTGCGTAGCATAATGAAGAATTTAAAGAAAATGTGTTTTCTTTAAATGGTGGGGGGAAAATAACAAATGACTCGAGATCAAAAGAAAGGAAAATATTATAAAAGAAGCTTGAGTTTTCCTAATTTTCATACCTCACACATATATCTCAGACTTAAATAGATACTCGGCACCTTATTAATTATGTTAGATTTAAAATTATTAAAACATCAAATTTAGATTCTTTATTATTCAATTGTATTATTATCTAATATGAGATTGTTGCCTTGTTCTAGGCTGGATGACTAGTTCTTTGGTTTAAGTACTATTGTCATGTTTTGGACCAGATGGCTAGTTCCCTGGTTTAGGGACTAGTATCCTATTCTGGGCTGTTAAACTAGATACCTTGAATAGGGTAAATGCCATATTTCTGGGTGGTGAGGATGTTACCCTGAATGAGGGCGAATTACTCAGGTTTGGGTCAAGGGATAAATCTCTAGGATGTTCAGGGAATTGTTGTAATAAATGTGAAGAAAATATGAAAATGAATTAAGTTAATTGTTAACTAAATCCCTAATGGATATGTATACCTTAGTTTACTCAATAAATTTTATTAAATTGCATTGGAAAACTTTAAGTCATATTTATCAAATTGCATTGGAAAACTTTAACTCATATTAATTAATTATTTTATGGTATAAAATATTTCCAAAATCCTTGCAGCTTTGTCGAGATTAGTAGATGAAAAAACCCTATCATTTTGTATTTATAAGAATATTAGTGATATTGCATACTATGTATGATTTTTAGGAATGATAACATAAATGTAAATATTTCTTTGTAACTATTATGCTAGGATTTTATGATGTTTTAGACTTAAATATTAATTAAATCCATGGTTATTTGTTGTGGATTTTAATTTGATAATGTTTGTATTAAATTCCTAACGTAGTGGATAAATGATCCTTAGTTTAATTTATAGGTAATTGTGTTCCAATTATTAGATGGATGATTCAATTGGAAAATTCCAAGTTGATGGCTTTTCAATAAAAAAAAAAATTATCAAGAAATAAGAAATTATTAAACTTTTATACAAGGGTTAAATAATGTAACATTGGGATGTTACATTATGCTTTTTATATTTTGAAGATTTGAATACTTTGACAGTTGGTAATAAAAGTCTTGACACCTGCAAAACAGCTTTTTTTTTAGGGATTTAGGGACCCTTCAATGATAAAGTCAGTGATTTTTTATAAGGAATTGTAATAAATAAGCAAATAAGCTTTAAATTAAAAAAAGATTAGTGTTTGTTTTTGTTTATATATGATAAATGCTCTAAGAATATGAATACTTTAGAGAATAAGAAAAGTGTGAATCCCTTATGTAACATCCTTCATAATTATATGCAATCTTTACTTAGTTTTTCATGAATATTACAATTTTAATAGTGAATATAATCTTAGATTTGGAAATCTACTGAAATTATGATGATAATTTCAACAGAAAGAGATACACGGAATAAAATAACAATATTTGTAAACCCCCGATTAGAGTTTTTCAAATTATTAAAATAATTATTTAAAGGAAAATTTTTATAATAAGTTTAGCTAAAAGTCTCCAATGAAATAATTTAAGAATCATGATGATTTAAACAAATTAATGACGTGCAAATTTTAGATTTTTTACCTAAAACTACCGACTACCCAGGTTTACAATATTGAGTATATCTCTCAATACGATTGTTGAGTAGGGTTAAAATTTCATAGAGTCGTCTAACATGATGATTTATCTTAAGTTAAAATCTCATGACAATTTGAGATCAACAAATCCTTGAGTTAAAAGTATCAGTGTATAGGTAATTATAAAACTAAAAAAATTAGGGGAAAAATAAGTAAGGGCATAATGGTAACTTAGCCCATCATTTAATCTAATTGTTGTTCATGCTATTGTTCATATCGAACAATAGCAAAAGAGGAAAAAAAAAAAAGAGGGTTCCTCTTGAGTCTTCAAGTCTTCTTTAAGAACACTATGAAAGTTCTTCCAACAACAAAAAATTATGAGCGTTGAGTGCATGTAAGTGATTTTTGGTAAGGAAAAACAAGCTTAGAAATCATCTAGAGAGAGTTTAGAGAGAAAACACAGTAATGGCATAACACTTTGGAAGACATAACTCTGTCGTCCACCTTTGGATTAGGCTGAGTTCTGAGTATGTTGTTTTTCTTAATGTCCTATATATTCTCATTGAAGGGATTTTCTATATCAGTCTTCATTTGAGCAGTATCGCTGGAGGCACAATTTTTTTTAAAAAAAACACCTTTTTAGACAATCTCAGTCACCAGTCGCTTTCTCATCTTTTCATCATTGGATGATTTTGATATGTTGTGTTTCCAGATGTGCGCTAAATTTTGAACGGTAGAGGTCAAACGCAAACACTTTGGACAGAAATTGTTCTTCCTAAACAGTAGGTCTATAATTTTTAAGTCAGTTTAGTTAAACCTAATTTTCAGATAATTTAATCGCTGAATGAAGCTGATATTGGAATATGTTATGCATATCATGATGAAATACAACTTGAACATTAGGATTGTCTTGAATTTTATTCTTATGTTAGTTATTGTTGTTTGAGATTGTTGTCTAGAACTGGTTATATTATTGTATTCTATTATACAAATGTATTACATGTATTTATGAGTATAATAATTATAGAATTAATCTATGATGTGTGAAACTAATATGGAGTGTGTTTGGAGGATTGGGTGTGTAAAAGCAATGTTGGAATGTTTTTTAATTATGTGTTTTTATAGAGAAATGAATGGCTAATCATGGTTTCAGATGTTGTGAATTGATTGATGCAATATGGGATCATTATAGGGGTGTTTTAGGAAGATTTGTGTGGTTAAATTCTATGGGAAAGGTGACTATTTGGAATGTCCATCATGTGTACGACAAAATGAGAGTGTTGATGTTTGAAAATGAATATATTCAAGTACTCTTGGAAGAAAAATGAATTGTTTGAATGTAAAGTTATGTTAGTTTTATATTAAATCTAAACTACAACGTATTGGTGTAAAGTTATGTTAGTATAAAAATCTAAACTACAACGTATTAGTGTAATACCAGTTTTCCATAACCAACTTTCAGATATAATGCTATATTTCCAAAGTAAAGACCCTGTTCTATATTTTTATACTCAGTTCACTAAAATGTCCTTGGCGGTAATTTTTTTTTAACTTTTATCCTTATCAATTTACCTATACATATATTTCAGAGTCGCATAATGCCAGTCATCGGTATTCAAAAGGCGGCGAAGGGAAGAGTAAAACCAACGTGTTAGGTATTCATCGATAATGACAGTCAAACGTGAGACCATTGAATTAAGGAGCCTCTTGCTGTCACTGTTCTTGATGTCTATTGCTGTCACTGGCAGGTTTCGACAATACGCCAAAGAAAGAAGACTCTACTGTACGTGGAAAATTCGAAGAGTACTGTACATGGAAAATTATGCCATTTGATACGGTATTGCGATTTAATTAATGTGCTTGGTGATTTTTTAAAATATATTAAAATAATATATATTTTTTATTTTTTAAAATTTATTTTTAATATTAATATATTAAAATGATCTAAAATATAAAAAATTAATTTTAAATAAATTAATTTAAAATTTAGTGAAAAAAACAGGTTTTAACACAACTCCAAATAATAATCAATAAATTATTAACATGAAAATGTATTTTTTATTCTAAGAAATAAGCAATCTACAGCGACAATAACCATGATAAACATATTAATATTGTGATAGAGTTTGTATTTTAAAATATTTTTTGTTTAGAAATTTATTAAAATAATTTTTTAATTTTTTTAAATTTATTTTTTTAACATCAGTATATCAAAACTATTTAAAAATATAAAAAATTAATTTAAGTCATTTTTTTAAATAACAAAATGACAGTTCAACCGCAACTTCAAATAATTTTTAAAATAATATACAATGTAATAGATTTAATATAAAACTATTCATATAATCTCATTTAATATTTTAAATTTTTCTAAACTACAACGTATTAGTGTAATCTTGGAACAAAAAAATTGAAAAAATACCCTTGATCTAATGTAAAAAAGATCCAGCTAAATGGTAGAAGAAAAAGATAATAATAATAATAATAATAATAATAATAATAATAATAATAATTGGTAATGATGCATGATTGTTGTGTACTAGTTTATGAACAAAGTGGTTTCAACATAAATTGGAAGACAAACAATTCCAAGTGAAGGATTTTCCTTCTTGGTAGAATGCTAGTAAATAAAATGAGGGAGAAGTCTTGTTCATATAGTATTTGGACAAGTAATGAAAAACAAAAAAACAAAACCAACTAATGTTGTTGAAATGAGTTTGGGTGGTGTAATGAATTTTGTTGTTGAAATTAAAAGAAAATGAGTATTTATATATTAATGCATAAATGTATGACTATTGTCATGATAAATATGTCGTCTAGAACCTTTTTATGTGAATGTATACGGTACTCAAAAATAAATATTATCATAACTCAATTTTGATTTCCCCTAAAATTTTCTTTTTTTATATAGAAACATTTAAAAAAAAAGGTTGAAGAATAAAAGAAATACAAGGAGACAAGAAATTTGGTTGGCAAGAATATGCTAAAGAGGGATCTACATGCATAAATAAGAGATGAAAGGACAAAACTAGATCATTGACATTTTTAGAAACTCAATTACACCCTTGAAAAACCTAAATGTGAAAGGTAATGAAAATTCAAGGTTAACTTAAATGAATATTGGACGAATTTGCATAAAAATTAAGTTTAAGGACTTAATTAGATTTTTAATAGGTTGATTTGATTTAATCATGGGTCTAATTAAAGGTTTAATTAAGTTTATAAATTAATTTAGGTTGAAATTAAAAGAATTAATTAATTGCAAGAACTTAATTAAACTTTTAATGGGTCATATTAATTATATTAAGGACTTAATTGGTGAAGAATTAAGTTTAGAGGCTTAATTTGGGCTTAATTGAGAAGATTGAAATTTTGGAGAACCATATTTAATTTTTACAAGCTTAATTGGATGAAATCAAGGTTGAAATTGCAAGAAAATCAAAATTTAAGCATTAATTAAGGGAAAAATTGAAGAAACTCGGAACCAAGAACCAAAGTGCAATAAGTGCGCAATTTTAGAGACTAAAATTAATCAAAATCAGTGATCAATTTAAAAGAAATTAAAAATTTAATTGTTGATGGGGGTCAAATTGAACAAATTGGAAACCAAAGACCAATTTGAAAAGGACGTTCAAATCAGATGAGTTAAATCAAAGTTTTCAGGGGTGTGATTGCAAAAATTAAGTTTCAGGGTCAATTGAGGGTACATATGCTACAATTGAAACAATAAGGACCAAATTAAAATTTATAAAATCTCAATTCTTAAACCCTAATTTTTAGGGTTTAATCAAATTACATGTTACTTTTTTTAATAAAAAAATCGAGTGACACATCGTTTATCCTTATTTATTATCTTCTTCAACCGAGAAAGTTGATCGAGTTGCCACCTTCAAATGAATGAATATGGCATCTCCGACCACCTTAGGAGCTGCAACCACCATCATTTGACAAAGGAGATTATTCTCCATAAGGTTGTGCCATCCTTATTTGACATTTCTACCCCACCTACCACATGGAAGCTCTCAGCTTCTTGTCCTAGAACAACCTTGTCTAATTCAGTAAATTTGGCAATGTTGCACCCAACTTTGGATCGATAGTGGGAAAGCTACAAGCCACTAAATCAAGCATGGTTTGATCCTAGTTGAGAAGTAACACGCCCTCTATAAGGTCTACGAGTTTTTTTTTTTTTTTGCCTTATTGATATTCCATTTTCCATAATTAATTCATGGAAGGTGCACCCTCAGTCAGCCATTTTTAGCCAAATCTCAATTATGAGGTTCCCAACTTTTTCTAGAAGTTCCAAGAGTTTATTAAACATCTAGGGAGAGGAAAGACGAATGAAGAAGAAGAAGAAAAAGAAGAAGAAGAACGGTCTCCTAATAAATCAAAGGTAAAAAAATGAAAAACAATTTCCTATGATCTAGTTTTCAAAAACAACCTTCAAACCCACAAAAGGTTTCACTAGCACTTGCCATTCTAGGGCTACAAAAGAAAAGGAAATCATAGAGAAAAAAAGGGATCCTAAAGAGAAAAGTCACTAAGAAAAAAAGAAAAGAAATTAATAGAATAATTAGAATAGATCTGAAACAAAGGGGATGAATATTGTATTTTAAGAAGAAAGAAGAGGGATCTAAATCAATCTCAGTTATAAAAAAAACCCAAAAAAAATCAAAAATTAAGAGGAAAGAAGTAAAGAAGTAAAGAATCCAGAAAAGGAATCAACATTCTCTTTACAAGTTAAATCTTTAAACTTTGATAAGGGGGTGGAGATCAATGAGCATACCCCTCCCTTTTTATTATGTTTTTTTAAATTGTTGCTCATAATGTTTGTTAAGCATCTTTTAAAGTTTTTTTGTTGTTTAAAAGCCATATTTTTGTTTTGAAATGTTTAAGTATGCTTTGAATATAGCTTTTATATGCTCAAGTACTGTTTAATTGTCTTGTTTTGATGTGTTAGAACATGATATTAAAATGGAAAATATTAGTATAGAATATTGTTTTGCATGCATTGATGTTTAGTTAATCATCTTTAAAGTCATTGCAAGATGTGTTAAGTTTTGAAGTTGCTTTGTTTTAGGCTGTTTAGGGTAGGTTGATGGGTTTATTGAAATTGAAAGCATGTTGTTTGAGCTTAAGGACATTGCAATTAATCGATGGAATAATATTTTTTTGCCTAGGAGAATGTTATTTTCGCTTGTTGTTTTTGCTATTGTTTTTTTTGTTTCTTGTTGTTTTTGCTATTATTTTTGCATATTTAAACTTTGATTGCTAGGTTTGGGTTGCTTTTTTAGGTTTTATTGCATTTTTTTAGATTTAGGCTTTGTTGCTGGATTTATAGGTTTGATAACTTTCTGGGTTCAGATGTTCTTGCAATGAATGTTGTCTTCGGTCATTGATTTTTATGTCATTTTAATTGTTTATTGATTCTTACACATGCGTATAGTCTTGTTTATTACTAATCTAGGATTCTAATGACCTAAATACACTAAGATCATGGCATTTAATCTTCAGTTCTTTCAAAATATATTTTGCATAAAATCAGTTAATTGTGATGATTGGGTGTTTATTGTTATGATCCAGATCCAAAGTTTTGATTAAACAATAGTTTTACATGTTTGTGCTTTCAATTTAATATAATTTGGTCTGTTATTGTGTTCATCCACGAGTTTTTGGTGTTCCCGTCAATAAGGAATGTTTAAAAGTTAGGTGACAATCTTTTCATCTCTGAAGATGCTGAGAAGAGATACAATAATGACTTCAAAACTAGACAAATAGCTCAATTAAGGTATGTGGATTGGTATGACTTTGGAAGAATGAATATAGTTAATTGTTTTTAGAACATTGGTTGGAAAGATGTGGTCAGTATAAATTATATCTTCTATGAGAATGTCATTAGGATGTTCTATACAAATTTAAGCGTCAAAGAAAAGAAGGGTGACATTTACATAAATAGTTATGTTTATGGTGTTAAAATAGAGTTGAATTCAAATCTTCTAACTCAGTTTTTGGAGATACCTAGGGGAGATTTTACGAGAACATAAACATCCTATTAATTCATTGTGGCACCAAACACATCAACACCTCTTAAATAAATGAGATTGGTGTTTAGAAGAATTTTGGATGATGGAGAAAGGACTATTGCAATGCCTTTTTCTTCTGAAATGTACATATTGCATTCAATAATTAGTTGGATTTTTTTCCTAAAAAAAGTCATAAAGAATAATTAAAATTCATGGAAAGCCAATTGATTTAGCCTATTTGTTTTTAAAACACATGGGCAATGTCATTAAATAAAGGAAAAGAAGAGCCTAAGTGTATAGAGCTATCTTAACTAAGATCTTTATTGTATTTGATGTGAATGTGTTAAACTATGAGGATAGTCATAACATTAAGAGAGATCATGTCTGCAATTCCATAAAATTGAGGAAATTAGGAATGATTTGTGCTAACAATGTGTGGATTTACAATCCCTTTAAGGAACTTAGTGCAAGGAAATTAGAAATAGATCCAAGACAAAGATCCTCAAATATAGGTCAACTACATATCCCTTTACATCAACCTCAATCAGCATTTAAAGATGGTTCATTGAGTGCTCCACTGATCACCTTGCAATCCATTCATGATATGCAAAGTGAGATTCTTAGGCAAATAAGTGTCTTTCATAGAAATATCACGAAGTTGCGTCAAGTTGTGAGAAAGGTAAAATAGAAGAGTTGAGGGTATCCATAGGAGAGTTGATACAACTCGACCACCCGAGTGGTGATATTGGAGGACTTGATACGGATGATATTGATGATATTATGGATGAAGGCGACGATGATGGCAACACTTGACTCCTTCACTCATATTACTCATGACTTTTGTATTTTTTTTATGAAAATCTTTTGTATTTTACCTTTATGGTTATTAAGAATGAATTTGATCTTTCGGATATTTTTTGTAATGTATGATGACTTAATGTTTTAATTGATTTATTTCTAACTTATGAATAATGCATTTAATGTTGATGATTTAATTTATGCTACTTGATCATTTCTTTTCGCTAAAAAAAAAAAGAACAAAAATTTCTAAAATCTAATATGCATCAATTTCTTTATTTAAGGGGAGCTTATTTTTAAAATATTAAAGGGGAGAATTTTTCAAACAAAAAGGAAGAAAAAAAATTAAAATATGTTTTTCATAAAAGAGGAGATTTTTATGCATACCTTTTTTACCTGATGACAAAAGGAGGAATAAGTGTTCATTGCATCATATGCATCAATGTTTTATCATCATAAAAAAAAAAAAAAGAGGGAAGATTGTTAGCCTTATTGCTATGGTGATGATTTAATATTGTTTTTTCATTATGTTTTAATGATAACGTAAACATTGATTATTAATGTTATTAATTAATATATATGTTATATGTCAATATTAAAAAATTGATTTCATATAGTTTTGATGTATACATATTATATTGATAACTCATGATGTACTCCATAAATCTTTTAAATGCTATGTTATAATGCTTAAAAGACTTAATAAAAATATGTCAATATGGCTATTGACTTCGTTGATCAAATTTTTATAACAAAGTTTTGCCAAATAACACTAGACTTGCTTAGAAAACCTATAATACCCACACAATCTAAACAAACCCAAAAAACCAAAAAAAAAAACCAAGAAAGGACTAAAACACGACAACATGACAAAATATGAACAATAGCCAAAACGGTCTAACCACATACCGTTTCTCAAACCGGTCTAGCTATTTCTCAAAATAGCTAGTTCGTTTCTGGAAAATTTCCAAAAACTCTTGGGGTTCTTTAAAATAATTTGACCAATTCTAAAAGGGTCTGACTAATTCCCTAACATATAGAAAACTATGTCTAATGGCTAGTTTCTTTTCTAAACCCACAGATAGCCCTTCATTTGACAAAAATAAGTGTGGAACTTTTAAGGCAAGAATCTAAGCATACTCCCTCTCAAAAACAACTTATAACACCTTTATTTCACTAGTAATCATCCAAAAATAAGGTTAAGTGTGAATTGGCAAAGTCCTCCAAAAAAGCTTAATTGTTAATGAAATCAACTCTACTAAAAGAGTATATTGTGAAAAGTTTAAGTGACGCTTTAAACACTTGAAAAAGTCTCCTAGAGACTAAATTGTGAGTGGTTTAATACAAGTATTGGTAAAAAAATTTCTAGTCTTTAGCCCGTAAAAAGATTAGGGATAACAGTTTGATTTTAAGCTCGTAAAAGGATTGGGTTTGATCTTATACTTAAAAAAAATCATGTAACGGTTTGGTCCCACCTACTAAGAAAACCGGTGTATGATAGTGGAACTCTTGAATGGAAGTTCAAGAAGAGGAGTAGGTGGTTTGTCAAACCTCTATAAAACTTAGTGCGCTCTCTTTAAACTCTCACTTTTTAATTATCGTATTTATATTGTTTATTGCTTTTGCATTTGATTGTGTGTTTAGAATTGCATGTAATTAGGTAAAAAGTTTTTAATTTGTAATTTTACTTTATATACCTAATTCAACCCCTCCTTTTAGGTGCTTATGTTACTTTAATCCTAGAACAATATCAAGAACAATTATTTATTACTTATATAAATCTATATAGAATATTAATGACAACATGTATTGGTTAATAATGTGAACTAAACAAATTATTGATACCCAACTAATTAGCTATCATTGGTTTAACTTAAACTTATTCAATTTATTTTAATAGCACCCTTAAATCATTATCAATTTTCTATAAAATTCAAATTCCTCCACATTTACTAAAATTTTCAACTAAAATTGATAAAATATAAATTGTACCCATTAATCAACCATTATTTATTTCAATACAAAACACCTAAATTACAAAATCAAACTCAATTTCATCTAATTACAAATAAATATAATTTTTTAAAATCTCAAATAAACCCTAACATGTACAAATCATGCATTTATACAACATTTTTTAATTAAAAAAAGCTATAAAACAAGTAAATACACAAATAAACTACATATACTACATCAAAATGCTAAAAAAATAACATTTTAAAAATGGATTACAATAAAAAAAAAAATTGATAGTTTTGTTTACTTGATGTGGTCAATCTTAAAAAAAATAAACCAAATTACGAATACTGACAAATTGAGTATTAGAACGACTGAATTTGTAATGGTGGAAGCTTAATTTGAGAGAAAATTTGGGGATGTTGTGTGCTATTTTCTGCAAAATAAAATGGAAGAAGAAGAATAAAAAATGAAAGATAGGGATCATTTGTCAGGTTATAACTTAAATATTATCAATGAGTTTATTTCATCAATAATACCGTTTATAATAATGACACGAAATTTTTCTCTTTTTTTTCTTTTTCTTTTTCTTTTTTCATTCTTTTATTTCTAATTGTAATTCTCTCAATATATACCGATAAAAAAATTATTAATATATATTAAGGGACATAACAAGAAAATATTTTATTGATAAATATCATTGTAAATTACTGACAGATTTTTTTTAATAAAGGTTGCTATTTTTCTAAATTTTAATTTTACTCCCTTCATTTTTTTAATTTTTGCAAACAATAAAATAATTTTTTTTTTTTACAAAATCAATAATTAACTCAATATCAAAAAAAATTTTAAGACTGTAATAACCCAACATAAAACAATACAAAAGAAATCATCAAACTAAATTTCTAAATAAAGCAACGTGGAAAGATAGAAAAAAATCAATGGCAGAAGTAAAAAAAAATTAAAGACAAAAGGAGAAGCCTTTTTTTAATAAAAGGCTATCATTTCACCTTACTTTCAATTTCTATACCTTCATTTTTAATTTTTTACAAACAATTAAACCAAATTATTTTTTTTACAAAAACAAAATCATTGCCGAGACTTTTTTGGAAACCATAAAAACCCAAAAAAAACAACAAAAAATAAATTATCAAATTTAATCATTAATCAATGTAATATAAAATGATAAAATTAATAAAAAAAATCAATAATCTAAATAAAAAAATTGAAGGATGAAATAAAAAACTACATATTTGTAGTATTTTCACTGTAGTATTTGTAGTGTTTTCACTGCAAGTCATGGTGAATCACTAAAGCCTCGTAGTTTTTTTTTAATCATTCAATTTTTTCTATAGTATTTTCTGTTGAAAAAGAGGAAAACGAGCTTCATTTTTCTATTACAAGAACTTATTTTGGCATTTTAATTTTTAAAAAATTAAATTATTTTAATTATATGGTGATTAAATAAAATTATTAAATATTAAAATATAAATACCATACATTAGAAATAATCTTGGTCACATGAAAATAGCACCATTAAATGTTATAAATAGTTTTTCTCAATTGGGGGCAATAGTTAAGATGCCATTTTCTCCATTAATCGGGTATGATAAGAACAAATAATTTTCACATGCAATGAAAATTGAATTCACATACCGTATAAATGATGTCATATGAACTGTGTTGTATAGATCAAAGAAATGTATAGGGTATATCTCAGACTTCCAAGAGAAAAATGTATGCAAGTGCTGTGAGGCAATCTATTAGCTGCCTTTGAAATTAATAAAAAGCTCGGACAATGATTTCAAAAAATTACTTGAACACTGCATATAGTGGCGGAGGAGCAAAGTGGCAAGCTGAAGGCTTGACCTGTGAATAAACATTCGAATAGATTTTGCCTGAGTTAGGTAGATTGCATATTGCTAAGAACCAATAAAAAAAGGAAGCACTCGTTCAAGAAACTGCCGATCGCAAGAAGAGGAACATAAGCATCTACTCTTGCTTGCTAAGCAGACTTGGTTGCACCCAAATGACAAGGAAATTTTAACCTAATGACAACATCCAACAAAGATCTTGATATTGAAGCTTAATGAGCAGAAACATCAACCAGGATCTTTTTTTTTAAGTACACTTGAAAGTTGAAGGGCAGTAAATAAGAGGACAAGAAATAAGTAAAATGATAGCATTTGAAGATAAACATCAAACACTTAACATGACATAAAGTCTGAATCCTTATCCCTTTTCAACACAACTGATTGACTAACCATGAAAAGTG
>Ga0325402_1000276_pt1 | contig 32367 bp, 15 predicted proteins | sample PopdelMetagenome_22_FD_207212 | JGI IMG/M metagenome (GOLD analysis project Ga0325402, IMG submission 207212) | Populus deltoides microbial communities from Bellville, Georgia, United States - Xylem-PdKOR-R3 | ecosystem: Host-associated > Plants > Phyllosphere > Stem > Wood/Secondary xylem... | reverse complement strand
ACTCAATCATCCAAAATTAAAAAACATGTCATCGATTGCTAATTTATGTCAAGGATTGGTTGAAACAGAAAAATCAATAATTTATCCACTAGTTGACAGGTTGATTTAACTTATTTTAACTTTTCCTATTTCGACAATAACTACTAAACAAATATTATATCTTATTATATTAATTTTCATCCTTTTTAATAAATAGTTCTAACTCCGCCCCTCATCATTGGGGAGCCTTTTCCTGCCGCTGAGATTGTGTAATCGATTATTTTAAAAATTGTTTTATGAAAAGTTTTTTATATTTGAAATTATATTAAAATAATATTTTTTATTTTTCAAAATTTATTTTTAATTTGTACGTTTAATATTTACTCTAATCATTATTCAAATACATTAATTAATAATTTGCAGTTTGAATAATGTCAGGATTCCTACTGAGATCATTCTTCGTCCAATTGAAACACACTTCAGTCGTCACCATTTTCTTGTGTCTAATGTTTTTTTCTTTTTCTTAACAAAATCTTTGTACTTTATTTATTTATTTATTTATTTTTCGATTCGTAATTTTAATACCAGGTAAAGAGAAGCTCGTACTGTACGAGTTCATGTTCAACGGGGATCTCCACCGTTGGCTCCACGAGCTTCCCACACTCAAAACCAACGTAGAGGACTGGAGCACTGACACGTGGGAGAATCAAAACGTCCATAGGTTCCACGTTGCTTCCCCCGAAGAAAAAACTAACTGGCTCACGCGCCACCAAATCGCCGTCGGAGTGGCTCGTGGAGTTGCCTATCTCCACCATGCGGGATCTACTCATGGCCAACTCGTCGCGTCCAACATCCTCCTCTCCGATTCTCTCGAACCTCGAGTTGCCGATTTTGGACTTAGAAATGTCGGCTCAAAGAACAAGAGTGTCGGTTTGGAAAAACAAGATTGTGGGTTTGAGCTTGACGTGTATTGTTTTGGTGTTGTGTTGATAGAGTTAATGACGGGTAAGCAAGCGAGTGAAGGGAATGTGGAGTGGGTTAGGCGGCTGGTGAGAGAGGGGCGTGGTGGTGATGCGCTTGACTCGAGACTGAGACTCGGTGGCGATTCAGTGAGCGAGATGGTCGAGTGTCTGCGAGTTGGATACCTTTGTACGGCTGAGCTGCCTGAGAAGAGACCCACCATGCAGCAAGTCTTGGGTTTGCTCAAAGACATACATCCCGTGTTGAGTTGAAGCACCGACTCTGGTTGAAGTGTTACCTCACGCGCTGAGGATAACTATGACCATGAGGCCAAACGAAACATTGGCGATCATAGCGTTTTGTTGATTGAAAAATCAAGTGATGTGCACGTGGTATGAAGTGAAATGGGGCTGGAATTTTAGCGAATTTGGACAGACCTTCTTGCTTGTTGCTATCTCTCAAGAATTATAGCTTTTTATGTTTTATTACTAATTCTTTTACACGTGTTGAATTAATTTTTCTGAACATGAAAAAAATATATTCCAAGTATTCACCATGTTTTTCTATTAAAAAATTATTTTTAAATATGACTTAATTAATTTGACGAGTTAAAAAATAATCTGAATAACTGATGAAAATATAATGACTCAAAACTTTTTTAAAAAATATTTTTTTAAAAAAATATTTAACTGGCAATGTCATGTCGTGGGCATGCGACATGGCAGGATGTTGAGATCAAAGTCTTCTAAGTATACTAGTTTTATTAGAAATTCTTCTAAGTATACTAGTTTTTATTAGAAATTCTAAGTATAATGGACTAGATATAACTATGGAAGGTACTAACATTTTAAAGTTTCTCGTCTCTTTTATGATTTGGTTTTTAGTTTTGAATTTTTTTAATCAAACCCTTAATTGATTATCAAACTTTAATTTTTTTACAATTAAATCCTTGATTTGACTATTTAAACTTTTCAAAGTTCAATTTCAATCCCTAAACTTCAATTTCTTCCAATTAATACTTAAATTGACTCTAAAAAACTACCTTTTCTTACAAGTAAGTCCTCAATAAAATTAATTAAGCCTTCCAAAATCCTTATTGAGTTCTTAGTCATTCAAATTTGTATTTTTTTATTCAAAATAAAAATATTTTCACCAAATGGATCTTTTATCAATCAGAATTGGGTTGCTAAATTTGCCAATCTTATACATTGTGGTCCTCTAACTTTTTCACTTGTCATTTTGGTCATTCATCACTAACTTGGACATTCTTCTAGGCTTTCTCCATGTATATCCTCATGTATTTTTGGATTTTATTTTTTATTTATTTTTCTTGATTTCTTTATGAGGTAAAAAATGGGTAACAACAGGTAATATATTAGATCGATCTTGGTTAACCTGTCAAATTCATGACTTGGATCATGAGACTATGATAACCCCAAATAAAGCAAATTAAAACAAATTATAAAGCTCAATTCTTAATTAACCCAATGGTGAAGAATGTAATTAAAAATAAAAAAAACAAATACATGAGTTAACTTGTTAAACTAGTGACTTGAGTCATGAAACCAGGATAAATTTATAGAAAGTAAACAAAAAAAATAATTCAATTCAACTCGGGTTAACCTGTCAAAACTGCGATCTAGGTCATGAGACTAGGATAATCTAATAGAAAACAAATCAAAATAAATTATAAAGCCTAATTTTCAATAAATCCATTGTTGAATGATGATATTAAAAAAAAAAAATCAATCTACAAATAAGACATGATAAAATGACTTGAGTTTACCAAGGTTAACCTACAAAACACGTGACTCAAGTCATTAAATCAGGATAATTTTATAGAAAATAAATTGAAACAAATCATTGAGTCAAATTCATAATCAATCAGATGTTAAAGGATGAAATTAAAAAAATTTCAATTAAAAAAGATGAAAAAAACTCAAGTCAATTGGGTTAACCCGCCAAACCTACGCTCCGAGTCATGAAAGCGAGATAACTTCATAGAAAGAAACCCAAAATAAACTCTTGAAACTTAATTCCTAATCAACTCAATATTGAAGAATGAAATTGAAGAAAAATACCAATTAAAAAAAGACAAAAAAAACTTGAGTCAATCGGGTTAACTCATGACACTGTTTATGAGACCGAGTTAATCATATAAAAAGCAAACTATAATAAATCATGAAATTAAATCATAAACCAAATATTAAATGAAAAAATTTGAGGAAAAAACATAAATTTTGAAAGGAAAAAAACATTATTAAAATAAATAGTGTTTTGTGAGGTGAATAGCAATAAAAGCATTATTTTTTTAGTTTTTTTTTTTGTTAATTTTTGTCATGCATAGACAAGAATTTAAAGAGAAAATAAAGTCTCTAAAGAGAAAAGGAAGGGAAAATAAAAGGGATATGGGGTTAAGGTTAAGGAAAGGCAATGGTGGGAGACATTTATTATTATTATTATTTCTTTTTGGTTGAAGATGTTGATCTTGTTGAGTTGAACACTAATCGATTGTCTGTTCTTGGAGGGTTACAATCATCAATCCTTATTAAACCATAAGTTTTTTTTATCTCTTTGTTCAGGTCTTGTTGGTCTTATATATATATATATATATATATATATATATATATATATTCCTAGCTAGCTCCCTTTATTCGATCTTTAATTGTTTTATATTTTCCTTTTGCTTCTTTTGATATTGGATTTTCCTTTTTGTTTTTTGCAAAGGAAAAAACAAAAGGGATGCCCGCCCCATGCACGTCCCTTTTTCAAGTTACGTGGTTAGGCTGCCCAGAAGCCTAGAATAAGCAGATGAAGGAGGGACCAGCTTATGGGCGGATGGTGCATAATAAAATTGCCTAGTCAACACGTTGGAAATTATTAATTTTGTCTACGGCACTTTTCAGTCAACGCCCACTTGATAGAAGCCAAAATACCATTGATTTTTCCGATCACAGTCATAATACTGAACTGCCGATATTTTCTTGATGAAGTATTCAGTGCGCCTGAGCGGAGTAGTTCAAGCTTTCAATCCCTAGATTGTTTCAATGATCACTATGAACGCTTCGGAGGAAAGATGGCAAATTTGAGTTCGCATGGGGTTAGATAAGAAAAGGTGATTTAGAGTTCCTAGCTAGAGCTAAAATGATTCCATATAACTTCAAGATTAAAAACGATTCTTAATTTATTTTAGGTCAGAATAAAGCATCCGCAGGGATGCTTCCAAGGCTAAAGTGACAATGTCGCAAGATAGAGAAGATGCAAACAAAGTAAGATGGCGCAGGCGCGCGCGCGCGGTTGGTGCAATTTTCTTTGTTTTTAGTGTTTTTTTTTTAATGCTTGTAGGATCAAAGAATCCAATGTGAGCACGAGATACCGCCCTAACATGTTTTAGGAATAATATGTGAGAATTATCAGATCGATACAAGGATTCATGAGCTTAAAAGGTTTCGATAAAATTTCAAAAATTATTTTAATTTAATAATTTAAATTATTGAGTTAGGATAGGTTTTTAATATGATATCAGAATTTTAATAACTGAATGGTTACGAGTTTGAATCTCATGATTTTTATTTATTTGATAAAAAATTATTGGGTTGAAATGATTCTTTGACATGGTATCAGAGTCTTTATTATTGAACGGTCACAAGTTCGAATCTCATCATTCTTATTTATTTGATAAAAATTAAATACAAGGTAACGTGGGTCTGTACAAGTTTCAAGACCAAAGGATTTTCATTGGATGGAATGTATTGAAAAATAATATAATTAAGATCTTACTTAGCCGCTTAAATTATTGGATCGAGATGGTTTTTTTATAAAAAAAAGAAAAAAAAATGTGACTAGCCAGCTTTGATAAGCATGTTTGGGAGTATACTTGTGGTTTTTTTTAAGTGTTTTTAACTCGAAAATGTATCAAAATAATGGTTTTTTTATAAAAGAAAAGGAAAAAAATTGTGACTAACCAGTTTTGATGAGTTTTTTTTTTTTTTTTATGGTTGCTTCTTAAAGTTTTTTTACTTATATATGTATCAAAATAATATTTTTTTTATTTTTTAAAAATTATTCTTTACATCAGCATATCAAAATGATCTAAAAATATCCAAAAAATATTAATTTGAAATAAAAAAAATAAAAAAATCTTAAAATTTTTTAAAAAATATCTTTAAAACTCGAAACCAAACAGGGAAGGATCATTAACCGAGAGTCAAAAGAGATAGAGAGATCCATGACGGTAGTCGTTCTCAAAGAAAATGAAGATAATCCAGTGCTAATAGCTTTTTGCACAGACACAGCGATCAGACCAGCACTGAATCTTCCAAAGATAGACATTTCAAAAGGTGGGTTGGAAATGCATATGGTAAGCGACGTGTCATCGTCATCAAAGACATGGAAAGCTAAAGCAAAAGCAACCTCACTCTGAGGGTCTGAGACCCATCTGCAAGCCACCTCTTTATTCCCAGGAAAGTAAAAGGAGAAGAAAGGGATATATGGGTCCATCACCAAATTGTAAAAATAAATAAATAAATAAATAAAAAATTACTCAATATCTATAGCGAGATCGGTTGGTAACGTTCTTACTTTCCAACCGATTTTCAACGGTTGATGGGCCATGTAAAATTTTACCAATTTAAAAAACGGTTGGTAGAAATTTACCAATCACCGCCGTTTGTCGCTACATAGTTATTTTACTTTGCTACATAGTTATTTTACCCGTGTTTCATTGCGGTTTGAGTGTGCTTTTTAGTAAAAAAGATAAAATAAATATATTAGTTTCTCTGTCGTGTTTTTTTAATTAAAAAAAATCTTAAGCATAAATTTATTTAGATAAATTGAAAATTATTTATGTCAATAAATACAAAAAATAATTTTAGCATGTCTATTCAACTTGGATCGAGAATTTTGTTTCTAATGTAAAAGAATGAGCATACAAGTATTGTAAACATATTTTTTGATACAAAAAATAATATATAACTATAAATAAAAAAATAAATGTTTATATATAGTAAAATATAATGAGAATCACATGCTCACATTCCTTTGTAATCTAAATTATGAGATCGTAATAATTTTGTAAAAAGCAAGCCAGAACAAATTAATCATATAAAAACAAACATAAAACATATAATAAAAACCAATTCAAAATAAATTAAATGTTTCTAAAAAATTACATATGACACCCTTTTTTTTTAAAAAAAAATATGGAAATAATAATATATTGATTGACATAGGCTTTACAATTCAACCCACCAAATATATAACTCCAGTTATGAACTTCATTGGGTTTAATAAGAATGTTATTTGTTTTTTTGCTAAATATACAACAATAATTTTTTAAAAAATAATAATAAAAAAGAAGAAATTAAGGAAAAATAAAAAGAGCAAGCTCAGCACACTCGGGCCTTTAAAAACCCATGTTATGTGTTTGGGCTTGTTTTTTTTTTAATTTATAAGGGATGAATGACCTATTATCTACTATTTTTAAAAAAACAAAAGAAATAAAGTAAATGATATGTTGTTTACCAGCCTAAAAATAAAAAATTAGCTCATAAAATTATTTCCCCTTAAAACCCATTATTTAACCAATTTTTACTTAAAAACACATAATAAACATCTCTAGAACATGAAAAAAAAATCCCATCTATTATCCCAAAAAAACAAAAAAAGGCTCAAAACACCAAATCAAGTTGGGTAAGAATTTTCTTTCTTGACCTATATTTGTTCATTTAGATAACATTGAGACTCAAAACAATAATTCTCAAACTTCTTTGATCAAATTAAACTCGTTAACACCATACTTGATATTTTTCATGGTCTTAAATAGTGTCAATCATGATATTTTTTTTCTTTATTCTATTAAAATCCAGTAACTCTCTCTTTCTTCTCTCTAGCACATGAAATGAAAACAAGAAAAATAAAATTTTATACCGAAAAAGAATTGAAAAAATATATAGGGATAAAAAATGTAACACTGAGAAAGTAGAACGATCAATGTTAACTTTTTCACAAACTTTCAAACCATTATCCATTTTTATTTTGGTTCTTTATCTTTTGATTTTGTTTTTCCTTAACAATTTGACTTATATTGACCAGTAATTAAGTTTAGAAAGGGTGAAACTAAAAAATAATATTGGGACAAAAAAAACATTACAAATAGTGAGTCTACAATGTTTTGTAAGAGAATTCACGGTATAATTTTGTATAATGAATATTCCTTGTATTTTTAGAGTATTATTAATATTTAGCAATAGCCTCCAAGAAAATGGCAATATTATCAACCATAGCAGAAACAGTTGGTAGGTACTAATTCCAGCTACACGCGCGGGTGCGTGCACATTTTTAACCATGTATTTGGTTGTAAATTTCTTGGAATATTAGTTTTTTAGGAAAACTATTTTAATTTTAAGTGGCTATAATTTTTTTCAACTAAAGTTTTTGTTTTATTTTCGTATATCTAAGATAATTAATTAATTGTATCAGTACAAATAGTAAACTAATCGATTTAATACGTGATTTAAAATATTCTTTGATAAAAAAATAATTTTTTAAAATTAAATTTTTAATAGTTTTGAATTTTTTTAATGTGAAAATATTAAGAATTAATTTTTAAAAATAAAAATAATACTATTTTGATATATTTTCAAATAAAAACTTAAAAAAACAACCAAAATGCTAAACATGCATTATACATCTTGCAAATTACATCTTCGAAACAACAATAAATTATTTTTTATTACTTACATTGAGCAAATGAAAAATTAAATTGAGACGCATTAATAAAAAAATGTATTAAACTAAGATTGTAGTATATAATAGCATTAATTAAAAAAAAGTATTAAACTAAGACGCGGTAAAAAGAATTAAGCGAACAAATCTAACCAAGATTTAAAAAAAAAAAACAATCAAAAACTAAAAGTAATAACACAAATAATTAGAATTAAAAAAATATATAAAAAGAGTAAGGATTTAAAAAAATAAAAACTTAAGATTGTAGTATATAATAGCACTATCTATAAAGAAAAAATGCTTCCTCTACGCAAAGACAAATTTAAATATAATATGTTTCTTTTCCAAAACACAACAATTTGTTAGATGCAACAAAAAAATTTCAAATCTTTTAATCACCATTTTCACTCGAGTTAATAAAGTATATATATAAAAAAAAATGTAGTGAAATTTGAGATGAATATAGAAGAAGGAAAGTCTTTAAATATGTGTAGAGATGTTATGGGAACATCTTCGGGATCTTATTATGTGAAAGGAATAAAAAGAAAAAAATTAGAGATTTTTTTTAGTAAAAAACTAGTTATGCAAAATAAAAAAAGAAAACCACTATAAAATATTAATTGATTTTTATAATAAAAATACATATAATGCATACATGTTTATATTTCTTCTAAACTGTAAAAATTTCTAGGATAGTAATTTGAGGTTTTGGCTAATAACAAAACTTAATCTTCATTTTTATTTTATTATGATTCAAAATAATAATTAACTAAGAGTCCAGTTTCGAATTGTTTCCATTAATTACTTAATTTTTATTAACCTACCATAAGTTAATTATTTTACCAAGTATATTCATATAAATAACCACAAATATCTCATCTAACTTAATTGATAGACATTGTCATAACTTATTTCTAAGTTATTCTCCATAATCATCTTTTTTTTCTTTCCAAAAAATAAATAAATAAAATAAAGACTAGCATTTTAGCAAAAGCAAGTCGAGAGGATTTCACATGTTGAAAAAATCAAACTGTAATTTTAAATGGAATTGGAAGCCTAATTGTACCCCCATTTTACCTAAAACTAGAGAAACAATATAAACTCAATGTCAAATTATATGATTATTAGACGAATCAGAATAAAAATTAATCCTAGGGATATAATTAGATTTTTAATAAGCTAATTTGATTTAATCATGGGCCAAATTAAAGTTTAATTATGTTTAAGAATTAATTTGGGTCCAATTGAAGGATGTAATTAGATGCAGGGACTTAATTATACTTTAAATATATAAAATTAATTTTATTAGGGGGCTTAATTGGTGAAAAATTAAGTTTGAGAGCCTAATTTGAGCTTACTTAAGAAAATTGGAATTTTAAGAGACCAAATTTAATTTTTTCAAAGTCAAGTGGTTCAAATCGGGGTACAATCACAATTAAGGGCTAAATTGAAGAAATTTACAGTCAATGATCATTTTGAAAAAGGCGTCGAACTCTAGGGATAAAATTGAATAAAAACAGGGGTGAAATTAAAAAGAATTGAAAGTTTAATGATCAATTGAGGGTCAAATTGCATAAATCCAAGACCAAGGATCAAAATGAAAAAGACGTTGAATTTCCGTAGCTAACAATGAAGTTTGGCAAAGGAAAATTATATAAAATTGAAAATTTAGGGTTAATTAGGGGTACAATTGAAAGAAATTAAAAGATGGAGGATGAAATTAAACTTTGGCCAAATCTCTAAATCCCTAAAATGACGCCGTTTTGATATTATATATTAAAAAAGAAGAGCAGATGATGCGTCTTCTAGTGAATGTTCATCTTCTTCTTCATTTTGCTAGAAAAAGCTACTCGAGTGACCTCTTTCCTAAGACGTTTAACGCTTTATCTCTTCATCAAATTTGACAAAACTTGCATATAAACGATGGTCTAACATCTAACTACACTCCAATGTAGTCTTTTCTGGGCAATTGATGCCACAATGGTTGTGGCACCACCTCAAAGTGGTCAGCCCACTAGCCCTTTTTACAGTAACTCTTCCAAGCCATGTTAACAACTTTGAGCCAATGGTTGATATCCTTCCAGATTGAATCAAATGCCAAGATTAGACATCATTAGAGGAAAAAAATATCCTTCTTCCACCTCTATAAGTAGGGGCGGATTACATGGTCTGAGGGAGGGGAAATCAAAGGCCAAAGTTGGAAAAAAAAAAACCAACCTTCACCCTCAGTTTTACTCCTTTTCTGCCATTATTATTTTTTTCTTCTTCACCGCAATGACTTTGATTTCTTTAGCCACCACTACCTCACTAATAACGTGATCATTGGTGGCCCAACACCCTTACTATCCCATTTCCTTGCCAGCAACAAGAGTAGCCACCACAGGCCTTTCTCCCTTTCCTATGCAAGATTTTTTTCTTCATTCCAAACCAGCAACGACCCCTGCACCTTTGACCTCCAGTCACCGACAACAGTGGCAGTAACTCTAGTAGATTGATAATTGCCACCATTTCAATTTCTTTCTTCTCCATCATCGGCAACAACAATAGTTCCAATCATGCCATCAAAGTTTAGATAATTTTTTAAATTGGTCTCATACTTTAACGTCATCATATCAAAATGTTTTTTCTTCAAATAAATAATTATTAATCAATATCAATAAAAATAACACATTGGTAAACTTTTCACTAAAAATTCTTAATAACATAACAAAAGAAAATGAAAAGAAGACCAAGCTCTCTCCCTCCCTCCCTCTCTAATAAGCTCGATCTAATTGAGCTATTTTGGCTCACCTCAATTTAGTATTCATGATTAATATTATTTCTACATGGTATTATTCATTATTGTTCATGAATATTACCTTTTCAACCCAACCAAGCTTCAGTTGGGCTTGGTCTGGCCTAGCTATAAATGTAACTTGGTTTACTATTCCATCATACTTTTCAGCCAAAGCTACTGGTGAAAGTTACCATAAAAATGGAATTACCACCTTGAGCAACTCCAAATATTTTTATAAATATTTTCCAAAGTTATTATCCTCAGGTCTCTCTATAGAGAAAGAGAGATCTTAACAATAAATAACATATTTCCATTACATAAATAACACACTCAATGAAATAGAGAACACACAAATCTCTCCTCCACACAAAAAAAAACACCATTTTCATCTTCTTGAATTTATACATGTTTATCACTTGAAAAAAAAAAATCAAATATTGACATAAGCATCAAAATGTTCTTTGGTTCACTAGGTACTTATTTTACAAGTACAACACAAGCCCAAAACTTATTAGGCAGGGAATGTCCATTATTTCTATGAAGTTTTTTCATGATTTCATCAATGACGTTATTTGTGGAAAACTGAACAAAAAGTCAAACCATTCCTTTTCACTTTTTTCCAAAAACTTTTCATGGTTGACGGGGCTCAAATATAGGGAGGACTGGTTAATCTCCTTACCGGGACTCCAACTCCTCTATAGCTCTAATAAATCTGCAACTACATTCAATTACTCAACGATGTTGCTATAGAGATGCTACTACATTTTAGCACTCTTTTTTCTACTTAACAACAAACTCTTGTACATGCATTAAATATGCATAGACAACTTCAGTTCCTTGAAAAAAAGAAGAAAGAATGATATATAGACGAGTAACGCTCGCACTACTATATTTGAAATGAGCTACATACCTCATTTTTACATGAAACACTTTAAATAATCTAGTCACCATTTAACTCTATGACCTCACTTATACACTAGAAAAAAACCTAGGTAAGAGACAACTTTCATGACTCCACGAGTCTGTGAGCTAAAACATGGTGCTCACCAAATGAAAAATTCTTTATTTTATCATAGAGTGTTACACACTTAATTCTTTAAAGACCGTGTCTCTACTCAAGCCAGTGTAGGTGCCTATGAGGGACTTAAAGACTCTCGGGAGAACATATAAAATGTAAGAAGTACCCTAAAACTTGACATACAAGACACTGATCTTATATGCAAAGTTCTTCCAACAATACTTCATGGATATACATGTGCATAGTATCATAGTCTAAAGCCTGACTCTATTCTCCACTTTCATGATCTCAACTCCAAAATAATCTTTCATTTTAGCATAAAAATCCTTGCAAAAAAAAAATACTAGAAAGCTTTTCGTAGTCACACAACAAGATGATAAAAGCGTAAGGGCGTATCTCTAAAGATTAAACTAGAAAATGCTAAGCATGGATAATCTGATTGAACCTATTACCACCCAAACCTTGATCAATGAAGTCTACAAATATTCCATCTAGAAAAAGTTATACACCTTTCTTGATAAAAAATCTCCTCCGTGTGAAACATGTAATGGAGAACTACATCAAGGTGGAAAAAGCTAGAGTGACCAAATAAGGTCACCTACATTTTCAAGAATATCTACCATGTTATTAATCTCTAATGAGAGCATAAAAAAAAACATCAAAGGGAATATTTATGATGGTCTGACATTCCCCGAGCTCATGACCATACCTCTTATAATGACATGTTCTGAAGCGTTGGCCACCATAAAAGGAAATGACTTTTTATAATACTCATTTCCAATAAAAAATGGTTCAAACACAATGAGTCTCAACAAGTTTTGTCTCTTTTACCATGATAAAAGGTAAGACACTGATGAGTACTACACACTAAAAAAAGAGATAGAATGATTGATAGCTAGAGGTCACCTCTACTGGTTTATGACAAAAAAAAAGTAGTTGGAGCATGGGTGCACTTTATTGTGCTGCCTATACAACATTTTTGTGCAAATATGGCCATATAGATAAACTTTTACATTGTAAGTATTTCTCCATGTATTTTTACAAGACTTTAGGAGGCAAATGATAATACAAAAAATAGCTTGGCCCAATCGAGCTCACTCTTTCTCCTCTCTCACCCTCTTTCCCCCCTCTCTTCTCTTTCTCTCTCTTTCATTGGATTGGTCTAACCGAGCTACTCTGGCTCAATTAGGCTTATTATTTATGATTAGTACTATTTCTATATGATACTACTATTCATTACTTTCCTGAATAATAAGTGTTCAACCCAACTGAGCTCTAGTTAGGCTCTGTTTGGCCGAGCTACAAATATAGCTCAGTTTAATATTCCATCATACTTTTGAACTAGAGTTGCTAGTGGAAATTATTACAAAATAAAACTACCACCTTGAGTAGCTTTAGAATTTTTTCTAGATATTTTTTAGATGTTTTTTAGATATTTTCCAATGTTATATATTTTCAGGTTTTGAGAGGGGGAGAGAAATGATGGATCTTAACAACAATACAACATATCTCCAACACATAAAAAACACACTTGATAAGACATAAAATACACAGACATCTTCTTTACACAAAAAAATAATATTTTTATCTTTTTAAATTTTATACCTATTTATCACTTGAGAAAAAACTCAAATATTAACTTAAGCATCATAGCATCATAGTGTCCTTTGTTTCACTAGGATCTTGTTTTGTAGGTACAATATAGACCTAAAACTCACCAGTCAGGGAAAATTTCCTATTATTTCTGTAAATTTTTTAAATGACTTCATCAAGTCTATTATAAGAAAAAGAGATATGGTCGCAACTTTCTTCAACTTGTTGTTGACCTAAGTCAAACTACCTCCATGTCATCGTTAGTGAAAAATGTCAAAAGATTGGAAGAAATTGACCGATGTGATCTTACCAGATTCCTTTTCCTATACTAATCAAAAGAGAAATGTAAAACAATAATTAAAAATTAAGGTATTTTTATTTTTAAGCATATTATTTGATGTTTATAAGATGCAAATAGCACTAACCCTCTCGTGTGATTACTTATTATACGAGTTCTTTAATTTTAGATTCTGGTGATGAATCTCTTGTTTAATTTTGGAGTGATCCGATATTCCAAAAAATTAATCTATTTCCTTTTGGAATGGATTTCCATCCAAGCAATTCATAAAATATCGATAGTGTTTCTATCTTTCAACGCCTCCTTCTCCCCTCGTTGGCCTAAAATCGAATCAAGCATATTGATGTGTGTTGGAGTAGAAAAATACATAACAAAATGGTTGGAAAAACACTCTAGCTTGGTATCAGATAGACCAGGTCCAATTAAAAGAATATCCGGAAGATCCAATCGTCTTATGGGTCTCAAAGAAATAAACATTTAATCGATTGGGCTTTAGCTACACTTGAGACCCAAAATCTAACCTCCAAAGTTAAAAATCCCAAGCCCGCCGGTCCGGTTAATCAAATGCTCTGTTACTCCTTCATTGTTCACGGTCACCGTCTCAGATTTAAAAAAAAAAAGAACAATCTCCTAACATCATCTTCCTCTTTCAACCAATTTGAAGAAAACCCTAACCCTAAAAGTTCAATCATGGCGTCAAGAAAGAAACATTTAGAAGGAATCGAATTACTCTCAATGTACAACGACGATGAAGAAGACGATGATGAAGAAATGGAAGATCTCGAACTCCAACCAAACCAATCTAACGACATGGAGCAAGATACTCTGCTGGAAGATAACGCCATGCTTACCGAAGAATTCCAGAATACAGAAGAAGCAGAAGCAGCTACCGCTAGTCGGAATTCAACTCCCGAAGGAAGTCTTTTAAGGCCTTTGACGCCGCTGCAGCAGCAGCTGCAACAAGGAGGGACTATTAATTTGGAGACGAAGAGTAGTAGTAGTAGGAGAGGGAGACTTGCTATTGTTGACTATGGTCACGATGAAGTTGCCATGTCCCCTGAACCCGAGGTAATTCCTTTGGCTTTTAAGATTGTCTGTCCTTGTATTGATTTTCTGCTACTTTTCTTGCTATCCTGTTTCTGATTTGGGATTGATTGGTTTCTTGCTTTTTCAGGAAGGGGAGTTCGAAGAGGAGCTTCAAAGTGCCAATGGTATGCATTGCTGGTATTTTGGCTATTTATGGATCAACCTTTAACCGTTTTGTTCGTAATAAGCCATTATAATTTATTCCCCTGTTGATTGCGTGCAGTTATGCAGTTTGTTTTAAGTGTGATTTTGCTTGTTGCCAATGTGATTTTGTATTATCTGTGTTCAACAATTATGATGCTAAAGTGGGATTGAGATCAATGTTGTTGAAATATGGTTGTGATTGTTCTGAATTAGGAAGTTAGGCCTGTTATTATTGTATAAAGACTTGATAGGACAATTAATGTCATGGCTTATGTCTTTAAGTTAGTGGTTTTCCTCTTCTGTTGCATATGATTTGATGGCATTTTACTTTGGAAACAAGTGTTGTTGAGCGTTCTCAGAAATTGATGTAAAGAGGAATGAGTGCATCTACAGGCAAATATAAAGCTCCTGCTCATACTGCATTTTTTTGGACTACTGCTTTGTAATTTGCGTGCGATTACAATGAAATAAGGCAAATTCAAAGTTCTTATTGTTTCATAGTTAGAATGCTCAAGCTGATTATTGGTTAAACATCCATGTAACAGGTGCTATCCAAGAAAAATCTTCTCCAGCAACTGCTCAGATTTTATCTCCTAGTGTTCGAGCAACTCCACAGTCATCTGAACATCTAGAACCATCGCAACCTGGTGAAATAAATGATACCACTAAGGAATCAGAAGCTTTCAATACTGAAGGTGCTAATGAGGTTCCTGCAGAGGGTGTTGATCTGTTGGATAAATTTCTTTCCCCACCACCTAAAGAGAAGTGCCCAGAGGACCTGCAAGTGAGTTTCTTTTATATCTGTCGTTAATAAGTGCTGTATAAATTTGCTACGTCTGGTGCTTCTGTCAACTTTGTTTATAAAGTACCCCTGTTATAAAATACACTACTTTCTGTGTTTCAAGAGATTTTTTTTTTTGAGCAAGTGTGAGTTGGGGACATCCTGATTAGGGTTCTATTATTACTTGTTGCTCCTGCCTAACTCGTTTGTTTTAAGTAATTTGGATCTCATTTTACAGTTTGGCTAGTATGTGTAATCTTGGATGATCCTTAGTTGATCTCTTTGTTGGTTTGCTACTGTGAATTATGTTAAAAAATGCCTTGGTTGATCCCTCCTATGTTGTTTGAATTATGGTTAAGAATGCATAATACCTTTTTTGGAACATAAAATGAACTGTGTGTTTCTTATATTCAGATGATGTAGCTTAATATGATTGATTTATGATCACAATACTGCACATTTTACATGTTCTGACATATTTTCCCCTCTTCATGCTTGTTATTTGCAGAAAAAAATTGATAAATTTCTTGCTTTGAAAAAAATTGGGAGAAGCTTCAATGCAGAAGTCCGCAATAGGAAGGATTATAGGAACCCGGACTTCTTACTGCATGCTGTGAGGTATCAAGATATTGATCAGATAGGGTCTTGCTTCAGTAAAGATGTATTTGACCCTCATGGATACGACCAAAGCGACTACTATCTTGAGATAGGTTATTACCAGTTCTTTCCACAGTTGCATTGCCGTCTTTGACTTGTATTTTCTAATATGGGTTTGGTGTTCCTTTAATTGTGCTTTTAGTTTTGGCTAATTATGAAAACTGTATGTTTTAACTGAAGAAAACTACTGAAGCTTATGTTCTAAAACTGCAAATCTGCAATATTTTGATATGAGGGCTGTCATTTCTTGGTAATGGGAATGAACTAGTGGCTTCTTCTATCTCTTGCTTCAAAAATAGAAAATCATGTGAACTGAGTGCATTGTTAAATACCAGTCACTCAGCCTCTAATTCTTTCCTGTTGTTCATCACATCCTATGTAAATTTTTGCATTTACATGAGATCGCATTTTAATAGGTTCCATGCTTGCCATAACATTTTCATACATCAACCACAAGTCATATCATGAAATGTAACTTTTCATGGAATTTATATTTTTTTTTTGCTTACATTCATTGGATGTTTAAGTTTGTTTGTTTCCCTAATAAACAAATAGACTTGCATTTCTGGTTTGGTAGAAGAATTACTCTTAATAGGGCCTGTGGGTATGCCTTTATTTGTAATTGAAAAGCTTTCTTTGCTTAATCAATTTTTCTAGTGGCCGGTTTTTTTTCAAAGCTATCTTTTGAAGCCCTAATGTTTTTGCAATTAAGGTCATCTTTTTGTTGAACATAATTTCCTGGCAATGACCTTTAGTGTTCTTGTAAATCAGAGGCTGATATGAGGCGTGAAAGGGAGAGGAAGGAGCAAGAACTAAAGAGAAGTCCAAAGGTTGAATTTGTTTCAGGGGGGACTCAGCCTGGAGTGGTTGTACCTCCAACAAAGTTCAGTTTGCCTATTCCAGGTTTAAAAAATATTTTGACTGTAGACATTGATTTTATGAGATATTTTTTCTTTGTGGCATCTCACTGTTGTATTTTGTAATGGTCTCCTTAACTTGAGATTATCTTTCTGGTGTTTCAGTTGTCACTGCTAGTGGGACACATTCATCTGCAAATGCAGCCGATGCAGCTCCCCGCGAGGGTAGACAGAACAAGAAGTCAAAATGGGATAAGGTTAATCTCTGCATGAATCTCATATATGTAAACTTATGGTTGAGCTGATGTTGAGGAACTGGCATTTTTGTTGGACGACTATATTTGCTTTCAGGTGGATGGTGACGGAAGGAATCCTTTACAAACTGGTGGACATGATTCTTTAGCTGCAGCAGCAGCTCTGTTATCCGCAGCTAATGTTGGTTCTGGATACACGGGTTTTGTGTAAGTTCCATTAGATCCTTTAAACAATTTATTCCTGTTCATATTTCATTCAGCACCTTTCCCCTCACCTCTATGTCCTTGAGTTTCTGTTTAAGTGCTTTGATATGATCACAGTATTGAGGTGATTAGGATTGCTTTGATTATTTTACATAGATAGTAATTGGATTAGAAGAACAACCAGCCCTTGTAGGGGAGTGAGTTTTCTGGTGTTTTTAGTATTAAGAATAAAAGTTTGGAATGAACTGTTTATGGTGAGAAATTTATAATGTTCTATTTGGTTACTTTGAGCAAGATTTATTATTTAAAGCTTTCAGGAAAACAAAAAAATTAAGAAAAATTTAATTCCTTAAACCTCTTAAGAATATGGGTATTCTTAGATAGCTATTGGCGATCATGACAGGATTCCATATGCTACTAAACAGCCACAGAATACTCCAGCTATGTGACTTGGGGAGCAGAATGCTGTTTGTCCGTTCAATATCCTCACTAGGGTCCACAGATTTCTCATTGCATACATTAATACAAAAAGGAACACGGCTATAATGTGCAAATTCACAGACTGACTAGAACTTTCTTAGCTGTGTCCAACTTCTAAGTTAAAGATATTGAGGATGCATAGTAATCCATTTGCATCCTGGATGGCAGGCAGCAGAAACGGCGAGAGGCAGAAGAAAAAAGATCTGGAGAAAGGAAGTTGGAAAGAAGATCTTGAGCACTCCTGCGGAGAATTCACTACTATACCATTCTTGGGATGGACAAATTTGCTCGAGGCAACATAGCTTTGTTCTTGTTCACATGCTAATTTTTATAAAAGAAAACTGTGTTTAGTTAAAGATAATTTTTGTAATTTTCAGCTTGAAGTTGAAATGTAATATAGCTTATAGCATGAGTTCGAATTTCCTATGCTTGCTGCGCCCGTGAATGTAATCAGCTGAAATTTCAGTTTTGACTGCTTTTTGCAAAGAGCAACAGGATAGCATGGTTGCATGGTACCCCGTTACTAACCTATGGCAGGAATGGCGTTTCCTATATTTGGCTGATTTCTTTCGCAATCCAAATCAACTGTCTACAGGTGTAGCCTCGAAGGTGATGTATTTGGGGCGCAGCTGTGCTGTGCGGTGTAGAAAGGGGAGGTTTTTGCTCTCCAGCTTTCCTCCTCTTTCTGGCAGGGCTTGACTCTAGTCTAAATTAAAGCCAAATTGGCAGAAAGCAAACACTCGACAAGAAAACTGGTCATTAAAAAGTGATTCTTTTGGAATGAGCAGGACTAAGCACTCATGATGAAACCCTTTATTTCAAGTCAGAATCATCCTTTACATTTACACTCCAAAGTTCAAGCCGAAATGAATCCCTTGGTGAAATGGCTCAAAAGTAGGCATGGCATGACCGTTTACATGCTTCTCATTCGGATGCCATTTTCACAATCATAATACCTAGGAGCAGTCTTTTCTTCCTTTTTTTCATTTTTCTTTGCCCATTATCATAGCCAGCTGGGGGGAATTTTATTGTATTCACGGAATAATTAGTTAGTTATTTTTTGAATTTAGTTATTCTTTGAATTTATCTTGAAAAAATATACAACACAGAGAAGAGAACATAAAACTCGTAATCTATAAAAAATAATAAGTATATGGTTTTATTTTTAAATGAGTATATAAAATAACTAATAAATTACTCTATCATTGACATAAAATCTCTCATAGAAAACCCTAGCGGCCACTCCACCAAATTATTCTTGCCTCCATTCATTTTTCGGATACATGAAAGCTTTTATTTCATTATAGCATGATTACATAAATCTACTTCCATTGAAATACGATGTTTGGTTATTTTGAGTCTAGTCATTGCATTGTTAGTTCGAGATTCGCAGTCAACATTACTTGGCTAAAGGAACACCTTGTTACCATTTAGCTACTATTAGATTATTGCCCGAGTTAAGCTGCGAGTTGAATGATTTTTTTAATGTAAAAAAATTATATAGGTGTTGTTAATATGTTTTTTTAGTAAAAAAAATTAATTATTTAGAGATTGACTTAATATGACCTGATTAATTTGATAAATTTAAAGACAACCCGAATGACCGATAAAAATGTAGTTTGATTTTAAAAAATTAGGACATCTTTTTTAAATTATATTGAAATGATAACATATTATATCGATTCAGATCAACTCGAATTAACTTATCAAATTCGTTACCTAAGTTATGAAACCCTGATAACCCTATAGAAAAAATAAATAAAAAATACTAAACTCAATTATTAATCAATCCAATGTTAAATGATGAAATTAAAAATAAATTCAACTAAAAAATAAGTTGAGTCAACTTGGGTTAACTTGTCAAATATGAATCATAAGACTGAAATAACCCTATAAAAAACAAATCGAAATAAATTATGAAACTTGACTCCTAACCAACTCAATGTTGAAGGGTGAAATTTAAAAAAAAACACAAAAAAACCACCTGATTCAACCCGAGACAATTGATCAAACCCGTGATCCGAGTCATAAGACCATAATAACCTCGTAGAATGCAAACCAAAATAAATTATGAAGTCTAATTCTCAATCAATCTAATATTGAAGGATAAAATTAAAAAACTAAGAAAATGACAAAAAAAAACCCCGAGTAAATCAGCTTAACTGCATGATTCAGGTTGTAAGACCCTGATAACCCTATAAAAAAATACAAAAAATTATAAATCTCAATTCCCAATCAACCCAATTTTCAAGGATTAAATTGGAAAAAAAATCAAATAAAAAAGAACAAAAAAATAACCCGAGTAACTAGAGTTAACCTACCAAACCTGAGTCAAAAGATCGAGATAACCCCATAGAAAGCGAATTGAAAAAATTATAAAATCCGATTCCCAATCAACTCAATATTGAAGGATGAAATTGAAAAAAATAATAAAAAAGAGCAAAAAATGACCCAAGTTAACATAACTAACTTGCAAAACTCGTAACTCAGGTCATAAGACCGAGATAACTTCATAAAAAAATAAATTAAAACAAATTATGAATCTCTATAGCCAGCGAATTCAATATTAGAGAATGAAAATAAAAAAAAAAAAGTCCTAAAAAACTATAAAGACCAAAATGAAAAAATTCTTGGCTTTTCACTGTTCATCCAATTCCTACATCGAAAAGCAAAGCTCTTTTTAGAATGTGTCAATACCATGATTCCTTTCCAGTGAAACAGGTGTGCGTGAAAGTGAAACACATCTCGTTTACATGGGATCTTGATCCTTTTTTGCAAGAAGAATTCTAAGCATCTTGGCCTTTCATTAAAAAGTACAGTGAGTCTGAATCCAAGGAACAAATCTGATGTTTTCGAGCATCGATTTTGTAACGAGATGCTCGTACGTTGATCACAGGAAATTCTTTAGCCGACTCCTAGAATGTGCTCTTGCTTTTATAGCAGAAAAACATCTCACAGTATGACCAAATAATAGAGAGATTCAAAGAACATGCACTGACTGTCCAGAAAGAATATTCTACATTACCTTTCAAGTTTTGAACGTGATTTTATTCTCACCGTAGTTTCAAAAATCGATAGCATTAATGTTAAATATTTCGGTATCGGAAATACATTAGATGATGCCTTTGATTTTGAAAAGGAATAAAAACTTAGTAGTGAAAATGATATTAAATGAAGCTTTTGACACCATTTTAAATAATAATTTTGGGATAAAACCACACCCAATATAGTTGTGAAGAGCTAGAAAAAAAAAAAAAAAAGAGCAAGGGAATCTATAAAGGGTGTCATGAAAAATCTCATAAGAGACTGCCTAGATATGCTCAGCTTTTGAAAGAATTTAATCCAAGTTTAGAATTAACTTAATTACTTGAAGCATATAATTTTTTAACCCCAGTTTGATTATTTGTTACTTGAAAAACATAAATCTTGATTAAATTAAATCTTCATGTGTGTTTAATTATCATGAATCAATTACACTTATCTTGATCTCAATGTTGTTATGTAATTAAATCATGCATGCTTAACATAGATTATTATGTGGTTAGGGTTTTTTTAGGTGAATATATGATTAGGCTTAATTAATGCGCATATTGTAGGTTAACTAAAAACGAAGTATAAAAAGTATAACTTATTTTTCATGGTTGATTTTTTTATGATCATAAATAATATTAGATAATATATGTATTTTAATTATTGATGTTTAATTATCTTTGAGAAACACTTTTTTAAAGTTGACATTAAAACCTTTTTCTCTCTATATTTTATGTTCAGTTGGATGTGTCTTTTTATCTTCAAGGTTGATTTTATTCATTTATCAATGTTCTAAGTTTCTTTTACTTAGCATAGATAATAAACAAAACTCTCATTTTAATTACTTAACATTTAAATTGCATAGTAGTTGATTTTGCTAGATTAGCATATTTCGTGCCTTTGCACTTGATTTGCTTCAATTTAAATGTAAATAGTTTGTCTTGATTGAGGAACTAAGTTCTAACATGTGTATCTATCTATATAGGACAATACCGTTACTTTTAACTAAGTTTTATGACGTGAACTTGGTCAATCCAAAAATAATTTGATCAACTAATAAAAAGCATTTAAGGTTGAAATTAAGAAAAAAAAATGACAAATAGAAAAAAAAACACCCTTCCAACATAAAATTTTTTTATAAAATGACCAAGGAAAAAAAATAAGAAATAAAAAATATAAGGAGTGAAATTGTGAAATCAAAAGAAAAAAAGGACAGTTGTGCACTTTCTTTGGAAGAGAAAAAAAGAAGGAAAGAAAAAAACCACTATTGGTGAAAAACCACCCATCATCCACCACCACGTGTCATATAAGAAAAATAACTCGATGATACTTCTAAAAACATGACGGAAGGGTAGGTTTGTCCACTAGATGACGTCACACACACCACCCATATGTTGATGTATAATGATGACGCACCAATAACTTTTTCAAATAAAAAAAATTTTTCAACTTAAAAATAACAGAATGTCATTCATGGCTGAGAGTTATAAAAATAAAAACAGTGTGAAAGGGCACAAATGTCCCTAGATGAATGCCTTGTTGTTTTGTTTTTTTTTTTAAGGATAAAAATATATTTTTATAGTACCATAAAAAGCTAAAAACAAAAATAAAACATTTGTTCAACAAATTTTTTTTTTTATTTTAGAGGTAAATAAATATTTTTAATGTTTTAAAGTTTTTAAAAACACCTGTGATCATCCGCTGTAATTTTATTGTTCTTGGGGGTGAATTTATTATTTCTAAGTGCAATAAGTTTAGAAAACAAAATTAACATAACTCCGAATAATCTCTTCAAAACAAATAGATCTCTAGAAAAGATCAAATTATCTCCAGTCTTGAAGCTTTTATTTTTCTACAATACAGTGAAAAACTAACATCCTATGTATTTACTGGTAATATAAGCGGTAAAGTTATTTTACTACAGAGTAGGATTTTACAAGACTAATGATGGACATGTGATATTAAGGAAGTGGCAAAGAAAAAACAAAAAAGAACAAATTGCAGCTACAGATGCGACCATGGAGATAAAAATAAATAAATCTAACATTACTTGTTTGTCAACAAGTAACATAGCTGAAACCTAGAAAAAAAAAAGGTACAAAAAATTTGGAAACTAGTAGCAGCCTGCCTAGAAAAAGGTTAACAGTTAAATTATTCTAGATTTTTTATTATTATTAATATGAATTTTTGTCCGATTTGTGCATACCTTAACTAATTTTATGGATTCTGAAATTAACGATCATGTAAATTTTTAATGATCTTAAGATTTGTAAGACTGAATTGATAATTTTTAAAAAACAAACTTATAATCTGATGAATTAATCTATACCGCTCAGGATTGCTGTGAATTATTTGATAGGCAGAGATGTGGAAGTAAATATGAAGATGAGCAGTGAAAAAAGAGAAAATTTACCTGTAAACAGAAAGAAAGAAGGAAAGAAGGAGCTCGCATTTCTAAGATAATAATAATAATATTATTATTATTATTATTTTGTCTTTGCATAGAAATAGAGACGTTAGAGATTCGTACCCTGCAGACTCTGTTTATTATTACTGTTTCAGGTACAAGAGCTCCAGCAAAATAATAATAATAATTTTTCTCATATCTTATCTCCTGGGTAAAATTGGAAAGAGATGAGTGTAATTTTGCTGTCTTGTATGGTTTTTTTTTTTTCTCTCTCTCGATTTATTTACAATGGAGTCTCTATAGTATTGCAAAACTAATTAATTAATCCACATCCTCTCAAGAACTATTTATTTAATCCCTTTATTTTTAAATATGTTAATGACTCAGTATTTTCATCATTTTTTTATTTTCTAATTTATTTTGGTATCTCCCATCTTAAGAAATAAAAAATGGAAAGAATTATTATAACTTGGTCCCTATAGTTTAGTAAAATCAATTAACTAGTCCTTGGGATTTTAGAAACTACATATTTAATCTATTTATTTTTAAATCCATTTTTAAATTAATTATTTTCATTATTTTATGTCCTTTCCAATGTATTTTAATTTTAATTTTAATTTTAATTTTAGGAAATAGGAAGAAGAGGAAAAGAAAAAAAGAAGTAGATAGGATGATAAGATTGACGAGAAAAAACAAATTGGAACAAAATACTACTAAATATAGTTAACCCCGGCCAAACGACTATTTAATTACTTTTTATATTACATGAATTAATTATTTTATTTGATAAATCACAAAGACTAAGTTATTATTAATTTAAAAGAAAAGAGAATTAGTTGATTAAAGCTGGTCAAAGAATTATTTAATTATTTTGTTACCATAGAAATTAATTGATTAGTTTTCTTAAACAACAAGGACAAATTTATAAACATTAACTGCATTTTTCTTAGATTTTCTTTACTTAAAATTAATAAATCAAGAATTTATCAAGTTACAATCGTGAATTTAATGTTCACCAAGACATAGTTCATGATAGACATAACAATAAATTTACCAACTATCCTTAAAAAAAAAAAAAGATAGGCTAATAACTAGGAGTAGGATTGTCTTTACAATTGAATGATTTTGGCATTTTAAATTTGGTAAGGGATAAAATATAATTTTTTCGTTCTATGAAAACAAATTAAATTATCATATTACCCTTGGAGTTAGGAAAACATTTAACTCACAGTAGGGGTTTCGTTTGTCTTTTCATGTTTATAAGTACAATTAAAAGACCAACTTACCCTTAGAGTTTATTTTTTTAAGCCTAGGATCAAAGGGTATTTTAATTATTTCGTAATTGGTCTTTTTATTGTTTTTGGGGTGGGGTAGGGGCATTCTGGTCTTTTAAAAAATAAAAAAAATTAAAAAAATGATGACGTGTGTTTAGAACGCGTCAGCCACTTCATTGTCTTCAGACAATGTGTGCAACTGATTCCAATAGCAAAAAAAATCATTCCAGGGTTAATTTAGCTTTATCTTGGCGTCACTTTCATGAATATGTGGCATGTGCACCGATAAGAACTCTAGCTTGTCACTGGTGGACTTTTCTTCTTTTTTTCCTCTCTCTTCCTCAGTTTTTGCACCCTATCACCTGAGTTTTCAAGTCAACCTCTAAACTTCTATTTCTTTTTTATTCTCTCAGTTATGATATTTTTTTTGAAATATTTCATTGAATTAGATTTTTGTTTCGATTTCATTATCATTCAATTTTGCTTTGTCAGATTTAGTTTCCATTCTTTTAAGTACTATTTTTTTTGTAATTTAAGATAATTTTTGCAGTTGTATTTTTTTGTTTTGCAATTCCACCCACTGTAAATTTTTTTTCCTCATAGAATTCATCCTCATTGTTTTGATTGTTATTTTTTTTGAAAAATTTTTAAATTTGATATTTTTTTGCCCAATTTAATTTTCAAAATTTAATTCTTCAAATTTAGATTTCACGGGTTACAAGCTTCGGGAATTAACCCGGCTTTATGAGGTTTGCCTAAGATTGCTTCTTTTTTTTTTCATTTTTTGAGGTGATGGTTTTTCGATTTCATCCATCAATATTTTTTTAATTGGAGATAAAGCTCTTTTTTTTCTTTTTCCATGCTTTTTATGACCTTGGTTTTATCATTTTATTTATTTATTTATGTTACCTCAGGTCTTTTATTTGTTTTATTTGTTAAATTTGTGTTTTAAATAAATTTTATTCTTGAATTAAATAAAATTAATTTATTGAATATAAACAGGTGCTCACTTCATTTTGTTTTGTTCTATTTACTTTTCCAAGATATTACTCTAGTTATCCACGTGACTTATTCTTATGTCATCATCTAAAATGGTATAGTTGGGTTTGAACTGTCTCAACAAGCTCCTTTTGTAATGAGTGATGTTGACAATGGAGTGACAGTGAGTTTCGTTTTCTTTTCTTTTCATTCCGGATATAAAATTGGTGGCTCATTCATTTTGGTTACTTGTTGCCATATGTTTTTTTTACGGTTCATCTGCTATCATTGCCTATTGTTTAAATAAGATTATTAAGCTACCCATAATTTATCATGATTAACAAACTACTTAATAACATAATTAATCATCACTAACCGATTATAAATGGACATAATAACTAAAAAAATGTTTATAAAAATATAAGAAGCAAATTGATATAGCATAAAGACATTTTTTTATGAAGTCATTTCAAATCTTATAAACTTCTCATTTACTTCACACAACATGACTATTTTCCTTCTTTATTTTTTCTTATGAGTAAATTTTATTAATTAAGTTAAAAGATTTAATAAGCCATCAAAAAAAGCATATGACCAACAACTGTAAAACTGGTTTGGCCCAATGAGTCAATTTAGAGGCTAGGACCTAAGACTTGGCCTATCAGGCCCCTAAACATGATCTTAAAATAAAGTCAACTAAGAGTTGCCTTAGTTGACCTAATGAGTCAACCTGTGACTTGGTTAAAATTTGATTATACAATTTAGTTTAATATTTGCATTTCAATCCTTAGATTTGAGAGAAGAAAGAAAAAGTTACTAGATAACAACTAAGGATAGAGAAAGTTGTCATTTATCACATTCCAGCAATAAAAAAACATTGTTCTTGGTGTTAGTAAGTTTCGTTTCACATGATATATTTTGCACCTTATCTTGCTGGGAAAGGTAGATTGGCCATTAGGATTTGTTTTTTTTTTTTTAAATCAAGACAAAGTTTGTATTTTTTTTTTTTACCAATTAAACATTGTTCTTATGTTATATATTGATTCATTGATGTTTATGAGATTTTTTTCTAGTGTTTTTGTGTCTTAAAAGAGAGGGGATTTTCTGGTGATTCTCAGCCATCAAAGATAGTCAGAGGTGAAACTAGTAGGTAATCAATTTTTTTAAAATAAAAAAATATTAAGCCTAGTTGTAAAGCCCCATGCCTATGCACCATACCTAGTTTTTTATAGGTCAGGTTTAATGGACCTACCTCTCATGCCTAGTTCTTTTTTTGTCTTTATTTTTTTTATTTTAAGTTTATTTGATGTAAAATTAGAATATATATATATATATATATATATATATATATATTCATTCAAAATACATTTCAAGTATTATTTCTTAATATACCATTAAGATTTTGGTTTGTTTTCGGTTAAGATTTGGTTGTTTTTTTTTTTATAAGGACTAACTTTATTATCATATAATTAAATAAAATATAATTTATTTAATTAAACTTCTTTTACATGTTAAAATATAACTTGTGGCATATAATTTGCAACCTATCTAGCATATATTTGTTAAACAATATTATTCTAATTCATCAATAATTTTTTTATATAAGCGAACTTTATTTTTAAAAATATTTTTTTTTATTCTAATTCATTTCTGTTATCGTTTACTTAAAAAAAATTAATTTTAATAAATAAATTCAGTAAATACAATTGAGTAAATGTCTCATGCTATGGGATTAAATATGTTGATTTGCATTTATCTTTTGATTTTTCCAGTTTCGCTTTTAGTTATTATTAATGATTTTTTTCCATTAATTTATACAAATGATTATTGATTGATTTAATTAGATGTTTGTATAAGTTTTTTTTATTTACATTTAGACTTTTTTTATATAACAAAATGCAACAAAAAATCTTGCATATCTATTGTTATATATATATATATATATATATGATTAGTGGTTAAGCATGGGTAAAATAGCTAATGATTTATAAAAACTGTGTTTTGGATTCAAATAAAATAAATATAGCTATGACTTTACTCTAAAGAAGCGTCCACCCACCAACTTGCCATATAAAATTCACTACTAAATACTAAATATTATAAATAAAGGATTAAAATACTGGTTCTAGTAGTGAATACTTTTTAAAATATTTGTTTTAAAATAATATATTTTATTTTAAAAAATTTATTTTTAATTTCAACGTATCAAAACAATTCAAAATTATAAAATAAATTCAAAATTTTTCAAAAACTTTTATTTGAATACTTTTATTTCAACCAAACAACACTTGCCTGCATGTAATTTGACCATAATTAACTGAGAGAAAAATAAATACCAATGCAACTTCTTACCATTTAAAGTATAAAGCAGACAAAGCAACCATATCATAAAAAAGAATGGAGTGAGTACAAAAACATTATGGCGTTACACTTCACATGACAAGAAGAGCCTGCACTTCTATTTGTTTAAGGTAATAAATCTGCTGCATGCACAAACACTTTCTGCACTTTTCAATTTATTAGGAACAGAGAGGCAGACGGGCAACGGTAATATTCAGTTCGGCACTTCTTCAAGGGCACTTTAGGAAATATGAAAGAGGTTAACGGAAACTATTGGTTTTACCCCCAAAAAAAAATGCAAAGCAAAGCATATAAATTATAAAGGCGTAAACCCTGTAGAAAGTAAGAAAGCAAGAAAGGCAAGATCAGTGGGCGGCAAGTGCCATTTTTTCTCTCGATTTTGTACTCTTTCTTACCTTTCTATCTCTCTCTCTCTCTCTCTGCCCCTTTTTTGCTTCATCTTGCTTTTTCGTACTTATTCAGTGAATCAAATTGCATTTCCTTCACTTTGCTTACACTAGCTTGCTGTGCGTAGACTCTTGTGATCACTTGGGAGTCTCTTTCTTTCTCCCTAGCTAATCGTCTATCTATCTATCAATTCTTTAATTCATTTAGTAGATACCCTTTTTTTTAGTTTTGAGTTTGAGGAGTAAAACAAGAGTGGTTTTGAGGGTTGTAATTAAGCAATGGCAGCTGATCCAAAACCAGAAGAGATAAGTCACCCTCCAATGGACCAACTTCAAGGCTTAGAGTATTGTATTGATTCTAACCCATCTTGGGGTATGTCCATTTCTCTTCTTCTTCTTGTTTTTTTTTTTTTTGAAACGTCAAGTCTTTTTAGTTCGTTTCAGTCCCTTTTTCCTAACTTGGTGTTTATGGAAGCAGGGGAGGCTATAGGTTTGGGTTTTCAGCATTATATTTTGGCTTTAGGAACTGCTGTTATGATCCCTTCATTTCTTGTTCCTTTGATGGGTGGTAATCATGTGAGTCAATTTACACTACCACTTCCTCCTGATTTCTCTATATCCAGTGATAATGCTTTGGCCATATGGCCTGAAAGAAGATGCCAATTCTTTGTACTTCAAGTAGACTAGGCCAGTGAAGGTAAATTCGTATTTGTTTTGGGGCTAATATGATGTGTTTCAGGGTGATAAAGTGAGGGTGGTACAGACTCTACTTTTTGTTGAAGGGATCAACACACTTCTTCAAACACTGTTCGGGACCCGCTTACCGACCGTAATCGGAGGATCTTATGCATTCATGGTCCCCATTATATCAATAATTCATGACCCTTCTTTGATGAGAATTCCTGATGATCATTTGGTTAGTCTAATTTAATTTTCTAGTCTTCTTTTACAGTTCTCAATTTTTTACCTTACAAGTTGAAAGTCCATTGTGAGAACTGAGAAGATCAAGAGGCCCTTGCAATTGGCTTTCTTATCCAAAAGGCTAAAGGCTGTGGACTATGCAAATTTTCCAAATCTAAATCTATCAAATCAGTGATATAAATTCAAATGTTACTCCTGTAGAAGCGCGAATGAGTGCAATATTTTTTTTTTGTTCCTGTAGTAGTTTGGAGGGAAGGAATTCTAACATGATCGATCACTCCAAGTCTATGTGTAACCAAAAGAAGTGTTGGATTGAGATGCTCCAATTACTCCTTGTTTAATGATTTATCATCATTGTAATTACAGCAAAAACTAATGGACATAAATTCTGTATTTGTCTAGAGATTTCTTAGCACAATGAGAGCAGTCCAAGGTGCTCTAATAGTATCATCAAGCATACAAATAATTCTGGGGTACAGTCAGTTATGGGCCATTTGTTCCAGGTACTACTGCTTTATGAAAAGGGAATCCCAGACTCATAATCATGGAAACAAGCTTTAGCATTACGTGTTTTTTTTTTTTTTTGATTTATTGGTCTTATTTTTCCTTTCAGATTCTTCAGTCCACTTGGAATGGTTCCAGTCATTGCATTAGTAGGTTTTGGCCTGTTTGATAGAGGCTTCCCCGTGGTACAGTCACTACTTAAATTGCAATGACATTATTTTTTCTTCAGCAGCGGATTTTGTGCATTTTTTCCTGGAGTAATTCTTAGTTGCTTTCTACATTATAACCATCAGGAGTATCTTTCTGACTGTTATGCAATTCGTTTGTTCCTTTGTGAATCCATTTCAGGCTGCACAGTGTGTAGAAATTGGCTTTCCCATGCTTATCCTATTCGTAATCTGCTCCCAGGTGTTACAGCTAATCCTAATGTCAAAAACTTTTGTTATAGTTTGAACCTGTTGGCTTCACAGACCAATACACATCACATGGTATAAAGAGACTAAAATCAATCACTCCTGGTGCTGTATATGCAAAATTATGGTATAAAGACACAATAATTAGTACATAGCTCAGGAACCAACCTTCTTGTTCAGCGACTTGGAAAAAAAACACTAAATGTTTTTTGTTTTATTTTGCTGCGCTGGTGCAGTACTTGAAAAATTTTCAGACAAAACAAGTGCCGATACTGGAGCGGTTTGCTCTCCTTTTATCGATCACAGTGATATGGGCATATGCTCACCTCCTGACAGCCAGTGGTGCGTACAAACATCGTCCAGAAATTACCCAAAAAAACTGTCGAACTGATCAAGCGTACCTCATTTCTTCTGCTCCATGGTTGGTAACTGTGCTCTTTTCTTTGGATATATGTCAATTTGAAAATGTGATTCAAAACAATTTTAATACGAGAACAAACTATTCAGGATAAAGATCCCATATCCTCTTCAATGGGGTGCTCCCACCTTTGATGCCGGCCATTGTTTCGGAATGATGGCTGCTGTTTTTGTCTCACTGATTGAGGTACGGGCACAAACTAGTTCGTCAATCTTATTCTATTTAGTTGGAGAAAGCAAGACTAATGCCTTCTCTAACAGTCAACTGGAGCATACAAAGCTGCATCACGTCTAGCAAGCGCCACCCCACCTCCAGCTCATGTTCTTAGCCGTGGTATTGGCTGGCAGGGCATTGGGATCCTATTGGATGGATTATTTGGAACAATGACAGGCTCAACGGTCTCTGTGTAAGTAGCATAGTTTCATCATCACTCTCTTAAAGTTCTCACTTCTATGCAACTGGACTAATGTATGACAAAAACAACAGAGAAAACATTGGGCTGCTTGGAAGCACTCGTGTTGGAAGCCGCAGGGTTATTCAAATCTCAGCTGGTTTTATGATATTCTTCTCTATATTAGGTAAGAAATACAGCCAAGTATGAAGTATATGCGCTTATTTGTAAAAAAACTACCCTGTCTGATAATCTTTTCCACCTTCTGGCAGGAAAATTTGGAGCTTTATTTGCGTCAATACCCTTCCCTATATTTGCTGCTGTCTACTGTGTGTTGTTTGGTCTTGTTGGTGAGTAAATGGGGCTTCTCATTTGTTACCATTGTCATTTTATCAAGTTCTCATGATTTGTATCTTATTGTTACAATACTGCTCTCCTTATAGCTTCCGTGGGGCTGTCATTTTTGCAATTCACAAACATGAACTCAATGAGAAACCTTTTCATCACTGGCGTTGCCTTCTTTCTCGGCTTGTCTGTCCCTGGATACTTCAGAGAATATACCACCAAGGCCTATCATGGTCCAGCTCATACTAGAGCTGGATGGGTAAGTTCTATTATCCAGAATGAAAACAACTTCTTAGACCTCGTAATATTCCATTACAAGTTAAAGCGGATGAATGCTAGTTCTTATAGCGTTCAGCCAACAGTTACAGGGCAATCAACAACTTACCATAAGTTCTACTTTGATGTGCAGTTCAACGATTACCTCAACACTATCTTCTTCTCATCCCCAACTGTTGCACTGATAGTCGCTGTCTTCTTAGACAACACACTTGATTACAAGGAAAGTGCCAGAGATAGAGGAATGCCATGGTGGGTTAAGTTTCGGACATTTAAAGGAGACAGCAGGAATGAGGAATTCTACACCCTTCCTTTCAACCTTGATCGTTTCTTCCCTCCATCTTGAGCTAACTTCAATTCCAAAGAACGATGTTAGAGGAAAAACATCATTTCCAGTTCAAGGGGGGACCGGGGATGACAACAACTATAGCGAAGAAGAGTGAAACAAATGATCCATATGGTTTTGCTGGCAGAGAATGACTCCTCTGCTTTCTCTTCTCTCGTTTTCATTTATTTTATGTGTATGACTTGGGTAGGTCAGGTTTATTACAATAAAACTAATTCATTGTCCCTTGCATTCATCAGTTCAATTCATTATTTTTATGATCCATATAGTGTGCTTTGAGAGAAAGGAATCACTTACCCTAATGAATCCAACATTCAACCAAATTTCGTTTGGAAAGGATTCCTCTGATGCTACCTCTTATCAGTTGCTAGAAAACCTAAGCTAGTGTTTGGTATGCTGGGCAATAACAAATAGGGTATAATAATGTTTTTCATGAGGTTGTTTGGTATATCTCTAGACAGCTCAAAAATTAATTTTTATCCTGTTTAAAGTTGTTATGACGGA
>Ga0325402_1000275_pt1 | contig 32416 bp, 17 predicted proteins | sample PopdelMetagenome_22_FD_207212 | JGI IMG/M metagenome (GOLD analysis project Ga0325402, IMG submission 207212) | Populus deltoides microbial communities from Bellville, Georgia, United States - Xylem-PdKOR-R3 | ecosystem: Host-associated > Plants > Phyllosphere > Stem > Wood/Secondary xylem... | reverse complement strand
TTCATGACCAGGATGGGAGCCTTGATCAACCCCAGTGCGAACTCAACGATGATGGTCACACAGAAGCAGCAAGGGCATACGCAAGACAACACCAGTCTGAAACACACACACACACACACACACACACACCAAGAAAAAAGAGAAGCCGATTACATGTTAGTTTCATGGCATTATTAACATCTACTTCCTACACAGGCGGATATTTATGCGTTGTATAACATCAGATTAATCAAACTATAAAGAAACAAAGATCGATAAAGATACTTACCCAACAATCCATATAAGTACACCGATGACAGAGAGGAGGACAGAGAGGAGAGCAAAGGGTAGGCCTAAGAGAAAGCCTAAAGGCCTGCATTTACAATCATCATCGCAGCAGCAGCAACACATGGTTTTTGCTTTGAGGTTTTCTTGTTTTCGCTGGAAGTCTATGTTAGAGGTAGAACAAATATATGAACGTTTGACGGAGTGTACAAAAGAATATCATTAAGACAAATAGCCAAAAACTTTGTTTATTTATTAATATTTGCCGCTCAGCCTTTGCCAAGCACAGTCATTGAAAGAAACGGATGACCAACCACCACCTATGCCACATTCCCACGTAATAAGTTCCAGTAGTTTACAGGGATGAATGAAATTTCCCTGTGAGGGAACCGTTCTCCTATTCTGCTATTGATTTGCTTTGCTTTGGGATTTCCTTATTCAATGAAGATTTTTCAAATTAACCCAAATAAGCTGAGCTGCTTCTTTATCTTGAGAAAAAAAAAAACCAGGATAAATAACAAATCTTACACCCCAGAAAGTGACCGAGTAGGATTACATCTGGACTCATTTCCATATGAATAGGTTTTACCCAAATTATATAATTGCTTCCGCGACAGAGGTGTCTGAGAAAAAAAATTTTATTGCAATCTACGGTGGGTTGACGGTTGTTTTACACAAATTTTATTTTATTATTTTATTTTTTTTTCAATTTAATTATTTGATATTAAATTGATTAAAATTCAAAATTAATAACTTGTTTTTATTTGTTTTTTATATTGTTATTAATGTCTCACAAAGCAAGACATCAAGTTGATGCTTGGGTTTGTTTTTTTTTTTTTTTTAAGATTGGATTTGATTGCTTGCAAGGAATTAAAAGCAAGGGAAGAAATTGAGGAATTAAAAAAAATTTTCTTTTATTTTTTTTAAATATCAATTTTAGCTTTTTTTATTTATTTGCTGATTTGTTTTCATTTGGTTCCTTTAATGTTGTGTTGATTATATATAATTTGGAATTGAAAATTTATTTTGAATTACTTTTTATGCATGTCTTGCTATTTTTTTATGCTCGGTTTCACAAAAAAAAAACTAATTTTATTATCTAAGAAGGATTGAAAATGAAAGGGCTAAAATTATAATAGTGAAATATTTGAAGGTTTTTTTTTAAAAAAAAACAATATGTTAGCACCTCTATGCCCATGCCTTTTGATTTTGTCGAAAATCATTTTTGGTCTTTTTAGTTTTGAAGTCTCATGGTTAGGTCCAAAACTTCATTTTTTCTTTCATTTGAATCCTTGAGTTTGAGAGAGAACACTACTAGAATATTGCATATCACCGATCAATATTATGTCATTGTTTAAACATTCATTCAGTTAGAAATAACTTTACCAACGGAATCATGGATGGAGAAATGTCATCGTAAAACATATTGTCGGTGATTTATATTTTTTCAGTTAATATGTTGGTAATATAATCACCAATAAATTTACAAACGAAAATAGCACACCAAACAAAAACATTTATGGGCATTAATTTCGTCGGTAAATCCATCAATAATTATAACATATTATCGACAGAATAAACTATTGATAAATCCATCGATGATCATATGCATATTACCGATAAAATTAAACTCTTGAAGAATTACATTTAACTGTGGCAAGTTCTGTAATTTTTTTCAACTCTCCAAAACTTTCCAATGGACTTAATCCATTGGGCATTCCATTGGTGATTCAAATTCCATCGGATCTTTGTCAAAACCAAAAGGGCAACGAGATTGACCACATGTACCAATAAGGGTGACTAACAGCTGCTTGAGGACATTCATTTTATCCCTCTGGTTGGCCATCTCAAACCTAAGCTAGGTCATCTTAACACTAAGCTAGGTCATCTAAGCTTGAACCTATTCTCGTACCATCGCTTGGACAAGTGGACATTGTTGGCTCGATCCTAATTATGAGGAACCAATAGTCGATACATTATGGTCCGCTTACATATCTTTGGTTTGTAAACCTGATTTCTATTGGGTCCACAAGTAGATCCAACCTCCAACAATAGATCCAGATCAATTGTTAGATGGGTCGAAGGACCATCCCTATCTCTCATGCAATTAGGTGATATATGTTTCCTAAGAAAATTTAGCAAATTAAAAAAATAATAATAACTTAAGAAAAGAATTGTTGAAATCCAACTTATCACAAACTTCTAGCTCGATTATCCACAAGTTGTTGCACCTCTTTCCAACAGTCCTCTTCATACATGAGTTTCGAGAAAAAGCTCCATCAGTCGTGGATTGTGTCCAAGCACCTTAGCCTGCAAAAGTAAGCTATTATAAATTAAACATTTTCATATAATACAACAATTATAAAATAATATCTTATAAAACAAAATCTTAACATCTGTTTTGCATGTGAAACGAATAGAATGGATCTGTCAATGTGCGTGGTAATGAAACCATGAATCTCCTTGGTTCGAATCTCTGCACCAGACTGTAACCACCGCAAGAAACTCTTAGACATCATGTAATGGATATAAATGTCTCATATACTCTCTAAGATGTGCAGAGGTTGGAAATCTCTTCACACGACCATATCTTCTTAGCCTGGAAGAACTTTATGTTTTGCATATTTCTTTGGTTTTTTCTGGGCATCATACTAGAAATCACACTACCTAGCTCGTAGAGAAACATTATCGGTTAAAATAATGAAAAATAAAATTTTAACATTTTAAAAAATATCACAATTTGAATTCAGTCTTACCTAATAATGTTGTGACTCTCTCATACTCTCCTAGAAACAACGTTGTCAACCTTTTACCAATAAATGTTTTCCTCATACATCGATTTCATAAAATAATTAGTTTATTAAAATTTTAAAAAACTAATCAAATTAAATATTAAAAAATATTTATATATATACCAACCTTAAACTTTCCAAACCAATCATCAATCATAGGCTTTCATTCAAGAATTTTGCAAAATTGACTCGGCTGAAACAAATACACTTTTATCGATGATTTCATCGTCGATGTTATCATGCGAGTTGCCTCCATATTTGTAAAACTGAAATTTCATTCATTCATTGAAATTAATTTTTCAAAAGTTATCCATTATTATTTATTTTTTTTATCATACAGGAAAGGAAAACAAACTTACATGTTATGGTCGGGCTTCCAATTAGCAATATGCTTCTTAGTTAATACATTCTACTTAGAAGGGACACCCTCTCTGTGAGTCAACCTTGCATTATGCTTGCATTGAGAGAGGGTATCTAATTATGGTCGGCACCTAGCAACTTATGGTCATCAGAACCATTGCCAAAAAACCCCAGCAATGCTCCTATCCGCATTACTCTCTTATGACCTTCTCTTCGTCATCTAAACAAATTAAGTATAGATAATAACATTATCATTATATCATATTTTAAAAAATTTAGCGGCATTTCTTCTATATGGGAGACTACTCAAAATCTTATTACCTGCATATATGCATCAATAAATAAATCCATAAATCAGTTGATTTTATTTATGACTAATATTTAATTTAAAAGCATTTTAAAAATTCAATCAACATCTTAACATCCTAATATATTTTACAATTGTTGCACGTTATTGCTATCCAAGTTAAATACATTCCATCATCATGCCAATTGATTTAAAACATAATAACACCATCCAAATTACCAAATTTACATAATAACATCGTCGGATTATGAAGAAGGAGAGAGAAGAGAGAGAGTCATTGAATTATGATGACGAAGAGAGAAACTAGACAAACACTCACTTTTCAGCGAAGAAACTTGTCGTTCTTATTGTTAATGAGTTTCATTTGCTTAAGAAAGTTTCATTTAGGTTTTTTTCCCCATTTATCTTGCCTAAAAAAGTAGATCAGGCTTTAAAATCTTATTTTGATTCGGGTCCATTTTTTATTTTAACAGATTAAATAGTGATTTAATACAAAAAAATAGGTTTTTTTGAGATCACTAGGGTGTTTTTTAAGTGTTTTAAACTGAAAAGATAGATTTTTTAACCCTATAAGGCAGTTACTCCCCTTTTCAACAATTTATGACAGCAAGCAAAGCGTCGACTATTTATTTATCATCTGCCTCACAAAAAAGAAAAAACAATTAACAAGCCCAGGTGTGTGGGCTGCCTTGGCCCATGAGCTTGGGCTTGTTTTTTTCTCAGGCTAGTTTGGCTAACCAGGACTGCACGCTAATGTTTTTAATTTTGTTTTTTTTTTGTTTTTTTATTTGATTTCTTCCACTTTTATTTACTTTTCTATTTATTTATTTTTTAATTTTATCTTTCAACATTTTATTTATTTTGAAATGGCCTACATAATTTTTTTGGTTTGATATTTATGGGTTTATCATAGTTTCAAACAAACACCTCTGTATTTAGTTTTTGTTTAATTTTGTGAACGTCTATTTTTTTGTGGTATAAACCTAGTAAATTACATCACCGCATCATGTATTATATAATTACATAGAAAAATGGTATGAAAAAAAAAATGTTGGAGTCCATGATTCAGGTCACGGGTTTAACGGGTTAGGCCACGAAATATGGGTTAATCCAATATGTATTCGTCTTAGTATTTTTTAAAAAATATGTCATCTTTGGATTTTGGTTATTTTTCTTATTTCATTTTTATTTTGTTGCAGGTGAGATTCTTTTTTTAATATTTTTTTAATAGGTTAGGTCGTGAAACCTGGATCGATTCAATATATTATTGTTTTAGTATTTTTTTAAAAACCTTTTTCATCTGGGGATTTTGGTTCATTTTTTTAGATCAAAATAATTTTGCTGCAGGTGGACAATTGAATTATACTAACAAAATATTTTGTAAATAGTAAAGTTGTTTTATTCATCAGTAAAAATATCTCTAATGGATTTATTGTTAGAGTCGTGTTATTGGCTAGAGTTATGTTAGTGATTTTACATCGGCTGATAATTTTACCGTTGATTTAGTCACTAATAATTAGGCCTACATAATATTATTATGATAAAAATATGCGATGACCAAGTTGTGTTAGTATATCAACCTGTAAATATTATTGATAGAATTTTGACAGATAACTCATTGGTAATATATCACATCTTTTCAACGGATACCTGATAGAATCGCCAACAACCACTTTTTGTCGGTGATGTCCTTAGTCTATATAAAAACACTTAGGAACTCTTTGTAGTTCTGAGGGGAAAATTCACATGTTGTACTGATGGAATAATTTATGAAGTTTTATGCGCATTAGTGTTTCTATCGGTGGTGTACTAATTTGTTTTTTTTTTTTGATGATATCAAAACATTAAATAAAAAATTTAACTTGAAGAATACATTTAAGATTATTAATTTAACTGTAAAAATCAATTACAAATGTTCAAACATTAAAAAAAGGTTGCAGATTGAGGTCGAAGGGGAGGCGAGTTGGAGGAAAATCTCGTGGAGGTCTGTAAGAGGGATAATAATGATTGGACATATATATAATCACCTCCTTATATTGCTGTCTTTTTTATTCTTCATACTTTTGCCTCTATCTTGGCCCTTAGAGCACCAAATCATTATTCAACCAACTCCTCAATGGCTCATGATGGTTGACTCATGCTAAATTCTAGGGTGCCTACTGTAAGTACAACCTCATGTCTCGGGTTGTAGTTATAAAGATACAATAAACTCAATTCCTATCGGATTCACTAGTTGCTCTAGCTTTTAACCACAACTCTGAATCGTATTTTGGATGGGTTAATGGGTCTTCCTCGTGTTTGGCACACATGGAAACATTATATGTTTCTACAAAATAAAATAAGCAAGTCAAAGATATGGATAAAAAAACATTAGTCCATATAATGTACAAAAGGTTTAAAAGTTTATTTACAATAAGCACATAGCTCGGCTATCCACGAATTGTTGCTTTTTTTTTTATTTATCCTCCCTCCGTATATGTGTTTCCATGTATACCTCCATTAAAGTTGGCTTGTGCCCAAGCTGTATAGCCTACAAAATAAATTTTTAGTTAAACATTATCACAAATAATAACCTATCATTTTAAAAAAAATACAGAAAATTAAAACGGGCTCTCTTACTAGGTGTTTTGCATGGTTAGTAAAAGAAAGTGACCCATCAGTATACTTGCCAATGAAACCATAAGTCTCCTTATTTATGTTCGAGGACCCACTCCGTAAACACCTCCTAAAACCCTTCAACATGAAGAACTCTAGATATCTCTACCCATTTCTCTCAATGATGTGGGGAGGTCTACAATTCTTTCATTTCTCAAAGTCATCTAACTCGGCATATCTCCTAACATAAGTATATGTGTCATACCAGGAACCATGCAACCTAGTTCAGAAATTTGTTAAAAAAAAGTGTAAAATAAAAAAAAAGATTACAATTCAAAAAAAAAATCACATGTTAAAACTTACCTATTTACATTTTTATTTTCACAAACTTGACTTGCCACCCTAGAGTTTGCCTCGTCACACAAAAGTTTTCCATTGTAACTATTTTTGTAAAATAATTAGTTTTTAAATTTTAAAAATATCTTTTATTAACAACTACAATTATTGATATATATGTACTAACCTTAAAATTTCCCCATCAAGCCTTAACCATAAGCATCCATTTAGGATGCTCTTTACACCAGCTTCATTGAAATAAAAAAAACATTCACCGACCATTCTATCATCAATGTTATCATTCGCGCAGCTTCCATATTTAAGAACCTAAAAATCAATTAATTAATGGTTGACTATATAAACACGTAATCATTAGTTTAATGGTATGTTTGAATTAAACAAAATTTCTTGCATTCTTAAATTAAGCTTCCATATTGTTACTTGCTAGAATAGAAGTCTCTAGAAGATGGGATGCCAGATCTAGACCTATAGTTGACAAGCCTGCGTTGTTAGAATGTGCATCAAGTGCCTTTTTATGATCGACACCTAAATACATCACAAGCTCGAGAACACTATTGTTTAAAGATGTACAATCGCTCTATTTCATTCATAAACATTTCTTCGACATCTAAACAATATAACTAAATAATTAAGAATATTGAATTAAATTCACAATCTACAGTTTATGGGTTTTTTGTTTTAGTGCATCTATTTATTTAAAATAAATTTCAACAGCACCTTTTCTATATAGGACCTTACTCAGAATCGGAAAAAAAATGCATACAACCAAATACAATGAAAAAATCATCACCAACAAGCCAGATGCACACTTACCATATATTCTTTTTTAGGACAGGGTTTCAAGGTTATGAGCTACTGAAAACTTATTTCATAATTTGAACCGAGTTTGATAACAATGTTATATTAATAGCTTATCCATTTCAAAATTTAAATTTAAGAATTTGACCTCATGTTAATTGGAATGATTTTTGAACCAACTACCTTTATTATAGACAAATGGCATATAGCAACATGAATTATCATATTTAAATGATTATTGTAAAATTAATTATTTTCCAGTTTATCAACACACTTTGAGACTAATCAATAATAATAAGAAATAAATCAATAATTTATATAAGTAATTACTCCAAAATCAAATTATTTTATTCAACTAACTAACTAAATTACTAAAAAATCAGAATCATATCTATAAATAAATAAAACACAATGTGTTTCTTTTTAGTAGTAATGATTAAATAAAAAGATCATTTCTATAGTCCATTGAGATCATAATTTCACATAAAATTCAAAATTAGCATAAACCCTAACCCTCAATTTGGGGATTTTTCAATCTCAAACACAAACAAGTGGGAATACACAATAATAATTGAAGAACGAAGAATAAAAAATGATATGCACATAAAAGGGAAAAATGAAAAAAAAAACAAAGAAGAATGCATAGCATATGAATAGTAGAGTCCGGAAGGATAAAAGAAATCAAACCTTGAGGGGGGGGAGCATATCAAAGAGAGATAGCATCACCTAGAGGAGAGAGAGATTACTTCTTAGAAGATAAAAAGAGAGCATTGGTGATTATTGTTGTTATAGAGAGAGAGAGAGAGAGAGAGAGAGAGAATGAGAGGAAATGTGGAAAAGCTAAGGATTTCCTCGACATATTTGGGTTTAAAATCACTGAATAAAATGACTCCATCGATAATATATAAACCATGTCAACACATCACCGATGGAGACAACGATGAAAATTTAAAAATTATCAGTGTCTCTATGAGTCATTTAAAAAATTCATGAACTCTTTCAAAAACCCCCAAATTCACCAATGACTTTTCATTTATTAGTATATTCGTTGGTAAATCCAATCCCTTAAATTCTTCCACAAACTCTTTGTAATTCTCTATTGATTTTATCTTCCATCAATAAAACCATCAGAGAATGAAATTTTTTTGAATTCTTCCCCAAACTCTTAGTAATTCTTCAATGATATTGTTGTTCGTTGATGATTGCATCAATATTTAATATATCACTAATGGAAATTATTCCATCAAAGAATCCATAGTTGGTTTACATTTCTTAATTCTTTCTAAACTCTCTGTAATTCTCTGATAAATTTATAGTCCGTCAATTATTCCATCGGTAAAGTTATATAGACTACAAATCTAACAACAAATTAGTTAATAACTTAATATTTTTCTTATTATTGTTAGTTATTCCATAGGAAAAGTTATTGTGATTTATTTTCTTATATATTGAATATAATCCCCTATCGAACCTAATTACATAACAGCAATAAGTGTATTCATAACTTATTCAACAACAACTCATTGAAACTACAACCACTATAACAAAAGCTTGATAAATGTGTAAAGTTGAAATACATTATACAATAACAATAAATATGTTAATTGCATAATGATGTTTTACATCTAAAATCAGTTTAAATCCACTGTTTAATCTAAATCCTCATCATCTTTAAGTCCATCATCTTCTTCATTGAATTGAAGTTGTTCAATCCCTTCATCTTCATCAAATTATGTATTTTCATTAGTACTTAATATATCATTTAACTCTTCAATATCAACATGAACTTAAGTATTCTCTATGACATAAATATTTAAATCTTCTTCTAATTTAGTAGATAGAGCAACTCAATATGGATCAACTAACTTATCTAGTTGAAATACATATTCTCCCCCAATTACTTCATCATTACCATTATGAACAACTTAGAAACGACTTATAGGTTTAGTTTTCATAATAGATAACCAATCAACTCTATTATGATCCTTTCTAAAAGGAGTGTATATGTGATACACTTATCGGCATTGTTTGACAAATACAAAAACATCATTGATGATGCTAAGTATACCTCAATTATTGATTTCAACCAAATCATGATGAGGATTTACCATGATTCTTTTATCGATATCATACCAATAATATTTGAATAAAAAAACTGTATTTTTACCCTATGATATTGCAATTGAATAACCTCTTCTTACTTGCCATAATAATCAACTTCAAATTTATTAGAAGTTGATCTTTTAACACAAACCCTACTATTTTAGCTATTTCTACCTTCTCCTTAATTGAAACGAGTGTTTTCATAAACACATGATAGTTATGACTTCATTCCATACAATTTGCATTCTTTGAAATTCACTAATCTAGCTAAATTTGAAGCATATCCATCAGGAAATCACAAACTCTTACGTGATTCATAGATAAGAAATTATTCTTTTTATCTAAGGCAAATATGGCTTTAGGCTTTGCCACATATACCTCATCATTAAGCAACTATATATTCTGAAGGTCACAAAACAAAGTTATATTCATTCTAGCTTTTATCTTGTCCTTTATTTTCCCATTTGACATCCATTACCATGTTAAAAATATTTTTAAACACATTCTTCTCAATATGTATGACATTCAAATTATAGCTGGGGAAATTTGTCTTCCAATAAGGAAGCTCCTAAGAAAATACTTTGTTTTACCTAATTATGGATCACACCAAAACTAGAAAATTTCTACTTACCAGATTGAGAACCAAATACAATGTCCTTATACTACGAAACTACATCATACAATTCTTCACCCGACATTATTAGAGGTGCAACATCCCTTTTAGTTTTACCTTTTGGAAAGTTTTTTTTGTTTTTTTTGTATCGATGATGACTAGACAAGAACCTCTTATAACAATGAAAAAAAAAAAGTTTTACCATCATTTATTAAGGTAAAGTTCTTATTGCTTTTCATACAATATGGACATGCTAATTTTTCATGTGTGCTCCATCCACAAACCATCTCATATACAGGAAAATCATTTATAGTCCCATCAAAGTTGTCTTTATTTGAAAATTTTGTTTCCATACGACATCATACGTCAAAGCCTCAAATGACCATAACTGTTTCAACTCATCAATCAATGGTTAAAGACAAACATCTACATTCTTACCCGAACTATAAGGTCCAGATATAAATGTTGATAAGAACATGAATTTCATCCTCAAACACATTTCTGGGAGCAATTGTAAACTGTTAGTATGACCAGCCAATAAAAATAGGGTGTAACAAATGACCCAAATATATTGAACTCATATATACACAAACCATCCTTCACTTCATGTAAATGATGTCATGTCATATTCTTGAACGTCTTCAAAGACACAAATAACTTTCACAGTCTATGAGTGATTGAGAAATATCTTTGTTTTTTGTATGCGACAAGTGTCCTTTCTCTACTCGTATTGGGTTTATACCGATCATACCCATAAATTTTACACTCGGTTAAATTTACATCACCATAGTATAACATGCAAAAATTTAGGCACATATCATTTTTTTAGTATTTTAGGCCAAGAGGTTTCATCATGGATTTTGTAGCATATAAGTTCGTTTTCAACCAATTATCATCTATAAATTTGACAGGTTAACTCCGGTGACATGGGTTGATTCATTATGTTGCAATCTAAATACTTTTTTTAAAATGTGGTCTTGAATTTTTTTAGTGAAACTACATTCTTATTGGTCATCTTATTTGTCTATGAACTAGTCAAATGGATCAGGTTACATCGGGTTAACCTCTACACGATTACATTTTCTTTCTACTAAAAAACATTAATAATGTTTGGATGTTTTATATGTTAAAAAAATATTCAACCTCAATGTAGTGTGTGTCAATGATCTAGTATAGACTAACTAGTAGTACATTTTACAAATTTTCCATGTTAGTTTTCTATGTGAAAAGGAAATGGCATCAATAAGAAAAAATGACTAACATTGCTTAACTGAAAATCATACCATGATAAGAAAAAATAAATTATTGTGATAATTTTTGTTTGAGTTTTTTATTTAATTTGTGACAATTTCCATTTGACTTTATAAATTTCATGACTCACTTTGTTGGTGGATTAGAAAGATGATCATATCTTTCTTCTTTGTTTTCTTACATTCTTCAAATGGTTGATCACAATATATAAAGATTACTAGATGTGGACCCGCATTATGCAATGAGGCCTAATTATTATTATTATTTTACATAAAAAATAGTTCAAGTGCCACAAGTGTGTTTTAAAGAAGAAAACAATCTATGACTTGGGTCATAATCCCAACTGAGTCATGATAACCTAAAAAATCTTTTTTTTTAAATGAGAAAAATAATGTATCTCAATTCTAAGTCAATTAAATACAGAATGATAAAATTGGATAAAAATAACAAAAACATCTAGCACAAGATAATCCAAGTGAGCATAATAAACCTGTAACCCAGATAATAAAGGTCAAGCCAACTCTAATTAACGCACCAACTCGTGGCATAGGAGATGAGATTGAGCTATTGCAATAAAAAAACAAAGAAAACTACAAAGCCTTTTTTTTTCAAAAAAAATTCAATTTTGAATGATGAATTAAAAAAGAAAAGGTAAAAATAAAAAATTGTTGTCAACTCATGTTAACTTTTCAAACTCATAACCCAAGTTATTAGACTAGAAATATCTTATTTGAAAAAACCACGAAACTCAATTCTCAATCAATCAAACATTAAATGATGAAATTGAAAGGAAAAAAAATGAATCAATTACATAGAAGGATCCAAAACTAAAAATAACAATTAAAAAAATAAGGATCAAAATTGAAATAAAAAATAAATTAGAGGGCAACTACAAATTTTTTTAATTGAAAGATGAAATTGAAAAGAAAAATTAATTTAACAAAAAGACCTAAAAATAAAAAGATTGGGGACCAAATATGAAATAATTACATATCACAAATTGCGATTGAAGGATGAAGTTGAAAAAAAAAATCAAACTTTTTAAAAAAGGTCAAGAAAAAAAATAAAAAATCAAAAGAATAAGGATTAAAGTTGAAATTTCAATAAATAAGAGGACACTTATGAAATTTTAAATGCCCAGCATGAATTTTGACAAATCACCCCATCACCACTCCATACATCACCCCAATAGAAAAAAGATATTATGATGATTTCAATGATACGGTGGAATGGAATTTTTGAAGAGACACCACACAAACCACTAAAATACTGCAAATGCCTCCCACACGCGAAGTTATGCATAGCACACGCCAATCATTTTTGGTTTTTTAATTATATTAATTAATATCAAATCACCCCACAATCAACTTGATTATAATAAAAAAAACTATGTTGAAAATACAAAAAAGCCCTTTGATGCCGTTTAATTTTTTTTATTTATTTTAAGGGTATTTTAGATATTTTATTGTGTTTTAAAAATATAAAAATATAAAAATACCGAGTTGTTCCTAGTTAATATAATAATGACTAATAAACCTTGTAAAAATACCATACTAAATGATTTTTTACAGGAAAGGCAAAACACTTAACATATTATTTCAGTGAGCAATAATCTCTGAATCTCTCTCGTAGTTAATACTAGTGAACAATTATTTCCCCGACGAATTAGCTTTAGTTAATACTTGTATATTGGCTCCCGCTCCACCGCGGATCAATATCATTTTTTTTAATGTAAAAAAAATATTAAGAGCATGAAGAATTTTTTAATAGTGTTATTAAACCTAACCAAATAGGTTAATTTTAAAACCTCCAGACTCAACTATTTGTCTAACTCAAGTTTTTAATTGAACCGTATGAGAGCTAATTCGACTTAAATTGATCAATTTTATAGGTCCAAATGCAACCTTGATTATCGATAAAAACATGATTTAGTGTTTAAAAAAACTTTAAAACCCCTCTGCAACCCGGGTCATGGACTCTATTTGGTTTAATAACTTTTTTATATATTTTTTATTTAATTATATGATAAAATAGATGCTCACAAAATTGAATGTCAACCTAAAAATAGACACTTATTTGAGACAATAATCCCTATAAAACAAAAACAAAATCAATAATGCAGTTCCTTTTCCAACCAATCCAATATTAAATGATGAAATAATAAATAAATAAATAAATAAATAACAATTAAAAGACAAAAAAAACATATTATATCGTTAGGTAAATTTGTCAAACCTATGAATCGAGTAAACCGAGCTAACACACCAAACTTGTGAACTGGGTTATAAACTCCACTGAGATTTAAAAAAAATTAATCTATTTTTATTTAACTACATTATAACAAAAATAGATGATTGCAAAATCAAACATCAATCCAATACTGAAATGTTTTTTTAGATCACAATAACTTAATAAAAGGCGAAACAAAACGAATTATGAAACTGAATTCCTAATTAATCCAGTATCTAAAGATGAATATAACATTGAATGATGAATTATCACAATTATTATTATAACAATTATTATTCTCATTGTTATTATTATCATTACTAATATTATCACTATCATTACAACTACTACTACTACTACTGTTATCAATAAGCAATATCATAATTGTTGTTGTTATTATTATTATTATTATTATTATTATTGTTTATACTATTGTTATAATTATTATCATTATCATTATAACTAATATTATCATTATTTTTATTCTTATTACTATTATTATTATTATTATTATTATTATTATTATTGTTATAACCACAATTATTATTATTGTTATTGTTTTTATTATACTTATTGCTATTACAATCACAATAACTATTAACTATTACTATACTACTACTACTACTACTACTACTACTACTACTACTACTACTACTATTTTTTGTTATTGTGGTTGTTGTTGTTGTTGTTGTTGTTGTTGTTGTTGTTAATATAATTATTAATGAATTTGAAAAAAATATTATTACTATTGAAAAAAACCATAAATTTGATTTGAAGGGTAAAATTAAAAACTATATGAACTTTGAAAAAAAGCCAATGTTAAAAGTAGAAGGACCAAATTGAAAAACATAATATACACAAATTAGAATTGAAGAACTAAATTATAAACAAATAAAACTCAAACAAAAAAGAAAAAGATTGAAATAAAAAATCAAAACAAAGAGGATGGATTCTGAAACACGAACCAAAAATATGGATGGATTTAGAAGGACTGAAACTATAAAATAAATATTAAAAAAATTAAAAATTAAAAGAATAAGGACTACAATGAAAAACAAAACATCTAAGAAATTGTAATTGAAAAACAATTTTTTTTTAAAAAAAAAACTAAACTTTTATAAAAGTAATAAGGAAGAAATAAGAAATTCAAAGAATGAGAACTGAAATTGACAAACAACAAACAAATATGACAATTGTGCATTTTAGTTGTCAGGAGAGAGAAAAGAAAGAAAAAACACAAACAATCGATGACCAGAGACAATCCAATCATTATTCGTCCACACGCGTCACACTATGTGAAAGAGTGCACGGCTACGGATCCAAGGAGATGGTGAATGACCAGATTTGACCACCGGGCGGCAGCGCACGCCCCACTTGAATGGTGCAGATGCCGTCCACTCACTAGGACGTGTGGAACATACACTAATGGCTTTTTAATTAAAAAAATAAAACATGAAAAATACCAAAACATCCCTCATTGTCCTCTTAATTACACAAAATACCTCCAAAAGTGAAGCTTCTTTTTGTTGTCTTTTCTAAGGCTAAAAGTGTTATTTTACAGTACATGAAAATTGAAAAAAAACCTGAAATATCCTTGTCCAAGAGCCCATGTTTTTTTTTTATTTTAGAGGTAAAAAAAATATTTTTACTGTTACGAATATTGTGAAAAGTCAAGAAAGCTCTTAGTCGACAATTCTAAATTTTATTGACTCTAAAGGTAAAAAAATATTTATACTATGTTAAAAAATTTAAAAAGACGCATACACCTCCAAATAATTTTCTAATAATTACTTAAACCAGAGAAAAAAACTCAAATACCCCTAGATTTAAGCTATTTAAAAATAAAAATATAATTATACTGGAACAATCCAATATATTTATAAAAATATAATAACTTTTAACGCTATTTAAATTTTTTCTTTTTAATTTTTAGACAATCAGCTGCAACTTTTTAATTTCGGGCAACAAGCACACCGATCTTACTTTCTCTGATTATTGTTTTATTCACCCTACTGAGATTGAGGAGTTGCATCACTCTCATCAATCTTCTGTTAATGCCTTGATTGTCGTTTTATTCAAGCTGGTGGAGCGAAAGGGGCCACTCACAAAATTCCACACGTTTGTCTCTAACCATCGGACACTTCAAATCACACTACATTAAGAATTTTCTTGTAAAAGCGACAGCATGTAAAAGATATCCCTAATGAATATTTTATTATCAATATGAGATAATCAACTAGGATATCATACATATTTGACCTTAGCTATGTTGGTTCGGACGTAAAAAAAAGTGCAAAAATTACTAATATATTTTCTAGTAAAAATATTATTTTTATTACAAACATAAAGTTTAATATATACATTTAAAAAAATAAATTGAGGATTATATATAATGATAAATGTTAAAATTGTTTTCTTAATTTTAAGTAAAACTAAATTGTGAAGATAAGAAACGCATTCAAATTAAGATAATTGTGAAGCCATTCAAAATTTTTTATTTAATTATATGGTAATATTGTTTTTAATAATTTAAATTTTATTGAAACAACCTAATTTGTTAGTATAACTCTTCTTTTTCTTATTAATATTTTTAATTTTAGAAAAAAAATTTTATATTTTTTTTCTATGTCATTCATTTAATAAAAATCAAAAGCAATCAAAACACATACCTAAAAACATTCAAACAATTTAAAACAAGGATAAATAAGCATCTTTTAATTAAAACTCCTTTGTTTAATTAACATGGTAAATTTTGTTTTCACAAATGTTTTAGCATGATATTTAATAATGTCATTAAACTTGTGTTTGAAAGGCAACCAAGACAATTTTTTATTAGAACTTTTGTCTTGCTTTCAAAACCTTAAAATTTCATTCTACACAATATATAAGTGATGGTACCAATAATTGAAAACTTTTCAATCTTTTAATGGCTTTTTTAGTCGAAAATCAATAAGATGGTGTTTGGCCTTTTGATATAGTCCTAAAAATCCATCAATTTGTAAATACCTAAGCATCTAGTAAGTAATATTCATTTACATGATTTGATTTTTTAACATATATAAGTGATACATTTTATCTAAGATAAATTATATTGATACTTGTTTTCTATTCATAATGGTTATGTTGTGCCTAATATATCGGTGGTTTATCTACATGAAGGAAAATGAGTCTACTATAATGAGTTAAACGTTGGATTGATGGTTAGGTTAATCATATCATTTATGAAGTCCAAGTTATTTTTTCCACTCCTAATTGCTACCCTTGTGATGACCTATAAGAGATTCATTCATTTTGATAACAATTAATGAATTGATATACCTATAACCATTTACTCATGATTAAAACTTGTGACCAATAATGTGGTCTATTAAATGATATAAATGAATAACTAGATAGGCCTATTTTAGGCTCAATGAACCTGGTTATAAACCAAGAAAAAGTTGTCATTAAGCGTTTTATTTATGCAACTATGGTTCATAGACAATGACTGGTGATAGCTCATTTATCCTTTGACACCTAATTCATTCTCATCTTGTTAAATGAGGTTTAATATCCCAACCCTAAACATTCAAATAGTAACCATTATAAGTTCATCTATTTGGAAGTTGAATCTAGTAGTTAGGATGTCCCTTTATAGACTAAGTCCAGAAAATAATCTATATGGATTTATTTTTCCTAAGGTTGGTTGCTATGTTTAGCAATCACGTTGATATTTTGATTTAAAGGTGTTGCCCCAAAATAGTATTTATGCACACTAGTCGAGAATACTCATGTATGCACAACCATTACAAAGAGGCAGCTTATTCAACTCCTTTTTATTTATCTATATCATTGACATATATTGTTAGGATGAGACTCACTAATGGAACCTAATACCCCTAATGAAAACTTGAGTGGAATTGATGTATATAGAAAATATAAGATTAATTAACTTAGTGTCCTCAATTGACTCTAGAAATGCAATGCTTGATTAAGATTCACTTACAATAAGAAAGAATTGATGGATACTAGACCGAAGGACCTATATTTCTTTTTTAAAGAAAACACTTTAAAGTTTTAAAAACAGAAGGGACTGAGGATCTACTTCTCATTAATGTCCAAGGTAATTGCTTCATATAAGTCTATTTACCCCATAACATTACGAGTTAATAGTAAAAACATTGGTTTTGATATTCGGCAAACAAGATCATAAGGAATGTTATGTTTTGAAATGATTTTATTTTAATGGTAGCCCTTAATGGCTTTTTTATTATAGACTAAAACCCTAATGGGCCTTTCAAAGTGGTTCAAATGCTAAGATGAATGCATGTATGATTGATTTTAGATTTTTGTTAAAAACAAGAGGAAACAAACTACAACAACTACTATTTTACAAATCCAAATCCAAAATCAAAACAAAACACCACCAACAACTAACTATAAGGATACTCATGATGACCGAGAATATAGCAAGTGCAAGATCTAGGTTTGTAGTGCTTCGACCATTATACAGGATAAGATATAAAAAAAACTAGAAAATTTTTTTTTCTTCAAAAGACTAGACTTAGAGATAAATAGGTCCTTAAAAATACCTATTTTGGTTTGGATTTAGGATGTACTAACTCAAATGTGGAAATCTACACTACAATATATCATACAACACATTAATATATAGGCTCATTAAGAGGATATTTTGATGTTATAGTAAACCAACTAAGACAAGCAATACACAAGCTTATACAATTCATACATATTGTATCAAAGAAAACTAAATTGTCTAAACTAATAGATTCATAACTAAAAGGGTTTAAAGTGTTAAAGACATCAACTTTATGATAATACATGACTGTAAAAGTTTTAGGGGTGCTCACAAATAATAACTACTAGATCATGCTAATTTCAAAACAAACTTAAAAAAAAACACAAGTGGTCCAGAATGCCATTTGTAGGTGAAAACATATAGGAGTAGGATATCGATAATATATCACACAAAAATAAACTTAAAAGCATAAAAAAAAAATACATCAAGGTTAACGTAACAATAGCCATCTAGAAGCTCTAAATAATAATATACATCCTACAAAAAGTCCATTTAACCATATGTATAAAAAAAAGAACCCATAAATATTCAACAAATGACCGTATGATAAAACACAACAATTGCCTTCGTAATAACATCTCAAACATTCAAGACAATATATTTAAACATAACAAAAGTGAAGTATAGACAAGATTGGAAAAGAAAAGGGCATACCTAGATAAACTTGCAAAGACTTGACTAAGAAAGCTTATAACTATCCCTTTCTCAAGGCCTTTTTTTTTTTCATTCACCTTATTACCTAGAAAACGCTAGGTTTCTTTTATATTATTTCTCTATTTTCCTCTCTATAGTCATTATTTCTCTCTATCACTATCCTCTTTAAAACCCTAATTAACCTATTATTTATAGAGGAGAGGGACAATCTCGACTCGATAACTCAGGAACTATAGGACCTAAAATTTAAAAAATGAATCTCTAATGTCTAAGAGTGAAGACAAAGAAACTATAAGGCTAAATGAGAAGCCTAGAAAACCCTCATTGAGGATGTGAGTATTATGTGAACTATAAACTTTGTTTCAACCCAAAGAACACAACCAAATATAAATCGACCGAAAAGTAGGTGAAACCAACACCACAATTGGATTGAACGATGGCTAAATTAGTGAAAATGATGAGAGGTGGTAAAGATTCTGTTGAGATAAAGGTTAGGTATCTATAACTAGGGTTTGTTATCCTCTTTTTTGTTTTTAAAAAATAAGATGAAAAGGACATTTGAGAATATATACCAAAGGTCCAAAATTGTAGCATTTGATATGGATAAAGTTCAGAATCATCCCTACATTTCTGTGGCTTTTCACTGTTAATCTTTTTTAAATTTAAGTTATACAATTAGAGACGAAACTAATACCAAACCAAGAACAATTTCTTAATTGGGTCTTTGGCTGAAATTATATAAGCCCTATCAATTGTGTATTTTTTTCTAAAAGGCTTTGAATCTCTAAATTGGTTATTAAAACATGAAATCATTCTAATTAGACCTCTAATTAAATTAATAAGGCCTTCTAAGCCATAACAACTTGACATTTTGGTCCTTGTTTTAATTCTTTTAATTATAACTAATTTTCTTCACTTGAACCCTTTATAGTACCTCTTAAATAAATAGAAAAACTTGTCCTGGCCAATTAAAACATAATAAATTTTGAAAAATTATTTGAAAACATATATTTTTTTAATTTGTTTTGTTTTTTTAATATGTTTTTTTGTTGTTTTTTTACGAAAACACTAGGGGTAAAAAAAAAGTTATAACAGTTATCCTCTATTTATAATGTTTATGGTACAAAGTCTTATGAAAATGATTTTTTATAGGTTTTGTGTAATAAGCTTGTAAACAAATGATGGTTTATATGGAAACTTTGGAAAAGATGTAAAAGTCAAAAGGTAACTTTATTGGGGAATATTGAATTTTGATCAAATTAAGAGGTGACCAACCTCATGAAGGTTTGTTTTATCTCAACATTTTGAATGGTGGCCTACCTCGTGGTCATTTCGAGAGGTAACCTGTCATGTGGTTATTTTGAGAGGTGACTTGTTTTATGGTCTTTTTAAGAGGTGACCTGCCTCATTTAGTGAAATGTATTAGTAGACTATATATTTTTCAATGAATCGCTTATTACTTTCCAGGTTACTTATGCATAGAAGCAAGTTTTTACCCATTTTATGAAGTAATCAATTTACATTAAAATAAAATGATGCATGTTGCTTGCTTTTAGGTTAATTGGCCTAACGATGTCTAACCCCATACTAAAAATGACAAGGGTAACACCATATTATATAAAGGTGTCAGGGTGCATTAATTTTATCACTATGTACTTGACATTTATGGCATCATTTAACATACTCTATGAAATCTATTTTCATGGTCATCCAGAAGTAGCATAATCTCTTCATCTACCTTATCATCATATGTCCATTTACATGGGTGGCACAAATCCCTTTATAGATTTTTTACAAGCCTCTCTTGGGTTCTTCCTTATTCAAACAACTTAACAGGGTCTTGACAAATGATTTTTTTTTCAGGATTTTCCTTTTAAGTAATCAATCACCATTTTTCTCAATGTTTTTCGATCTATCTTAGATGCCCTTGATGTATTCACAACATTGTTAAATTTCTTGATGTCATAATACAACGGCTTCTCGTTTATTTCTTGAGCAACAATAGGCTAGGGAACTTGTGATTTCAATGTAGATTGGTTGTATACCAATTCCACAATCAATCTTTTTTATGGAAGCCAATATAGTCACAACATATACAAACTAATTCTTATATCTACCTAGATGTGTGAATTTTATTTTCTTAAATTATTCTACAAGTTTAGTGAGATATTCTTGTCATGACTTTATTTTTTCATCTTTAGCTTATCATTTATCTTTCACTTGGCAGATTATCAACATCAAATCTCATATACATCTAGCTTTTGAACTTGAATTTATAAAACAACTTCTAATATTTGAATATATGCCTCATATTTTACCACATTATAAGTATAATCAAATTGCAACATGATGAAGATAAGATATTGTCTTCCACCTGGGGAAATTATCACCATGCTCATACCATTTCTAGAAAAAATATTGCACCATCAAAGTACATGGTCCACCATTCACCTTCTATCTCATTTTATATAACCATAACGTTTTTATTTAGGAAATCAAAGTTTGATGGCTCATAGTCTTCCATGAAATTTTCTGCAAGATGATTAGTGATTACATTACCTTGTATTACCTTCCTTGTCATGCAAACAATCACACATGATCAAGACTACACCAAATGATTAATTACAAGTTTCAATTAGGCAATTATGTAATCAAAGGACAATAAGCTCAAATATACATTCAATAGGTTTATTTAGAGTACTTATGCCAAGATGAATTTCAATAAAGATACATCTTCAACATGTGATGATCAGACTTTAGTCAATTTAATCTACGTATAAGAGGGCCTTAATTTATCTACTTCATGGACCAATTAATCTCGATAGTTAGAGGCTTAATTTTTTCTAATGTTTAGATTTACTCTAATAAGCATGATTTTCAATCTGACCATTAGATTGATATAAACTTTTACCAAAAAATTCCAAATATCTTGTTTATATTACATTAAAATTGCAGGTCAATCTGACATTATTAAAGCCTTACAATAAAGTTGAGAAGCTATTGTACAAGAATTGCATTAGTTTCCTAGTTGATTTATGATTCTTTTTCCTATTTTATTATGAACTTTTTTGTTTATTTTTCCATCATTGTTTAAGATGTTTTGACCTAGTATAAATATGATATTTAACTTGTAATTAGATTTTGATTTTAACAATATTGTTGTGTGTGAGAGGTTTTGCTTATACTTTTTGGATCTTCATTGAACTACTCTGACTTATCAAAGAATTAGCCAAATTTCATAGCATATTATATACTTCTTGTGCATGTCTCTTCTTAGGTGTTGAGTGAGTGTTAAATTACTTATAGTATTGGTGTCTCAGTATAGGTTATTATTGTGTCAAGCTCAATTCCAAGCCTAACCTTACCTTTTCTTGGGAAGGGTTGATTTGACTGTGGGTTTCTAGATCTTTAAATCCATGGGGTTTATATCAGTTGATATCAGAGTAAAGCCTTAAATGAGGTTATATCTCTTTTATCTTCAAGTTTTTGCATATTTTATTGTTGTCGAGTTCTTTATCTTCTCTAAAAACTATTTGTGGTATCTAGTTTAAATGTTTTTTTTAAATAACAAATAAAATCACAAGAAAATAAATTTTCAAGGTTTAATACAAATCTTGATTTAAGAAACATTGAATTCGATTACTTTTGCTTTAAATTTGAAAAAATCTTGATTTATAAGGGTATCTTAGAGTTAAATGTTGATTTTGAATATTTTAGATTTACTTAAGTTCTCTTGAACTTTATAAAAAAAAAAAGGATGGTTTTTTATGTCACTGTATTTTTTTTAAAAAAAACATTTTAGCCTCAACACCCCCCCACACACACAAACATATATATATATATATATATATATATATATATATATATATATATATATAAGAAATTGATTGATTGTTCAGAAATAAAACTTGTGTAAGAGAGTTTGTTCTTACTCTTGGTTCCTCATGGAACTACTCTAATTTATTGAAGAATTAATCAAGCTTCATGGCATCTTCTATACTTCTTGTTTGCATCTCTTTATAGGTATTGGGTAGGGGTTTAGTTTCTATAGTCTTGGTGTCTCAGTACAAGTTTTCATTGTGTTAAGCTCAATCACAAACCTGAATTTAACTTTTTTAAGAAGAGTCAATTTGACTGAGTTTTTGGATCTTTATATCTATGGGGTTCGCACCATGATGTCATACTCTGCTTAACAGAACTTGTCATCTTGCTATCTAGATTGACAAGTAAGGTTTTTAAAGATTTACTTAAGGAGATGCTTTTTTTAGATTAACCATGTAGTGTGATACAACATGCACTATTAAAGTCGTTTGGCATTCCAAAGAAGATTGCAATAAAGCTTTTCTAATAAATTGTAACAAGACTCACAATTAGTGAATTTCTTGTTAAGGTAATAAATTATTTTTTCCTTTCTCGAGTCATTATAATGATTTAGTACACATACCATAGCTATTTTTGTAACTATTAAGTACAAGAAGAGGGGTCTCCCTAGCATAAGTAGAATCAAGAGAGATAACTTGAATAGATCCTACTTGATCTTATCAAAGGATTTTTGATAGTCTTCATCCCATATCTTAGGGTTTTTCTTTCATAGTAACCAAAAAATTGAATCACAAATGTTTGTCAATTGAGATATAAAACGAGCAATGTAATTTAAATGTCTTATAAAGCTTCATGCTTCTTTTTTAGTCTCGAGTGTGGGCATGACTTGTATTGTCTTAACTTTGTCTAGATCTACATCACTATCTTTATTACTCACAAGAAATTTCAATAACTTCCCAGATTGCACTCTAACTTCAGTTGATACTTTTTCAACCTTTTAAAAAGTTTCCATAAAGTCTAGACATGGTTATTTCTCTTTTTTTAACTTAGAAATTATATCATCTATATACATCTCGATCTCTTTATTCATCATGTCATGGAATAGAGTTACCATTTCCATATGATAGGTTGCCTGATATTTTTTAACATAAATGGCATGATCTTATAACAAAAGGTTCGTTAAGAAATAACAAATATGGTCTTTTCCTTGTCCTTTTTTTTCCATTCTTATATGATTGTATCCAAAATAATCCATCCATGAAAGAATAAGTAGAATTTTTAGTAGCATTGCCTACAAATACATCTATATAGGGGAGTGAATATTCATCTTTCGGGCTTACTTTGTTTAAAGACTAGAAGTCAATACACACCTTAATCTTGTAATCTTTTTTAGATACTGCCATAATATTTGACACATATTAAGGGTATTTGACTATTTTTAGAAAATCAGCATTCCATTGTTTTTTCACTTTTTTCTTAACATTGATTAGTATATTGGGCCTCATTCTTCTCAATGTTTGTTTAACTAGTTTGCATCATGATATTAATGGTAGCATGTGCCCTATAATACATGTATTAAAAGCTGGTATCAGGGTAAGATCATGCAAATAGATATGTATATTTTTTCAATTGGAAAACCAAGCTATTTTTCTCATCTATAGAGGTCAACGCTGTAATTTTCCAATCTTAACCACTACCTATATTTATAAATTCTAGCTCTTCTTTATTGGGTTTCAAGGCACATTTGAGATTGTTCAATTAGCATAGTAAATTCTTTGACATCACTTTCTTCTCATTCTTCTTCATTTCTGGCAATTAAGCTTTCTTTAAAGTTTGGCCATTTATTCTCAGTGCAATAGTTTTGTGTTTTATTAAGGATCCACTTTCAATAAAGTCTTTTTCTAGTGAATATACAAGTATGTTTGGAGCATGTAATAAAGACAAAAGGAAGAGAAAAAACACAATTGAATATAAAATTTATTATCTTATTAATAGAAAACTTTTAAAGGCTCAACACCAGGCAAACGTTTGGTTAGCATCTGGAGCCATACTCATTAATTAGGTAAATCGGTTAGCAAACAAGATAATTACTTTAGATAAATAATGGAGTTTTCCTAGGCCACCTAGTTACAAAGCTATTCTCCCTCAGCATATATTCGCACAAACCCCTCAGAAGGTGGAACATTCTCCAGTGTGTTCATAATTACTTGGAGTAATGTTATATTTAGGGTAAGAGTCTTTTTTCATTATAAGGCCTTCTTCACAACCCTCATTTTTATATTTCTCTAAGTTATGTATTAAAGAGTCAACAAGCATCTAGTTCAACCTTTTCAATTCTTTTTCTAGCTTTATCATATAAGCTAGGTGTGGAAAAGTCACTTTGATTGATGAAATATCCATGTCTTCTTCATTTGAATCCCTACCTTTAATACGAGCCAACCATTTTTCTCACTTCCTTTCAGCAACCTTGTGGTAGTCTTTCTTTCTAGTATTAAACTTAGGCCAAATATTTGATCAACACATTTTATCTTTATAATATTGATCATTTAAGCATCTTTGTATCTGGATCATACCTAAATGGTATCTTTATAATATTGATCATTTAAGCATCTTTGTATCTGGATCATATCTAAATGGTAACTTGTACTTCAGAAAACATTTTATAGCAACCTTTGCTGCTTTTAAGATTTCTAGCTTTCTTTTTATAGTATTCTCCGATACTCATTCATCATTCACAACCTCAGAGGCATGAAAGTTTCTATTTTTACACTTTTGTACTTCAATGTAAGGAATAAGCACATTCTTAGTCAAAGATAAGGCTTTCTCACCCTTCACAATGATAAATCTTTACCATAAACTTTAACCTTCAGTGTAGGGAGGATGCCATGGCACTAACAGATTGGATCCATAGTCATTTGAGTAATATAATGTAATATGGTTGGATACCAAACACCCGTAAAGTTACCTAAAAAGGTCATGGCTTAATAACCAAGTTAATATCGATGTTAGCAATCACCTACCTTGGGTACTCTTCATAGGCTCTAACCTTCATGATGTTTAACCTCACATGTGATGCATTGACTGGAGATAAATTCGGGAAATATCTTGGTAACACATTAAGAGTTGACCCATTATCAATAAGCACTTTATAATTACAAAGTGTTTGCATTTCATAGTGATATATGATGCCTTTTTATGTCTAATCCTTTTAGGATCCAATTCATATTTTGAGAAGAATAAATAATTTATAGTTTGGATACTTCCCACTAATGCTCCATTAAATCCTATAAAATATCTTGGGGGATATAAGCTTTATTGAAGACTTTTTGTAATCTTTTTTGGTATAGCTTCGAAGCTTAGGATAAGTGAAAGAAAAAAAATTCCAAGTTAATGTCTTCTTTAGTTTTATACTATGCTATATGTGCTTTATTTTTTTTAGGAATTATATGGATTTCTCTTCACTTAATGATTTATTGACCAAATCATCATTGGCCAACTTTTCAATTATTTTTCCTTTCATCTTTCTTTACTTTTCTAGTTCTTCAAATGTGAAACATCTTCCACTTCTTATCAATTCTCATATTTTAGTTTTCAAAACTAGTGAGGGGCCTTTAATATGAAAGGTATACCCATAGTTATAGCGTAATTCACTAGAATCTCAATTCTTTAGAAAAGCTAATTTGGTTAAGATCATTTTGGGCAAACTGTTTATGGTTGGTTGATATTTGTATAATTTTGTCTTTATATTTTAAAATACCACCATCCTTACTTCACACTTTGTCTTAACTTCATCCATCTTTAGCAAAGAAAAAAAACTTTAAGATGTTTACTAGTTCTTCCTAAGAGTCATTTTGTTCATTTTGTTTTCTAGTTCTTCCCAAGAGTCATCAGATTTTCCACCTCAGGATGGAATTCTTCATAATAATCAATATCATGTCCTGACTAGTAATGATATTTACTATACTCTTCAGGATTTCTTACAACCTATACCTTTGAAGGTGACCAAAGATAGTTCACCTCTACTAATATGCCTAATAACCTTCTCATGGATACCCATAAAACTCCCTCATGTTGGTTTTTTTTAGAATCAACAATGATTATATTTACTTCTCTATGGTTTGGAAAAGGATTAATATTCACATTGGGCATTCATCAAATGTTATACAACTAGCCTTGATTAGTTGCAAATGTTTATTGTTAAAGGCGAGGAAACCATAAATGTAAGTTGCATTGTTATTTATTAAAAAAAAAACAATGAAAGATGCTTTTTTATAACATTTCAAAAAGCCCAAGCACATCTAAGCTGGAAACCAATACATGAGTCAACAAAATCAAAACTGAACTCCCCTCGGAAAAAAGAACCTATTAACACAAAAATCCTTATTTTTTATGGTAAGATTGTGGTCAAATGACAACTTCACCATTTTCCAACGAATTTTTCTCTCATCTCTCTAACTCAAGGACTAAAAAAATAAACAAAATGAACTTTGAACCAAAATAAAATTTTAAAAAACTTTGAAGTTAGCAAAAAATCTAGACGGTATGATTTCGATTATAACTATATTAATAACATCTATCACCGGGCAACATCCAAATGGCGCGTTTTAATGCCTCTTGAGAGGTATTGTTGGGAAGGAAAGGGTTTTGAGTATAATAAAAAAATTATGATTATAAAGTTCAGGAGTTGCCACTTAATATTATGGATACTAGAAAAATCTATAGTCTGCGAGAGTTTGGGTAAAGGACTAGTTGTGCAAGAGGAAGACGCATCACCCCCAATGCACCCTACCTAAGGTAAGCTGCATTGTTATTTGATTGTTTTTCTACGTTAAGTTTCTATTCGTTGATCTTTTTCTAAGGTCCAAGGCAGATCTCTCTCATAAGGAAATCTCTACCTTATTTGATGAAATCCTAATCATTCTAAAGTTTAAATTTTAGCATCGCATTTATTTTGCGCTCTGTATCTTTAATACCTGAAGGTATACTTTATTGTGTAGTTTTACATTTCCAAATATTAAAGTCTACATCTAAAACCTAACATAAAATGAACAAAATGATTGGTAAAGGGTTTTTGATATTTTAGCCAAATCCTAAAGGTTAATCTTAAACAAGTTACAGTAACTACTTTGCATTTTAAAACATGAGAAAGATGCAATTTTTGTTTTTTTAATGAAAATTTGCTTGAAAAACTTTTAGGATGTAGCTATATGCATGAAAATAAAGCATTTTTGTTTTTTTGTTTTTTGGTTTTTTGAAAGAGGAAATTAATTTAAAAATTTTGAGATTTTTTAAAATTTCAAAAAAAGAATTTAGAAATGTTTCGGAGAAAATTAGGTATTTTAATACCAGATTTGTATCTTACAGTGTAACTATGCAACTCAATATTATGCGAAATTGGTAGAAAAACATGTGAGAAAATAAAAAATATTTTGAAATGACTTTTGGAAAATTTTTGAAGTTTTTTTTTATATTATTATTATTATTATTATTATTATTATTATTATTATATTGGTTTGGGCCCCACCCAACTGGGTCTGGTTGGGCCAACTGCCCACAAACCTAGCCCTTTTTTTTTACTGGGCTGGACTCAACCTAAAAATATAGGCTGGATCCACCCAGCTTAGTGACCATGGGGTAAAAATTCATTGCCACTGCATATAAAATACAATGGCTGGTGGGGTTTAGAGGTATATACAGTGGCCAGTGGGATTTAGAGGAGAAAAATAGGTGGATGGCTTGCCTGGTCGGGGGAAACAAAAGGCTAACAATGTTCCTCGTCTTGTAGGGAAGACCGACGAGTGGTTAGTGGCTACATCGGTGACTGAGGCGTGATGAAGAAAGCAACCAAAGTGGTGGCCAAGAGGAGGTGGAAAGAAAAACTTCACATAAATGGTTTTTTCTCAACTTTGGCTTATTATTTCTCCTCCCTCAAACCATGAAATCCACATTTATTTATAGGGGGTTGAAAAGGGACATTTTATCTTTAATGGTGTCAATTATTGACTCTTAATTCAACCCGGAATGATGTTAATCGTTGGTTCAAAATGGCTATCATGGGCTGTCACATTTTGTTGCAGAAAAGAGCTGATCGGGTTGGTTATTTTAAGGTAGTGCCATAACCATTGTGGCATTAAGAAAGGACTATAATGAGGTGTAGTCAGATGTCAAATTTGTGTCAAATTTAGTGGAGAGATAAAACATTAAATACCTTGAAAATGAGGCCACTTGAGCAGCTTTTCAGTTAAAATCTAAAGAAGAAGATGAATAATAACCCAAAATGGCGCCATTTTTGGTAAAGTTTATCTTAGTCCATTGATTTGTGACTTCTCTCATTTACACCTCTAACTGGCTTTAAACTTTTAATTTTATGCAATTTTACCCCAACAAACTTTAATTTCAGCCCTGGATTTTAGTACCTTTTTCATTTTGGTTCTCAATTCAGATTTCTTCAATTTAGCCTCTAATTGACCATTAAACTTTCAAATCTATTTAATTTCACCCCTAATTTCAGACAATTAGGTCCGTCGAGTTTTGTGCCTTTTTCAAAATGATCATTGACTATAAATTTTTTCAATTAAGCCCATAATTGACCCAAAAACTTTGATTTTCTTATAATTTTACCCCTAATTTCTATTAATTGACTTAGTAAAAATTAAATTTGGTCTCTTAAAATTCCAATCTTCTTAATTAACTCTAAATTAGGCTCTCAAACTTAATTTTTCACTAATTAAGCCCCTAATGAAATTAATTTGACCTATTTAAAGTATAATTAAGTCTGTGCACATAATTAAATCCTTTAATTGGACCTGAATTAATTCTTAAACATAATTAAACTTTAATTTAGCTCATCATTAAGTCAAATTGGTCTATTAAAATCTAATTATGTCCTTAGACTTAATTGTTATGCAGATTCATCTAATAATCATGTAGCTTGACCTTGAATCTGTATTGTCTCTTTAGTTTTAGGTAAAATACATCTGAAATTACAACTTGATTTTTTCTACATTTGAAATCCTCCTAGTTTGCTTTTGTCAAAATGAGAGTCTTTATTTTATTTTTTGATTATTATTTCAAAAAAAAAGGGTGAATTTGAGGAATAACCTAAAAATGATTTATGAAAACATCAATTAAAACAAAAATTATATCAATTCAAATAATAGTATTAAATATGACAAGTAACCCAATAATCAATTTAAACCTTAATTTTCCTAATTCAAACCTAATTACTTCCATAAGTAACATCAATTGTATTAAAACACATAATTGCAATGTTCAAAACCTAAAATTATCTAATTATGAAACATAACACAAATACCTAACTAAATTCAAATATAAAAGTTATTAATAAAACTCATCAAACTAATAGACAATGAAAATGTTTTACCTTGATTTTCTAATTTCTAGGCAGTAGTTCCACTGATTATGGCAGTAGGGAAACTGTCAAAAGAAGTTTAGGGTGACATTTTGCAACAAAAAAAAATGGTAGAAAAACTAATGGAGACAAAGAGAAGATGACTCCAGTGTTTTGGTAGAGGATTGGATGTTATTTTGGGGTGATTGGAGGCTGGTTTTTCTTGGATTTTTTGGGTTCCCAGGGTTTTCTTCTTTGCAGGAGCGACAACTATAAAAAAAAAGTGAGATTATATACGCATCGTAATCGTGATTCAGAATAACAGTTTTATTATGTAACCGCTATTATGAATAACGGTTGCACTAAAACCGTTATTCTGAATAACAGTTTTTTAACAATCGTGATTAAAAAAAATAATTTTGAAACTATGCTATTTTCCCAACACTTTTTAAAAATATATTATTCTTTAACAACTTTATTCTAAATGTGTCATTTGTTTTTTAAAAATCAACATTTAGCCTTTGTAGGAGTGATGAATTTTTTTTTCTTCTTTCCCTCTCTCCTCATCAATTTTCACACTAACCCTGCAAAAAATAAAAGCAGCCCTTCACTTTGTTATTTCTTCACATTTGGTCCTTATTCTTTTGATTACTATTTCTTTTATTTGATATGATTTATGAAATTGGATTTTTTTTCCAATTTCTTCCCCATTCATTTTTTTTATCTTTCAAATTTGATCCTCATTCTTTTAATTGATATTTGTTTTATTTGCGATGATTTTTAAAAGTTTATTTTTTTTTATAATTTCACCCTTTAAAGTTTTTTTTCTACCAATTTGATTCTTATTATTTTAATTACTATTTTTTTTTCCTTAGCAATTCTTTTCGATTGATTTTTTTTTTAATTTCATGCTCTAACACTTATTTTGTTGGAAATTGAACCTTTTGATGATCATAATGATGATGATGATGAGGCCTCAAGTTCCAGGACTTGATCATGGTACTAGAGTTGACATGGTTTTTTTTTTTTTTATGTATGTAATGGTACATGTGTTTTTACCTTTCAACTTTGCTATCTTAAAGGAATCTGACCTTTTATGGTATCCCTTACATAAGTACTATTACCATTAAGGTATATAAACATATAGTAATTAAACAAATGTTTGGTTTGAACGTTGAATGCAATATTCAAGTGAATGTATAATGTGTCATTGTTTAAAAGCATTTACCAAATTATCTTTAGTTATGAAAGTTTGTCCAACAATCAAATCACCACTACCAACTGATTTTATATATACATCGCAATTACGATTCAGAATCACAGTTTTATTATGTAATCATTATTATGAATAGCGATTGTATTAAAATCATGATTCAGAATCATGATTTTTATTTAAACTATTATTCTAAATAGTAGTTCTTTAATAACTACGATTTAAAACAATAAAAAACAATAAGAAATTTTAAAACTATGCTAGTTCTCAAAAAAAAAAAAACTGTATCATTCTGTAATAATTTTAATAGCTTTTGTTTTTGTTTTTTTGTTTGTTTTTTTGTTTTTCTTTTTTAAGAAGGCTCACACTTATGTGGGCCACCATTCAATCGGATATGCCTAAGAGATGATCTGCCTTAATGAATTTGGATTTTTAATTTGAGGTTTTTTAGAGTTTAAATAAAATACATAATTGATTGTTTTTCCATGGAGAAAAAATTTGAATCTAAATAATTAAATAAATTAATAAAAAATATTTAGATTAGATTTTGATTCGAGTTCTTATGCGAGAAAAAAAATTTTGTTGCGTTGGTTGTATTATATTATATATAAATATATTGAAAATGTAAATGTAATTTTTTAATTAGCTACATAATTTTTTTAATTTATTTTATTAAGTATAAATATTATATTTATATTTTTTTAAATAAAAAATTATAATAATTAAAAATATATCTATAAAATTGATACGTTGGTTGGTTCTTTCATGAGTTCGTAGTGTAATAAAATAAATATGACAATAGTTATTTATTTAAAAATATATTAGAATAAGTTTTTTATTTTTAAAAAAATATTTTAAATATTAAAATAATCTAAAAATATAAAAAATATTAATTTAATATAAAAATAAAAAAAAAATTTAAATTTATTTTTAAAACACAATCACGAACATATTTCAACGCGACATTAACTCTTATTGAGTAGTGAGGCAGGAACTGGCCTACCAACAATCAGCAAAAGCTTCCTTGGACGAAAAAGGACGGTTGCTCCATCGATGTCGCCTTCTCCAGAATCCAATCCACGACTGACAGCACGAATTAATGTAAAGTCAATACTCAATAAGCAGTCA
>Ga0325402_1000273_pt1 | contig 32420 bp, 14 predicted proteins | sample PopdelMetagenome_22_FD_207212 | JGI IMG/M metagenome (GOLD analysis project Ga0325402, IMG submission 207212) | Populus deltoides microbial communities from Bellville, Georgia, United States - Xylem-PdKOR-R3 | ecosystem: Host-associated > Plants > Phyllosphere > Stem > Wood/Secondary xylem... | reverse complement strand
GTATTAATTAACTAAGTTAGGTAAATAAACTTGTAAAAATATTACTTTACCTCGAGATTATCCAACAAACCAATCACAACTTCTCATAAATATTAAATACTCATTATCATTTATCAACGTCCATACGAATTAAAATATATAAATTTACAGAAATTACCACACCGCAATAGTACCATTGATAAAACTTTAAACGAGCCCATTAAGCAAGCTATTAATTATTTCAAAATAGCACATGTAACTCAGTAATTCCATAAAGAAATAACAATTTACAAACAAATACAATCTTACAAAATCTAAAACAAACCATAATAGGTACAAAATTATACATTCATATACTACAAGTTTGTTTGAGAAATAACAATAAAACATGTACATCTACTAACAAAATACATATACTAAAAAAACAATAAAATTGACATTTAATTAAATGTTAAAATTTAAAAAGATAGAATTACTTACAAAAATTGATAAAATCCGTTGGTAAATCAGAACACGGATGTTGTGACCACAAAACTTCAAGAAATATAACTTGTTGTGCTGATATGAGGAAGATTTTTTTTTTTTGGGGGAGGGGGGGCTGGTTGTTTGCAGATGGGGAGAGTTGGGATGAGGAAGAAGAAGGAGAAATAGGGGAGGAGAGGGTCGGCAGAGCTGTCATATATTAACTTTTTCTAACGGTTTCACCGACGGAAACTCCGTCGGTTATTACATTGGTGATTCTGACGGAAACATAGACACGTCACCGTACGGATCTGCCATTTCAAATCCCTCGGTGAGTCCGTTGGCAATTTAAATGGTGAACCGGTCACATCATTATACGGGCACTGTACGAGTTGTTGTTTTGAATCCATCGGTGATTTCGTCGGAAAAAAATAACCCGCCAAAACCTCCACGTTAGTAACCCGCCTTTTTTTTAAATTCGAAAAATTTTCCATCCGTAATTCAGTCGGTAATTACAGATTGAATTACAGACGGAAATTGTCCGTCGGTAATTTCGACCTCAAAATACTGACAGAAATATTCCGTCGGTAAATCCATTGGTATTTAGCGAATTTCTGGTAGGTACATAGGCCTAGCATGATTTGTTTCCTAAAAAATTAAAAAAAATCATCAAGTTGCAAGATTTCTGATTTGGGTCTAACGATAACGCGGACGAAGGTTGACCAATAATAAATTACTCCCTAATAAACTCAGAAAATATCTAAACAATTAATGACATGCATAAAATAAATTTAGGAGAAAACACATAGCTAAGGTAACCTTTCCTCGAAAAGAAAGCAGTAAGGTGGTGTCTATTTCCCCTTAAATATAACCAACCTCTTACTCGAATCTTTGAAACCAATATATATTTTAGGATTCTTAGTTTCCTTAAAAACTAGGTGGTAATTTTTTTTTTTAAAATAAATTTCCTTAAATGTTTGAGGTTTCATTTATGGATGAGTAGCAACAGTTGACATTAACTGTAAACATAAAAACAAAAAACCAAAGTAAAGCCAGAAATGACTCCACCATCCCTGCCAATTTCTGAATCGACAGTGACGTAGTTTTTGCTGTCGATTTCTAAATTGGTAGTGACGCAATTTTTCATTGTCGATTCATGAATCGGCAGCAGCATAGTTTTTGACTGCCGATTTCTAAATCAGCAGCGACATAGTTTTTGGCTGTCGATTTCTAAATCAATAGTGGCATAGTTTTTTCTGTCGATTTCTGAATCGACAGCGACACAGTAAAACCCAACAAAAATTAGTGTTGAATCGGCCTATTCTAAAGGAGAATTGGAATAGAAACCAACCTAAGATAACCTAAAAGGGGGATAAGGATAACCTTGTCCAGTACCCAAGCACCCTACCTCATGAAGAGGGGGTATAAATGCAAGGGAGAGATAGAATGTGAAGCCCGAGAATAAAATATACAAAGAGGGGGGGTTTATAATAATTCAAAATGTTGTTATAATATAAAATAAAGTAAAAAAAAAGGGGGGTGAAAGATGGGGCCAAAATGGAATTAACAAGAGATGGGACTATAAATACCCATCCCTTCTCTCATCCATGGCCGGCTGATAATAAGAATAAGGAGGGGAGGAGAATTTCAGATTTTTCCTTCATCAAAACTAGGAGTAAACACTTAAAATTAGTAAACCCAAATAAGCCTTGGAATTATTAAGTGGAGGAACACAATCGGGTGGAAGAATTAACAAGAAGAAAAGTGAAGAGTTGGTGAAGAAAAGAGGGGGAAGAGTGGCTGACTACATACAAGGAGAAGAAGGCTAAGATTATTCTAAAAATTTGTGAAGTAAAGTTATATTTCCATCCAAGTAAGGAGTTCTAATTCCAATTTCTATGAAATCAACTTCAATTTGATTAGAAGTTTATGTTTTTCTTGAATTGGGAATTAGGGTTCTTTAACATAAAATGATGGGAAAATGCAGAAATGAGTGAGGTTTAATGGATTAGAATAATCTAAGTGCCTTAAAGAAGAAGAAGAAATGAGTGCATAAAAGAGAGGAAGGGAACTCTTGATTCCCTTGGGCACGTTCTCTGCTGGATACTGCAGAGGGGGAATGAGAACGTATGATTTGCTTAATTAATTAATTTGTTACAAGTGACCTTAAGAGGACATAAAATGAGACGGGAATGCCATGAATAAAGGGAAGGCATGGCTGTGACTAATGAAGAAGCAGGGATTTAAGATGAAATGGAGATACTTTCTCCATTAGCAAAACAGGGCAGGTTCGCTGCCCTGTTTCCTAGGGGGATTTTGGACCTGAAAACTACAGAATTTAGAGAGGGTCCCCTAATAGAAGTTGTAGCCGGAAGTGTTAGCTTTCCAACAAATCTGACCCCGCCTAATTTGGAGTCCTAGAACTCCAGATACAAATAAAAAACTGAGGAGAGGTCAAGTTGCCACCCCTGTTGGCAGATTCGGCCAAGTTGATAAAACGGTGAAATTTAGCCATTTTAAGGGTAGAATTTGTTTTCTTTCCCTTCATAAAGTGTGTCTTGATCTTCAAAAAGAATAAACGGTAATCAAAATTGAATTTATGATGTCCACTTGGACTACAAATGAGCTGAAAAGTTAAATGATAATAATGAGGAATGTAAGTAAGAAAGAAAAGATTTGGTAAAAGAGAAATGAATATTATTTCCATTGTTGCTGTTGCGTGTGATATGTGGACTAATATGGAATAATGATGGGTGTTTGTGGTTTCAGGAGGAACCGCGGGAGGAGTACAGCAACTACAGGGGAACGCAAGTCGAGCGTCTACAGCAGGTAGGTACTTGGTACCTATATCTCCTCTAGTTAATAATTATTTTAACTAACTTTTGAACTATAAAAATTTGGTGCTTATTGATGAGGAAAAGAAAAGAGGGGAGGAAGGAAAGGTTAAATGACGAAAAATAAAATAAAATGAAACGGAGGACTAGATTTAATTTATGGGTTCTTTTGGAGTTTGGGAATGAATATGGTCCTGAGCATAACCTGGAATGAATTATGCAGTTGATTTTACTAAACATGGATGTGATTGTGGATGAGATATGATTCTAAATGTTTACAGGGTACATTGTCGATAACTTGGGATCTCCCGGTATAGAGGAGACTCTGCCAAAATTTTGTTAGAAATTTCTGCGAGTAAAATAAAAAAAAATTTGCTCCATCTACCCTTTATAAAGGGGAGATTAACGGATAAACTAATAGAAAAATTAGGGTTGTTACAGTTGGTATCAGAGCATTTGGTTGCAATTTCAGGGATTGAAATACTAATGTGATTTTGAAAAAAAAAATGTGTTGCAGGATGGCTCGTACACAGCAAGCTGTAAGGGCTGTTTCGTCCCCTGTGCAAGGAAGAGAGTATGACTCACTTTCTGGGGATGAAACTGAAAGGGACCCATTAATGAGCACTACCTCCCATCAATCTGTGGCGTCGGCCCATTCAGAGAGGGGAGATTCAGGGGGACATCAGGATGACCCTGTCACTTCTCGGACAAAAGTGTCGCCGGCTAAAACACTGGGTGGCCAAGGATCAGAAGATAGGCCACCGCCAGTGACATCAACGGTCACCCCGAATCCCTATTCGGACCCCATATTTCTAGAGAAATTGGTCAAGGCAGTAGCAGCAGGGATGGCTGCAGGTGCATCCAATTCTACTCCTCGGGCGGAAAGAGTAATCACCCTGGTTCAATGGGTGAAAGGCATGCGAGAAATGGGTTGCACGACCTATTCAGGGGAAGAAGACGCTGAAGTAGTAGGGAATTGGTTGAGGAAGGTAGAAAGGGTTATAGATCAGACGCAGGTGCCAGAGGAAACCCGAGTAGATTGTGTGACCTAGCTGTTAACGGAGAGTGCCCACTCCTGGTGGGAGACCATTAGAGAAAGAAGGGCAGGAGAAGATTTGAGGTGGAGAAACTTTCAAGAAGAATTCGAGGAACGGTATTACTCCTAGCAGCACCGAAAAGAAAAAGAGCAGGAGTTCTTGGATCTGAAACAGGGGAATATGACTATCTTAGAGTATGAAAGGAGGTTCCAGGATTTATCTATCTTTGCCACCACCCATCTTTCCACTGAGCATCATTGAGTGGAACGGTTTCGGGATGGACTCAGGCAGGAGCTAAAATTAATTTTGGTGGCTATGCAGTTTCAGTCGATTCGAGAGTTAGTGCGAGCTGCTCAGGGTATAGAAAGAGTAATGAATGACACACCAAGGCCAACAAGTGAACAGAGTCAGACCACGGGATTCAAAAGAAAGGATTTCACACTTCCTATAGGGAGGAATCCTCCTCTAAAGAAAGGAAAGAGCGGGTCATCATTCGGGCCATTACCGAAAAAAAGGGGGAGTTTTGTTCATGGTGGGAGTTCAGGAGGAGTTAGACGAGTTAATGTTGGGGGATTCGTGGGAGGTCAGACTCGCCAAGGGGCAAGTGTTATAGGGGGTTCCATGGAGCATAGAGGACCTATCTACCCGATATGCATGAGATGTAATTAGAAACACCCCGGGGATTGTTCAGCCACACCAGGAAGATGCTATATTTGTAGAGGGGAAGGGCATCGATGGAGGGACTACCAGTATTTGGGAAGAGGTTGTTTCCATTGTGGGGAAACAGGTCATAGAAAGAAAGAATGTCCACATAGAGTCACTGAAGGAGTACAGGGACAGGGGATGGCTACCCAAAGCCCACTGAATTACTAGAAATTTAAATGTGTTACCAAGTAGATTGAATGTGGGAATGGTAGTTAGTACACCTTTAGGGAAAAATATAAAAATTAATGAGGTATATAAGGGAGTGATACTAAACATTGAGGGGGCAGAGTTAAGGGCAGATCTCATGCCTTTAGCATTAGATGATTTTGACTTGATGCTGGGAATGGATTGGTTGACAATTTTTGAATCGGCAGCGACTTAGTTTTTGTCAACAATTTCTGAGTTAGCTGTGAACTATGTACGCTGATGATTTTAGCGTCAGTTGTGAAATTGTCTTACGTTTATGATTTCTGAGTTGGCAGTGTGACATGATCAAAAGATTGATGTCTTCTCCCAAGTGCAGGAGTGTCGAAGTAATAAATAACCTGGCAAGACCGGGGTCGAACCACAGGGAGGCTGATTGTATAAATTATAAATAACAACAACAACAACAACAACAACAACAACAACAATAGTAATAATAAAGAGAGCTTTGAGATGTGATATTGATATAAGGATTAAACAATGATAAAAAGAATTGTCAAGATTAGAGGATCCACTAATGGTATTTCAAACAAGTATAGTATAAACTCTTTTTATTACTCAACTGGAAACCACACACAAAAGAGGTTCCAATCGGATTATAAATTGTTAACATGATTACAGTAGTTATCTTATTCGAATAATGCTAATACTTGTAAATGTTGTCAGGTATTCATGATTATAACTTATGTTAACAACAAATCGAGTTCCTTTCATAGCACAGGTGTCAGTTATACCATACGGTTGGGCTATGAAAGTGCCAAGTATTTGTTGTACCAAGGGTTATACAACATAAATCTAGATTAACCATTTAACAAACAAAGTATTAAAATTGAACAAGATAACAATTACAAAACATGTTAGTATCAAACATTAAAGTCCATGTTGAGTTTATATTATACTTGTTCTTACACCATTAGTGTAACCTTTTCACCTTGACATGATAAAATTAGCTAAACATAATGAAAGAGAGAAACATAAATAAACAAGGAAAGGAAATGAAAAGCATAAGTAAGAGATTAATATAAGCAAAATTTAAGCATTACAAAATATAAAGAGAGAGTAAGAGCATGATCTTGATCTTGATTTGAAAACCAAGATGCTTAAATACATGGAAATGCCTCCTTTTATAGGCCAAAATTCAGAACTATTGATTTGTTGACTAATTGTTGAGTGGGTGGCCACATATTGACTTGGTGACAACCCTTATCTTCTTCTCTGCCAAAAACGTCATTGATAAAGTCATAATTTGAACAGACTTAAATCATAAAAGTTCTAGGAAATTGTCTGAGCTTTCCAGGAAAAAAGGTTGAGGTCATTTGGACTTCTAGAACTCGAGATATGGGCTGAACACTAAACAGTGTCTGGGCTGTAGGACAGATTCAGACTTCTCTGTTGTTGCTACAATTTGGACTTGAAAACGACCTTTTTAAATCTTGGACTCCTGATGAATGTTTTAGGCTTATGTCTTAGCTTTCCATCCCTATAAGGAAAACCTAAATCCAAGATTTACAGCTCCAGATATGACCCAATTACCGAACAGTGTTCCAATTTGGACTGAACCAGCATCTCTTTTCTAAGTTTGGCCCTCTCTTTGTCCTTTCAATTTTCGTACTTAAACTCATCAATCAATCCTTTCATTTATATGATAGGCCTGCATTTAAGATGGACATTTACCATAAATTAAAGGTATCTTATAGTATCAAACTTGTTATTATAAAACATGCTTTAGTTAAGGAGTTATTGATACTTCAAGTGCAAAATGATGATATAAAACCTTGATACACTTATAATTACTAATCACACCCCCTACCAGCTTATTATTAGTCCCTAGTAATCAAAACGTTAAAATAGAAAAACAATTTGCAAATTCCACAAAGTAAGGTATTCATCATTCAACTTCCATTAATCTATCTAGATAAACAAACTCTCATTAAATTTATATATCTGCTCAATACCTCTTAAACAAAATATTAATAAACCTTCCTTTTTATGTGCTCAATGTATGAAAACATAGATGATGGGGCTTTTATTGGAAGAAAAAAATATTATGTTCTAATATTTAAAATTAACTTTCTTGAGTTGGGATTATTTTCCTTTTTTTTTCAATATATATACATATAACTTAAGACACAATGCATCTTTAACCCATGTAACGAGCTTTCGACTAATGACTCCCAGACCAGTTGGTCTTAGGGCATTAGGTGTTGAGACACCCCTACGAGCATAATAACTCGGGTTGCAGATACTGATACGTAGATAGTGCAATGTTTGATTCCCTTAAACTTTTCTCCTTAACCCATGTAACAAGGTTGGGGCCAATAGCTCTCAAGTCAGTTGACTTTAGGTGTTAAACACCCCTTCGGGCTTAATTGCTTAGGTTAGGGAGGCTACGAAACCAAACTTATCTACGTTTTTATTATCATCAATATTATCAATTTATTTTGTTTTTGTTTTGTTTTTTTGTTTTTTTTTGAAAATTATATACTATCCCTTTCCCTTAGTTGTTATCCTTAACAAAAGAACATAAATAATGTAATATTCCAATGTGCAACCCACAATCATATGTTAGAGTGTGTGTGTGAAAATGAAGGTTTAATAATACTTGTTAAATGAGTATATGAGTAGAATCAAGTGATAATAATGTGAGAGTTTGTAAACCTGAATATTTCAAGAAGTATTATGATAGACCTTGATAAGACTATTTACTAAGATGCGTCTCAAGAGTCAATAAAATTCCTCCTTACTTTGCCATCCTAATAACAGTTTTGTCAAATGGTTTTAATAATAGCAAAAACAGTTAGTAAGTTAGTTTTTTTTTAATATCAACTACTACCCTCTCCCCCCAACTAGAACGAGACATTGTCCTCAATGTCATAAGGTAGAAAGATAGAGTATATAAGACATCACCTGAAATAGCGAACACTGACAAACCTGAAACACACTTAAACAAATATAAGAAATAATAACACAAAATAATATGCTATTAATAACACCAAAAGACATAAGGTTTCATAAACAAAGGCTCAAATCCAATCTAAGCTTTTTTTGGTTTTTCTTAGTTGACCATTTTATGCGACTCATGGAGGGATCAATTACAGGGATGAAAGATTGTAGTTGGTCAATCAATTATTCAGCAGTAGCAGCAGAGATTATGATTTGTCGTGCCGAAGATGTTAGAAATTCCTGTTCCACGGCTTGATCAAGAAAAGACAACAAATTATCATAAAAACTATTAACATTTAACAAACCTATAGGTTTATGGTGAATGTACAGTTGGGCCTAAGAGGAAATATAAAAGATCTCTTCCAATGTGCCCAGACCACCTGGTAAGGCAATGAATGTGTCAGCATGGTTAAACATTGCATTCAATCGATCAGATATTATGGAGACCTATAGTTCCTCTCCAATTGTTTTTCTAATGATGTCCTCTTTTGCTAAAACTTTGGGGACGACCCCCAAAACTTGACTACCTCCTAAAAATACAGCTATTGACACACCCCCTATTAACCCAAAATTGCCTCCTTCATACACTAAATGAATTTTTCTCTCAGCTAGTACCTAACCAAGATGATTTGCTGATTCTAAAAACTCTTTTTCTTTCCCAGGATTGGATCCACTAAAGACACAAATATTCTTATGTGATTACTTGGGGAACTTGCCATTTCTACACACTTCTATATTTGTTGAATGTATGGGTTGAGTAGAAATGAAGGGAAGGAAGAGAAGATTTTATAGATGAGAAATTGAAAATGCTATCACACCTATATGTAGGCCAGTTGGAGTCTCTCTCTCTCTCTCTCTATTTATTTATTTATTTATTTTGAAAAAGCATGTGTATGTACAGGTAGTTATGATTGTGGCTCACATCTTCCCTTGGTTTTACGTCCAAGAACGGCTTAAACGCCCTCTATAGGTCTGGGATAGGCTTCCCATCCAGTTTTCTTAAAAACTGGCAAACAAGGTCTTTTATAGTCAGATTCCCAAGATTAAGTCGATCATGTTTTTTTATGGAATTGTGGCCATAAATCATGAATTGTACGATGCACATCTCTACTAGGATATGTTTCAAAAGTCAATAGAAGATTATCTAAATATTCCTTATGTTTTGAAATAAATCCTGACTTTTGACAATTTTCACAAGCTTTGCAGAACATATGTGTATCTTTGAACATGGTGGGCCAATAAAATCCACATTGTAAGATTTTTGTAGTGGTCTTTCTTGATGAGAAATGACTCCCACATGCCTCAGAATGACAAAGTTTAATGAAACTAATTACCTCATTGTCGGGAATGCATCTTTGAAATATTTGATCAGGATAATTTTTGAATAAGTAAGGGTCATCCCAATAAAAGTTCTTCACTTCGTTCAAAAACTTTCCTCTGTCTTCGATACTCCAGTGAGCTGGCAAATCTCCTGTTGCAAGAAAATTGATATGATTAGCAAACCAAGGCATTGGACTAAAAGAAAGTTCGGATTCATCAGGAAAGTAATCATCGATTGGTGTAATGTCGGATGTCGAATCTATTGTCACTCTTGATAAAAGACCCGCATCAACATTTTTGGTGCCTTTTTCATCCGTGATTTCTTCCTAAGAATAAATCATTTGCAAATCTTCAGATTCATCCAACTCAATTTTACTCAAAGTAGATTCAAGTTGATTATAAACTGATTCTTCAATAAAATCTACTTCTTGTAAATCATTATCATCTCCAGGTTGCTTGTAAATGTTGAAAATATTCATCTCCAATGTCATGTTTCGAAATGATAGCTTCATCAGTCCATTCCTATAATTAATCAATGCATTAGAAGTTGCAAGAAACGGACGTCCTAAAATAACAGGAAATGAATTACATGCTTCAACAGGTTGTGTGTCCAAGACAATAAAGTCCACAGGATAAATGAATTTGTCGACTTGTACTAACACATCTTTAACTATTTTTTTAGGCACTTTTATAGATCTATCGGCAAGTAAAAGAGTTACAGAAGTTGGTTTTAACTCACCTAGATTGAGACTTTGAAAAACTGAATATGAAAGTAAATTCACATTAGCTCCAAGATCAAGTAAAGCTCTTTCAATTTTATGTTCTCTAATAAAGCATGAAATTGTAGGACAACCAGGGTCTTTATATTTCAAAGCATTATTGTTCTGAAGAACGGCACTTACTTGTTTGGCTAAAAAGGCTTTCTTTTTCACATTCAGTTTTCTCTTCACAGTGCACAGATCTTTCAAAAATTTAGCGTAAGAAGGAACCTGTTTAATAGCATCCAACAAAGGTATATTGATCCTTACTTGTTTGAAAGTTTCAAAGATTTCAGAGTTGTGATTGACTTTCCTTTGTTTGGTCATGGCATGAGGAAATGGAAGTGCTGGCGGAGGATCAGTCTTTTCTTTGCAATGATCAGATTCAACCCCTTCCTTACCCTCAGAGATTGACTCATCATCATTCTCACAAGGTTCAAGAATGGGTTTTTCAATAACCTTACCACTGCGAAGAGTGATGACTGATTTGGCTTGATCCATGTGTTGGCTTCCCGAACTACTTGCATTCGCATTGTATTGCCCCTTTGGATTTTGTTGAGGTTGAGATGGAAACTTACCTTTCTCTTGGAAACTGAGAGCAGTTGTGAACTTTGCAAGAATATCTTTAAGATCTGTCATGCTTTGAGCAAGTTGAGTGTTAATTGTCTCTTGCTTTTCCATGAATGCATGCAATGTTTCCTCAAGATTTCTTCTAGGAGGTGAAGCATAAGGAGGTGCATATCCATGAGAATTTTGGAAATTATGGTGTGCTTGAAACGGTGGTTGTGAAGTTTGTGCATTATTGTTATCACTCTTCCAATTGAAATTTGGGTGATTTCTCAAACCAGGGTTATATGTTTGCGAGTATGGGTTATGATTGGGCCTTTGGAAACTGTTTAAAGCATGACCTTGTTCATGAAGACATTCCTTAAAAGAAAGCAAAGTTGGACAGTTATTGGTTGAATGTTCATTGGTTTCATAGATTTGACACACAATGTCTTGAACAGATTTTAATTGACCACTCTTTTTTAATTATAGTGCCTCAACTTTTTTAGCTAAAGATGCAAACTTGGCTTGGAGGTCATGATCTTCCCTAAGGTTGTACATACCTCCACTAGATGTATGAGGTTGGGTTTTACTTGGTGCCTCATAAATTCATGTAGTGTTCCAATTTTATGCATTTTCAGCTAGCAAGTCTAGGTACTCCATTGCTTCATTAGGGTCTTTATCCTCAAAAGTTTTGTTGCACATCAATTCAACCATTTGCCTATCTCTAGGAGTTAACACTTCATAAAAATATGAAACCAATCTCCATGTTTCAAAACCATGATGAGGGCAAGTATTAAGCAAGTCTCGATATCTATCCCGACATTGGTAAAATGTTTCTCCTGGTTTTTGAGTGAAAGTGATGATTTATCTTTTGAAAGAATTTGTTCTGTGGGTCGGAAAAAACTTCATAAAAAATTATTGTTGCATTTCATCCCAAGCACGAATAGATCCTGGTCTCAAATTTTGTAGCCATGTTTTAGCTTTATCTTTTAATGAAAAAGAAAAAAGCTTTAACTTGATGGTGTTCATGCTACAATTTGAGTCATTATAGGTGTTACAGACCTTTTCAAATTCCCTTAAATGCAAGTATGGATTTTCTAAATCTAAGCAATGAAAAGAAGGTAAAAGTTGAATAATGCCTGGCTTAAAATAAAATGAGATGCATCAGGAGGAAAAGCTATGCATGAGAGTGCACTTGTTCTTATGGGATTCATGTGGTCTCTAAGTGTTCTCACTTGATTATTCTCATTATGAAGCGACTGATTATCTTCTTCGGTCATATTTTAAGCCTGGCTTAAAATAAAATGAGATGCATCAGGAGGAAAAGCTATGCATGAGAGTGCACTTGTTCTTATGAGATTCATGTGGTCTCTAAGTGTTCTCACTTGATTATTCTCATTATTCTCATTATGAAGCGACTGATTATCTTCTTCGGTCATATTTTCTGAAAATGATGAGGATACCCTACAAAGTCTACCACTTAATGTACGTGACCAAACTCTCATGCACGTGTAGGAAGAGAACAACAAAACGAAAAGAAAAGAAAAAGAAACGAAACAAAACAAACAATAGTTAGATAAAATGAAAAGTGGAAAGAGAAAATAAAATAAGTATTATAATTTGTATAAGAATTTACCTCCTCGGCAACGGCGCCAAAAACTTGACACGATCAAAAGATTGATGTCTTCTCCCAAGTGCAGGAGTGTCGAAGTAATAAATAACCTGGCAAGACCGGGGTCGAACCACAGGGAGGCTGATTGTATAAATTATAAATAACAACAACAACAACAACAACAACAACAATAGTAATAATAAAGAGATCTTTGAGATGTGATATTGATATAAGGATTAAACAATGATAAAAAGAATTGTCAAGATTAGAGGATCCACTAATGGTATTTCAAACAAGTATAGTATAAACTCTTTTTATTACTCAATTGTAAACCACACACAAAAGAGGTTCCAATCGGATTATAAATTGTTAACATAATTACAGTAGTTATCTTATTCGAATAATGCTAATACTTGTAAATGTTGTCAGGCATTCATGATTATAACTTATGTTAACAACAAATCGAGTTCCTTTCATAGCACAGGTGTCGGTTATACCATACAGTTGGGCTATGAAAGTGCCAAGTATTTGTTGTACCAAGGGTTATACAACATAAATCTAGATTAACCATTTAACAAACAAAGTATTAAAATTGAACAAGTTAACAATTACAAAACATGTTAGTATCAAACATTAAAGTCCATGTTGAGTTTATATTATACTTGTTCTTACACCATTAGTGTAACCTTTTCACCTTGACATGATAAAATTAGCTAAACATAATGAAAGAGAGAAACATAAATAAACAAGGAAAGGAAATGAAAAGCATAAGTAAGAGATTAATATAAGCAAAATTTAAGCATTACAAAATATAAAGAGAGAGTAAGAGCATGATCTTGATCTTGATTTGAAAACCAAGATGCTTAAATACATGGAAATGCCTCCTTTTATAGGCCAAAATTCAGAACTATTGATTTGTTGACTAATTGTTGAGTGGGTGGCCACATATTGACTTGGTGACAACCCTTATCTTCTTCTCTGCCAAAAACGTCATTGATAAAGTCATAATTTGAACAGACTTAAATCATAAAAGTTCTAGGAAATTGTCTGAGCTTTCCAGGAAAAAAGGTTGAGGTCATTTGGACTTCTAGAACTCGAGATATGGGCTGAACACTAAACAGTGTCTGGGCTGTAGGACAGATTCAGACTTCTCTGTTGTTGCTACAATTTGGACTTGGAAACGGCCTTTTTAAATCTTGGACGCCACATGAATGTTTTAGGCCTATGTCTTAGCTTTCCATCCATATAAGGGAAACCTAAATCCAAGATCTACAGCTCCAGATATGACCCAATTACCGAACAGTGTTCCAGTTTGGACTGAACCAGCATCTCTTTTCTAAGTTTGGCCCTCTCTTTGTCCTTTCAATTTTTGTACTTAACTCATCAATCAATCCTTTCATTTATATGATAGGCCTGCATTTAAGATGGACATTTACCATAAATTAAAGGTATCTTATGATATCAGACTTGTTATTATAAAACATGCTTTAGTTAAGGAGTTATTGATACTTCAAGTGCAAAATGATGATATAAAACCTTGATAAAAATGCACTTTTAAATATTAATCACAGTGACTCAGTTTTCATCAATAATTTCTAAGTTAAGTGTGAACCATGTACATTGATGATTTTTGAGTCGGCAGCGACTCAGTTTTCATCAACAATTTCTGAGTTAGCTGTGAACCACGTACGCTGAAAATTTCAGCGTCAGTTGTTAAATTATGTTGCGTTGACGATCTCTAAGTCGGCAGCGACTAGGTTTTCATCAATGATTTCTGAGTTAGCTATAAACCCTGTACGCTGATGATTTTAGCGGCAACTATGAAATTTTGTTGCGTTGATGATCTCTAAGTCGGCAACGACTTAGTTTTTGTTAACGATTTCTGAGGTAGCTGGGAACCATGTATGCTGATGATTTTAGTGTCAGCTGTGAAATTGTGTTGCGTTGACGATTTTTGAGTCATTAGCAACTCAGTTTTCATCAACAATTTCATAATTAGCTATGAACCATGTACGCTAACGATTTCAACGTCAGCTGTAAAACTATGTTGCGTTGATGATTTCTAAGTCGGCAGCAACTCGGTTTTCATTAATGATTTTTGAGACAGTAGTAGCCCATATGGGTTAGCGAATTAGTCTTCGCTGTTGAATTGTGGTGTTCGCAGCGAATTAGTTTTTGTTGTTGAATAGTAATGTCAGCAGCGAATCAGTTTTCGCCGCCAAATTATGGTGTCGACAGCCAATCAGTTTTCGCTGCTGAATTCTGTATCAGCAACAAACTAGTTTTCACTACCAAATTATGGCGTCAGTAGCGAACCAGTCTTCGCTGCCGAATTGTGGCATAGCATTGAATCAATTTTTGCTGTTGAATTCTGTACCGCTAGCAAACTAGCTTTCGCCATCGATGTTCCATAACAGACCTCCATGATAAAATTGACTTAAATGCTTATAACGATTTCATTGTATGGTTGTGTAATATGTAGAACACATGATTGTGAATATGAGTATTCTTGACGTATGTATGGTAACAAGTTGTGTGGTTACTGATTGTAAATGTTCTAATTTGTGATGACTTATGTGTTTAGGTGTTGCAACCAGGATTGGACCTTCGATCGGGCAAGGACACCCCACAGGAGGAACATGTTGGTGGTTTCCACCTTTTTCTCGTATTATGTTAATGTTCTGAAATGATTTACTTATGGATGATATATTATTAAATCCTTGATGAAGGATGAAACAATGATGAAATGTTTGATTTAATTCTTGAAGAATGTTGAAACACCTATGAAATGTTGAACGAATTCTTGATGAATGTTGAAACGATGATAAAAATGTTAATGTTTTGAAATGACTTGTTTGAGGAGGATATATTATTGCATTGTGATGAATATTAAACCGACTATGAGATGTTAATTGAGTTGTTATGAAATTGGGCTGCTGACGAATGTCATACTGATTATGGAATGTTGATTGTGATTGTTGGTTAGCTTCGGCTAATGGCATCTAATATGGATGATTGGGTTGTGCTTGATGGTTAGCTACGGTTAATGGCATCTGAGATGGATGACCGAGTTGTGATTGTTGATTAGTTTCGGCTAATGGCATCTGAGATGGATGACTGGATTGCGCTTGATGATTAATTTTGGTAAATGGCATCTTAGATGAATGACCGAGTTGATTATGACGATTGGCTCCAGCTAATGGTATCCGTAAGAGATAATGAGTTTGACTTTTATGATTAGTTTTGGTTAATGGCATTCGAGATGGATGAACGAGTTTAGATATTGCGATTAGTTACGGTTAAAAACATCCAAGGTGGATGATCGAGTTAAAGTGAAGTAATTAACCTCGACCGAAGATTAAATTTCTGCCCCACCACTTCTATGGAGAGGTTGGGGCATATGAATGAGGATAATACATCTAGTGAAATAATAAGGATTGTACATTGTATATGAAAAATGAATGAAATAATGTACTCACCTTTAGTTGATAACGGAAAGTAACGATAACGTTCTTCTAGTTGTTATTATTATGTTTAGATTATTTACAATTCTTGTATCTATGTTGTTTTTGTAACAGGGACATCACACAATCAAGGTGTGTAAGGAAACTGTTCCATAGGTTCATATATTTTGAAGGGTGCTATGTAATAGTATGTCTTAGGTGTTATGTTAAATATTTGTCTTTCGGCACTTTTGTAAGGACTTGTAATGAAAAAACTGTAATGGAATATGGATATGGATGTGCGGACATATAGATACGATGTCATGAATATATTTATGTGGTACTCTCTTTCATGAGGATGTTATGTTGTGAATTCACATGAAGATCATACAAAAGAAAGTACTAGTTGTGAATTGTCGTTCGACACTCATGTATAAACTCTTGTTGATAACAAGATTAGAACATGAATGCAAACTCATGAGTATGTCAATATGATGAAATGTAAATGCAGGAATATGAAAATATTATAGGTATGTGAATTGAGTATCCATCTCATGGGAATGTTGATTTATAAAAACTATATATGTTTGATGCCATGATAAGGAAGGGAACCTAATCACTAATTCGTGAATTGTCATTGTTAGAAGTATCAAGAACTTAAATATATATAAAAAATATTCTACTGATTTTGGCTTTGAAAAAACAGGGTTGTTACATTAACTATGAATTCAATTTATTTGCAAAATTAAGGTTGTTGATTGTATTGCGCGTAGGCCAACTCGACACTGGCGCAATTAGCTGTATCTAAAGGGCTATTGCCTTGCCATAGCAATACTAGATTTTTTAGCGCTGTTAGAAGCCAAATGTGAGGTTATTACATCATGTTGGTGACGGCATGGCATAATAGACTGCCCTCATGTAACTAACATTGCAATGCCAACAATGGTTACTACTATTGTTGCTGCTCCGGTGGTGAGTAGTACTTGCAATATGCCAGTAGGAATCAAGAGTTAAAATTACAATTCTAGCTCTACATATATAAAATATTGATTTTATATTGAAATTGAAATTCCAAATTAAATTAATTATAGAATTATTTTTTTCTAATTGATTTGGGATTGAATTAAATTGTTTAATTAATTTTTTTATTTTTAAAATATGCTAACCGAATAAGGATTTAATTAAAATACATTTAGAAAAAATGGTTTTTTTTGTAAATAGAGTCTTTAAGCTAAAATATTTTTTTTAATTTATCCTAAAATAGTTTAGGATGTTAATAAGATTGTTAATATGAATTTTTTTTAATAAATCTTGAAAATTGATTTTTCAAGGAAAAAAGTATTAAATAAAGTTTTATAAACTTTGGGAAATTATTAAATTGAGTTTGAATTAATCTTTCTAATTTTCTCAAATGTAAATCAAGGTTTTTTATTCAATTATATAAAAGTTATATAACTTAGAACTTAGAAATGAAGGAATTTAGATAGGAAAATTAATTTATAATCCAAGACGAAGAAAGTACGGGAAAAGGATGCGACTGTGGTGCTCCCAAGACTTATGAAGACGTGCAACAACTACCTAGGACTTGACCATCTAATTCCATTCTATGGCTTAAAAAAATAGTTTAGATATGTCCATAATCATCCAATTAGAATGGTATGTTAGGGGTATATGTCTATATATAATAGTTGTGTGTGATATATCAGTCATGCCATGGAATGAGACCTAATTAATATAACAAATCCCTTAATAATATTTAAAGTACTTGTTGAGAACATATTACTTTCCAATTTCATAGCATAAAACTAGAATTTCATTCATGAATAACTTGTTGAACCATTCAATGTTACTTAAATCGAATATGTTTAATACTATATAAATTAGGTCCTACTTAACTAAACTTACATGATTCAGATGAGCCACTCATGATAATATAATATTAGCGACAATAGTTAGACAAAACATATATAATATGTATAGATGAAGAATTGTCATCTAACTGACATAGGAGTCACATATGGATGTGATTGATAAGCTATATTATCTATATAATGTAATTTATTTTGATTTGTTGAGCAACTCAAGGAAGTATAAATTAAATAGGGATTCTAGCTCATTAGGAAATCTAAGTGAGATTTTCTAAATTAATAAAAAGGAATAAATTAAATAGGGATTCTAGCTCATTAAGAAATCTAAGTGAGATTTCCTAAATTAATAAAAAGGAATAAATTAAATAGGGATTCTAGCCAATTAGGAAATCTAAGTAAGATTTTCTAAATTAATAAAAAGGACTATTAATTTGTAAGAAACTAGCGGGACATTAAATTATAATTTAAGAACTTATCTAAATTTTGTTATAAATATGCATATATGAAACCAATAACTCGTTATCTTTACATGAATAAGTTGATATATCAACATGAGTAACAATATATGCCTATATATCATACTTGATGCTAACAAATCGATTGAACCAAACTTCTTAGACTAGTATTAAAATGTGAGAATTATTCTCAAACAAAAAGAAGGCTACATGTTCTTAAAAATTTGATTCTTCATGTCCTTGATGAGGATGATGATAACAAAGTTAGGATTGGATATCAATATCATATTGATGACAATAACAGGATATATTTATGATGTTAGCTAGTATATCGCCTGAACTTTACAGGTAACATGAGAATATGGATGCCCATGCTATAATTACACATCTCAAAAAGTTGTTTGATATACTTAGAAGGGTTAAGAGGCATGGAACATCTAGGCAATTGTTCCGTCATAAAATGTTATAAAGTTCATATGTGAACATGCATGTTTTGTTTATGATTGAAAATTATCTTTTTATTTCACATTGTAGTTCTTGGGTATTGGATACTTGATGTGGTTTTCACATTTGCAATAATGTCGAAGAATTAAAGAAAAGTATAAGATTATTTAAAAGTGAAGTAGACCTACATAATGGCAATGGAGTAAGAGTTGTTGTACTAGTTATAGAAACTTATTATTTAACTTTATCAAGTGGGATGATACTAAAACTTGATAATTGTTATTTTATTCCATTATATTCTAGAAACATTGATTCCTTTCTTAGTTATCTAATGCTGTTCCTTTATAACAAAGACAATGATGTTTATTATGAATATAGTATTTGTACAAATTATTTATATATACTTGATATATAAATGACCATGCTTATAATAACAAAAGGATTAAATTAGATAATCAATATCCATCTTATTTATGAAACTGTAAATTAGATCATATCAATAAAACAAAAATCATCAAGTTATATAAAGAAAGATATTTTGATCATTTTGATTATGAATCATATAAAACTTATAAAGCTTGTTTATTGGGTGAGATGACCAAAACTCCATTTACTGGAAAAAGTGAAAAATCTAATAAATTATTAGCTTTAATGCATACATGTGTATATGGACTAATAATGATTCATGTCATAAGTGTATATACATATTTTATCACATTTACTAATGACCATTCTAGATATGGTTTATGTGTATTTGATGAAGTATAAGTCTGAATCATTTAAAATATTTAAGAAAAAAAAATAGAAGTGAAGTTGAAAAAACAAATTAGAAAGAAGATTAAGATATTTGATCAAATTGAGGTGGTGAATACTTAAACCAAGAATTTCAAAATAACCTAAAAGAGAATGAGATTCTTCCACAATAGACACCTTCTAAAACACCATAACATAATGAAGTTTCTAAAAGGAGAAGTCTCACCTTATTGGATATGTTGTGTTCCATGATAAGTTATGTAGACCTTTCACATTCTTTTTATGGTAATGCCATATGAACTGCTGATGAAGTGTGTTGATAGGGCCAATAAAATTTGTTGATAATATTCTATATGAGATATGAAAAAGTATGAGACTAAACTTATCATACTTAAATATTTGGCGATGTGATGCTTATATGAACAATATTATATATGAAAAAGCTAACAACTAAGTTGGATAAATTTAAGTTTGTAGGATATCTAAAAGAAAATATTGGATAATATTTCTACCATCTCATTGAGCAAAAGGTGTATATCTCAAAACATGCTATCTTTTTAGAGAAAGAATTTGGTTTTAAAAGGAGTAGTGAGAAAAGAATATAACTAAAAAAAGCTTAAGAACCACAAACTACCATCTAAATATAACCTAAGCCCAATGCTATAATATTGGGCGTTTAGCCTACATTTCAAGAAATACAAGCACCCTATAGATTTGGTTGAACACCTCGTGCATTAATGAGATATGAATTTCCTTTAGAAGTTGAAAATGATGAGTTACTCATACTTGATGAGCCTAATAACTAAATGAAAACAATATCTAATATTGATTTCAGGAAATGGCTTAAGACCATAAAATCTAAAAAGGATTCCATGTACACCAACCTAGTATGAATCTTGGTTGATCCACCTTAAAGGATAAAACCCATTAAGTTTTTAAAACAAAGATTGATATAGATGGCAATATACAAACATAAAAAGCTAGACTAGCTGAAAAAGGTTACAGACAAAGACACTAGTTTATCTTGATAAAACCTTCTCACTGGTAGTTATGTTGAAATCCATAAGGATTTTAGTTGTTAAAGTTGCACACCATGATTATAATATTTGGCAAATGGATGTTAAAACCTCATTCATAAATGGAAATATTTATGAAGATGTGTGTATGACATAACATAAAGGTTTTTATTCTAAGAAATTTTTGAATAAAGTATGCAAGCAACAAAAATCCATTTATGGACTTAAGCAAGCTTTAAGTAGTTGGAATATTCTTTTTTAGGAGACAATAAAATAGTTTGATTTTATTAAAAATATGAATAAGCTTTGTGTTTATATAAAGGTTAGTGGAAGTGAAGGCATTTTCTTAATATTATATGTAGATGATATATTATTAATAGGGAACGACATTCCTTTACTCCAATGAGTAAACATTTGATTGTCAAAGAATTTCTCCATGTATATATTTTGAATAAAGATATATAAAAATAAATCTAGAAGGTTGTTTGTGTCTTAATCCATGTACATAGATAATATGCTAAATAGTTTAGTAATGAAGAATCCAATGAAAGATACTTACCTATTTCATATGAGATACGTCTCTCCAAGGACGTGTGCCCTCAAACACAAATTGAGAAAGATAGGATGAAAACAATTCCATATGCTTTGAATCTAGGATCCATTCTATATACAATTCTATGCACAAGACTAGATGATCTTGTGCTTTAAGCATAACGAGTATGTATGAATCTAATTCAGGTAAGGGTCACTGAAAGATAGTTAAAAACATTCTTAACTACTTAAGAAAAACTAAGAATGTCTTTCTAGTCTATGGACGAGATGAACTCGTAATTCATAGTTAATTAAATGTTAATTTTTAATTAGATATTGATGATAGAAACTTTCAATTTGGATATGTTTTTCCTATAAATGATGGTGTTATGAATTTAAAGAGTTCCAAACAAGAAACCATGGTAGATGATATAACTAAAATCAAGTATATATTTGCATTTGAGGTGGAAAAAAAAAGCTATTTGGATTAAGAAGTTCATTACTAAACTAGGTACGGTTCCCAGCATTATTGCTCAAGTAGCCCTATACTATGATAACAATGAAGCCATTGTACAAGTAAAGGAACCAAGGTCTTATCAACAATCCAAACATATACTTAAGTGACTCCATTTAATTAGATAAATATAGAAAAAAAATATAAAGATAAAGAAAGTACCCACTAAATAGAATCATGTATATCTTTTCACTAAGGAACTATCCTAACAGAAACATGATTACTATATGCAGCAACATTATAAACACAAAAAAACGAGGGTGAATTAAAGCTGGAAATGACTCCACAATCACTGTCAATTTCTGAATCGGCAACGACACAGTTTGGCTGCCAATTTCTGAATCGGCAAGATTATAGTTCTTCAGTACTGATTTATGAATCGGCAGCGACACAATTTGGCTGTCGATTTCTGAATCGACAGCGACAAAGTTTTTGACTGCTGATTTGTAAATCGGCAGTGACACAGTTCTTTGTTGCCGATTTTTGAATCGACATCAACACAGTTTGGCTGTCGATTTTTAAATCGACAACAACACAGTTTTCGGCTGCTGATTTCTGAATCGGCAGCGACACAATTCTTCATTGCTAATTTTTGAATCGGCAGCATCCTAGTTTTTTGATGTAGATTTCTGAATCGGCAGCGATACTAAAAACTCAACAAAAATTAGTGTTGGATTAGCCGATTTCTAAAAACACTGAATCCTAGGGGAGAATTGGAATAGAAACCAACCCAAGATAACCTAAAAGCGGGACAAGGATAAGGTAGAATAGCCCTCAAACACCTCATCACACTTATAGGGGTTATAAATATAAGGAGAGAGAAAGGGTGACCCTTCCTCTTCCCAAAGACCAGCTGCAATAGCTGCATGTGTCTAGCTGCATGCTATTGTTCCTCTACATCCTCTCCATAGAAAACCGGACCCTATCCAGCTGCATGCCCCCTCCATTAAATGTGTGAGCTAAAGGAAACCTAGAGGGTGAGGTTAATGACTGAATTCATGGAAGGAGAAAGGGTGTAGCAGGCTGGCTAAGCTGCAGAAGAAGAGAAAACCGGACAAAAAAAGAAAGAGACACCTCTGAAACTACACTTGGAACCTATTAAAAAGCCATGAGGTATGAACCAGAACACTTCTCCACTGTTCTTGTGACTTTGGGACTGAAAAGGAAGAAGAAAACCCTAAAAAATAGACTAGGATCCTTACACCAGCTGTTAAGGAAATCTAGTCTAGAAAGAGGGACAAAAACGGGGTTGATTAGGGGAGCCTAGTTCCAGAACATTTAACAAAAGAAATGAACAAATTTTGAATGCATAAACTTGGAGGAATGACCAACCATAGTGAGGGCTGAACAACATGTACATGTGTGATGAAATGTATGAAAATGACATTGTTGAACTCCTTGACCATATTCAAACTAAAACAGAATGCATGGGGATGATTGATGTTTTGGTTTTTCAAACATGATGGAAGAACTTATGTGAAAGGTGTAAAGAATATGAAGTGTGTAATTCTGCTGGATTTTAAGAACAAATTGTATGCTGCAACCGAAATGCATGTTGATGTTCATGCTTGAAATTGTGTGATTTTGCTGGATGATAAGAACATATTGTATGCTGGAACTAAATTGCATGTGGTTGTTCATGCTCGAAATTATATGATTATGTTGGATTTTTAATAACAAACTATGTGCTGGAACCGAAATGCATGTGGATGTTTCCTGTGGAATTATAGTGTCTGCAGCGAATCAGGTGTTCACTGCCGAATTATAGTGTCTGTTATGATTTGATTTTCCCTGCCGAGTTATGTTGTTGGTAGTGAATCAGTGTTCGTTGCTGAAATTGTGTGGTCTGCAATGAATTAGCGTTCATTGCTGAATTTATGTTGTCTGCAACGAATTAGTTTTCACTGCCAAAATTGTGTTTTGTGTAGCGAATCAGAGTTCACTGTCAAAATTGTGTGGTCTACAGTGAACTAGTGTTCGCTTTCAAAATTGTGTTGTCTGCAGTGAAGCAGAGTTTGCTGTCGAAATGTGTTGTCTGCAGCGAAGCAGCATTCGATGCTGAAATTATTTTGTCTGCAGCGAATCAATGTTCGGTGCCGAAATTATGTGTCTGCAATAAATCAGCGTTCACTATCGAAAATGTGTTGTCTGCAGTGAATTAGTGTTCGCTGCTGAATTTCTATTGTCAGCCGCAAATCAGTTTTCACTAACGATTCTGGGTCACTAGCGAACTTGTTTTTGCTAACTAAATTCTGTAGCAGATTTACATATTTAAAATGGCGTTGTGATTAAGATGATTGTTTTGTGTGATGGTAAAATATGGAACAATGGAACATGAACTTATGTATGCTTGAGACATGCGTAGTGATGAGTCGTGTGTGATTACTGAAAACGAATGTATTGATTTGTGGCCATTGATGTTTTAGGTGGTGTGTCTGGGATAGGACCTTCATCAGGACAAGGACACCTCACGGATGGAACAGGTAGGTGATTTTCACCTTCCTCTTTCATAATGTTAATTTATGAAATGCTCTATCATGAATGTCACTGTATTGTGTTAGTGTTGATACCAAGCTGTCAAAGGAGTAAATATTGATAAATAAATGATTAGCTACAGCTAATGGCATCCAAAATGGTTGATTGGGACAAATGATTGATTAGTTTCAGCTAATGGCATCCGAATGGATGACTAGGACAAATGATTGATTAGCTTTGACTAATGGCATCTAAATGAATGACCAAGATAAATAATTGATTAAGTTCAGCTAATGGCATCAGAATGGATGACCGGGACAAATGAATGATTAGCTTCGGCTAATGGCATCTGAATGGATGACCAAGACAAATGACTGATTAGCTTCAGCTAATGGCATCCTAAGTGGATGACCGGGACAAATGACTGATTAGCTTCGACTAATAGCATCTGAATGGATGACTAGGACAAATGATTGATTAGCTTCGGCTAATGGAATCCGAATGGATGACCGGGATAAATGACTGATTAGCTTCGACTAATGACATCCTAAATGGATGACCAGGATAAATGATTGATTAGCTTGGGCTAATGGCATCTACATGGATGACCGGGATAAATAATTGATTAGCTTCGGCTAATGGCATCCTAGATGGATGGTCGGGATGGATAAATGATTAGCTTCGGCTAATTGCATCCTAAATGGATGACCGGGATGAACAAATGATTAGTTTCAGCTAATGGCATCCGAGAGGGATGATCGGGTTGTGTTGATGATTAGCTTCGGCTAATGGCATATGAGATGAATGACCAGGTTGTGTTGATGATTAGCTTCGGTTAATGGCATCTGAGACGGATGATCGGGTTGTGTTGATGATTAGCTTTGGTTAATAGCATCCGAGATGGATGATCGGGTTGTGACAGTTGATTAGGGAGAAGGATGACCGGGTTGTGTTGGTGATTAGCTCCGGCTAATGACATCTAAGATGGATGACCGGGTTGTGATTGTTGATTAGCTACAGCTAATGGCATCCGAAAGAGATGTTTGATTGTGTTGATGATTAGCTTCAGCTAATGGCATCCAAGACAGATGACCGGGTTGTGATTATTGATTAGCTTCGGCTAATGACATCCGAGATGGATGATCGAGTTGTGTTGATGATTAGCTTCGGCTAATGGCATCCAAGACGGATGACCGGGTTGTGATTGTTAATTACCAAGAATGATGATCGGGTTGTGATTGTTGATTAGCTTTGGCTAATGGCATCCGAGATGGATGACCGGGTTGTGGTTGGTGATTAGTTTCAGTGAATGGCATCCTAGATGGATGATCGAGTTGATTATGATGAGTGGCTTCGGTTAATGGTATTCGTAAGAAATGACGGGTTGAGTTGTGTGGTTGGTTTTGGTTAATGGCATCCGAGACAGGTGACCGAGTTTAGATATTACGATTAGTTACGGTTAAAAGCATCCAAGATGAATGATCGGGTTAAGGTGAAGTGATTAACCCTAACCGAAGATTAAACTTCGGTCCCACCACTCCTATGGAGGGGTTGAGGCGTATGAATGAGGATAATACATTTAGCGAAGTAATGAGGATTGCACAGTGTATCTGAGAAGTGAATGAAATAATGTACTCACCTTTAGTTGTTAATGAAAAATAACGATAATATCCTTCTAGTTATTATTATTATGTTTAGATTATTTATAATTCTTGTATCCATATTGTTTTTGTAACAGGGGCATCATACAATCAAGGTGCATAAGAAAACCGTTCCACGGGTTCTCATATTTTGAAAGGTGCTATGTAATAGTTTATCTTAAGTGTTATGTTGAATATTTGCCTTTCGACACTTTTGTAAGGACTTGTAATGAAAACTATATTGAAACATGGATGTTGATGTGCACACATGTAGATATGATGTTATGAATAAATTTATGTGGTATTCTTGTTTATGAGGATGTTGTGTTAAGAAATCACATGAAAGAAGGTATTATTTGTGTAAGATTGTTGTTCGGTACTCGTGTATAAACTCGTGTTGATAACGAGACTAGAACATGAATGTAAATTCATAAGTATGTCAATATGATGTAATGTAAACGTATGAATATGAAAATATAATATTATGGGCATGTGTATTGAGTATCCATCTTATAGGAATGTCAATTTACAAAAAAAAAAGAAGCTATATCCGTATGATGCCATGATAAGGAAGGGAACCTAATTACTAATTCACATAATGTCATTGTGAGAAGTACCAAGAACAAAAAAAAATCCTTTTTTTTTTTGCTTGAAAAAGCCGGGTCATTACAAATATGGTATTAAATACATGTGTGATTGGTTGTAGTACAAGTTGAAAATTCTAAATGTATATTCCCTATAGTTAATCGGTTAATGCAAGACATATTTATTGTTAGTAAATGTATTCTTAATCTTTAATATTAATTATGGTTGATTAGTAAATTTAAAGTAAAGATAAAGTCTCCAAGATAAAAGTGATTTGTAAATAAAATTATAAAGTAATTATAATTATGAGAATTCATATTTAATTAAAGCATTGTTTTTAAATGTTCTTGGTTAATACTCTATTAAGGTTAGATATCAATTAGAGTTGTTGAGACTAGTACATATTATGTTATTTTTTTTATGAAAAGAAGTAGTTGTGCTCATAAGTTAAGGTATGAGAGATACCTAAAACTAATATGTAGATGTTTATCTAATGACATGTACACTAAACTAATCTATATGAGACTTCCATATGAAGAAATCACTTGTGTCTAAGAAAAGACTTTTGTGATAGTTGTGTAAGTGATCCTTAGACTTGAGATTACTAAGTTATCATATATAGAGAATGTTATACCTTGTTCCTAACTATATATTGCCTTAACCAATGGAACAAATGGGCATATATTGAGTATAACATGAATTTAAAGATATTTGAATGTCAAGAGAGGATTTATCATCCTTGGTGAATTAAAAAAAGCATTCCATGTGTTATTGAATAGTGTTGATTGTTAAATCCTTGCACAAGGTGAAATAAAATTTCATAAGAGTTTCAAATCTTATTCAAATAATCAGTTATTATGGTGTTGAGAACAAACATGATTTGACAGAGCAAACACACTTCATACTTCAACGTTTAAATAAAAAAAATTCTTTATGAAGGGAGACTAATTACATTGAAAAACTAGTCATTGAAATGTTAAGTCAAACCACTTATGACTTTTCTAATATTTGAGAAACCATGTCATGTTGTTAGATAGTGTCCTTAATCTTCAAATATAAATCAATCAATTATTGAATTGATAATAAATTATATTATTTAATTTATTTAATCTTATTTTATTTAAAATTGTGATTTATATTTGGCCCGTTATATTAGGAATCTAATAGGCCACACACATTTATAACCATTGATTAAAAATTAAACTAGGATGATTAATCAAGTGGAACTTGATTATAAATAAGTTGTTGAAATTAAACACTAAAACATAATTAATACAAGGGATTACAATTCTAGACCTAAAAAAAATTAAGTAGGGACTTAATTACATCAATTTCTAAAATTATACTTAAATAATTATTTGATATTTTTTTCAAGAGGAAATGTGATATTTTGCTATTAATTAAAGTTATCAGGTTTTCCAAATAAATAGAATGTTATACTTTATATTTTTCTTTACATATTTTATATACTCTACACATTATATACATTTATAAATATAGGCTCAATAGAGAAAATAAAAAATTAGAACTCAGGGTATATCAATTCCTTTCCCTTAAAAAAGGTTTTAGGAGATTTCTAATATAATGATTTGTGTGGATTACTATTAGAAACTGAATAATTGAATGAAGTTATGGTTTGCGATAATCCAGCCCTAGAGAGTTTATCTAACTAAATAAAGAAGAATTGTTCTTTAGATAATCTTTCACAAACCCTAAACAATTGTATATTGTCTAATGGTATCATTGGAATTGTTAAAAAATTTTAAAAATTAATTTTTTTCCACTGCATTTAAGTGTTTAGGAAAACCCAACAAATACTAGCATGAAAATTTTGTAAAAGGAATGTTTTTTATATCTTTTTTTAAAATGATACATCCAAGTCAATATTTATATATATAAATGAAATTAAAGCCTTATATGATTGTAAGTTATAATAAGATCAAGAAGACTAGATCTTTTTTTAATGACTTGTCCCCTCCTAGATGTAATATCTTGATTATCCATCATCTAACTATTAAAGTGAATTAGTTCAAAGCTTTACCTTATAAAACACACTTTTATGGCTGTTAAATACTATTAATGATTATATGATTAATATTATGATTGAATACTTTAGTGATGTTTTGCATCTCTCACTTTGATATTTACAAAAATCTAAACATTCATGTCTATATATATGTAAATAGATATACCTAGATCATGAGTAAATTAAATTTCTACTTTAATAATTAATAAGTTAACTTATTCAAATTATTTCAATTAACTTTTTGTATGCTTTTAAAAAAACTTTTAATATTAAAATGCAAGAATATTCCTCCATCCATTTTAAATATTAAAATTAATTAAGAGAATTTATCAGTCATAGAAAGGTTTGTTATGCATCATAAGGTTATTCTAGAATTATCAGTAGTCTTCGACTTGAACTATGGTTGCTTAAGAGAAATATAAGAGTTCAGGTATTGATATGAGCTTTAATAACTTGCTTTTTTCTAACCTGTGCTTATCTTTATTTTATAAATGTATTTAAGAGTATTCTAATCAACATCATTAAAATCTTTAAAGTAGTACATGATACTTTTTTTTTTATAGAAATATGTCATAATTTTCTATACCAAGTACGTAATAGTTTATTACCCTCTTCATGACATGCCAATACTCGTTACTTGGCTTACTTATAAACCTATTAAGCACTCCAATTGCATAAGAAATGTCAAGTCTAGTATAATCAATTTCATAAAGTCGTTCTCAACTCTAGTTCTTTTATTTCTTCTTAATTAAAAAGTTGTACGTTTAAATAAAACATGTAAAGAATGATTATGTTCTAAAAGAGTATTTTGTAATGTATTTTGCCCCCAATAATATGGACCAACCTGCTAATATAAAATATGGTGAGAATTAACAAGCATTACCATATGATCCTCTAGATTTAACAACTGGGCTAGTTACAACGTTAATGGCCAAGAAGATTAAAGAGGCATTGATTAGACTGATTCACGATATTTGGACCAAGATAAGTGTTCAGACTTCAACAAAAGATGAAGATACTTTAATTAATGTAACCAAGGAAGCAAACACTAGATTTTCTTGAGCTATAGAGTCTTTCTAGAGCCAAACACAAGATTGACAGACTCTTTTTTCAAGGACACTTTTGGTTGCATGCTTGCATTGAGTTTTGGTCTTTGTTATTTTAATTGTTACAAAACTTAATTTATTTTATTTTATTTATGGTCTTATGTTCAGACCATTAAGTTTTTAGGTTTTTGGCACTATAAATACCCTTTTGAAAGGGAGTGTAAAGGTTCCAGATTTTGGTGAATGAAATATATTTGTGTTTGAAAGTATTTTTGTACTTTGGTTCTCTAACGAACTGAATCGACTTATAGTAAAACAATTGTCTTCGTGGTTTCATCCTGTACTTCTCATTCACAAATTGCTATTCGTTAAGTGGGGGTTTCAGATTCCAATAGTGTTGGTGTTTAGGTTCAAGATAATCTTTGTGTCACACTTCCAAACTTGATTTCTTGGCTTTCCAAGAGTTGTATCATTTGGGTGTGGGTTACATGACAGTGTTATCACAGGGTTCATATCATTTGGTATTAAAGCTTGGCTCAATTAACTAGATTATATCCATCTGTTCATTTCATTTTTTTTCTCTTGTTTCGTGTCAAACTACTTTTTCCAATCTTTTTCTGTTTAATTTAGTATCAACATCTTCTTAGTACAAAAAAAGAATTATTTCAATTTTTTACTATCTCTCAACATGTTAGTAGCATAAAAGTAAAAGAAAAAAGAAAAAAAAAAGTCGTTCAAAAGATCAGTTTCAAATTCTGCCACAAAAAACTAAACAATGTGAAATCGGATCAAATCAACTCAGATTTATTTCAAACTTGATATGCTGGTTATTAGAGTCCTAATTGCACTATATATTGAATTTGGGGTTATTTAGACACCTTTTGCTTTAGGTTCCAAATCTAAGTATTAAAAGGGCTGCTTCGTATATGTTTTGCTTCCATATATGAAAACAACTTGGAATTAAATAAAACTTGATGTTCTATTTACTGGGGGTCCTAATCACATATATATTAATTTTACGGTCATTTGGACATCATTTTCTTTGGGGTCCAGATTCAAGTTCAATCTTGTCATAATAGGTCTTTTTTGTGTCAGCTTTTAAAACTTGTTTCATTTTGTTGATTTTGTATCTTTTAGTATACTATCATCATATTTGGGTGTTATTTACATCATTCTCATATGTCTCATATCTATTTCCTTTTTTCATGTTATCAAGTCGTCCATATTTTGTATAGATTTGCTTGCTACTTGCGAGACTATAATTGTATTTTTTTGGTTGTTTTCATAATTTTCTTGCTTTTAGAGTCATATTTATTCATTTGGGTTGCACTGCTAAATGGTTTTATTTAGTGCTGACTATAGTTTCACAAGAGCTAAAAGAAGGTGAGACGAGAGGAAAAAGAAGTAGCAAGCATATTAGAGTGAAAAGCCTGATATTTGAGTAAAACACGAGAGGCATAAGGATATTTTATCACCACTAACCAATTTTTGCATGTACAAACATGTTAAATCAAAGCAGTCCACCAACCCCTTTTGAGGGTGATGTAAAGCTTTAGATTAAAGGCATGGCGCAGATGTTGGCAATGTGCAAATAGTGTTAGAAGACATGAGTGATAGACTTGAGAAGGTTGAAAAAGTAGGGATGGATTATTTCTAATAATCATGATGTACGTGGAGTAGGGGCTAAAAGGAGAGTGAACCATGACATTAGAGTTGAAAGGCATACAAAGGTTGGTTTTGGTGATTTTAGGGAGGACAATGATGACTTTAGTGATGAAGGTTTTGAGATTGGGATTTTAGGATAGAGGGGGGGAGGGGTTTGGCAGCCTAGAAACCGATGGGATTTTAGGTCTAGACAAAAAGGCTAATTTGGTTAGAGAGAAAATCTTCATAACATGGTGAACCATGATGATATGGATAGGTACTTGGACTCTATTAAACTGAAAATTCCTAATTTTTAAGGTAAAAACAATCTCGAGGCTTATTTAGAGTTTGAGAGAAAGGTTGATTGGATTTTTCATTTTCAAAGCTATTCTGAACAAAAGAAGGTGAATTTGGTGGTCATTGAATTTACAGATTACACATTAATATGGTGGGATTAAATTGTGATCAATTAAAGGAGGAATATGGAGCGACTTGTAGAGACATGAAAAGAGATGAAAATCTTGATGAAGAGGTGTATTGTTCATAATCACTATTATAGGGATCTATATCTAAAGTTATAAGGTCTGACTCAAGGTTTTAAGACTGTAGATGAATATCACAAGGAGATGAAGATAAAAATAATTCAAACCAATGTTGTTGAGGACAAAGAAGCCACCATGGCTGGATTTTTTAATGAGCTGAATAGGGACATTGCTAATGTTGTGGAGTTGGAGAATATGGTATATATGGTAACAAAAATGGAGAGACAAATCAAGAGAAGGGGTAGTGTAAGCCTATAGATTAGTTTGACATCTTCTTCATCAACTTAGAAGCTGAATCTAAAGAGAGAGGGGGTTGCCTAACTGATGTCTTTTATGCATGCTAAGACCAAACCACCTAAGGCCAATAAGGAGATGCCTACTATTGGGAAAGGTAAAACCAATTCATAACTTATGATTAATCATGATATAAAATGTTTTAGGTGTTTGAGGAGTGGACACATTGCTTCTCTGTGTCTAAATAAGAGAACAATGATCATGAAGCATGGTGAGATTGAATCTAAAAGTGACAAATCTTATGTTGATGAGATGCCACCTTTGAAGTATTGTAGTGATGTGGATATTGTATATCCAGTTAAGAGGAATGCCTTGGTTATAAGGTGTGTTCTGAATGCACAAGTCAAAGAGGATGATGTAGATCAGCAAAGAGAGAATATCTCACATTAGGTGTCACATCCAAAATAAGGTATGTAGTATGATAATTGATGGAGGTAGTTGTGCCAATATCACTAGTACTACTTTTATTAGGAAATTGAATTTGAATATTGTGAAGCATCCTAAGTCTTATAGATTGTAGTGTTTAAATGAATGTGGTGAGGTGAAGATCACTAAACAAGTGATGATTTTCTTTGCTATTGGTAGATATCTTTGATGATGTTATGTGTGAGGTGTATTGATTAGTACTTAAAAGTGCATTTTTATCAAGGTTTTATATCATCATTTTGCACTTGAAGTATCAATAACTCCTTAACTAGAGCATGTTTTATAATAACAGATCTGATAATATAAGATAGCTTT
>Ga0325402_1000272_pt1 | contig 32436 bp, 27 predicted proteins | sample PopdelMetagenome_22_FD_207212 | JGI IMG/M metagenome (GOLD analysis project Ga0325402, IMG submission 207212) | Populus deltoides microbial communities from Bellville, Georgia, United States - Xylem-PdKOR-R3 | ecosystem: Host-associated > Plants > Phyllosphere > Stem > Wood/Secondary xylem... | reverse complement strand
TCCTAAAAGGAGAAATAGCCTTGCATGAAATCTTCAAGCTCTGACTTAGAGGAGCTAAATTGCTGATATAAAAACTTGGATGTCGGTTTAGATGCTTCGGAATGTAATTTGGACTTGTTTCTTCACAAAACCTGTTTGCTGGCAGAATTCAGTTGTTATCTTTGAAAAATCATATCTCCCTCATATGACATCATTTTTGGCTGAAATTTGTTGTGTTGATAGGTATTTAAGTCAGGAATCCACGAAAATTGAGTTGCATTCATTGGACTTCTGTAGCTCCAGATATTAAATTTTGAATGGCCAAAGGTCAACACTGGCAGAATGCGAGATTTGGCTTTATAGGATGTGATTTCCATGATCTTTCTCTTTTTATTTTTCTTTCATTACATTTCCAAAAAGGTATGGATGTTAGCTTTTTAGTGCCACTGGAATCACTTCATTTCGAGCTCTAGAACTCACGCTCTGCACAAAACATTGACTGAATGTCAAATCTGCCAATTACCTCCAATTTACTCTCTTTTGCATCTTTCATCCAAAAGTGCCTTCAAAACATAAAACAAAGAATATCAAGGCATTTTATATATAAAACATGGACAAAACATTAGGTAGATGTGGGTGAAACTATCGAATAATATAGTTACATCAAGTTGTTTAATGGTTAGGTTTAGTTATACATCGGATCTATTAACTAATCAACATAAGAAAAGATAGATATTCAAAGTATAAATTAACGTTTTGTTTCTATGATCAGTTTTGATTTCTGTAGGTGGATGTTTACTTGCATCCAATGTTTGTTCTCTTGATAATTTTCTTATTTTATTTAATATTGCTTAATAGTTTTCTATTTTCTTTTGCTTTAGCCTAGATAACGTCCAACCCCCCCCCAAATTGCATATCATCTAGCATAAAAATATGACTTGAACCTTCCTCGTGGGATCGACCCCTTGCTTGCTCTATATTATCTTGTGTGCTGTGTTTTAAGCTAGTGTAATTAATTTGTGTGACTGCAACATCGCAACAAATTTTGGTGCCATTGCTGGGGAGGTGATTTTAGTTGATTCTTATGCTGTGATTTTTATTTGCTGTAATTGTTATTTATTTTGTTGAAAAAACAGAGATATTTTTGCTTGCGGCAATACTGTACAGTATGGTATAGTTGATGTTGAAAACCAATTTTTTGGTGGAATTAGGTATCACCCTTTTGTTTTGTAAAGGGAAACGATGTTATGAAAAAGACTAGTACCATTGGCCAATAGCCCCCACCCTATTAAGGCCAATTTCCACAGTTTTTTAGGGTTTTTAGGCACTTTTAGTTTTCTAGCGTAGGATTTTCGTTTAATTTACATTGTTTTCAATCTCTTGTATGGCCAGTTTCTTTTGAGTTTCCTTGACCTTTTATTCATGTAATCCGTTCTACTAACCAAAGACAAGTGCAGGTAGATCTAGAAATAGAAAACACTTTACGCAGTTTACGAACGAAAGCTTGTGTCAGCTCCATGGCTATTGCACGACAATAAACACTCAAGGAGCTTGCTGCTCCTAATATGAAGAATCAACCATTGTGCATAAACATCAATAACAATGTCAACTTCGAGCTCAAGTTTGGTTTTATACATTTGCTACCAACATTTAATGGACTTGTAGGAGAAGATCCTCATACTCATCTCAAGGAGTTCCATATGGTTTGCGTTGACATGAAACCGAATGGAGTTGATGAAGAACATGTTAAGTTGAAAGCTTTCCCTTTCTCTCTAAAAGGGGCAGCAAAGGCATGGCTTTTCTCTATTCTCCCAAGGTCCATTGGAACTTGGAATGCTATAAAGAAGATTTTCCTTGAGAAGTATTTCCCAGCATCTCAAGTTGCCAACATAGAGAATAAATATGTGGGATTCAACAATCTCATGGGGAGACACTCTCAGAGTTTTGGGAAAGATTTAAGCAACTGTGCATTCAATGCCCTCATCATCAAATACCCGATCAGCTGCTCATTCAATATATATGAAGGACTGATGCCTACTGACCGTAGTATCATTGATGCGGCAAGTGGAGGGGTATTGGTAGATAAGACACCCGAGGCTGCACACCAATTGAACTCAAATATGGCAGCCAACTCAAAACAATTTGGCACACATGGAGACTTCCCAAGCAAATAAGTAAATGAGGTAAGGATTTCTAACCTTGAGAATAAAGTTAATTATCTTACTTCTCTTGTGTGTTCTTTAGCTTGTGGAAATGTACAGCAGGTGAAAGTTTTTACCATATGCTATTTACAAGGACATGCTTCGGATATGTGCCTAACAATGTAAGAAGATTACATTGAACAAGCTGATGCAGTTGATGGAGTATTCAATAGACAACCTCAGCGTAAGTATGATCCATTTTCCAACACATAAAATCCCGGATGGAGAGATCATCCCAACTTGTGCTATGGAAACCCACCTCAACAAGGCGATCATAGTCGACAGTTCTATCCCTATGGATTTCAGCCCCAACAGAATTATTAATAGGAAACAAGGTCAAGTGATGATCTTTGTGAGATGATAAAAACTTTGGCTTCTAACACTGTGACTTTGCAACAAAATGTCATGTCTTTTCAATAGGAAACAAGGTCAAGTATTCATAACTTGGAGAAGTAAATGGGGCAACTAGCTTCAAGTGTAGGGAAATTGGAAGCACAGAAGATAAGGAAAATTGCCCTCCCAAGCATTGAATCCAAAAGAGAATGTTAATGCGATCATGCTGCTGATTAGTACTTAAAAGTGCATTTTTATCAAGGTTTTATATCATTATTTTGCACTTGAAGTATCAATAACTCCTTAACTAGAGCATGTTTTGTAATAACATGTCTAATAATATAAGATACCTTTAATTTATGATAAATGTTCATCTTAAATGCAAGCCTATCACATAAATCAAAGGATTGATTGATGATTTTCGCTACTAAAATTGAGAAGACAAAGAGAGGGCTAAGCTTAGAAAAGAGATATTGGTTCAGTCCAAACTGGAACACCATTCGGTTATTGGATCATAACAAGAGCTGTAGAACTTGGATTTAGGTCTCGTTTATATGTATGGAAAGCTAAGACATAAGCTTAAAACTTTCATGAAGAGACTAAGATTTAAAAGTGTAATTTTCGAGTTCAAATGATAGCAACAATGAAGACGTTGGAATCTATCTTGCAACCTAGACACTGTTTAGTGTTCAGCCTATATCTCGAGTTTTAGAAGTCCAAATGCGCAATTATTGTTTTGTTGGAAAGCTGAGATAATTTCCCAAAACATTCATGAAGACGATCTGTTCAAATTCGGATGTTAGCAATGACATATTGTTCAGACAAGAAGGTAAGGATTATCACCAAGTCAAGATGTGGCCACCCATTCAACAATTAGTCATCAAATCAATAGTTTTGAATTTTGGCCTATAAAAGGAGGCATTTGCCATGCATTTAGACATCTTGGTTGTTCAGATCAAGATCTTGCTCTTTCTCTCTTTCTTTGTATTTTGTAATGTTCAAGTTTTATTTTATGTTATATTAATCACTTGTTTATGCTTTTCATTTCCTTTCCTTTACTTAGTTAACTTATATCTTATTTATGTTCTTATCTTGTTTATTTATGTTTCTCTCTTTCATTATGTTTAGTTAAGGTGAAAAGGTTACACTAATGATGTAAGAATAAGTATAGTGTAAACTCAACATGGACTTTAATGTTTGATACTAACATGTTTTGTATTTGTAATCTTATTCACTCTTAATACTTTGCTTGTTAAATGGTTAATTTAGATTTGTGTTGTATAACCCTTGGTACAACAAATACTTTGCAATTTCATAGCCTACTGTATGGTATAACCGACACTTGTGCTATGAAAGAAACTTGATTTGTTGTTAACATAAATTAACATCATGAATACCTGACAACATTTACAAGTATTAGCATTTTTGAATAAGATAACTAATGTAATCATGTTAACAATTTATAATCCGATTGGAACCTCCTTTGTGTGTGGTTTCCAGTTGAGTAATAAAAAGAGTTTATACCAAACTTATTTGAAATACTATTAGTGGATCCTCTAACCTTGACAATTATTTTATCCTTGTTTAAGCCTTACATCAATATCCCATAAAATTCTCATAAACTCTTTGTTTTATTAAATATATATATTATTTGTAATTTATATAGTTCACCTCCCTATGGTTCGACCCTAGTCTTGCCGGGTTATTTATTACTTCGACACTCCTACACTTAGGATAAGACATCAATCTTTTGATCGTGTCAGCTGTGAAGTGGGAAAGAACTTGAAGAGCAAAGGTCGAAACAAATTGAGATGGAGGAAGAAGAAGAGATATAAACCAAATTGAGTACAAAGAAGAAACATCCTCCTCCTTCCCAAATTGAAACAATGACCGTAACTCCGAATGTAAGTCCTAACTCAATGAATTCCAGTTTTAAAAACATTCCTCCCTTTCTTGTGAGTTCTTCTAGGTCAAAGAAAGAGGACAAAGAAAAAGAGATTTTAGAGGTTTTCAAGAAAGTGAAACTCAACATTTCTTTGATTGATGCTATCTAGTAAATTCTCAAGTATATCAAATTCTTGAAGGAATTGTGTACCACCAAGAGAGCCTACAAGCTTAAAGGCCACAAAATGGTAAGTATGGGTGAAGTTGTATATGTTGTTGTTCAAAAGAATATACCTTTGAAGCAAAAAGACCTAGGTGCGTTTACTATCCCATGTGTTATTGATAATGCTAGTTTTAAAAGGGCCTTCAACATTATATTCTTTGATTGTGCATTCTTTCAATGATATGTATCTCTAGAACTTGCTTCATATTTTGTTGAGATTACATTCACATTACATGTGTATATTAAGATGATAAAGGCATTAATTAGGAATTTTAACCACTTGAGCCAAAAAGCCAACCTATAGCATATTATCCTTAGTGAGCTCGTTTTGATCTTGTTTATCTTTTCTTTGCTTTATCCATGTGTAAACCTTAACTTTTTATATGTTTTCCTTTTCCCCTGGCCAAGGATTAGTAGAGCATGTATTTGTTGATATCTCATGGGATTATTGTTGGAAATTATGTGGAAAAAAAATGATGCTTGATGAAAAGATAGGCAAAGTTGTCAAAGGTGAAAAAAAAACAAAAAAAAAACAAAAAAAGAAAAGAAAAGTGTTCCTTTGTTTTCTTAAGATTCTATGTTGATGGGGCTTGAAATCAAAAAAAGTTAAGCATTGGTGCTTAAAGATGGAAAATTTGTGTGCTTTTATTTTTTTAAAAATAATTTTTTAGAATGCTCTACTTCCTTTGGTTTTAACCTTTTCTTTTTCTTTCTTTTACCTCACCTTAACCATAGCCCCATTACAACAAAAAAATAAGACATTTTGATTCATGCATTGCTTGTAAGATTTTAGTAATGGAGAAGAGATTTAAGAGCAAGCTTATGGTAGAATATATTCATTGATTGAATTTCAGAGATTTAAATACATAAGCCTTAAACACGTGAGTGTTGGAGTGTATATCAATGAGAGGACCTATCACTTTGGCTGTCATAAATTTCATTTAAATCTCAATGATCAATTGAGTTTTGAAGTTTGTATGTAAATAAATTCATGAAAATCTGTACTCTTTATCATTCTTAATTGTATTCTTGTTATAATGCATATATTCTTGGACATTGATGGGAGATTAGAAGATTAGTCATAGTGATTTAATTTAATTTATTTTCAATTTGATTTTATCTATCCTTTCTCGAGGATGAGGAAGAGCCAAGTGTGGGGGTATTTGATGCAACCATATTATTCGATAGTTTCACCCACATTTAACTAATGTTTTTCCTATATTTTATATATAAAATGCCTTGATATTTTTTGTTTAATGTTTTGAAAGCACTTTTGGATGAAAGATGCAAAAGGGAGTAAATTGGAGGTAATTGGCAGATTTGACCTTTAGTTGATATTTTGTGCAGAGTGTATGCTCTAAAGGTCAATATAAAGTGATTCTAGTGGCATTAAAAAGCTAACATTCATACCTTTCTAGACATCTAAGGTAAGAAAATAAAATAAGAAAGAGCATGGAAATCACAGCCTTCAAAGTCAAATCTCGCAATATGTTAGTATTGACCTTTGGCCATTCCGACTTGCATATCTTGAGCTACAGAAGTCCATTTAATATAAACTCAATTTTGTTGGATTCATGACTTAAAGAGCTATCCATGTACCAAATTTCAGCCAAATATGATCTCATATGAGAGAGATATGATATTTATAACATGACAAATGAATTCTACCAACAAACAGGTTTTGTGAAGAAATGAGTCCAAATTATGTCCCTAAGCATCCAAACCAACATCCATGTTTTTATTTCAGCAATTTAGCTCCTCTAAGTCAAAGCTTGAAGAATTCATGCAAGGCTAATTCTCTGTTTTTTTTTTTGGAAAATAGTTATTGAAGTACTTAAATGTAAATTGTCTACTTAGAGGAGGACTATTATGTAAAATAGAGACTAGGGTTTCCTAAGATATAAAAAGAATGAGAAAGGAGAAGGGATGCAGTCAGCCAAGAGAGAAAAAACATCCCATCTCCTCCACAAACCTGAAATCATGTTTTCTTCTCGGTTTTTAATTAGTTGTTCAACAAACATGCAATGCTAAACTCTTTTTCTTGATGCAAGGATACAAAAACCTTCAGATTTCACGAACTATGAGATTTATTCTACCTTTTTCTTTTAGTTTATATGATGAATGAATATGTTTATTCTCCTATGCTTATTTCTTATGATTGTTTATTTTAATTGCTAGAGCAGACTCTAAGTTATTATTGTGAACAATCTACTGCTAAGTTTGCTATCAAAACCGGAGTTGTGGTATATAAACTTGTGAAGCAATCGAGATTAATAATTATGGCGGATCTAGATTAGTAATCTTAGGGAGAGTGACACTATCAAAAGAGTTGATGTCTTATCCCAAGTACATGAGTGTTAAAGTAATAAATAACCCGGCAAGACTGGGGTAGAACCATAAGGAGGTCAACTATATAAATTAAAAATAATATATATATTTTCACAAAGAGTTAAAAAGATATTTAAGATGTGAGATTAATGTGAGGATTAAACAATGATAAAAACAGATGTCAAGGTTAGAGGATCTACTAATGGTATTAGAAATAAGTATAGTATAAACTCTTTTTATTACTCAACTGGAAACCACACACAAAGGAGGTTCCAATAGGATGATTTATCCTTAATAGTTCATTATAAATTTTTAACATGATCATATTAATTATCTTATTTTAGCAACACCATACTTATAAATTTTTAACATAACCAATCAAGTTCCTATCATAACAACGATGTTGGCCGAAGATTATGAAGGATCAAGTATTTGATGTACCAAGTGTTATACAACACAAATTTAGATTAACCATTAAACAAGTAAGATATTAAGAATTGATAAGATAAAAATGATAAGACATGTTAACAGCAAGTTTTCTTGGATATAAATATTGAAGTTCATATTGAGTTTATATTATACTTATTCTAACACCATTAGTGAAACCTTTTCACCTTGACATAATTAACTTAACTAAACATAATAAAGAAGAAGAACATAAATAAATAAGATAAGAACATAATTATGATATAAGTTAACTAAGAGTAGTAAAGGAAATGAAAAACATAAATAAGAGATTAATGAAAATATAACATGAAAGAAAACTTGAACATTACAAAGAGAGAGCAAGAAAATGATCTTGATCTGAAAACCAAGATGCCTAAATGTATGGCAAATGCCTCCTTTAATAGGCCAAAAAGAACTATTCATTTGGTAATTAACTATTGAATTAGTGGCCAACTAATGACTTAGTGGACTTGGTGGTTTAGGTATGGATTTGTTTTCTGGATGAAATGACATTTCCACAATTAGAATTCGGCAAAGTACTCTTCATGAAAGTTGTAGGAATTTCTATCAGCGTTCCACTGAAAGAAGAATGAGCTCATTTAGACTTCTAGAACACGAGATATGGATTGAACACTGAACATTGTCTGGGTTGCAGGACAGATTCAAACTTCTCTTTTGATGCTAAGATTTGGACTCCAAACGGCATAATTGAGTCTTGGACTCTTCATTAATGTTTTAGGCCTCTGTCTTAGCTTTTTAGCCATATAAACCAGACTGAAATCCAAGATCTACAGCTTCAAATATGACCTAATGACTGAATGGTGTTCCAGTTTGAATTGAACCAGCATCTCTTTTCTACACTTAACCCTTTCTTTGTCCTTTCACATTCAATAGTTACTCACATCAATCAATTCTTTGAATTGTGAGATATGCCTATATTTAAAATGAGCATTTACCATATATTAAAGCTATCTTATATTATCAAACTTGTTATTATAAAACATGCTTGAGTTAACGAATTTAATGATACTTTAAGTGTAATATGATGATATAAAGCCTTAATGAGAATGCACTTTTAAGTACTAATCAGAGAGCATTCAATTGATCAAATCAAACATGGACTGCGGACAATTATGGTGTATAGATTAATCAACCCATCTAGTTCTTAAGGCTGCCATTAAATTAAATTACTAGTGCGGATATTGTGGTTGTTTGATGGTTAGGATTAGTTATACAGCGGATCTGTTAACTAATCAACATAAGAAAAGATAGATATTCAGAGTATAAATTGACATTTCATTTCTATGATTAGTTATGATTTCTCTTGGTGGATGTTTACTTGCGACCAAGGTTTGTTTTCTTCATAATTTTCTGATTTTATTTAATTTTGCTTGATAGTTTTATGTTTTCTTTTGCTTTAGCCTAGATAACGTACAACCCCCTACCCCCAAAATGCATATCATCTAGCATAAAAAATCTGACTTGAACTTTTCTTATGGGATCGACCCCTTGCTTGCTCTATGCTATCTTATGTGTTGTGTTTTAAGCTAGGGTAATTAATTTGTACGATCGCAACATCATATCATATCTAGTTACACCAATCAGAGGAACCCATATTTTGTTTCCATAGCTCATTATACAAGTTGTGTAGTTCATCCATAATGCTTTCCATTTAAAGTTGTTTTTTAGTAATGCGACATATTTCTCTATCCATACTTTCTCGTCTAAGTTCTTCCAAGTCTCATCTATAGTAGTCTCTAATGATTAAAGGTCAAACCACCAACAATTATTGAAAATATCTCTTGATGTTTCGATATGACTAATAATCCATAAATGCAACATCGGGACACAACATCTCATGCTCCTTTTCCATGCATTATGCAATGGTTGAGCGATAGCATGGTTTCGGCCAAAATTGTAGCAGAAGGGTTGATTTAATCATGCTCATACTCCATGAATGCATTTGCAGCTTCTAAACTAATGACTCTGATTTCAGATAGGAATAAAACTAAACCAAATATGGCAAATGCCATTAACCTATATTGTTCGTCTCCCAATTTGCCTTTCTTAGCATTCTTCTTCATTCTAACTTCAATGCCTTTTTGTTTAACTCCTCCATCAGCTACCCTACACTGACTAATTTTTTCTAAGCTTTATAAATTGAATACCTCTGTAGTTGTGTCTTCAAATTTCCAATTGAGGTAGATCTTATGGCTATTATTTGGAAAATCCAAGATCCTTTCATACTCCTCCAAAGTAGGAGTCATATCGATGTTCTTGAAGGTAAAACACCTATAATTGGGATCCTAAAAATTCAATAGGGCTTTTATCGATGTCGTCTATACTATTAGTTGTGCAATTCTCCCATATTGCCTTTCAAAAAAAGTCTCATCGTCGTAACCCATAATAGGTAACAATTTCTTCAAGTCATTTACCACGTGGTTTATGTAACATCCTCATATCTGAGATAAATCAACGATCTCATGTTAACGCTTAAATAGAGTGATTAAATTTTTTTTCTATATCTATTCATGGTGTTTGTATTAAAGTCTACCAAAATTTCAACGGAGTCTCCCCTATACCGGGAGGTCCCAAGTTATCGACATATGACCTGTTTACACTTCTAATATACCGTATCTCCTAACTCAATTCAACCCAATCATCCTGGGTCTTAATCCTACAAACATCATCATTCATATCAACGACAATGTTTATGATATACATTGTACAACAATTATCATTATCAATGGATAAAGATATAAACATTCATACATGGAACATGGTCATACAAAGTACATAATTAAATTCATCTATTCCAGTTTAAACATCAATTATACAAATTGAGTTATAAAAAAGTTGTAATATTACCAAAATACAAGGGTATACTCCCTAGGACCTAAATTACAAAAAGTGAACCTAAGTTAGAATCTACTCCTGTCGTGCATGCGATGGTCTTGAAAATAAAATACATATTATTGAAATATGAATATCACAATAATAAAGAAATACAAATATCCAGCAATTTTAAAAAAAGCAAACATGCTTTCATATTTTATTCACTTATCCCTTTTGGTTGTCATTGAAAATTCTCTCTCTTTCAACTACTAAAAACCAATTCCTCTTCCATTATCAACCTCCATTCAAGATCTCATAAGATCATCCATGATTATTTTTGCTTAATATATTACCGATACCAATTTCACTATTATCATCATCACCCCGTAAGAGTCGATACAAGGTGATCCCCTTAACTGGGATCCTAACATACACTAAATGTATGCTAGTCAACACATGGTGATCCCTTACCCGGGATCCTAACATACACTATATGTATGCTAGTCAACACATGGTGATCCCCTTACTCGGGATCCTAACATATACTAAATGTATGCTAGTCAATACATCTTGATCTCCTTACCCGGGATCCTAACATACACTAAATGTATGCTAGCCAAACATGACGATCCCCTTACCCAGGATCCTAACATACACTAAATGTATGCTAGTTCATGCCCCAAATCACACTTCTCATATTTTCTTTGTCAACGATAATCTCATCACTTGGCAAATCACACAACAACTATTCACCTTGAATACACATACATGCAGAATACTATCTAAAATATTGACATCATTACGCAAACTTTCCTCCTTTCTCCTAATATCCAAAGTTCGGTAATTCACATCTCACATCAATAACATATTAAATCATAGAATTTAACTAGAAAGTATAGGTGCGGATCGCCTTCTTGCAATAGAAGTTCTACTCGTGCTCCCCTACTGCTGCTGTTGCACCACGCCTGTGGTCCCTCCAGCAAATCACAGGTTTATCTCATAAATTTTCCTCACTCAAGGATATGTTTTATAATAACCATATCAACAACCAATAAGTCTTTCTTTCAGTAATTTCTTAATATTTTATGTTTTCTCATTTCACCCATTAATATTGTCGTTTCTTTGTCCAACCACAGTTATCATTCCTTTCTTTATATTTGGACTGTTATTGTCCAACTGTTACTGTCTCGTTTTTTAATTGTTACTTTCTGACCTCTCCTCAGATTTTTAACTATATCTAGAGTTATAGAACTCCGATTCAAGCAAGATTAGTCTCGTTGGAAAGCTAAGACATAAGGCTACACGTTCTCTGAAGAAAAGAGAACCTGACTCTGCCTCTAAGACAATCAAAATTGCTCATCAACAAATATTTGGACTGTTACTGTCCAACTGTTACTGTCTCGTTTTTGAACTGTTACTGTCCAACTGTTACTGTCTCGTTTTTGAACTGTTACTGTCTGACCTATCCTTAGATTTTTAACTATATCTGGAGTTATAGAACTATGATTCAAGCGAGATTAGTCTAATTGAAAAGTTAAGACATAAGGCTACAAGTTCTCTGAAGAATGGAGAACCCAGTTCTGCCTCTAAGACAGTTAAAATTGCTTATCAACAAACATTTGGATTGTTACTGTCCAACTGTTACTGTCTCGCTTTTGAACTGTTACTGTCTAACCTCTCCTCGGATTTTTAACTGTATCTGGAGTTATAGAACTCCAATTCAAGCGAGATTAGTCTCGTCGGAAAGCTAAGACATGAGGTTACAAGATAAGAAAGGAGAACCCGATTCTACATCTAAGAAAGTCAAAATTGCTCACCAACAAACATTTGGACTGTTACTGTCCAACTGTTGTTGTTGAACTCTCCTTAGATTTTTAACTATATCTGTACTTATAGAACTTCGATTTAAGCGAGATTAGTCTAGTTGGAAAGCTAAAACATGAGGCTACAAGTTCTCTGAGAAAGGAGAACCCAGTTTTGCCTCTAAGAAAGTTAAAATTGCTCATCAACAAACTTTTGGATTGTTACTGTCTAACTATTACTATATCATTTTTAAACTATTATTGTGTGACCTCTCCTCAGATTTTTAACTATATCTGGATTTATAGAACTCTGATTCAAGCAAGATTAGTCTCGTTGTAAATCTAAGACATGAGGCTACAAGTTCTCTGAAGAAAAGAGAACCTGACTCTGCCTCTAAGAAAGTCAAAATTGGTCATCAACAAATATTTGGATTGTTACTGTCCAACTGTCACTGTCTTGTTTTTGAACTGTTACTAGTGACCTCTCCTCAGGTTTTTTAACTATATCTGCAGTTATAGAACTCTGATTCAAGCGAGATTAGTCTCATTGGAAAGCTAAGACATGAGGCTACAAGTTCTCCAAGAAAGGAGAACCCAGTTCTGCTTCTAAGACAGTCAAAATTGCTCATCAACAAACATTTAGATTGTTAATGTTTAATTGTTACTATGTGACCTCTCCTCAGATTTTTAACTATATCTGGAGTTATAGAACTTCGATTCAAGCGAGATTAGTCTCGTTGGAAAGCTAAGACATGAGGCTGTAAGTTCTTTGACTAAGGAGAACCCGGTTCTGCCTCTAAGAAAGTCAAAATTGCTCATCAACAAACATTTGAACTGTTACTGTTCAACTGTTACCGTCTCGTTTTTTAAACTGTTACTGTTAAACTCTCCTTAGATTTTTAACAATATCTATAGTTATAGAACTCCGATTCAAGCGAGATTAGCCTCGTTGGAAAGCTAAAACATGAGGCTACAAGTTCTCTGAAGAAAGGAGATCCCGACTCTGCCTCTAAGAAAGTCAAAATTGGTCATCAACAAATATTTGGATTGTTACTATCCAACTATTACTGTCTTGTTTTTGAACTGTTACTGTTGACCTCTCCTCATATTTTTAACTATATCTGGAGTTATAGAACTATGATTAAAGCAAAAATAGTCTCCTTGGAAAGCTAAGACATGAGGCTACAAGTTCTCTTAGAAAGGAGAATCCAGTTCTGCTTCTAAGACAGTCAAAATTGCTCATCAACAAACATTTGGATTGTTACTGTCTAATTGTTACTGTGTGACCTTTCCTTAGATTTTTAACTATATCTAGAGTTATAGAACTCTGATTCAAGTGAGATTAATCTCGTTGGAAAGCTAAGACATGAGGCTACAAGTTCTTTGAATAAGGAGAACCCAGTTCTGCCTCTAAGAAAATCAAAATTGCTCATCAACAAACATTTGGACTGTTACTGTTCAACTGTTACCGTCTCGTTTTTTGAACTGTTACTGTTAAACTCTCCTTAGATTTTTAACAATATCTATAGTTATAGAACTCCGATTCAAGTGAGATTAGTCTTGTTGGAAAGATAAGATATGAGGCTACAAGTTCTCTAAAGAAAGGAGAACCCGATTCTGCCTCTAAGAAAGTTAAAATTGCTCATCAATAAATATTTGGATTGTTACTGTCCAACTATTACTGTCTTGTGTTTAAATTGTTACTGTTGACCTCTCCTAAGATTTTTAACGATATCTAGAGTTATAGAACTATGATTCAAGCAAGATTAGTCTCCTTGGAAAGCTAAGACATGAGGCTACAAGTTCTTTGAAGAAAGGAGAACCCAGTTCTGCCTCTAAGACAGTCAAAATTACTCATCAACAAACATTTGGATTGTTATTGTCCAACTATTACTGTGTGACCTCTCCTTAGATTTTTAACTATATCTGGAGTTATAGAACTCCGATTCAAGTGAGATTAGTCTTGTTGGAAATCTAAGACATGAGGCTACAAGTTCTTTGAAGAAAGGAGAACCTAGTTCTGCCTCTAAGAGAGTCAAAATTACTCATCAACAAACATTTGGACTATTGCTGTCTCGTTTTTGAACTGTTAGTGTTTGACCTCTCCTTAGATTTTTAATTATATCTTAAGTTATAGAACTCCGATTCAAGCAATATTAGTTTCGTTGGAAAGCTAAGACATGAGGCTACAAGTTCTCTAAAAAAGGAGAATCTGGTTCTACCTCTAAGAAAGTCAAAATTACTCATCAACAAACATTTGGATTGTTACTGTCCAACTGTTACTGTCTCATTTTTGAACTGTTACTATTTGACCTCTCCTCAGATTTTTAACTATATCTAGAGTTATAGAACTTCAAGTCAAGCGAGATTAGTCTTGTTGAAAGCTAATACATGAAGCTACAAGTTCTCTATAGAAAGGAGAACCCAGCTCTGCCTCTAAGATAGTCAAAATTGCTCATCAATAAACATTTGGACTATTAGTGTCTAAATATTGAAATGTTACTGTCTAGACATTGAACTGTTACTGTCCAACTGTTACTGTTTAAGCATTGAACTATTACTATCTTGAACTATTACTGTCTGGAACCGAAGCTACAAGTTCTCTATAGAAAGGAGAACCCAGTTCTGCCTCTAAGATAGTCAAAATTGCTCATCAATAAACATTTGGACTATTAGTGTCTAAATATTGAAATGTTACTGTCTAGACATTGAACTATTACTGTCCAACTGTTATTGTTTAAGCATTGAACTATTACTATCTGGAACCATTACTGTCTGGAACCGTTACTATCTAGGCATTGAATTGTTACTGTCCAACTGTTACTGTCTAGATATTGAACTGTTACTATCCGACCTCTTCTTAGATTTTTAACTATATCTAGAGTTATGGAACTCCGTTTATAGCAAGATTATTCTTGTTGGAAAGCTAAGACACGAGGCTACAAGTTCTTTGAAGGAAAGAGAACTCAGTTCTGCCCCTAAGACATTCATAATTACTTATCAACAAATCAGACTTACTGCCCTACAGGGTCTGTCATGACTCAGTCTCGGTTGATAACCCATAACTGGAGTTCTACAGCTCCAAATTAAGTAAGACCAATTTTCTTAGTTAGCTAACATCCAAAACTACAATTTCTATGAAGGAACCTAATTCTAATTCCCTCATCCTCCTATTTGAAATCTTACCGAAAGTCAGGAGACGAGTCTGTCCAGATTCGTCACCCCCCTTCCCTTCACACATAACTTTCACAAACTATATTTTTTGGGTAAATTATCATGGTTTCAAGTCCCTAATCACATACCACAAATGAATTTACTTAATTTTGACAACAAATATTTTTCCCCTCAATTCAAGTCTGAAAACCCTAATCTATAATTCACATCAAGGCATAAATTCATTATCGAATTTGAAATAACTTATAAGATCATGTTTAGAACACCTTACCCGATACGAATTAAGGTTTTGATCTTCAACTCCCTCCTTTCTTATCTAATGACAGCCGACCGTCCATCTTCTCTTCTTATCCAATTTTCTTGTTAATCCCTTGCCCACAACTGTTTATTCCATTTATAAACCCTTAATCTTGGATGGGTTCTTCAAATTTTTGTGTTTCTCTCTTGATTTTGCAAGAATGGATACAAAAACTCCCTCTCTTCTTTCCTTACGATTGCTGCAGATTTTTGGTGAGAAAATGAGTATTTATGTTTTATATTTTTTCTTATTTGCATTTAGGCCCCCACATCTTCTTCTTTTTTTTGTCTTCTTATAATTAAGTTATACCTCTTTTCATTTCTTATAATTTCACCCCACAACTTTTAGTTTAGTTTATTTTCTTTAATTTAATCCAACCCGTAACATTTTCAGGTTGATTTATAATGTCTCGAAATATTTTGTCCAGAAACTTTTATCCAAAAATTTTTGAATTCCTGTTTTTATTTAACCATATGCATGAATTTCTTCACTTTTATTTCTCATTTAGTTAGTTTGCAATCTAAGCAACCTTTATTTTTCCCCGGGGTTTACAGTTTATCTTAGTTATGCATGGCAACCCACTAGCATTAATTATTTGACATTTTCCTTTAACAACCTATGTCAGCTTAGATTCTTGCCCAAATTCTTGAAAAGATGGATACTTTACGGAAGTCATGATTTCAATTCAGAATCGTGCAATATAGGATTAACATGATTAGGCTTGCCTTGATGCAAATTACAGGTAGCACATAGAAACTAAGGACATGCTCTATTTATTGAGTGATCATGATTAGGTTCTCTACATGGTCTCAAAAGGATCTTAGATCTACCCAGTAATGGTCTTTGTAAAGACAGTATCGGGGCGTTGTGAGGAATGGTTAAGGCACGTATATCCACCATTACCAAGCATGCATTCATATATAAGTTAGGTGTTTCATGCATATGAACCCTAACCAATAGTCATTGGGCAAATCACTAATCCCTCACCTAACCTAAAAGTTCGTATGTGCTTTCAAAAATTAAAGCAGGTGATGCATGAGGAATTAATATATATCCAATATATAAATGCATGTGCGATATATATTAAAGCATAAAAGGAATGCATGTTAATAATAAGACATAGACAAAAAGTAGTAAAAATTAAAGAATAAAAATGTACAAAAAAAATCAAAACAACAATTAGACAAACAAATAAAGCTTAATCCATTAGTTCCTAGTGGAGTCGTTATTCTGTTATACATGTGCAATGTTGTGACGATTATTTTTCTGGATCATGATAATTAGGAATTGTGTGGGAGGAAAGGACAAAGAATTGTTGTTCTTTATCAATAAATAGAGGGAATGGGAGTAGGAGTCGCCACTTTTTATTTTGGTCACTAGGAACCCTAATTGGTCTCAGAATTCAAGTAAGAGGACTGATTGCGTAAAGGAAAGGTATTAGCACCCCTAATTAGTGTAAGTTGCATTGTTTATTTGTCTAATATAAACAAAGAAAATATGGTGTTTTCTAACTGTTAGTCTGTTTAAAATTGAAAAAAAATCCTTTTTAGTAAGAAGGTTCATATTTTATCAGGTAAAAAACCTAACTATTCTAATGCCAAAAATAAAAATAAACAATTTTTTTATTTAATATTATAAATATATCTTACGTATAAGTTCATAATCTCATATATTAAAAAACATTATTTTGGTATTTTATGAAATGTAAGCCAAAATCATTTGGAATTTTACAAACTTGTTTGTCAAATCCATGCAAAAGTATTTTATATTTAAAAAATAAATACTCAAATTATTTTTTTTAGGATTTTTGGTCATATGAAAAGAAAAAAAAAAGAAATTTTATTTTACTAGGTCAGTCGACTGAGTTGGCCTAAAATTTTTGGTTTAACCATAAACTAACCCAAAAATCTTCATTTAGCCCAAAAACAATCCAAAAGCAAAACTAAAGTACAAAAACAGATTAAACACTACAAAAGCACAAAAACTCAAAAAATCTTGAACAAATAGATCAAACACCAAAAAAAAATGAAGAACATGAAGAACACCGAACATGAACATAAATGAACCCAACAACATGGGTTCCAAATCTGACCAGATTTCATGAAATCAAAAGCACATAAAGGTTACAAATCATTCAAGGATAAAGAATTAATGGTTTATTCACTTCAAGTTTCGTTAAATCATCATAAAGTGGCAAAAATGGGTTTCGATTCAAAACCGAAACTCTGGAATTAAAGATCATTATAAACATGTTATTAGTGCAAATAGACACTAAATTATTGGTTATTCATGCATAAGGAAGGATTATGTGCAAAGAAATGATTTTCTAAACCCATTTTTATGCATGAACAAGCTTAACAAGCTATGAATAAACACTCTTACATTAACATGCATAACTTAAACTAAACCAAATCTTTAAGCAACATTCATATATATATCAACAGAAAAAAAAAACTTAAACAAAAACTTTAATACATTAAAAATATATAAAAAAAACAAACAAACTTTAAAATAACTAGATTTAACAAAAATCAAAGCAACAAATAGGTGAATGCAATATTGCTTGTTAAGCATTCAAACCTCTTTTTATGCTTCTAAACATATACATAAACATACATAAACATACACAAATCATATAAAAAATAATAAAGACAGGCCATAAAGGACCTACTTTTGGGTCTGCAATGTATACCTAGAACAAGTTATTCTTTTTTGGCTTTCCTTTGAAAAGTTTTGCCTCTCACAAGCTTACAAAACTTAAGAAAAACTTGGTTTTTACTCTTGGATCTCTAACCTTATATTTCTTACTATTATTACTCTCCCTTTTATTATATTTTCTTATCCTTTCTCTTTTTTATTATATTTTCTATTTTTTTCTACCCTCTTAAACATGCATGAGGGGGGGCATTTATATGATTTTGGAAGGTCTTCAATCTATTTTTGACCTTTTGATATTGAGAGAAGTGTTATGAACCCTTGATAAGGATCCAATAAGGAGCTTATATGTGTCAACACACGAAAACCAACTTGATTTTTGCAAGATAGTTGCACTATTGAGGATTGTCGCACCCTTGCAATCGGAGCACTGCGATCCTTGATTGATTTTGGGGTCTTTTGGTTATTGAATAAGGGAGTCGCCACCTAGTATTTTGGTCATTAGGAACCCTAACTGGTATTTCAGAGATTCTAAGGCAAAGGCTGGTTGCATAAAGGAAAGGTATTAGCACCCTTAGTACGCCCTACCTAAGGTAAGCTACTTGGTGTTTGGTTTGCTTTTATAATTGCTATGGTGTTGGTGTTTTCTAATCCCATCAGTTTTTCTAGGTTTGATTTAAACTAAATTTATTAAGATAGAAATCCAAGGAGATTCCATGTGCTTTAAATGCTTATTTTTCCCTTAGTATTTCAAGAGTTTGCGACTTGTAAATCACAAGGAGGAAGGAAAAAAATTTAGAAATCTAAGGCGCTTTAAAAGCCTATTTTTGCCTTAGTGTTTTATACTCTAATGGCTCGTAAACCATGGAGTAAAAATTAAAATGTCCTCGATTATAATCAAGGCTTCTTTCAAGGATGTGTGATGACTTATTATCCCTAGAAAATTATTTTGGATATTTACCACTTAGGGTTTCTTTATCAAAATATTAACAGTGAATAATAACAAGTTATTCCCATTAATTATTTTGGATATTCATCCCTTTGGGATTTGTTTATCCAAACATTAACGGTGAATAATAGATGAATTCTCCCCAAAATAAGATTTTTTATTTTTTTGAAATATTGGTCAATACCCTTTGGAGTTTTACAAACATATTGTAAAATCCAGAAAAACAAGAAAATAATTTTTGTTGTGTTTTAAGAAATCCATGCGGAAACACATTTTTGAAACTTCCAATATTTTTGGCATGAAAAAGAGCGTTCAAAACATGTTAGGGTATTGGCCGTACGCAACACACAAGAAAACATTTTTTTGATATATATATATATATATATATATATTTGTCACATTGCGTCGAAAACCAGGTATTCTAAATACGAGATTGATATTTTTTTTTACATCAAAAAAAAAATTCAGACCTTGAAATAAATATGCCTCAGCAAGGGACCTAGCTGGACACAAAATTTCAACAACTGTTCAAGTGAATTATAATTCACTTGAACAGTAACCACAAAAGGATGCACAGTAACATATATAATTAAAATGCAAAGCGAAGAGAATGCATGGACTTACCTGGCGTTGAAACAAGCAAAGAAGATGGCACTGCAGTTGCTGCACCCGGCCACTGGCTACTGGTTCTGGTGGAAAAAAAACAATGGCCATGCTAGTTTTGGCCTCTTTTCCTTGCTTCTTCCTATTTTCTTCTCTTCTCTTTTCCTCCTTCTCTATTCTGATTTCTTTTTCCTTTTTTTTCTTTTCATAGTAACGAACAGAAACTCCTTTTGTTCTCTGTGTTTTATCTGTTGCTCCCTCTTTTCCTTCTCCTATTGCCTGCCTCTCAGTGGAGATGATCAGGGAGATGGCAATGAGAACGTGTTATGCTGGTTGAGTTCACGCCCCTGCCTCTATGTTTTTTCTGCTTTCAACAGTGTTGTTGTCGGCTCTCTCTCTCGTTACTCTTCCTTCCTTTCTCCTCTTCTCTGTCCTCCTTCCCTTTTTTTTCGTTTCCCCCCCTTTAGGTCAGCAGTCGAGGCTTCTATATAGCCTATACATGGCTTTATTTAGGAAACAAATATTATATTAACTCTAGGGTGTAATATCGGGTGAGCAGAAATAGGAAACCAAAATATTTTGATTCTGATTCTCGATCATCAGTGATTTCTTTCTAGTATAGAGGATGGTGCGGCTCCTTTCTTTCCTTTCACAGCTAGGACCATGAAGCACCAGCTGCTCCCTTTAAAATGAGGCAATAAAAACATGGTTTACAGATAAAAGGAAAGAAGATAACCGAGGTAGCTGTGTAGAGAAAAAGGAAAGAAAGAATTGCAGACAAGGAGGCGTTGTTTTCCTTTTCTGATCTAATTCCTGTTCTTCAATTTCATCACCTGGTAAAATTTCTTCTAATTTTATCTTCAATCAACTCCCTTATTTTAACAACTTTTCCATTTGGTCCTTAGTCCATAAAAGGGCTTCAAATTGGCCTGCAATTGGTCTTCAATCTTTAAGCATCTTGCAATTGTGTCCCTGCAAACTTGGGCAAAAATCCTTCTCGCGGCAGAAATCCTTGCTTTCACACTAGATATTCAAACGAGAATATCTTGAGCTTCTAATATCAAATTCAAGCGATTCAAAAGCCCAAATTCATCTACATGTCCCAGACTACAACTTTGATGAAGTATTTAAAGTGAGATAAATTCATTTTGAATAACAGAATTGCAACCAAACTTGGCTGGAAACCTTCTCGCAGCAGGATTCTATGTTTTCACGATAGATTTCAAACAAGAATATCTTGAGCTTCTGATATCGAAATCAAGCGACTTAAAAGCCCAAATTTATCTACACGTCCAAGACTACAACTTTGATGAAGGAGTCGAATTGAGATAAAATCGTTCTAAAGAACAGAATCTGACAATAATCTGGTTGATCAAAAAGGGTCTCCTGATCTAATTCAGAAACTGACAATGCCGAGAATCCCGATATGATTGAGAGTATGACCTAAGAACAAATCATCAAAATTTGTGACGGATATAAAGTTTTTAGTGCAAAACTTGGTCAGGATCCTTTTTGTGGCAGGAATCCCTACTTTCACACTAGATATTCAAACAGGAATATCTTGAGCTTCTGATATCGAAATCAAGCGATTTAAAAACCCAAATTTATCTACGCGTCCAGGACTACAACTTTGATGAAGGAGTTGAATTGAGATAAAATTGTTTTAAAGAACAGAATCTGGCAGTAATCTAGTTGGTTAAAAAGGTTCTTGATCTAACAATGCCGAGCATCCAAATCTGACTGAGAGTCCACCCTAAGATCAGTGATCCCTAGGACCCAATAAAGATATAGGTCAATTTTTCAACATGTCATGAGTGATAGAATATAGCTAGGATGATCAGATATTGTACGAAACCAAGACAGAATCAGAGCCTAATTTGGAACAAAAAATTGCGACTTCAGCAGAATCAGTTTTTTTTTTGTGCAAATTTTGAGGGGTTTATCCAACCTTAAAAACAAGATAACGAAGGAATGAACTTAGCATTATCAAGTCCCCTAGTCAATCTAAGAAACCTGATGATTTTGGCAGCAAAGGGGAAGGATAAAGATAGCAGAAAACAGCTCAAACAGGGTTTCAGAAAAAAAATATTTCTTTTTCTGCTTTTGTCAATCTTCCAGCAAACATGAGTTAAATGAGTAACAACAGCTGCCTCCTCCTTACAATGCTTATGAAGCTAAACTTGTCAAGTGCTTCGCGTAGTAAGTGTTGTAAAGCTAAATTATCTGTTCATGCTAAAACTCAATGCTTTTCCTAAACAATGGTATCCCTATCAGGTGACCTGCCTATCTTAATATTCTTAGAAAACTCCACGCTTTTCTAAGAAATAGTCTTAATATTGGGTGGCCGACCCCTCTTAAAATTCTTAGAAAACTCCACGCTTTTCTAAGAAATGGTCTTAATGTCGGGTGCCGGCCCCCCTTAAAATTCTTAGAAAACTCCACGCTTGTCTAAGAAATGGTTTGAATATCAGGTGACTTACCCATCTTAAAACTCTTAGAAAACTCCACGCTTTCTAAGAAACAATTTCAATATCAGGGGACCGGCCCCTCTAAAATTTTTTAGAAAACTCCACACTTTCCTAAGAAATGATCTCAATATCGGGTGACAGACCCCTCCTAAAATTCTTAGAAAACTACACACTTTTCTAAGAGATGGTTTCAATATCGGGTAACTAGCCCACCTCAAATTTTTTTTAGAAAACTCCACACTTTTTTAAAAAATGGTCTCAATATCGAGTGACCGGCCCCTCTTAAAATTCTTAGAAAACTCCACGCTTTTCTAAGAAACGGTTTCCATATTAGGTGACCGGCCCCTCTTAAAATTCTTAGAAAACTCCACGCTTTCCTAGAACTTTCATGATTCATGTCTGTTCAAATTATGACATTATCATTGATATTTTTTACAGATAAGAAGATAAGGATTGTCACCAAGTCAAGATGTGGCCACCCATTCAACAATTAGTCAACAAATCAATAGTTCTGAATTTTAGCCTATAAAAGGAGGCATTTGCCATGTATTTAGGCATCTTGGTTTTCAGATCAAGATCATGCTCTTGCTCTCTCTTTATATTTTGTAATGCTTATGTTTTGCTTATATTAATCTCTTGCTTATACTTTTCATTTCCTTTCCTTGTTTATTTATATTTCTCTCTTTCATTATGTTTAGTTAAGTTTATTATGTCAAGGTGAAAAGGTTACACTAATGGTGTAAGAATAAGTATAATATAAACTCAACATGGACCTTAATGTTTGATACTAACATGTTTTATATTTACTATCTTGTTCACTTTTAATACTTTGCTTGTTAAATTGTTAATCTAGATTTATGTTGTATAACCCTTGGTATAACAAATACTTGACACTTTCATAGCCCAACCGTATGGTATAACCGACACCTGTGCTATGAAAGGAACTTGATTTGTTGTTAACATAAGTTATAATCATGAATGCCTGACAACATTTACAAGTATTAGCATTATTGAAATAAGATAACTAATGTAATCATGTTAACAATTTATAATCCGAATGGAACCTCCTTTGTGTGTGGTTTCCAGTTGAGTAATAAAAAGAGTTTATACTATACTTGTTTGAAATACTATTAGTGGATCCTCTAACCTCGACAATTATTTTATCCTTGTTTAATCCTTACATCAATATCACATCTCAAAGCTCTCTTTAACTTATTATTATTGTTGTTGTTGTTATTTATAATTTATACAATTAACCTACCTGTGGTTCGACCCCAGTCTTGCCGGGTTATTTATTACTTTGACACTCCTGCACTTGGAAGAAGACATCAATCTTTTGGTCGTGTCACTTGATTTGCCATTTTCCTTTCACTTGGAAAATAATCAAAATCGAGTCTCCATACATATCTATCTTTCTAATATTCAACTCCAATGTCACCTCTAAAATGAAAATGCAAGCTTCATACTCCTATGTTGTTATTGCACCCAAACTGCAACTTAACTAAAACTGAATACTACTTTTTATTAGGAGAGATTATCATTGCATCAGCTCTGTTACCACATACATTTATAGTACCATCAAAGTACATAGTCCACCAATCTAATTTCCCTTCCTCAATTGAAAACACATCTTCATCAGGAGGTACTGCTTGATTTTCTGGAAAGCTTCTTCACACTTTTTATTCTAAATCCCGAGATTCTTCTTCCTTAACAAATGAAGATTGGGTCACAGGTCGTGGTTAATTGGGATATGAACCGGGCAATGTAATTCAATCTTCCTAAGAACCTTATTACATCCTTCTTAGTCTTGGGAGGTGGCATAGATTGAACAACCTTTATTTGTTGGGATCCACTTCTATCCCTTTGTCACTCACCCAAATCCTAACAACTTCCTAGATTTCAACCCGAATGAACACTTTGCATGGTTAAGCCTTAACTTATACTACCTTAGTCTTTCGAATAATTCCTTCAATATTTGAACATGATTTTCTCAATCTCTAGATTTTAGCAATCATGTCATCCACATATACTTCAATCTCTTTGTGCGTCATGTCGTGAAATAAAGTCACCATGGCCCTTTGGTAGGTGGCCCTAGCGTTCTTTAAACCAAATAGCATGACTTTCTAGCAAAAGGTACCCCATGGTGTTACAAATGTTGTCTTCTTCTTATACTCTTACGCCATTTTTATCTGATTGTAGCCCGAAAATCCGTCCATAAGGGAATATGTGGAGCTACGTGCTGCATTGTCAAGCATATCTATGTGTGGTAGACAAACTCTGATTTTATCTTCCTTTTTGGGTACTACCACTATGTTGGATACCCATTGTGGATATTTGACTACTTTTAGAAAATCGGCATTCCACTGCTATTCAATTTCTGCTTTTACTTTGATTAAGACATTCGGATTGGTCATTCTCCACCTTTGCTTAACCGATTTGCACCCTTCTACTAGTGTACCCTATGCAAACCAAGCATATCCTTGTAAGACTAGGAAAAAACATCTACATAATCTCGGAGTAGTGCAATTAACTCTTCTTTTTCTTTAAGGGTGATCACAATCCTTATCTTCAGTCTATCTCTTAATTTTTTTTCATTGCCCACATCTATGGTTTCAAGTTCCTCTCTAGCAGGTTTCCAAGCTTCTTTATTTTGTCCTATTAATTTTGTGAATTCCCTAATGTTGTATCCTTTAAAGGTCGGCCATTCATTCTCGGTGTAAAGTGTAGGTGTTTGTTATGGAAGATCCGCTTTTAGGGTTCTTGAGAGCGAAAAATATTTTGAAATGCATGATCTCATTAAAAGGAAAAAGGTTGGCTTAAAACATTTGCTCCAACAAACCGATTAGGTGCGCAACATCATTCTGAACTCCTTGAAGCTCTTTTTGGTACTGAGTTTCTAGGTGTGCCCTTTCTTCATTTTCCATCCTTTTTCTTTGTCGAGTGTTGTGGATTCTAGATGAGGGACATAGGTTTCTTAGTCTGCAGATGCGTGTATAGATGTATGAGAAAATGCATGATTGTGATGAGAATGCTTTGTATATTAGGTATGGACGCAGCCTTCTTGTGAACGAATAATAGCCACCACCTTATAAACATAGGTTCTCTTGTCACATTGCTAGGAGTACTGCTTTTTAAGTCGTTTGCTTGAATCAAATTCACTAAGAGACATATTTTGCATGAGAAGATGGGTCAACGCCCTTTTCATTAATGCTTGATAAGTTTATTACATTTATAAATAAAAAAAAATACAAAATATATTAATCCCTTTCCTCCACAAACTCACTAGCCAAAGGTAAAAAGGCGAAGACACGGTTCTCAATCTTCCCTAGAAAGGCATCGGTTTCAGCTAGGCTTCGGCGATAGCAAATGATGTCCCCTTCCACATTTCGCGCATTGATTCTAATAATCTAAGCATGTGCAGCAGCTTCATCCATTTGCTCATCTGTCTTAGTCATCTTTTCTATGAGCAACATATTGGTTCTGTTTAAAGCAGCGTTGTTGGTGTCGATTTGATCTTTGTGTTTTTCCATTGCTGCTAGCTTCTCGTCCAAATACTTCACCTTTTCATGTTCCTTGTCAAGTTTTATCCTCATAACTTTTATCTCATTCTTCTAAACCGCAATTCTGTTTCAACAGTCTCAAAACCTTTCCTTTTACTTTCTTCTTTTGCTACCCCATTGAATGGCTTTCCAACTCCATATATTTCTTATTCAAATCCTCATACTTCCCAATCCTATCCATCAGTTCAAATTGGACTTGTGCAAATTTTTCTTGGTAATATTCTGCACTTCCTTGGCAATCGTTAAAGTCAATCTCCATTGCTTCAAGTTCAGAGTAACTTTGCATCCAATCCAAACTCATCCCTCTTAGCTCCTTCTCACTTCTTTCCCTAGCAATCTTCTCATCACCCAGCTTTAACTCAAGCCTTGTTATTCGCTCATCTATAGATTGTATTTGCTCATCTAGAAATGCTCTCTATTTATCTTTTTTTAGCATCATTTCTTCCAACATTGTCTTGTATTTTCTATTTTTGCTCAACTCTATCCGAAGTTTTTCCACTTGTCTTCTCAACTCCTCTTCATTATTGACCCTTTTCCTCTTAATAGGCTCTTTTACAATTTGGGGAGATTTGACTCCTACACAAGGTATGGCTGAAGCTGCTAAGTCTCTCCATCTCGCATATCCTTCACTTGCACTTGGATCCTTTAAACCTTCTATCTCAACCAAAACCAAATGCTTCCAATCTTGTTTGATGATCTCCAAAACTTCTTGTGCAATGAGATCTTTGAACAAACCAAAGAATTGAGTAATTCCCATAGTCCTTGGAACAAACTGCATGCCCCCAAGTTACCTTACCACTAGGGCAGGAGCATAACTCACATAACCTGTAATCCCCACCAATGGCACCCAACGTCTTTGTCCATAACTCATTAGGACTTCCACTGTCATTACCCATGGGGCTCTCCACTTAAAATCACTATTAGGCAAACCTTCTAATTTGTCAACCCAACCTTGGTTGTCTAGATCTCCCTCTTCGTCTTCTTCCACTAACTTCAGGGGTCTTTGGGTGAACCACCAAAAAATATTGAAGACAAGCTTTTTTGTTTCGATATGGCTAACCATCCAGATATACAACAATTGCGTGCAACATCTCATTGCTCCTTTTCCGGTCCTCCTACAATGGTTAAGTGTCAAGATGGTTTCGGCTAAAATAGCAGCCACTGGATTGATGTGTGTATTCTCATACTCTACATAAGCAGCAGCGGCCTCCAAACTCACTACACTCGTCTAGCTTGGGAACAACACAAGGCCAAATATGCTCAAGGCAATCAATCTCTCTTTTTCTAATCCTGACTTCTTTTCCAGTTCAATTTCTAGCATCCTCTATTTCAAACCGGTAGCATTCTTTTCCAAAAAAATTTCCAAGTTGGAGATTTTGAGCAGTTTTGACAGTTCGGGGATGATCTTGTCAGATCTCAAAGGAAAATAAATCCTATACAGATTGTTTGGAAACTCAGTCAACATCCCAAATTGCGTTCGAAGCAATTTTCAGTTACTTTGTCTTTGCTTTAAAAGTTACAGTACTGTTTTTTATTTGTTCAAAAGAGTCCTGAAGATTCCGAGAGAGGGGGGGATAGTGTGTGGCTGTTGTGGTTTGGAGGTTAGCTCTTAGTTTGTTTGGTTGGCAGCAGGGAAAAGCAAGTGCAGGGGAGTTCTAGTCGACTGAAAGGAGAAGGAAGAGAGCTTCCTGGGGTGGCAGCTGCTTTTCTTTGTCCCTGAAGGGTGGGTAGCCGGCTCCTGTGTCAAAAGGGAGAGGTTTAGGGTTTTTTGTTGTTCTCTCAAATTGTACAAAACCCCTTGTAAATTCCCCCCCTCTCCATATGACTGGAGGTTCACTTATATATAAATCTTTATACATGCTATTTAAGGAAATATTGCAATAATTATTGCAGAGATTGTCTTCTATAATCAGCACCAACAAATCCTATATATATGGTATTTTATATTACAGTGATTATTTTCCATAGCCAGCACGAATCAAATCATATATCTATGGTATTTTATATTGTAGTAATTATATATAATTCAGTAATTATCTCCTTGACATATTGTTTTCTTAGCCCTGATGCTCTATGTTATCGCCACATGTAAACCTCTATTATTATTTTTTTATTTTTATTTTTTAAAAAAAAATTATCAAAACATGGGTCAAAAATTGGATAGCTATAGATGCCCTCTCTTTACGATGCTTACGAAGCAAAACTCCTCAATGATTTGCATAGTAAGCTTGTAAAGAAAGAAAGAAAAAGTCTTCCTTGCTTACTGAGTGATCCACTCATCCAAGGACTTCACTTTTTTAAAAGAAATTAGTCTCGTTATCATGGGTGACCTGCCCCTTTTTTTAAAAAAAGAAAATTGGTCTATTTTCACGGGCGAACAGGCCACACACACTTAAACCTGATTTATTTTCAGGGGCGACCTGCCCACATACTCACGTTGTTTCACAGGCGACCTACCCTTTCGATTGCCCTTTTGATTGGGTTAACCTAATATCCCATCTGGCGATCTCCTTTAACCCGAAAAAAAGTCGGTGTGTAACTCGGTCAACCTGAAATCCCATCTGGCGATTCCATTTAACCAAAGCTAAACTCTGTGTGTGGTCGGGTTAACCTGAGATCCCATCTGGCGATCTCCTTTAATCCGAAGCAAAGTCGGTGTGTAGCTTGGTCAACCTGAAATCCCATCTGGCGATTCCCTTTAACCAAAGCTAAACTCTATGTGTGGTTGGGTTAACCTGAGATCCCATCTGACGATCTCCTTTAATCACAATCAATACAAAAATGTGTATGTGGTCTCATTCTGACGGATGACCTACCCAAAATGAAAAATGGTCTCATTATGACGGGTGACCTACCCAAATTAAAATTCTTAGAAAACTCCATGCTTTTCTAAGAAATGGTCCCAATATCGAGTGACCGGCTCATCTTAAAATTCTTAGAAAACTCCACGCTTTTCTAAGAAACAGTTTCAATATCAGGGTGACCTACCCATCTTAATTTTTTTAGAAAACTCCACGCTTTTCTAAAAAATAGTCTCAATATCGGGTGACCGGCCCCTCTTAAAATTCTTAGAAAATTCCACGCTTTACTAAGAAACGGTTTCAATATTAGGTGACTGACCCCTCTTAAAATTCTTTGAAAACTCCATGCTTTTCTAAGAAATGATCTCAATACCGAGTGACCGACCCAACTTAAAATTCTTAAAAAACTCCACGTTTTTCTAAGAAACGGTTTCAATATCAGGGGACCGGCCTCTTTTAAATTCTTAGAAAAGTCCATGCTTTTCTAAGAAACGGTTTCAATATCACGTAACCGGCCCCTCTTAAAATTCTTAGAAAACTCCACGCTTTTCTAAAGAATGGTCTCAATTTCGGGTGACCTGCCCATCTTAAGATTCTTAGAAAACTCCACGCTTTTCTAAGAAATGGTCTCAATATCGGGTGACCTTTTATAAGGAATGATCTCAATATCGGGTGACCCGCTCCTCTTAAAATTCTTAGAAAACTCCATGCTTTTCTAAGAAATGATCTCAATATTAGGTGACCGGCCCATCTTAAAATTCTTTAAAAACTCCATGCTTTTTTAAGAAACGGTCTCAATATCAGGTGACCGGCCCATCTTAAAATTCTTAGAAAAATCCATGTTTTTCTAACAAAGGGTCTCAATATTGGGTGATTGTCCATCTCAAATTTCAAAAGAAAACATCTTACCTCGAGGAAATGAAGCAGTGCTAGTTAACAATTCCTATCCTTTTCCGTTGTTCCATTGACCTAAGATTTTATACCTTAGCGGTTTTCCCATAAACTTGGAACTATTTTGGCTTTCATCACACCTTCTCCTGCCAGGTTAGTGTTATGACAATATAGCATGCATGTTTTTTTGTTACCTATTTTGGAAACATAGGTCCCCCTTTCTATTGTAGACTTATTCAGCTCCTGTTTCTATTTGTTTGTCCGACTCGTCCTTTTGAAACGGAATATGCTCCATGTGCTATACTTCCTATCCTCTTGGTGAAGAGAACTTTGGTTCCTTATGGGGCCCTTTTTTTCTTCATTGAGTATTGTCTTTTATTATTATTTTAATAGGAAAACTCAAAAGATTTGGTTTTGTTCATGAAAACTGAAACTTTCAATGCAATTAGTAATTCTCATAAAAGATGCTTTTTTAGAAGTTCTTATGATGATACCCCTTCGGGCTTTGGTTTACTATGGACCCTTATGTGCACTTCGTGCACTTCTTGCCCCCAATATGGTGTGCAAAAATATGTCAAGTTTAGATTTGATTTGGTTCTATCCAATTGATGGAGTCATCTCCTTAGTCATGCGTTTAAAAAAACAGTTCTTTTAGGTAAAAGATTTCAAATGCTATGAGATCATACGTTTTATGAAAAAAAAGGTTCTTTACAAAGAGAATTGATGGCCGAACTTTCTTTTATTGACTAGGAAGCATAGTATTTCTTTATAGAATCAACATTCATAAGTTTAACTAGATCTTCTCCAACCATTCTAGATAACAATAAAGCTCCTCCCGAGAACACTTTCTTTACCACCAAAGGGCCCTCATTATTTGGCGCCCATTTACTCTGATCTTCTCCCGGTAAAAGACAATATTTTCTATAGTACAAGATCTCCTTCGTGGAATCCTCAAGGTTGAACCTTCTTGTCATATGATTTGGCCATCCTTCTTTGATAGAGTTGATGATGACAGATTGCGGCTATCCTCTTTTCACTAATTAGATTCAGCTGTTCATATCTAACCTTTGCTCATTCTACCTCTTCTAGCTCAAAGTCTATCAAAACTCTCAATGAGGGGATTTCCACTTCTAAAGGCATCACCGCTTCCATTCCATATACCAATGTATACAGGGTGGCTCTTATTGAGGTTCGAATTGCGGTATGGTACGTGTGAAGGGTAAATGGCAACATCTCATTTCAATCCTTGTAAGTGACTACCATCTTCTAAATAATCTTCTTGACATTTTTGTTAGCAGATTCTACCGCACCATTCATCTTTGACCTATATGGTGAGGAGTTGGAATGCTTGATTTTCCATTTAGCATAGAGTTCTATTATCATCTTGCTATTAAAGTTCTGGGCATTATTAATCTTTTCTAGTGGACCATACCGACAGATCAAATTTCTTTCCATAAATTTCTTCACCACTTTTTGCTTCCACGTCATCCAAACATCTCAACAAAGTTCCGTCAGATGATTTCTTATTCAAAGTTTCCTCATCAAGATAGAAATCCATTGCCAACCTCCTCAAAATCTTCTTGTTGATTTTGGATGCCCCCATGGGATATGTCTGGTTTTGGATGTAATTCTCGATATCATAGTACCAAGGGTTTCCATCTATTTCTCTTTCAACTAAGCAACAATGAGCAGGGTTATTTCTGATATCAATGTGTAGCGAATGTACATTGTGCCCAAAGTCTATTCTAGCCATAGAAGCTAGCGTGACCAAAGCCTCTGCAAAATGGTTTCATTCACTTCCTAAATGGGTGAACTTTATTTCCTCAAATTCTCTAACCAATTTAAGACAGGTATTCTTGGTAAAGTCTCAACTTCTTGTCCTTGGTTGGCCATTTTCCTTTCACCTGGCAAATAATCAAAATCGAGTCTCCATACATATTTATCTTTCTAATATTCAGCTCCAATGCCACCTCTAAAACGAGAATGCAACCTTCATACTCCTATGTTATTATTGCACCCAAACTACAACTTAACCAAATACTGCTTTTTATTAGGGGAGATTATCATTGCATCAGCTTTGTTACCATATAGGTTTACAGCACCATCAAAGTACATAGTCCACCAATCTAATTTTCCTTCCTCAACTGAAAGCACATCTTCATCAGGTTAGTCAAATTTTAATGGCTCATAATCTTCCATAGCATGGTCAGCTATTTGATGTAACCATATTATTCGATAGTTTCACCCACATTTAACTAGTGTTTTGCCTATGTTTTATATATAAAATGCCTTGATATTCTTTGTTTTATGTTTTGAAGGCACCTTTAGATGAAAGATGCAAAAAGGAGTAAATTGGAGGTAATTGGCAGATTTGACCCTCAGTCGATGTTTTGTGCAGAGCGTGAGCTCTAAAAGTCGAAACGAAGTGATTCTAGTGGCATTAGAAAGATAACATCCATACCTTTCTGGAAATCTAAGTCAAGAAAAATAAAAACACAAAGAACATGGAAATCACATCCTTCAAAGTCAAAACTCGCATTCTGCCAGTGTTGACCTTTGTCCATTAAAAATTCAATATCTGGAGCTATAGATATCCAATTGATGCAAACTTAATTGTTTTGGATTCCTGACTCAAATTCCTACAAACGCTCCAAATTTCAGCCCAAAACGATGTCATATGAGGGAGATATGAGTTTTCAAAGATGACAACTGAATTCTGCCAGCAAACAGGTTTCGTGAAGAAACGAATCCAAATTACATCCCGAAGCATCAAAACCGACATCCAAGTTTTAATTTCAGAAATTTAGCTCCTCAAGTAAATCAATCCAGAAGGTCAAGGAAGGTAGCCACCAACCTCAAGCCACCAACCTCAAGCCATCAACCTCAAACCACCAACCACAAACCAGCTGCCAACCACCAGCCACCAGCTGCCTTCACACTACCACCATCTCTTGATGTTCACACTTGAACTTTGATTTTTCTTACTTACAATTTGTGTATAAATA
>Ga0325402_1000270_pt1 | contig 32488 bp, 15 predicted proteins | sample PopdelMetagenome_22_FD_207212 | JGI IMG/M metagenome (GOLD analysis project Ga0325402, IMG submission 207212) | Populus deltoides microbial communities from Bellville, Georgia, United States - Xylem-PdKOR-R3 | ecosystem: Host-associated > Plants > Phyllosphere > Stem > Wood/Secondary xylem... | reverse complement strand
TTCATGACCAGGATGGGAGCCTTGATCAACCCCAGTGCGAACTCAACGATGATGGTCACACAGAAGCAGCAAGGGCATACGCAAGACAACACCAGTCTGAAACACACACACACACACACACACACACGAAGAAAAAAGAGAAGCCGATTACATGTTAGTTTCATGGCATTATTAACATCTACTTCCTACACAGGCGGATATTTATGCGTTGTATAACATCATGAGATTAATCAAACTATAAAGAAACAAAGATCGATAAAGATACTTACCCAACAATCCATATAAGTACACCGATGACAGAGAGGAGGACAGAGAGGAGAGCAAAGGGTAGGCCTAAGAGAAAGCCTAAAGGCCTGCATTTACAATCATCATCGCAGCAGCAGCAACACATGGTTTTTGCTTTGAGGTTTTCTTGTTTTCGCTGGAAGTCTATGTTAGAGGTAGAACAAATATATGAACGTTTGACGGAGTGTACAAAAGAATATCATTAAGACAAATAGCCAAAAACTTTGTTTATTTATTAATATTTGCCGCTCAGCCTTTGCCAAGCACAGTCATTGAAAGAAACGGATGACCAACCACCACCTATGCCACATTCCCACGTAATAAGTTCCAGTAGTTTACAGGGATGAATGAAATTTCCCTGTGAGGGAACCGTTCTCCTATTCTGCTATTGATTTGCTTTGCTTTGGGATTTCCTTATTCAATGAAGATTTTTCAAATTAACCCAAATAAGCTGAGCTGCTTCTTTATCTTGAGAAAAAAAAAAACCAGGATAAATAACAAATCTTACACCCCAGAAAGTGACCGAGTAGGATTACATCTGGACTCATTTCCATATGAATAGGTTTTACCCAAATTATATAATTGCTTCCGCGACAGAGGTGTCTGAGAAAAAAATTTTATTGCAATCTACGGTGGGTTGACGGTTGTTTCACACAAATTTTATTTTATTATTTTATTTTTTTTCAATTTAATTCTTTGATATTAAATTGATTAAAATTCAAAATTAATAACTTGTTTTTATTTTTTTTAGATAGTTATTAATGTCTCACAAAGCAACTCGTCATCAAGTTGATGCTTGGTTTTGTTTTTTTCTTTTAAAGATTGGATTTGATTATTTACAAGGAATTAAATACAAGGGAAGAAATTGAGGATTTAAAAAAATCTTTCTTTTATTTTTTTTAAATATCAATTTTGATTTTTTTTATTTATTTGTTGATTTGTTTTTCATTTGGTTCCTTTAATGTTGTGTTGATTATATATAATTTGGAATTGAAAATTTATTTTGAATTACTTTTTATGCATGTCTTGCTATTTTTTTCATGCTCGGTTTCATAAAAAAAAAAACTAATTTTATTATCTAAGAAGGATTGAAAATGAAAGGGCTAAAATTATAATAGTGAAATATTTGAAGGTTTATTTAAAAAAAAAAAACAATATGTTAGCACCTCTGTGCCTTTTGATTTTGTCGAAAATCATTTTTGGTCTTTTTAGTTTTGAAGTCTCATGGTTAGGTCCAAAACTTCATTTTTTCTTTCATTTGAATCCTTGAGTTTGAGAGAGAACACTGCTAGAATATTGCATATCACCGATCAATATTATGTCATTGTTTAAACATTCATTCAGTTAGAAATAACTTTACCAACGGAATCATGGATGGAGAAATGTCATCGTAAAACATATTGTCGGTGATTTATATTTTTTCAGTTAATATGTTGGTAATATAATCACCAATAAATTTACAAACGAAAATAGCACACCAAACAAAAACATTTATGGGCATTAATTTCGTCGGTAAATCCATCAATAATTATAACATATTATCGACAGAATAAACTATTGATAAATCCATCGATGATCATATGCATATTACCGATAAAATTAAACTCTTGAAGAATTACATCTAACTGTGGCAAGTTCTGTAATTTTTTTCAACTCTCCAGAACTTTCCAATGGACTTAATCCATCGAGCATTCCATTGGTGATTCAAATTCCATCGGATCTTTGTCAGAACCAAAAGGGCAACGAGATTGACCACATGTACCAATAAGGGTGACTAACAACTGCTTGAGGACATTCATTTTATCCCTCTAGTTAGCCATCTCAAACCTAAGCTAGGTCATCTTAACACTAAGCTAGGTCATCTAAGCTTGAACCTATTCTCGTACAATCGCTTGGACAAGTGGACATTGTTGGCTCGATCCTAATTATGAGGAACCAATAGTCGATACATTATGGTTCGCTTACATATCTTTGGTTTGTAAACCTGATTTCTATTGGGTCCATAAGTAGATCCAACCTCCAACAATAGATCCAGATCAATTGCTAGATGGGTCGAGAGACCATCCCTATATCTCTCATGCAATTAGGTGATATATATTTCCTAAGAAAATTTAGCAAATTAAAAAAATAATAATAACTTAAGAAAAGAATTGTTGAAATCCAACTTACCACAAACTTCTAGCTCGATTATCCACAAGTTGTTGCATCTCTTTCCAACAGTCCTCTTCATACATGAGTTTTGAGAAAAAGCTCCATCAGTCGTGGATTGTGTCCAAGCACCTTAGCTTGCAAAAGTAAGCTATTATAAATTAAACATTTTCATATAATACAACAATTATAAAATAATATCTTATAAAACAAAATCTTAACATCTGTTTTGCATGTGAAACGAATAGAATGGATCTATCAATGTGTGTGGTAATGAAACCATGAATCTCCTTGGTTCGAATCTCTGCACCAGACTGTAACCACCGCAAGAAACTCTTAGACATCATGTAATGGATATAAATGTCTCATATACTCTCTAAGATGTGCAGAGGTTGGAAATCTCTTCACACGACCATATCTTCTTAGCCTGGAAGAACTTTATGTTTTGCATATTTCTTTGGTTTTTTCTGGGCATCATACTAGAAATCACACTACCTAGCTCGTAGAGAAACATTATCGGTTAAAATAATGAAAAATAAAATTTTAACATTTTAAAAAATATCACAATTTGAATTCAGTCTTACCTAATAATGTTGTGACTCTCTCATACTCTCCTAGAAACAACGTTGTCAACCTTTTACCAATAAATGTTTTCCTCATACATCGATTTCATAAAATAATTAGTTTATTAAAATTTTAAAAAACTAATCAAATTAAATATTAAAAAATATTTATATATATACCAACCTTAAACTTTCCAAACCAATCATCAATCATAGGCTTTCATTCAAGAATTTTGCAAAATTGACTCGGCTGAAACAAATACACTTTTATCGATGATTTCATCGTCGATGTTATCATGCGAGTTGCCTCCATATTTGTAAAACTGAAATTTCATTCATTCATTGAAATTAATTTTTCAAAAGTTATCCATTATTGTTTATTTTTTTTATCATACAGGAAAGGAAAACAAACTTACATGTTATGGTCGGGCTTCCAATTAGCAATATGCTTCTTAGTTAATACATTCTACTCAGAAGGGACACCCTTTCTGTGAGTCAACCTTGCATTATGCCTGCATTGAGAGAGGGTATCTAGTTATGGTCGGCACCTAGCAACTTATGGTCATCAGAAGCATTGCCAAAAAAACCCAGCAATGCTTCTGTCCGCATTACTCTCTTTTGACCTTCTCTTCGTCATCTAAACAAATTAAGTATAGATAATAACATTATCATTATATCATATTTTAAAAAATTTAGCGGCATTTATTCTATATGGGAGACTACTCAAAATCTTATTACCTGCATATATGTATCAATAAATAAAACCATAAATCAATTGATTTTATTTATGACTAATATTTAATTTAAAAGCATTCTAAAAATTCAATCAACATCTTAACATCCTAATATATTTTACAATTGTTGCACGTTATTGCTATCCAAGTTAAATACATTCCATCATCATGCCAATTGATTTAAAACATAATAACATCATCCCAATTACCAAATTTACATAATAACATCGTCGGATTATGAAGAAGGAGAGAGAAGAGAGAGAGAGTCATCGAATTATGATGACGAAGAGAGAAACTAGACAAACACTCACTTTCTAGCGAAGAAACTTGTCGTTCTTATTGTTAATGAGTTTCATTTGCTTAAGAAAGTTTCATTTAGGTTTTTTTCCCCATTTATCTTACCTAAAAAAGTAGATCAGGCTTTAAAATCTTATTTTTATTCGGGTCCATTTTTTATTTTAACAGATTAAATAGTGATTTAATAAAAAAAAAAAAAGGTTTTTTTGAGATCACTAGGGTGTTTTTTAAGTGTTTTAAACTGAAAAGATAGATTTTTTAACCCTATAAGGCAACTACTCCATTTTTCAACAATTTATGACAGCAAGCAAAGCGTCGACTATTTATTTATCATCCGCCTCACAAAAAAGAAAAAAACAATTAACAAGCTCAGGTGTGGGGGCTGCCTTGGCCCGTGAGCTTGGGCTTGTTTTTTTCTCAGGCAAGTTTGGCTAACCAGGACTGCACGCTAATGTTTTTAATTTTGTTTTGTTTTGTTTTTTTATTTGATTTCTTTCACTTTTATTTACTTTTCTATTTATTTATTTTTTTAATTTTATCTTTCAACATTTTATTTATTTTGAAATGGCCTGCATAATGTCTTTGGTTTGATATTTATGGGTTTATCATAGTTTCAAACAAACACCTTTGTATTTAGTTTTTGTTTAATTTTGTGAACGCCTATTTTTTTGTGGTATAAACCTAGTAAATTACATCACCGCATCATGTATTATATAATTACATAGAAAAATGGTATGAAAAAAAATATGTTGGAGTCCATGATCCAGGTCACGGGTTTAACGGGTTATGCCACGAAATATGGGTTAATCCAATATGTATTCGTCTTAGTATTTTTAAAAAATATGTCATCTTTGGATTTTGGTTATTTTTCTTATTTCATTTTTATTTTGTTGCAGGTGAGATTCTTTTTTTAATATTTTTTAATAGGTTAGGCCATGAAACTTGAATCGATTCAATATATTATTGTTTTAGTATTTTTTAGAAAACCTTTTTCATCTTGGGATTTTGGTTCATTTTTTTAGATCAAAATAATTTTGCTGCAGGTGGACAATTGAATTATACCAACAAAATATTTTGTAAATAGTAAAGTTGTTTTATTCATCGGTAAAAATATCTCTAATGGATTTATTGTTAGAGTCGTGTTATTGGCTAGACTTATGTTAGTGATTTTACATCGGCTAATAATTTTACCGTTGATTTAATCACCAATAATTAGGCCTACATAATATTATTATGATAAAAATATACGATGACCAATTTGTGTTAGTATATCAACCTACAAATATTATTGATAGAATTTTGACAAATAACTCATTGGTAATATATCATATCTTTTCAACGGATACCTAATAGAATCACCAACAACCACTTTTTATCGGTGATGTCCTTAGTCTATATAAAAACACTTAGGAACTCTTTGTAGTTCTGAGAGGAAAATTCACATGTTGTACTAATGGAATAATTTATGAAGTTTTATGCGCATCAGTGTTTCTATCGGTGGTGTACTAATTTGTTTTTTTTTAATGCTATCAAAACATTAAACAAAAAATTTAACTTGAAGAATACATTTAAGATTATTAATTTAACTGTAAAAATCAATTACAAATGTTCAAACATTAAAAAAAGGTTGCAGATTGAGGTCGAAGGGGAGGGGAGTTGGAGGAAAATCTCGTGGAGGTCTATAAGAGGGATGATAATGATTGGACATATATACAATCACCTCCTTATATTGCTGTCTTTTTTATTCTTCATACTTTTGCCTCTATCTTGGCCCTTAGAGCACCAACTTATTATTCAACCAACTCCTCAATGGCTCATGATGGTTGACTCATGCTAAATTCTAGGGTGCCTGCAGTAAGTACAACCTCATGTCTCGGGTTGTAGTTATAAAGATACAATAAACTCAATTCCTATCGGATCCACTAGTTGCTCTAGCTTTTAATCACAACTCTGAATCGTATTTTGGATGGGTTAATGGGTCTTCCTCGTGTTTGGCACACATGGAACATTATATGTTTCTACAAAATAAAATAAGCAAGTCAAAGATATGGATAAAAAAATATTAGTCCATATAATGTACAAAAGGTTTAAAAGTTTATTTACAATAAGCACATAGCTCGGCTATCCACGAATTGTTGCTCTTTTTTTTTATTTATCCTCCCTCCATATATGTGTTTCCATGTATACCTCCATTAAAGTTGGCTTGTGCCCAAGCTGTATAGCCTACAAAATAAATTTTTAGTTAAACATTATCACAAATAATAACTATCATTTTAAGAAAAATACAGAAAATTAAAACGGGCTCTCTTACTAGGTGTTTTGCATGGTTAGTAAAAGAAAGTGACCTATCGGTATACTTGCCAATGAAACCACAAGTCTCCTTATTTATGTTCGAGGACCCACTCCGTAAACATCTCCTAAAACCCTTCGATATGAAGAACTTTAGATATCTCTACCCATTTCTCTCAATGATGTGGGAAGGTCTACAATTCTTTCATTTCTCAAAGTCATCTAACTCGGCATATCTCCTAACATAAGTATGTGTGTCATACCAGGAACCATGCAACCTAGTTCAGAAATTTGTTAAAAAAAATATAAAATAAAAAAAAAGATTACAATTCAAAAAAAAATCACATGTTAAAACTTACCTATTTAAATTTTTATTTTCACAAACTTGACTTGCCACCCTAGAGTTTGCCTCGTCACACAAAAGTTTTCCATTGTAACTATTTTTGTAAAATAATTAGTTTTTAAATTTTAAAAATATCTTTTATTAACAACTACAATTATTGATATATATGTACTAACCTTAAAATTTCCCCATCAAGCCTTAACCATAAGCATCCATTTAGGATGCTCTTTACACCAGCTTCATTGAAATAAAAAAAACATTCACCGACCATTCTATCATCAGTGTTATCATTCACGCAGCTTCCATATTTAAGAACCAAAAAATCAATTAATTAATGGTTGACTATATAAACACGTAATTATTAGTTTAATGGTATGTTTGAATTAAACAAAATTTCTTGCATTCTTAAATTAAACTTCCATATTGTTACTTGCTAGAATAGAAGTCTCTAGAAGATGGGATGCCAGATCTAGACCTATAGTTGACAAGCCTGCGTTGTTAGAATGTGCATCAAGTGTCTTTTTATGATCGACGTCTAAATACATCACAAGCTCAAGAACACTATTGTTTAAAGATGTACAATTGCTCTATTTCATTCATAAACATTTCTTCGACATCTAAACAATATAACTAAATAATTAAGAATATTGAATTAAATTCACAATCTACAGTTTATGGTTTTTTGTTTTAGTGCATCTATCTATTTAAAATAAATTTCAACAGCACCTTTTCTATATAGGACCCTACTCAGAATCGGAAAAAAAATGCATACAACCAAATACAATGAAAAAATCATCACCAACAAGCCAGATGCACACTTACAATATATTGTTTTTTAGGACAGGGTTTAAAGGTTATGAGCTACTAAAAACTTATCTCATAATTTGAACCGAGTTTGATAACAATGTTATATTAATAGCTCATCCATTTCAAAATTTAAATTTAAGAATTTGACCTCATGTTAATTGGAATGATTTTTGAACCAACTACCTTTATAATAGACAAATGGCATATAGCAACATGAATTATCATATTTAAATGATTATTGTAAAATTAATTATTTTCCAGTTTATCAACACACTTTAAGACTAATCAATAATAATAAGAAATAAATCAATAATTTATATATGTAATTACTCCAAAATCAAATTATTTTATTCAACTAACTAATTAAATTACTAAAAAATCAGAATCATATCTATAAATAAATAAAACACATTGTGTTTCTTTTTAGTAGTAATTATTAAATAAAAAGATCATTTCTATAGTCCATTGAGATCATAATTTCACATAAAATTCAAAATTAGCATAAACCCTAACCCTCAATTTGGGGATTTTTCAATCCCATACACAAACAAGTGGGAATACACAATAATAATTGAAGAACGAAGAATAAAAAATGATATGCACATAAATGGGAAAAATGAAAAAAAAAAACAAAGAAGAATGCATAGCATATGAATAGTAGAGTCCGGAAGGATAAAAGAAATCAAACCTTGAGGGGGGGAGCATATCAAAGAGAGATAGCATCACCTAGAGGAGAGAGAGATTACTTCTTAAAAGATAAAAAGAGAGCATTGATGATTATTGTTGTTATAGAGAGAGAGAGAGAGAGAGAGAGGAAATGTGGAAAAGCTAAGGATTTCCTCGACATATCTGGGTTTAAAATCACTGAATAAAATGACTCCATCGATAATAAACCATGTCAACACATCACCGACGGAGACAACGATGAAAATTTAAAAATTATCAGTGTCTCTATGAGTCATTTAAAAAATTCATGAACTCTTTCAAAAACCCCCAAATTCACCAATGACTTTTCATTTATTAGTATATTCGTTGGTAAATCCAATCCCTTAAATTCTTCCACAAACTCTTTGTAATTCTCTATTGATTTTATCTTCCATCAATAAAACCATCAGAGAATGAAATTTTTTTGAATTCTTCCCCAAACTCTTAGTAATTCTTCAATGATATTGTTGTTCGTTAATGAATGCATCAATATTTAATATATCACTAATGGAAATTATTCCATCAAAGAATCCATAGTTGGTTTACATTTCTTAATTCTTTCTAAACTCTGTAATTCTCTGATGAATTTATAGTCCGTCAATAATTTCATCGATAAAGTTATATAGACTACAAATCTAACAACAAATTAGTTAATAACTTAATATTTTTCTTATTATTGTTAGTTATTCCATAGGAAAATTTATTGTGATTTATTTTCTTATATATTGAATATAATCCCCCATCGAACCTAATTACATAACAGCAATAAGTGTATTCATAACTTATTCAACAACAACTCATTGAAACTACAACCACTATAACAAAAGCTTGATAAATGTGCAAAGTTGAAATACATTATACAATAACAATAAATATGTTAATTGCATAATGATGTTCTACATCTAAAATCAGTTTAAATCCACTGTTTAATCTAAATCCTTATCATCTTTAAATCCATCATCTTCTTCATTGAATTGAAGTTGTTCAATCCCTTCATCTTCATCAAATTATGTATTTTCATTAGTACTTAATATATCATTTAGCTCTTCAATATCAACATGAACTTAAGTATTCTCTATGACATAAATATTTAAATCTTCTTCTAATTTAGTAGATAGAGCAACTCAATACGGATCAACTAACTTATCTAGTTGAAATACATATTCTCCCCCAATTACTTCATCATTACCATTATGAACAACTTAGAAACGACTTACAGGTTTGGTTTTCATAATGGATAATCAATCAACTCTATTATGATCCTTTCTAAAAGGAGTGTATATGTGATACACTTATCGGCATTGCTTGACAAATACAAAAACATCATTGATGATGCTAAGTATACCTCAATTATTGATTTCAACCAAACCATGATGAGGATTTACCATGATTCTTTTATCGATATCATACCAATAATATTTGAATAAAAAAACTATATTTTTGCCCTATGATATTGCAATTGAATAACCTCTTCTTACTTGCCATAATAATCAACTTCAAATTTATTAGAAGTTGATCTTTTAACAAAACCCTACTATTTTAGCTATTTCTACCTTCTCTTTAATTGAAACGAGTGTTTTCATAAACACATGATAGTTATGACTTCATTCCATACAATTTGCATTCTTTAAAATTCACTAATTTAGCTATATTCGAAGCATATCCATCAGGAAATCACGAACTCTTACGTGATTCATAGATAAGAAATTATTCTTTTTATCTAAGGCAAATATGGCTTTAGGCTTTGCCACATATACCTCATCATTAAGCAACTATATATTCTGAAGGTCACAAAACAAAGTTATATTCATTCTAGCTTTTATCTTGTCCTTTATTTTCCCATTTGACATCCATTACCATGTTAAAAATATTTTTAAACACATTCTTCTCAATATGTATGACATTCAAATTATAGCTGGGGAAATTTGTCTTCCAATAAGGAAGCTCCTAAGAAAATACTTTGTTTTACCTAATTATGGATCACACCAAAACTAGAAAATTTCTACTTACCAGATTGAGAACCAAATACAATGTCCTTATACTACGAAACTACATCATACAATTCTTCACCCGACATTATTAGAGGTGCAACATCCCTTTTAGTTTTACCTTTTGGAAAGTTTTTTTTGTTTTTTTTGTATCGATGATGACTAGACAAGAACCTCTTATAACAATGAAAAAAAAAAAGTTTTACCATCATTTATTAAGGTAAAGTTCTTATTGCTTTTCATACAATATGGACATGCTAATTTTTCATGTGTGCTCCATCCACAAACCATCTCATATACAGGAAAATCATTTATAGTCCCATCAAAGTTGTCTTTATTTGAAAATTTTGTTTCCATACGACATCATACGTCAAAGCCTCAAATGACCATAACTGTTTCAACTCATCAATCAATGGTTAAAGACAAACATCTACATTCTTACCCGAACTATAAGGTCCAGATATAAATGTTGATAAAACATGAATTTCATCCTCAAACACATTCCTAGGAGCAATTGTAAACTGTTAGTATGACCAGCCAATAAAAATAGGGTGTAACAAATGACCCAAATATATTGAACTTATATATACACAAACCATCCTTCACTTCATGTAAATGATGTCATGTCATATGCTTGAACGTCTTCAAAGACACAAATAACTTTCACAGTCTATGAGTGATTGAGAAATATCTTTGTTTTTTGTATGCGACAAGTGTCCTTTCTCTACTCGTATTAGGTTTATACCGATCATGCCCATAAATTTTACACTTGGTTAAATTTACATCACCATAGTATAATATGCAAAAATTTAGGCACATATCATTTTTTTAGTATTTTAGGCCAAGAGGTTTCATCATGGATTTTGTAGCATATAAGTTCATTTTCAACCAATTATCATCTATAAATTTGACAGGTTAACTCTGGTGACATGGGTTGATTCATTACGTTGCAATCTAAATAATTTTTTTAAAATGTGGTCTTGAATTTTTTTAGTGAAACTACATTCTTATTGGTCATCCTATTTGTCTATGAACTAGTCAAAAGGATCAGGTTACATCGGGTTAACCTCTACACGATTACATTTTCTTTCTACTAAAAAACATTAATAATGTTTGGATGTTTTATATGTTAGAAAAATATTCAACCTCAATGTAGTGTGTGTCAATGATCTAGTATAGACTAACCAGTAGTACATTTTACAAATTTTCCATGTTAGTTTTCTATGTGAAAAGGAAATGGCATCAATAAGAAAAATGACTAACATTGCTTAACTGAAAATCATACCATGATAAGAAAAAATAAATTATTGTGATAATTTTTGTTTGAGTTTTTTTATTTAATTTGTGACAATTTCCATTTGACTTTATAAATTTCATGACTCACTTTGTTGGTGGATTAGAAAGATGATGATATCTTTCTTCTTTGTTTTCTTACATTCTTCAAATGGTTGATCACAATATATAAAGATTACTAGATGTGGACCCGCATTATACAACGAGGCCTGATTATTATTATTATTTTACATAAAAAATAGTTCAAGTGCCACAAGTGTGTTTTAAAGAAGAAAACAATCTATGACTTGGGTCATAATCCCAACTGAGTCATGATAACCTAAAAAATCTTTTTTTTTAAATGAGAAAAATAATGTATCTCAATTCTAAGTCAATTAAATACAGAATGATGAAATTTGATAAAAATAACAAAAACATCTAGCACAAGATAATCCAAGTGAGCATGATAAACCTGTAACTCAGATAATAAAGGTCAAGCCAACTCTAATTAACGCACCAACTCGTGGCATAGGAGACGAGATTGAGCTATTGCAATAAAAAAAAACAAAGAAAATTACAAAGCCTATTTTTTTCAAAAAAAATTCAATTTTGAATGATGAATTAAAACAGAAAAGGTAAAAATAAAAAATTGTTGTCAACTCATGTTAACTTTTCAAACTCATAACCCAATTTATTAGACTAGAAATATCTTATTTGAAAAAACCACGAAATTCAATTTTCAATTAATCAAACATTAAATGATGAAATTGAAAGGAAAAAAATGAATCAATTACATAGAAGGATCCAAAACTAAAAATAACAATTAAAAGAATAAGGATCAAAATTGAAATAAAAAATAAATTAGAGGGCAACTACAAATTTTTTTTATTGAAAGATGAAATTGAAAAGAAAAATTAATTTAACAAAAAGACCTAAAAATAAAAAGTTTGGGGAGCAAATATGAAATAATTACATATTTCAAATCACGATTGAAGGATGAAATTGAAAAAAAATTAAACTTTTTAAAAAGGGTCAAGAAAAAAAATAAAAAATCAAAAGAATAAGGATTAAAGTTGAAATTTCAATAAATAAGAGGACACTTATGAAATTTTAAATGCCCAGCATGAATTTTGACAAATCACTCCATCACCACTCCATACATCACCCCAATATAAAAAAGATGTTATGATGATTTCAATGATACGGTGGAATGGAATTTTTAAAGAGACACCACACAAACCACCAAAATACTGCAAATGCCTCCCACACGCGAAGTTGTGCATAGCACACGCCAATCATTTTTGGTTTTTTAATTATATTAATTAATATCATATCACCCCTCAATCAACTTGATTACAATAAAAAAAACTATGTTGAAAATACAAAAAAGCCCTTTGATGCCGTTTAATTTTATTTATTTATTTTAAGGGTATTTTAGATATTTTATTGTGTTTTAAAAATATAAAAATACCGAGTTGTTCCCAGTTAATATAATAATGACTAATAAACCTTGTAAAAATACCATACTACAATGATTTTTTACAGGAAAGGCAAAACACTTAACATATTATTTTAGTGAACAATAATCTCTGAATCTCTCTCGTAGTTAATACTAGTATATTGGCTTTAGTTAATACTAGTGAACAATTATTTCCCCAACGAATTAGCTTTAGTTAATACTTGTATATTGGCTCGCGCTCCACCGCGGATCAATATCATTTTTTTTAATATAAAAAAAATATTAAGAGCATGGAGAATTTTTTAATAGTGTTATTAAACCTTACCAAATAGGTTAATTTTGAAACCTCCAAACTCAACTATTTGTCTAACTCAAGTTTTTAATTTAACCGTATGAGAGCTAATTCGACTTAAATTGATCGATTTTATAGGTCCAAATGCAACCTTGATTATCGATAAAAACATGATGTAGTGTTTAAAAAAACTTTAAAGCCCCTCTGCAACCCGGGTCATGGACTCTATTTGGTTTAATAATTTTTTTTATATTTTTTATTTAATTATATGATAAAATAAATGCTCACAAAATTGAGTGTCAACCTAAAAATAGACACTTATTTGAGACAATAATCCCTATAAAACAAAAACAAAATCAATAATGCAGTCCATTTTCCAACCAATCCAATATTAAATGATGAAATAATAAATAAATAAATAAATAAATAAATAACAATTAAAAGACAAAAAAAACATATTATATCATTAGGTAAATTTGTCAAACCTATGAATCGAGTAAACCGAGCTAACACACCAAACTTGTGAACTAGGTTATAAACTCCACTGAGATTTAAAAAAATTAATCTATTTTTTATTTAACTACATGATAACAAAAATAGATGATTGCAAAATCAAACATCAATCCAATACTGAAATGTTTTTTTAGATCACAATAACCTAATAAAAGGTGAAACAAAACCAATTATGAAACTGAATTCCTAATTAATCAAGTATCTAAGGATGAATATAACATTGAATGATGAATTATCACAATTATTATTATAACAACTATTATTCTCATTGTTATTATCATCATTACTATTATTGTCACTATCATTACAACTACTACTATTACTACTGTTATTAATAAGTAATATCATAATTGTTATTAGTATTATTAATATGATCAATATTATTATCATTATTGTCATTATTATTATCATTGCTATTATTGTTGTTGTTGTTGTTGTTGTTTATACTATTGTTATAATTATTATCATTGTCACTATAACTAATATTATCTTATTTTTATTCTTATTCTTATTACTATTATTATTATTATTATTGTTATTGTTATAACCACAATTATTATTGTTATTGTTGTTAGCTATTACAATCACAATAACTATTAACTATTACTATACTACTACTGCTACTACTACTACTATATTTTGTTATTGTGGTTGTTGTTGTTATTTTCATTATTATTAATATAATTATTAATGAATTTGAAAAAATATTATTACTATTGAAAAACAACTATAAATTTGATTTGAAGGGTAAAATTAAAAATTATTGTTATTATTGTTATTATTAATATAATTATTAATAAAATTAAAAAAAATATTATTACTATTGAAAAAAACCATAAATTTGATTTGAAGGGTAAAATTAAAGACTATAGGAACTTTGAAAAAATGCCAATGGAAAAAAATAAGAAATCAAAAGTAGAAGGATCAAATTGAAAAACATAATATACACAAATTAGAATTGAAGAACTAAATTATAAACAAATAAAACTCAAACAAAAGATAAAGAGACTGAAATAAAAAATCAAAACAAAGAGGATGGATTCTGAAACACGAACCAAAAATAGGGATGGATTTAGAAGGACTGAAACTATAAAATAAATATAAACAAAATAAAAAATTAAAAGAATAAGGACTACAATGAAAAACAAAACATCTAAGAAATTGTAATTGAAAGACAATTTTTTTTAGAAAAAACTAAACTTTTATAAAAGAAATAAGGACGAAATAAGAAATTCAAAGAATGAGAACTGAAATTGACAAACAACAAACAAATATGACAATTGTGCATTTTAGTTGTCAGGAGAGAGAAAAGAAAGAAAAAACACAAACAATCGATAACCGGAGACAATCCAATCATTATTCGTCCACACGTGTCACACAATGTGAAAGAGTGCACCGCTACGGATCCAAGGAGATGGCGAATGACCAGATTTGACCACCGGGCGGCAACATACGCCCCACTTGAATGGTGCAGATGCCGCCCATTCGTTAGAACGTGTGGAACATACACTAGTGGCTTTTCACTTAAAAAAATAAAACATGAAAAATACCAAAACATCCCTCATTGTCCTCTTAATTACACAAAATACCTCCAAAAGTGAAGCTTTTTTTTGTTGTCTTTTTCGAGGCTAAAAGTGTTATTTTACAGTACATGAAAATTGAAAAAAACCTGAAATATCCTTGTCCAAGAGCCCATGTTTTTTTTTATTTTGGAGGCAAAAAAATTATTTTTACTGTTACGAATATTGTGAAAAGTTAAGAAAGCTCTTAGTCGACAATTTTAAATTTTATTGATTCTAAGGGTAAAAAAATATTTATACTATGTCAAAAAATTTAAAAAGACAAATACACCTCCAAATAATTTTCTAATAATTACTTAAACCAGAGAAAAAAACTCAAATACCCCTATATTTAAGCTATTTAAAAATAAAAATATAATTTTACTGGAAGAATCCAATATATTTATAAAAATATAATAACTTTTAACGCTATTTAAATTTTTTTTCTTTTTAATTCTTAGACAATCAGCTGCAACTTTTTAATTTCGGGCAACAAGCACACCGATCTTACTTTCTCTGATTATTGTTTTATTCACCCTACTGAGATTGAGGAGTTGCATCCCTCTCATCAATCTTCTGTTAATGCCTTGATTGTTGTTTTATTCAACCTGGTGGAGCGAAAGGGGCCACTCACAAAATTCCACACGTTTGTCTCTAACCATCGGACACTTCAAATCACACTACATTAAGAATTATCTTGTAAAAGCGACAGCATGTAAAAGATATCCTTAATGAATATTTTATTATCAATATGAGATAATCAACTAGGATATCATACATAATTGACCTTAGCTATGTTGGTTCGGACGTAAAAAAATGTGCAAAAATTAGTAATATATTTTCTAGTCAAAATATTATTTTTATTACAAACATAAAGTTTAATATATACATTTAAAAAAATAAATTGAGGATTATATATAATGATAAATGTTAAAATTGTTTTCTTAATTTTAACTAAAACTAAATTGTGAAGATATATAAGAAACGCATTCAAATTAAGATAATTGTGAAGCCATTCAAATTTTTTTATTTAATTATATGGTAGTATTGTTTTTAATAATTTAAATTTTATTGAAACAACCTAATTTGTTAGTATAACTCTTCTTTTTCTTATTAATATTTTTAATTTTAGAAAAAAAATTGATATTTTTTTTCTATGTCATTCATTTAATAAAAATCAAAAGCAATCAAAACACATACCTAAAAACATTCAAACAATTTAAAACAAGGATAAATAAGCATCTTTTAATTAAAACTCCTTTGTTTAATTAACATGGTAAATTTTGTTTTCACAAATGTTTTAGCATGATATTTAATAATGTCATTAAACTTGTGTTTGAAAGGCAACCAAGACAATTTTTTATTAGAACTTTTGTCTTGCTTTCAAAACCTTAAAATTTCATTCTACACAATATATAAGTGATGGTACCAATAATTGAAAACTTTTCAATCTTTTAATGGCTTTTTTAGTCGAAAATCAATAAGATGGTGTTTGGCCTTTTGATATAGTCCTAAAAATCCATCAATTTGTAAATACCTAAGCATCTAGTAAGTAATATTCATTTACATGATTTGATTTTTTAACATATATAAGTGATACATTTTATCTAAGATAAATTATATTGATACTTGTTTTCTATTCATAATGGTTATGTTGTGCCTAATATATCGGTGGTTTATCTACATGAAGGAAAATGAGTCTACTATAATGAGTTAAACGTTGGATTGATGGTTAGGTTAATCATATCATTTATGAAGTCCAAGTTATTTTTTCCACTCCTAATTGCTACCCTTGTGATGACCTATAAGAGATTCATTCATTTTGATAACAATTAATGAATTGATATACCTATAACCATTTACTCATGATTAAAACTTGTGACCAATAATGTGGTCTATTAAATGATATAAATGAATAACTAGATAGGCCTATTTTAGGCTCAATGAACCTGGTTATAAACCAAGAAAAAGTTGTCATTAAGCGTTTTATTTATGCAACTATGGTTCATAGACAATGACTGGTGATAGCTCATTTATCCTTTGACACCTAATTCATTCTCATCTTGTTAAATGAGGTTTAATATCCCAACCCTAAACATTCAAATAGTAACCATTATAAGTTCATCTATTTGGAAGTTGAATCTAGTAGTTAGGATGTCCCTTTATAGACTAAGTCCAGAAAATAATCTATATAGATTTATTTTTCCTAAGGATGGTTGCTATGTTTAGCAATCACGTTGATATTTTGATTTAAAGGTGTTGCCCCAAAATAGTATTTATGCACACTAGTCGAGAATACTCATGTATGCACAACCATTACAAAGGGGCAGCTTATTCAACTCCTTTTTATTTATCTATATCATTGACATATATTGTTAGGATGAGACTCACTAATGGAACCTAATACCCCTAATGAAAACTTGGGTGGCATTGATGTATATAGAAAATATAAGATTAATTAACTTAGTGTCCTTAATTGACTTTAAAAGTGCAATGACCGATTAAGATTCACTTACAATAAGGAAGAATTGATGGATACTAGACCGAAGGACCTATGTGTTCTTTTTTAAAGAAAACATTTTAAAGTTTTAAAAACAGAAGGGACTGAGGATCTACTTCATTAATGTCCAAGGTAATAGCTTCATATAAGTCTATTTACCCCATAACATTACGAGTTAATAGTAAAAACATTGGTTTTGATATTAGGCAAACACGATCATAAGAAATGTTATGTTTTGAAATGATTTTATTTTAATGGTAGCCTTTAATGGCCTTTTTATTATAGACTAAAACCCTAATGGTCTTTTCAAAGTGGTTCAAATGCCAAGATGAATGCATGTATGATTAATTTTAGATTTTTGTTAAAAACAAGAGGAAACAAACTACAACAACTACTATTTTACAAATCCAAAATCAAAACAAAACACCACCAACAACTAACTATAAGGATACTCATGATGACCGAGAATATAGCAAGTGCAAGATCTAGGTTTGTAGTGCTTCGACCATTATACAGGATAAGATATAAAAAAAACTAGAAAATTTTTTTTTCTTCAAAAGACTAGACTTAGAGATAAATAGGTCCTTAAAAATACCTATTTTGGTTTGGATTTAGGATGTACTAACTCAAATGTGGAAATCTACACTACAATATATCATACAACACATTAATATATAGGCTCATTAAGAGGATATTTTGATGTTATAGTAAACCAACTAAGACAAGCAATACACAAGCTTATACAATTCATACATATTGTATCAAAGAAAACTAAATTGTCTAAACTAATAGATTCATAACTAAAAGGGTTTAAAGTGTTAAAGACATCAACTTTATGATAATACATGACTGTAAAAGTTTTAGGGGTGCTCACAAATAATAACTACTAGATCATGCTAATTTCAAAACAAACTTAAAAAAAACACAAGTGGTCCAGAATGCCATTTGTAGGTGAAAACATATAGGAGTAGGATATCGATAATATATCACACAAAAATAAACTTAAAAGCATAAAAAAAAAAATATACATCAAGGTTAACGTAACAATAGCCATCTAGAAGCTCTAAATAACAATATACATTCTACAAAAAGTCCACTTAACCATATGTATAAAAAAAGAACCCATAAATATTCAACAAATGACCGTATGATAAAACACAACAATTGCCTTTGTAATAACATCTCAAACATTCAAGACAATATATTTAAACATAACAAAAGTGAAGTATAGACAAGATTGGAAAAGAAAAGGGCATACCTAGATAAACTTGCAAAGACTTGACTGGGAAAGCTTATAGCTATCCCTTTCTCAAGGCCATTTTTTTTTCATTCACCTTATTACCTAGAAAACGCTAGGTTTCTTTTCTATTATTTCTCTATTTTCCTCTCTCTAGTCATTATCTCTTTTTATCACTATCCTCTTTAAACCCTAATTGACCTATTATTTATAGAGAAAAGAGACAATCTCAGCTCGATTACTCAGGAACTATAGGACCTAAAATTTAAAAAATAAATCTCTAATGTCTAAGAGTGAAGACAAAGAAACTATAAGGCTAAATGAGAAGCCTAGACGACCTTCATTGAGGATATGAGTATTATGTAAACTATAAACTTTGTTTCAACCCAAAGAACACAACCAAACATAAATCAACCAAAAAGTAGGTGAAACTAACACCACAATTGGATTGAACGATGGCTAAATTGGTGAAAATGATGAGAGGTGGTAAAGATTCTGTTGAGATGAAGGTTAGGTGTCTATAACTAAGGTTTGTTATCCTCTTTTTTGTTTTTAAAAAATAAGATGAAAAGGACACTTGAGAATATATACCAAAGGTCCAAAATTGTAACATTTGATATGGATAAAGTTCAGAATCATCCCCACATTTCTGTGGCTTTTCACTGTTAATATTTTTTAAATTTAAGTTATACAATTAGAGACGAAACTCATACCAAACCAAGAACAATTTCTTAATTGGGTCTTTGGCTGAAATTATATAAGCCCTATCAATTGTGTATTTTTTTTCTAAAAGGCTTTGAATCTCTAAATTGGTTATTAAAACATGGAATCATTCTAATTAGACCTCTAATTAAATTAATAAGGCCCTCTAAGCCATGACAGCTTGACATTTTGGTCATTGTTTTAATTCTTTTAATTATAACTAATTTTCTTCACTTGAACCCTTTATAGTACCTCTTAAATAAATAGAAAAACTTGTCCTGGCCAATTAAAACCTAATAAATTTTGAAAAATTATTTGAAAACATATATTTTTTTTAATTTGTTTTTTTTAATATTTTTTTTGTTGTTTTTTACGAAAACACTAGGGGTAAAAAAAAAGTTATAACAGTTATCCTCTATTTACAATGTTTATGGTACAAAGTTTTATGAAAATGATTTTTTATAGGTTTTGTGTAATAAGCTTGTAAACAAATGATGGTGTATATGGAAACTTTGGAAAAGATGTAAAAGTCAAAAGGTAACTTTATTGGGGAATATTGAATTTTGATCAAATTAAGAGGTGACCAACCTCATGAATGTTTGTTTTATCTCAACATTTTGAATGGTGACCTACCTCGTGGTCATTTCGAGAGGTAACCTGTCATGTGGTTATTTTGAGAGGTGACTTGTCTTATGGTCTTTTTAAGAGGTGACCTGCCTCATTTAGTGAAATGTATTAGTAGACTATATATTTTTCAATGAATCGCTTATTACTTTCCAGGTTAGTTATGCATAGAAACAAGCTTTTATCCATTTTATGAAGTAATCAATTTCCATTAAAATAAAATGATGCATGTTGCTTGCTTTTAGGTTAATTGGCATAACGATGTCTAATCCCCATACTGAAAATGACAAGGGTAACACCATATTATATAAAGGTGTCAGGGTGCATTAATCTTATCACTATGTACTTGACATTTATGGCATCATTTAACATACTCTATGAAATCTCTTTTCATGGTCATCCAGAAGTAGCATAATCTCTTCATCTACCTTATCATCATATGTCCATTTACATGGGTGGCACAAATCCCTTTATAAATTTTTTGCAGCGCTCTCTTGGGTTCTTCCTTATTCAAACAACTTAACAGGGTCTTAACAAATGATCTTTTTTTCAGGATTTCCTTTTTAAGTAATCAATCACCATTTTTCTCAATGTCTTTCGATCTATCTTAGATGCCCTCGATGTATTCACAACATTGTTAAATTGCTTGATGTCATAATACTACGGCTTCTCGTTTATTTCTTGAGCAACAATAAGCTAGGGAACTTATGATTTCAATATAGATTGGTTGTATACCAATTCCACAATCAATCTTTTTTATGGAAGCCAATATAGTCACAACGTATACAAACTAATTCTTATATCTACCTAGATATGTGAATTTTATTTTCTTAAATTATTCTACAAGTTTAGTGAGATATTTTTGTCATGACTTTATTTTTTCATCTTTAGCTTATTATTTATCGTTCACTTGGCAGATTATCAACATCAAATCTCATATACATCTAGCTTTTGAACTTGAATTTATAAAACAACTTATAATATTTGAATATATGCCTCATATTTTACCACATTATAAGTATAATCAAATTGCAACATGATGAAGATAAGATATTGTCTTCCACCTAGGGAAATTATCACGATGCTCATACCATTTCTAGAAAAAATATTGCACCATCAAAGTACATGGTCCACCATTCACCTTCTACCTCATTTTATATAACCATAACGTTTTTATTTAGGAAATCAAAGTTTGATGGCTCATAGTCTTCCATGAAATTTTCTGCAAGATGATTAGTGATTACATTACCTTGTATTACCTTCTTTGTCATGCAAACAATCACACATGATCAAGACTACACCAAATGATTAATTACAAGTTTCAATTAGGCAATTATGTAATCAAAGGACAAAAGCTCAAATATGCATTCAATAGGTTTATTTAGAGTACTTATGCCAAGATGAATTTCAATAAAGATACATCTTCAACATGTGATGATCAGACTTTAGTCAATTTAATCTACGTATAAGAGGGCCTTAATTTATCTACTTCATGGACCAATTAATCTCGATAGTTAGAGGCTTAATTTTTTCTAATGTTTAGATTTACTCTAATAAGCATGATTTTCAATCTGACCATTAGATTGATATAAACTTTTACCAAAAAATTCCAAATATCTTGTTTATATTACATTAAAATTGCAGGTCAATCTGACATTATTAAAGCCTTACAATAAAGTTGAGAAGCTATTGTACAAGAATTGCATTAGTTTCCTAGTTGATTTATGATTCTTTTTCCTATTTTATTATGAACTTTTTTGTTTATTTTTCCATCATTGTTTAAGATGTTTTGACCTAGTATAAATATGATATTTAACTTGTAATTAGATTTTGATTTTAACAATATTGTTGTGTGTGAGAGGTTTTGCTTATACTTTTTGGATCTTCATTGAACTACTCTGACTTATCAAAGAATTAGCCAAATTTCATAGCATATTATATACTTCTTGTGCATGTCTCTTCTTAGGTGTTGAGTGAGTGTTAAATTACTTATAGTATTGGTGTCTCAGTATAGGTTATTATTGTGTCAAGCTCAATTCCAAGCCTAACCTTACCTTTTCTTGGGAAGGGTTGATTTGACTGTGGGTTTCTAGATCTTTAAATCCATGGGGTTTATATCAGTTGATATCAGAGTAAAGCCTTAAATGAGGTTATATCTCTTTTATCTTCAAGTTTTTGCATATTTTATTGTTGTCGAGTTCTTTATCTTCTCTAAAAACTATTTGTGGTATCTAGTTTAAATGTTTTTTTTTAAATAACAAATAAAATCACAAGAAAATAAATTTTCAAGGTTTAATACAAATCTTGATTTAAGAAACATTGAATTCGACTACTTTTGCTTTAAATTTGAAAAAAAAATCTTGATTTATAAGGGTATCTTAGAGTTAAATGTTGATTTTGAATATTTTAGATTTACTTACTTAAGTTCTCTTAAACTTTATAAAAAAAAGGGTGGTTTTTTATGTCACTGTCTTTTAAAAAAAAAAACATTTTAGCCTCAACACACCCCCCACACACACAAACATATATATATATATAAGAAATTGATTGATTATTCAGAGATAAAACTTGTGTAAGAGAGTTTGTTCTTACTCTTGGTTCCTCATGGAACTACTCTAATTTATTGAAGAATTAATCAAGCTTCATGGCGTCTTCTATACTTCTTGTTTGCATCTCTTTATAGGTATTGGGTAGGGGTTTAGTTTCTATAGTCTTGGTGTCTCAGTACAAGTTTTCATTATGTTAAGCTCAATCACAAACCTGAATTTAACTTTTTTAGGAAGAGTCAATTTGACTGAGTTTTTGGATCTTTATATCTACGGGGTTCGCACCATGATGTCATATTCTGCTTAACAGAACTTGTCATCTTGCTATCTAGATTGACAAGCAAGGTTTTTAAAGATTTACTTAAGGAGATACTTTTTTAGATTAACCATGTAGTGTGATACAACATGTACTATTAAAGTCGTTTGGCATTCCAAAGAAGATTATAATAAAGCTTTTCTAATAAACTGTAACAAGACTCACAATTAGTGAATTTCTTGTTAAGTTAATAAATTATTTTTTCCTTTCTCGAGTCATTATAATGATGTAGTACACATACCATAGCTATTTCTGAAACTATTAAGTACAAGAAGAGGGGTCTCCCTAGCATAGGTAGAATCAAGAGAGACAACTTGAATAGATACTACTTGATCTTATCAAAGGATTTTTGATGGTCTTCATCCCATATCTTAGGGTTTTTCTTTCATAGTAACCAAAAAAATTAAATCACAAACGTTTGTCAATTGAGATATAAAACGAGCAATGTAATTTAAATGTCTTATAAAGCTTCATGCTTCTTTTTTAGTCTCGAGTGTGGGCATGACTTGTATTGTCTTAACTTTGTCTAGATCTACATCACTATCTTTATTACTCACAAGAAATTTCAATAACTTCCTAGATTTCACCCCAAATATGCACTCCAACTTCAGTTGATACTTTTTCAACCTTTTAAAAAGTTTCCACAAAGTCTAGACATGGTTATTTCTCTTTTTTTAACTTAGAAATTATATCATCTATATACACCTCGATCTCTTTATTCATCATGTCATGGAATAGAGTTACCATTTCCATATGATAGGTTGCCTTATATTTTTTAACATAAATGGCATGATCTTATAACAAAAGGTTCCTTAAGAAATAACAAATATGGTCTTTTCCTTGTCCTTTTTTTTCCACTCTTATATGATTGTATCCAAAATAATCCATCCATGAAAGAATAAGTAGAATTTTTAGTAGCATTGCCTACAAATACATCTATATAGGGGAGTGGATATTCATCTTTCGAGCTTACTTTGTTTAAAGACTAGAAGTCAATACACACCTTAATCTTGTAATCTTTTTTAGATACTGCCATAATATTTGACACATATTAAGGGTATTTGACTACTTCTAGAAAATTAGCATTCCATTGTTTTTTCACTTTTTTCTTAACATTAATTAGTATATTGGGCCTCATTCTTCTCAATTTTTGTTTAACTAGTTTGCATCATGATATTAATGGTAGCATGTGCCCTATAATACGTGTATTAAAAGCTGGTATCAGCGTAAGATCATGCAAACCCATATGTATATCTTTTCAATAAGAAAACCAAGCTATTTTTCTCATCTATAGAGGTCAACACTGTAATTTTCCAATCTTAACCACTACCTATATTTATAAATTCTAGCTCTTCCTTATTGGGTTTCAAGGCACATTTGAGATTGTTCAATTAGCATAGTAAATTCTTTGACATCACTTTCTTCTCATTCTTCTTCATTCCTGGCAATTAAGCTTTCTTTAAAGTTTGACCATTTATTCTCAGTGCAATAGTTTTGTGTTTTATTAAGGATCCACTTTCAATAAAGTTTTTTTCTAGTGAATATACAAGTATGTTTGGAGCATGTAATAAAGACAAAAGGAAGAGAAAAAACACAATTGAATATAAAATTTATTATCTTATTAATAGAAAACTTTTAAAGGCTCAACACAAGTAAAACATTTGGTTAGCATCTGGAGCCATACTCATTAATTAGGTAAATCGGTTAGCAAATAAGATAATTACTTTAGATAAATAATGGAGTTTTCCTAGGCCACCTAGTTACAAAGCTATTCTCCCTCAGCATATATTCGCACAAACCCCTCAGAAGGTGGAACATCCTCCAGTGTATTCATAATTACTTGGAGTAACGTTATATTTAGGGTAAGATTCTTCTTTCATTATAAGGCCTTCTTCACGACCCTCATTTTTATATTTCTCTAAGTTATGTATTAAAGAGTCAACAAGCATCTGGTTCAACCTTTTCAATTCTTTTTCTAGCTTTATCATATAAGCTAGGTGTGGAAAAGTCACTTTGATCGATGAAATATCCATGTCTTCTTCATTTGAATCCCTACCTTTAATACGAGCCAACCATTTTTCTCACTTCCTTTTAGCAACCTTGTGGTAGTCTTTCTTTCTAGTATTAAAACTTAGGCCAAATATTTGATCAACACATTTTATCTTTATAATATTGATCATTTAAGCATCTTTGTATCTGGATCATATCTAAATGGTAACTTGTACTTCAAAAAACATTTTATAGCAACCTTTGCTGCTTTTGAGATTTCTAGCTTTCTTTTTATAGTATTCTCCAATACTCATTCATCATTCACAACCTTAGAGGCATGAAAGTTTCTATTTTTACACTTTTGTACTTCAATGTAAGGGATAGGCACATTCTTAGTCAAAGATAAGGCTTTCTCACCCTTCACAATGATCAATCTTTAATTTACCATAAACTTTAACCTTCAGTGTAGGGAGGATGCCATGGCACTAACAAATTGGATCCATAGTCATTTGAGTAATATAATGTAATATGGTTGGATACCCAACACCCGTAAAGTTACCTAAAAAGGTCATGGCTTAATAACCAAGTTAATATCGATGTTAGCAATCACCTACCTTGGGTACTCTTCGTAGGCTCTAACTTTCATGATGTTTTACCTCACATGTGATGCATTGACTGGAGATAAATTCAGGAAATATCTTGGTAACACATTAAGAGTTGACCCATTATCAATAAACACTTTTATAATTACAAAGTGTTTGCTTTTCATAGTGATATATGATGCCTTTTTATATCTAATCCCTTTAAGATCCAACTCATATTTTGAGAAGAATAAATAATTTATAGTTTGGATTCTTCCCACTAATGCTCCATTAAATCCTATAAAATATCTTGGGGGATATATGCTTTATTGAAGACTTTTTGTAATCTTTTTTGGTATAGCTTCGAAGCTTAAGATAAATGAAAGAAAAAAAATTCCAAGTTAATGTCTTTTTTAGTTTTATACTATGCTATATGTGCTTTATTTGTTTTAGGAATTATATGGATTTCTCTTCACTTAATGATTTATTGACCAAATCATCATTGGCCAACTTTTCAATTATTTTTCCTTTCATCTTTCTTTGCTTTTCTAGTTCTTCAAATGTGAAACATCTTCCACTTCTTATCAATTCTCATATTTTAGTTTTCAAAACTAGTGAGGGGCCTTTAATATGAAAGGTATACCCATAGTTATAACGTAATTCACTAGAATCTCAATTCTTTAGAAGAGCTAATTTGGTTAAGATCATTTTGGGCAGACTGTTTATGGTTGGTTGATATCTGTATAATTTTGTCTTTATATTTTAAAATACCACCATCCTTACTTCACACTTTGTCTTAACTTCATCCATCTTTAGCAAAGAAAAGAAACTTTAAGATGTTTACTAGTTCTTCCTATGAGTCATTTTGTTCATTTTGTTTTCTAGTTCTTCCCAATAGTCATCAGATTTTCCACCTCAGGATGGAATTCTTCATAGTAATCAATATCATGTCCTGACTAGTAATGATATTTACCATAATCTTCAGGATTTCTTACAACTTATACCTTTGAAGGTGACCAAAGATAGTTCACCTCTATTAGTATGCCTTATAACCTTCTCATGGATACCCATAAAACTCCCTCATGTTGGTTTTTTTTAGAATCAACAATGATTATATTTACTTCTCTATGGTTTGGAAGAGGATTAATATTCACATTGGGCATTCATCAAATGTTATACAACTAGCCTTGATTAGTTGCAAAAGTTTATTGTTAAAGGCGAGGAAACCATGAATGTAAGTTGCATTGTTATTTATTAAAAAAAACAATGAAAGATGCTTTTTTATAATATTTCAAAAAGCCCAAGCACATCTAAGCTGGAAACCAATACATGAGTCAACAAAATCAAAACTGAACTCCCCTCGGAAAAAAGAACCTATTAACACAAAAATCCTGATTTTTTATGGTAAGATTGTGGTCAAATGACAACTTCACCATTTTCCAACGAATTTTTCTCTCATCTCTCTAACTCAGGGACTAAAAATATAAACAAAATGAACTTTGAACCAAAATAAAATTTTAAAAAACTTTGAAGTTAGCAAAAAATCTAGATGGTATGATTTCGATTATAACTTTATTAATAACATCTATCACCGGGCAACATCCAAATGGCGCGTTTTAATGCCTCTTGAGAGGTATTGTTGGGAAGGAAAAGGGTTTTGAGTATAATAAAAAAATTATGATTATAAAGTTCAGGAGTTGCCACTTAATATTATGGATACTAGAAAAATCTATAGTCTGCGAGAGTCTGGGTAAGGGACTAGTTGTGCAAGGGAAAGACGCATCACCCCCAATGCACCCTACCTAAGGTAAGCTGTATTGTTATTTGATTGTTTTTCTACGTTAAGTTTCTATTCGTTGATCTTTTTCTAAGGTCCAAGGCAGATCTCTCTCATAAGGAAATCTCTACCTTATTTGATGAAATCCTAATCATTCTAAAGTTTATATTTTAGCATCGCATTTATTTTGCACTCTGTATCTTCAATACCTGAGGGTATACTTTATTGTGTAGTTTTACATTTTCAAATATTAAAGTCTACATCTAAACCCTAACATAAAATGAACAAAATGATTGGTAAAGGGTTTTTGATATTTTAGCCAAATCCTAAAGGTTAATCTTAAACAAGTTACAATAACTACTTTGCATTTTAAAACATGAGAAAGATGCAATTTTTGTTTTTTTAATGAAAATTTGCTTGAAAAACTTTTAGGATGTAGCTGTATGCATGAAAATAAAGCATTTTTTTTTTGTTTTTTGGTTTTTTGAAAGAGGAAATTAACTTAAAAATTTTGAGATTTTTTAAAATTTCAAAAAAAGAATTTAGAAATGTTTCAGAGAAAACTAGGTATTTTAATACCGGATTTGTATCTTACAGTGTAACTATACAACTCAATATTATGCGAAATTGGTAGAAAAACATGTGAGAAAATCAAAAATATTTTGAAATGACTTTTGGAAATTTTTTAAAGTTTTTCTTTTTTATATATATTATTATTATTATTATTATTATTATTATTATTATATTGGTTTGGGCTCAACCCAACCGAGTCTGGTTGGGCTAACTGCCTACAGACCTAGCCCTTTTTTCTTACTGGGCTGGACTCAACCTAAAAATATAGGCTGGATCCACCCAGCCTAGTGACCATGGGGTAAAAATTCATTGCCACTACATATAAAATACAGTGGCTGGTGGGGTTTAGAGGTATATACAGTGGCCAGTGAGATTTAGAGGAGAAAAATATGTGGATGGCTTGCCTGGTCGGGGGAAACAAAAGGCTAACAATGTTCCTCGTCTTGTAGGGAAGACCGACGAGTGGTTAGTGGCTACATCGGTGACTGAGGTGCGACGAAGAAAGCAGCCAAAGTGGTAGCCAAGAGGAGGTGGAAAGAAAAACTTCACAGAAATGGTTTTTTCTCAACTTTGGCTTATTATTTGTCCTCCCTCAAACCATGAAATCCACCTTTATTTATAGGGGGTTGAAAAGGAACATTTTATCTTTAATGGTGTCAATTATTGACTCTTAATTCAACCCAGAATGATGTTAATCGTTGGTTCAAAATGGCTATCATGGGCTGTCACATTTTGTTGCAGAAAAGAGTTGATCGAGTTGGCTATTTTAAGGTAGTGCCATAACCATTGTGGCATTAAGAAAGGACTATAATGAGGTGTAGTAAGATGTCAGATTTGTGTCAAATTTAGTGGAGAGATAAAACATTAAATACCTTGAAAATGAGGCCACTTGAGCAGCTTTTCAGTGAAAATCTAAAGAAGAAGATGAATAATAACCCAAAATGGCGCCATTTTTGGTAAAGTTTATCTTAGTCCATTGATTTGTGACTTCTCTCAGTTACACCTCTAACTGGCTTCAAACTTTTAATTTTATGCAATTTTACTCTAACAAACTTTAATTTCAACCCTGGATTTTAGTACATTTTTCATTTTGGTTCTCAGTTCAGATTTCTTCAATTTAGCCTCTAATTGACCATTAAACTTTCAAATCTATTTAATTTCACCCCTAATTTCAGACAATTAGGTCTGTAGAGTTTTGTGCTTTTTTCAAAATGATCATTGACTGTAAATTTCTTCAATTTAGCCCATAATTGACCCAAAACTTTGATTTTCTTGTAATTTTACCCCTAATTTCAATTAATTGACTTAGTCAAAATTAAATTTGGTCTCTTAAAATTCCAATCTTCCTAATTAACTCTAAATTAGGCTCCTAAACTTAATTTTTCACCAATTAAGCCCCTAATGAAATTAATTTGACCTATTTAAAGTATAATTACGTCTGTGCACGTAATTAAATCCTTTAATTGGACCCGAATTAATTCTTAAACATAATTAAACTTTAATTTAGCTCATCATTAAGTCAAATTGTCCTATTAAAATCTAATTATGTCCTTAGACTTAATTGTTATGCAGATTCATCTAATAATCATGTAACTTGACCTTGAATCTGTATTGTCTTATTAGTTTTGGGTAAAATGCATCTGAAATTGCAACTTGATTTTTTCTACATTTGAAATTCTCCTAGTTTGCTTTTGTCAAAATGAGAGTCTTTATTTTATTTTTTGATTATTATTTCAAAAAAAAAAGGGTGAATTTGAGGAATAACCTAAAAATGAGTTATGAAAACATCAATTAAAACAAAAATTATATCAATTCAAATAATAGTATTAAATATGACAAGTAACCCAATAATCAATTTAAACCTTAATTTTCCTAATTCAAACCTAATTACTTCCATAAGTAACATCAATTGTATTAAAACACATAATTGCAATGTTCAAAACCTAAAATTATCTAATTATGAAACATAACATAAATACCTAACTAAATTCAAATATAAAAGTTATTAATAAAACCCATCAAACTAATAGACAATGAAAATGTTTTACCTTGATTTTCTAATTTCTAGGCAGTAGTTCCACTGATTATGGCAGTAGGGAGACTGTCAAAAGAAGTTTAGGGTGACATTTTGCAACAAAAAAAAAATGGTAGAAAAACTAATGGAGACAAAGAGAAGATGACTCCAGTGTTTTGGTAGAGGATTGGATGTTATTTTGGGGCGATTGGAGGCTGGTTTTTCTTGGGTTTTTTTAGGTTCCCAGGGTTTTATTCTTTGCAGGAGCGACAACTATAAAAAAAAAAGTGAGATTATATACGCATCGTAATCGTGATTCAGAATAACAGTTTTATTATGTAACCGCTATTATGAATAACGGTTGCACTAAAACCGTTATTCTGAATAACAGTTTTTTAACAACCGTGATTAAAAAAAATAATTTTGAAACTATGTTATTTTCCCAACAATTTTTAAAAATATATTATTCCTTAACAACTTTATTCTAAATGTGTCATTTGTTTTTTAAAAATCAACATTTAGCCTTTGTAGGAGTGATGAATTTTTTTTTCTTCTTTCCCTCTCTCCTCGTCAATTTTCACACTAACCTTGCAAAAAATAAAAGCAGCCCTTCACTTTGTTATTTCTTCACATTTGGTCCTTATTCTTTTGATTACTATTTCTTTTATTTGATATGATTTATGAAATTGGATTTTTTTTCCAATTTCTTCCCCATTCATTTCTTTTATCTTTCAAATTTGATCCTCATTCTTTTAATTGATATTTGTTTTATTTGCGATGATTTTTAAAAGTTTATTTTTTTAAATAATTTCACCCTTTAAAGTTTTTTTCTACCAATTTAATTCTTATTATTTTAATTACTATTTTTTTTCTTAGCAATTCTTTTCGATTGATTTTTTTTAATTTCATGCTCCAACACTTATTTTGTTGAAAATTGAACCTTTTGATGATGATAATGATGATGATGATGAGGCCTCATGTTCCAGGACTTGATCATGGTACTAGAGTTGACATGGTTTTTATATATATATATATATATATATATATATATATATATATATATATAATGTTAAATGTGTGTTTACCTTTCAACTTTGCTATCTTAAAGGAATTTGACCTTTTATGGTATCCCCTACATAAGTACTATTAACATTAAGGTATATGAACATATTGTAATTAAACAAATGTTTGGTTTGAACGTTGAACGCAATATTTAAGTGAATGTGTAATGTGTCATTGTTTAAAACCATTTACCAAATTATCTTTAGTTATGAAAGTTTATCCAACAACCAAATCACCACTACCAACTAATTTTATATATACTTCGCAATTACAATTCAGAATCACAGTTTTATTATGTAATCACTATTATGAATAGCGGTTGTATTAAAATCATGATTCAGAATCATGATTTTTATTTAAACTATTATTCTAAATAGTAGTTCTTTAATAACTACGATTTAAAACAATAAAAAACAATAAGAAATTTTAAAACTATGCTAGTTCTAAAAAAAAAAAAACTATATCATTCTGTAATAACTTTAATAGTTTTTGTTTTTGTTTTTTTGTTTGTTTGTTTGTTTTTTTTTTTTAAGAAGGCTCACAATTATGTGGGTCACCATTCAAACAGATATGCCCAAGAGATGATCTGCCTTAATGAATTTGGATTTTCAATTTGAGGTTTTTTAGAGTTTAAATAAAATATATAATTGATTGTTTTTCCATGGAGAAAAAATTTGAATCTAAATAATTAAATAAATTAATAAAAAATATTTAGATTAGATTTTGATTGGAGTTCTTATGTGAGAAAAAGTATTTTGTTGCGTGTTTGATTGTATTATATTATATATAAATATATTGAAAAAGTAAATGTAATTTTTAAATTAAAGAAAATTAGCTACATAATTTTTTTTAATTTATTTTATTAAGTATAAATATTATATTTATATTTTTTAAATAAAAAATTATAATATTTAAAAATATATCTATAAAATTGATACGTTGGTTGGTTCTTTCATGAGTTCGTAGTGTAATAAAATAAATATGACAATAGTTATTTATTTAAAAATATATCAGAATAAGTTTTTTATTTAAAAAAATATTTTAAATATTAAAATAATCTAAAAATATAAAAAATATTAATTTAATATAAAAATAAAAAAAAATTAAATTTATTTTTAAAACACATTCACGAACATATTTCAACGCGACATTAACTCTTATTGAGTAGTGAGGCAGGAACTGGCCCACCAACAATCAGCAAAAGCTTCCTTGGACGAAAAAGGACGGTTGCTCCATCGATGTCGCCTTCTCCAGAATCCAATCCACGACTGACAGCACGAATTAATGTAAAGTCAATACTCAATAAGCAGTCA